>Ga0137415_10003052_pt1 | contig 16587 bp, 15 predicted proteins | sample CZODoug3_1_1_16f_FD_183082 | JGI IMG/M metagenome (GOLD analysis project Ga0137415, IMG submission 183082) | Vadose zone soil fungal communities from Angelo Coast Range Reserve, California, USA - CZODoug3_1_1_16fungal (Hybrid Assembly) | ecosystem: Environmental > Terrestrial > Soil > Vadose...
GTCGCTCCATCGATTGGACGCCGTCTTGGATGGCGACCTGGATGAGTTGATTCAAGCGCTTGCGTCCGCCGAATTTGCTGCTGTGGCTGCGGCCCCGTAAGGTCGCTCAAGTCTGTGGTCAGAGCCGAACGTCCCGATCACTTACAGGTCGTCCATCCCCCCGTGCCGACCATCCACGAGGGGTATCTGTGGGGGTGCGAGCACCTCGCGGCCTCTGGCAGTGCGGAGGCGGCGATTGAGGCCGAGGTGCTCCTGCGCCACGTCCTGGGCCTCGACCGGGCTGGCCTCTACATCCGATGGATGCAATCTCTGACAGAGGAGGCGTGGGGGAGATACCGCCGGCTCCTGGAGGAGCGCGCCACCGGCCGTCCTGTTCACTATATCGTCGGGCAGCGAGAATTTATGGGGCTGCCATTCACGGTGGATGAACGGGTGATGATCCCCCGGCCGGAGACGGAAGGACTTGTCGAATACGTGATCCGGGCCGCTCAGACGGCCGACGCCCCGTTGCGTCAGGGGGAAGATCGCCGCACGGTACCCAAGGCTGACGTCGTGGTGGTCGACGTCGGGACCGGCAGCGGCTGCATTGCCGTGAGCGTCGCGCACTACTTGCCTGAGGCGACGGTGTTTGCCATTGATATCTCGGAAGACGCCCTGACGGTGGCTCGGAGTAACGCCATCCGCCATGGAGTTGATGGGCAGATCCGGTGGCTCCACGGCGACCTGCTTAGTTCTCTGCCAGTCGACATGGCCGGGCGTGTGGATGTGGTCGCTAGCAATCCTCCGTACGTGTCCCGCGGCCAGCGCGAGGGGCTCCCCCGCGAGATCCGCGATTTCGAGCCATCAGGGGCAGTATTTGTCGACGGCGACGGGACCGCTGTCCATCGGCGCCTTATCGCTGACGCTCCCACCTGGCTGGCAAAGGCAGGGCAGCTGGTGATGGAGGTCGGTTTCGGTCAGGCTGACGCTGTCGCAGACGCCGTCCGGCAGGATCACAGGTATGCCACCGTCTCGATCATGCCGGACTACGCCGGCATTCCGCGCGTCGTGGCCGCCACGCGACAGCGCTAGGGGATGCCTGCGGAGGGACGCCGGAGGGTCGGGCGGAACTAGTAGACGATGTCCTACTCCGGCCTCACCTTTGCTAACCTTCAGCCGTTCGATCCACGTCCAGTTCCGATCATTCGAGCGATAGGCGAGGACTCGCAGGTCCCCCGACGCGCCATCGAGGCTCTCCGGCGGGGACAAGCGATTGTGTTTCCCACCGACACCGTCTACGGTCTGGGATGCCGCATCGACGACGAAGGGGCCGTCCGGCGCATCTACGAGATCAAAGGCCGGCCGCCCACCGAACCACTTCCGGTTTTGCTGGCCGATCCTATTCAGGTGCAGACCTACGCGCGCAGCGTGAACGCCGCAGCGCAACGCCTCATGAGCCGCTTTTGGCCGGGGGCCCTCACACTCGTGTTTCTCCGTTCCGATCGCATCCCGCTGGCTGTGGCGGGGGGCGGGGAGACGGTGGGATTGCGGGTCCCGGCCCATCCTATTCCGCGTGCGCTTGCGCGCGCCATGCTGATACCCATCGTCGGCACCAGCGCGAACTCCCACGGCATGCCTGCGCCCGTCACCGCGCAACTTGCCGTGTGGGACCTGGGCGACCGCGTGGACCTGGTGCTCGATGGCGGCCGCGCGACGCTCGCGCGGGAGTCGACGGTGGTGGATGTGACGGGCAGTGTTCCCCGCCTCGTTCGCCAAGGAGCGATCCCCGCAGGAGAATTGGGCCTGTGAGCCGATGAAGATAGCGATCGCAAGCGACCATGCCGGGTTCCGCCTGAAAGAGGAGATCAAGCAACTCCTCCGCGAGCTCGGGCACGAGGTGCGGGATTTCGGCGCACACTCCGAGGAGCCGGTGGATTATCCCGATTTCATTGTGCAGGCAGCGGACGCGGTGCGGCGAGCGGAGTGCGAGCGCGCCATCGTGCTCGGCGGGTCCGGTAATGGCGAGGCGATGGTTGCGAACAAGGTGCCGGGAATCCGGTGCGCGCTGTGCCATGATGTGACGACGGCGCGCCTGGCCCGCGCCCACAATGATGCGAACGTGCTCGCCCTCGGTCAGCGCATCACGGGGAGCGAAGTCGCCAAGGATGTCGTCGAAATGTGGCTGGACACTCCCTTTGAGGGAGGGCGCCATCAGCGGCGACTAGACAAGATGGCAGCCGTGGAAGCCAAGCTGGCCGGACGGGCCGCGCCGGCGCGCAGTGGAGCACACAAGACCCGACGAGGGGGATGAGAGATATGAGCAAAGGGTCGGCGTCCCGCGCCGGGGGGCAAACACGCGGCGGTGGTACCGCGGCGACGGGGAAGCTCTACGTCTTTGACCACCCGCTGATTCTGCACAAACTGACGATCCTCCGCGACAAGCGCACGGGCCACAAAGAGTTTCGGGAGCTAGTCGAAGAGTTGGCTATGCTCATGGCGTTTGAGGTCACACGCTCTCACCCGACCCGGGAGATCGAGGTCGAGACCCCGCTGGCACGGACGAAAGGCCGCAGTATCGCGGGGCGGGAGATCGCGGTCATCCCAATTCTGCGCGCCGGCTTGGCGATGGAAGTGGGGATCACGCGACTGATTCCCACCGCTCGCGTCGGGCATGTGGGCATCTACCGGGACCCCGAGAGCCTGGAACCTGTTACCTACTACTCGAAGCTCCCCGTGGACATCGCGGAGCGCGAGGCGATGATCGTGGACCCGATGCTCGCGACCGGGGGGTCCATTGTCGCCTGCATCGACGCTCTCAAGCAGCGGGGATGCAAGACGATCAAGGTGATGACCATCATTTCGGCGCCCGAGGGGATTAAGAAGGTGCACGAGGCCCATCCGGACATTGAAATCTACACCGCCGCCGTAGATAGTCACCTCAACGACCACGGCTACATTGTCCCCGGGCTCGGCGATGCAGGCGACCGGTTGTTCGGGACAAAGTAGGGGAGTGCGATGATAGAGCGATTGGCTCTCATGAACTCGATGACGGCGGGGCCGGCGACGCGGGTGCGGCGGCGGAACCCGACCCGAAGGGCGTCCTCCCCATGAGCAGGCCCTCGTGGGATACATATTTCATGCGAATGGCGCAACTTGCTTCAACGCGCTCGACGTGCGTCCGCCGCAAAGTCGGCGCGGTGATTGTCAAAGACCGCATGGTCCTCACAACCGGGTACAACGACACTCCTCGGGGGGTGCGCAATTGTGGTGACGGGGGATGTGCGCGCTGTGCGGGAGATGCACCGTCGGGCACCGGCCACGACACATGTCTGTGCATTCACGCCGAAATGAACTGTGTCATTCAGGCAGCCTACCATGGGGTCTCGGTGGCCGCCGGGACGCTGTACTGCACGTATCTCCCGTGTCTGACGTGCGCGAAGACTCTCCTCAACGTCGGGATCAAGCGGATTGTTTTCGAAGGCGACTACCCCGATGCGCTCTCCTTGGATCTTCTCACGACTGCAGATGTCGATTTGGTCCGCTACGCGGAAGAGAGCGTCCACGGGTAGGTGTTCGGCCTGGGTGGCGCCCTGCTCGTGCACGGAATCCGCGCATTTCCCGTTTCCTGTAGGTATGCTATAATCCGCTTCGGCTTTCGGCCGGATGGCAGCCGGCTTTTTCGTTTGGAGACGGGATGGAACGGGTCACCCTAGAAGCAAAAACGCGTGAGGGCCTAGGCAAAAACCAGGTCCGCAGACTCCGCCTTGACGGGCGGATTCCGGGAATTGTGTACGGACGTGGTCGCGAACCGCTGCCAGTCGCAGTAGACGCCAAGGCGCTGGGAGCGGTCCTGCACACCCAGGCCGGGCGAAACGTCCTCATCGACTTGGCCATCGGCAATGGAGACCGCGGCGCCGAAACGGTCATAGTGAAAGAACTCCAGCGTGACATCTTCCGACGCGACATCACCCACGTCGACTTCTACGCGATCGATCTCACCCGCCCCTTGGAAGCCTCTGTCCCCATCACTTTCGTCGGTCAGGCGGCCGGGATCGCCGACGGGGGTGTCTTCGAGGTGCACCTGCGTGAGGTCGTTGTAAAGTGTCTGCCCACGCAGATTCCCGAGCACATTGAGGTAAACATCAACGCGTTAGGCGTGGGCGATGCGATCCACGTTCGAGACCTGGTCCTCCCCGCGGAGGCCACGGTCGTGACCGCTCCGGAGGAAGTTGTTGCGACCGTCGTGGTTCCGAAGGTAGTGGAGGAAGTGACGACGACGGCAGCGGCACCGGCGGAGGCGGGAGCCCCCTCAGCAGCAGCGGCGCCTGAAGCTGCGGCAGAAGCGAAGCCGGCCGAGGCCAAGCCTGCTGCGGCCAAGTCTGCAGCTGCGCCCGAGAAAGCCGAGAAGGCAAAGACGGAGGCATCCGGGGCCAAGGCGAAGACAGAGGCAGGACCGAAAGCGAAGCCAGACGCAGGGGCAAAGGCAAAACCAGAGACAGGCTCAAAGGCATAGGCTGCCAGCCGTCTAGAGGGGCAGCAGGCAGGATGCAGAAGGCAGCGATGACGCTGTCTGGTGCGATCTGCCTGCTGCTTCGTGCTGACTGGGGACCGTGCGGATGAAACTCATCGTCGGTCTCGGAAATCGCGATCGCCGCTATCGACGGACCCGCCACAATGTGGGATGGGACGTCATCGATCGGATGGCCCGTCGGTGGGGGGTAACGGTGGACCAGGAAGACGGCTGGGCCCAGGTGGGGAGCGCGAAGGTCGGCCGTAACCGTATCCTCCTGGCCAAACCTCAAACCTACGTGAACCGCAGTGGAGTGGCGGTCGCTGATTTGCTCCGGCGGCACCGCGTGAAGATTGGAGACCTTCTAGTGATCGCAGACGATCTCGATCTGCCGTTGGGGCGGCTGCGCCTGCGGGGTGGGGGCAGCCACGGCGGGCACAACGGCCTGCGGTCCATCATCGAGGCCCTCGGCCGCGACGACTTTCCGCGATTGCGTGTGGGGATCGGTCGCCCCCCCGCTGGCGTCGATCCTGCCGAATTTGTGCTCACGCCTTTTCGCGAAGACGAAGACGCCGTGATGCAGGGAGCTCTGGACCGTGCTGCGGACGCCGTCGAGACCGTTCTCCGCGAGGGGCTGCCAACGGCCATGAACCGTTTCAACACCCGGGGCCCGGGGAACGAGGGCACCGATAAGGCCGCTCGGCGCGTGTCGCCCTCTGGCTCCTGATGCTGGGACTCATATAATAAATGAAGTGAGATTGCGCCACGCGGGAGGGCCGCGGCGGCAGATTGGACAGGGGGAGCGATGAGCGAGGCATCCTCGAGACTACCGCAGTTTGGCCCATTAGAGACGACGTTGCTGTGGATTGTGCTCCTCAGTAGCGTCGTCGCTCTCGTTTATGGTTTCTATTTGCGTTCCCGCGTGAACAGCCGTGATCCAGGGCCGCCGTCGATGACGGCTGTGGCCGCCGCCATCCAGGAAGGCGCCATGGCGTATTTGTGGCGGCAACTCCGGACGATGTTGGTGATCATCGTCGCGATCACGGTCGGACTGTACTTGCTCTACCGACCGATCTACGCGGACCACCCCGTGCTAGCCATCGGGATTGCCGTGGCGTTTCTGCTCGGCTGTTTCGCCTCCTATGGCGCAGGGTTTGTCGGCATGACCTCCGCGGTCCGCGGCAACGTCCGCACGGCGAATGCGGCTCGGCGCAGCTACCCGGAGGCCCTTCACATCGCCTTCCAGGCCGGCACGGTCTCCGGGATGTTTACGGTGGGATTAGGGCTGCTTGGCGCCACGATCATGTTCATGCTGTTCCGCGAAAACGCAATGCGGGTGTTGGTCGGCTTTGGTTTCGGGGGATCCCTGGTAGCCGCGTTCATGCGGGTGGGCGGGGGCATTTACACCAAGGCCGCCGATGTTGGAGCGGATCTGGTGGGGAAGGTTGAGGTAGGCATTCCGGAAGATGATCCGCGCAATGCCGCTGTCATTGCCGACAACGTTGGCGACAACGTGGGAGATTGCGCCGGGATGGCCGCGGACGTGTTTGAAAGTTATGAAGTGACGCTGGTTGCCGCCATCATCCTGGGCGCCGCGACGCTTCTCGACCCGGCCTTCGTGGCTCACTACGGCGGGGCGGCCGGCGCCGGAGCCTTCGCGCTGAAACTGATCATTTTCCCGCTACTGGTCCGAGCCATCGGGGTCTTCGCCTCGATAATCGGCACCTGGGTCGTCCGCGGTCGGGATGAGGAACGCGATCCGATGCGGCCCATTAACGCGGGTTTCTACGCTGCGGCGATCGCTTCGGTCATCGGCTTTGGTCTCGTCAACGTATTTTACTTGCGCGATCCCGCCACCGGCGCGCCGGACTTTCGGTTCTTCTTCGCTACGCTGACCGGGATACTCCTGGCGCTCGTAATCGCGTGGCTTACCGAGCAGTTCACGCATCCAGATCGTGGTCCCGTCACTGAGATCGCGTATGCGACCAAGACGGGGGCCGCCACCATGTTGCTCACGGGTCTAGGCACGGGGCTGGAGAGCACCGTGTGGGCCATCCTCGCCATCGCCGTGACGCTAGGGGCCTCCTACGCCATCTTTGGCGGATCCGTCGCGCTGGCCGCCTACGGGATCGCCCTGACCGGTTTGGGTCTGCTGACGACCACCGGGTACATCCTCGCGATGGACACGTTTGGACCGATCGTGGACAATGCCAACGGGATTTTTGAAATGTCTGGCATTGAACGCGGGAAGTCTCAAGCGGGGCGCATCGTGGCCCGGCTCGACCAGATCGGCAACACCACCAAGGCGCTCACCAAGGGGTTTGCCATTGCCACAGCCGTCGTCGCCGCCATTGCGTTGTTCCGGTCTTTCATCGACGAGGCGGGCCTGTTCACCACTGTGCAGGAGCTGGCAACCGCCGGGGCCCAGCAGGCCGGGGCCTTGCTCTCGCGCATTGGCATCCAGGTGAACCTCCCGCTCGTCTTCATCGGGTTACTCCTCGGGGGCGCGGTGCCGTTTCTTATCTCCGCATTCCTAATTCGTGCTGTTGGTCGGTCGGCGTTTTTGGTGGTCGAAGAAGTGCGCCGGCAGTTTCGGGAGATTCCCGGTCTGCTGGAGGGCCGCGCCCGGCCCGACTACTCTACGTGCGTCGACATCGTCACCCGCGCCGCGCAGCGCGAGCTCCTCGGCCCGGGGATCATCGCGATCAGCGTGCCGATCCTTGTGGGGTTCGCCTTGGGCCCCGCACCCCTCGGTGCGTACTTGGCCGGGGCCATCCTGACCGCGCAACTGCTCGCGGTGTTCATGGCCAATACGGGCGGGGCCTGGGACAATGCAAAGAAGAAAATTGAAGACGGCTACCTCGGCGGAAAAGGAACAGATGCCCACAAGGCCGCGGTCATCGGCGACACGGTGGGAGACCCCCTGAAGGATACCGCCGGCCCGGCCCTCAACCCGGTGATCAAGGTGATGAACCTCGTGGCGATTCTGATCGCCCCGGTCGTGATCAAGCCATTGCCTGACGCCGTGCGGTTCACCGTCATCGGGGTGGCACTAGTACTGGTGGTGACCGCGGTGACTATCAGTCGGCGCACAACCATCCCCGTGGATGCGGCCCTGCCCGAAACTGCAGGAGTGGGTAAGCGCTAAGCCTGCGAGGACACCAAACCCGTCTTAGGGGGCAGCCCACGACGGGATTTTCACCACCCGGTCGGACTCCACAGGTCGCCGGAGCACGACGAGGGCGGACGCGACCATCCGCTCAAAGCCGTCAGACGGCGTATTAACGATGCGGCCTCCGACGACCATGGTCGCGGAGCCGCCGCCATCCAAATTCATGGCGTCCTGGGCTCCCAAGCTAACCATCAGGGCGCCCATCTCCGGCAAGGTCATCCCCGGATTCTGACGACTTCCTCCGTCCACCGTCACCAGCAGTAGTTTGCCTAAGGTGGTGATCCCGACCGCCGTGCGCGCCGCCCGCCGCCAGGTCAACGGAGACGAGAACGATTCCCATGCAAACGGGACGAATGCCCGACCGCCTTTTACGAGCCGGGGGCCTCCTCCTAATGCATTCACCACGTGGAGGTCAGGATCGAGATCGAGCGACAGGGCGAGGCGCTGCCCAGGGTGCAGGTGCGCCAGAAACTCGGTATCCCCTTCGCTCGCGGTGAGCACGTATCCGTCGCGCGGGATGAGGATGCGTCCAGACGGCACGCGTTCTACGATGTCGCGCCGCACGACTGCGCCCAACGCGACGGGCGGGGTCAGGGGACCGTACTGCGGCATGAAGACGGTCATCCCTCCGGGTTGGGGCAGGCTGTTCACGCCCGTGATGGGAGCCCACTGGTCTTTCTGCGCGTAGACGCGTCCAGCAAATTGGAAATCGCGAATCAACGGCGGCCCCGCATGCGGGAATGCCAGGACCGAGCGCCGAGGAAGCGGGAGGGACACGAGCTCGCCATTGATGACGACAAGACCCAACGGCATGGCCGGACCCCCGAAGTAGCCTCCGTTCACGGCCGCCACCGCCTCGTGTCGCGTGGCGATCGTACTGGTTGTTTCCGTCCCGGAGACCATGTCGACAGCCAGCACGGGCCGGATCTCGAGTTCCGGATCTTCGGGGTTGATGCGCAGCAGGTGCACCCCTGTTGTGCCCGCCCGGGTGTGGGCTCGGAGCGCTTCGTACGCCACGCTCCGCGGCAAGGAAGCGGTTGCCAGCTCAGGAGGAATGATGACCACAGTCACCGTTGACGGTTCTGTGGTCATGTAGGTCTTGTACCGGGCCGGCCGGCGGAGGTCAATCTGGACGCGGGCGACATCTGGGGTTAGTTGGTTGACGCGGACTCCCTGGACGAACGGATGCACCACCGTCTGCGATTGCCATTCGCCCAGGCGAGCCTGCCAGAGGTCCACCAGGATACTGGTGGGCGAGGCCATGGTACGGTAGGTGACTGGCGCGTCAAGGCGGATAATCACTTTGCCAACTTGAGCATCCGCCTCCCAGGCAATGGTCGTAACGCGGGCTCCGTTAACCTGCGCGGCGGGGAGAGGAGCCGCGCTTGCCGTGAGAGCGCCGACAAGCATCGGCAGAATGGCGCGTTGGACTCTGGTGAGGCAGTAACTCATCCGACCCGGGCACGTCCTCTACTCCAAGCTGCACCTCCCCGGGGGCCGAGAAATACCTGGCCCGGTTCAGGGGGGTGCGCCGCGCGATCTCGCCCTTACCATGCCCCGGTCGGAACGGAGTCAGTCAAACTAGGTCGGGGAAAAGAAAAGCGTCCCGGCCCACAAGCCAGGACGCTGGGTGTTAGGCACAGACGGCAAGCCGTCTTACCCGAACATCAATCCTATCTGGTGGGCCGGGACCGTACTACACATCGTCGGCTCACCTCCTTCCTTTTTTCGCCATCTTCAGATGGCTAAACCACGGTGAGCGTAGCATGGGGTCTGCGAGAGTGTCAAGGGTACTGTGGTTGTATGTGGTAGGTCAGCGATTATGTCCTCCCTAACGGGTCAGCGAAAATGTCCTCCCCCGCCTGAGTTGAACCTGGGGAGGCATGATTACCTTGACGCACCGTGCCGAACAGTGTCTGAAAGTCCTCCATGCCCTCGACCGTCGCGAACTGCTGATGGCCGAGGCCGCCGAACTCCTGGGACGATCGGTGCGCCAGGTCCGCCGCCTGCGCGCAGCTCTGCAGACCCGGGGCCTGGCCGCTCTCGTCCATGGGAATCACGGGCGTCTCCCCGTCAACCGCATCCCGAACAACATCCGGGCCCGTGTTGTGCGCCTCGCCCGCAAGCTCTACGTCGGCCTCAACGATCATCACTTCCACGAGCTCCTGGTCGAGCGCGAAGGACTGGTCCTCTCCCGGCCCTCCATCCGCCGCATCCTGCGTGCGGCAGGCCTGCCGAGCCCGCGGCGTCGCCGCCCTCCGCGCCACCGCCTACGTCGTCAGCGGATGCCTCACGCCGGCCTCCTCGTCCAGCTCGACGGTAGCACCCACGCCTGGCTCGATCAGCGCGGTCCGCGCCTGACCCTGATCGCGGCCATCGATGATGCGACCGGCGAGGTCCTCGCCGCCACGTTTCGCGAAGAGGAAGATGCCCACGGCTACTTCCAGGTCTTGCACACCCTCGCACACACGAAAGGCATCCCGATCGCAGTCTACAGTGATCGCCACGGCATCTTTCACCGCAGCAAGACCAAACGCCTGACCCTCGAGGAGCAACTGGTGGGGGAACCCGCATCCACGCAGGTCGCCCGGGCCCTGGCCGAACTCGCCATCCACTGGATCCCTGCTCAGAGCCCGCAGGCGAAGGGGCGCATCGAGCGGCTCTTTGGGACCTTCCAGGATCGCCTGCGGGCCGAACTGCGTCTCGCTCGCGTCGTCGACCGCGCGGGGGCCAATGCCTTCCTTCACGGCTTCCTGCGACGCTACAATGCACGCTTCGCGCAACCGCCGACGCATCCGACCTCCGCCTATCGTCCCTGGCCCACGGGCCTCGATCCGCACACCATCTTCTGCTTCAAGTACCGGCGCACCGTGCGCAACGACCACACGGTCCCCCTCGGCGCCGAACAGATCCAGCTCCTGCCCGATCCCCAACAGCGGGGCTATGCGAACGCGGTGGTCGAGGTCCACGAACGTCTCGACGGGCGCATCGCTATCTTCTACCAGGGGACACGTATCCCGTGCCGGCCACTTCCCCCCACACCATCGACCGCCCGCGTCCGCGCGCGCAGAAACCCGCGCATGCATCTGGCCCCCACCGACGCGCCGCGCATCCATTTGAGGAGGGGGAGTGTGGGTGCTCCCCCATCCCGCCCAACGCGTCCTGGGGGCACTGACAAGACCAAACGAGCAACATCTAACGCTCATCCGCCGAATCGAGCGGGACGGAGCCCGGGACTTGATCATCCATGGAGGCATCTGCCGGTGGGAAAGACGAAATCCACATCGCTAGGTGCGAGAGGACAAAATCGCTGACCTCTTAATCGGACAGAATCACTGACCCATCCCAGGGTACTGTGGTTGTATCGTCGAACCTCCTCGCAGATCCCATGCGCGTTCCTCGAATCGTTGTCGCCGGTACGCATAGCGGAGCCGGCAAGACCTCGGTCACGCTTGGTCTGCTGCGTGCGCTGCAGCGGCGCGGCATGGTTGTGCAGCCGTTCAAGGTTGGCCCCGATTTCATCGATCCCGGATGGCAGACCGCTGCTGTCACGACAGCGCAACAGCAAGGCCGCCGTGCGCGCAATCTCGATGCATGGCTGCTTCCCCCCGCGACCGTCGTCGAACTGTTTGCGCGCGACGCGGACGGAGCCGATGTGGCAGTGAGTGAAGGCATGATGGGTCTCTACGACGGCGTGGATGGGCGGAGTGAGGCGGGGTCGACCGCTGAGGTCGCCAAACTCCTGCGCGCACCGGTCGTATTGGTCCTCGATGCGGCGGGAATGGTCCGTAGTGCCGCAGCCGTCGCCCTAGGGTTTGTGAGTTTTGATCCTGAGGTCACGCTCGCCGGCGTGATCGCCAACCGAGTCGGCGGACGCCGCCACGAGCAGTGGCTGCGCGATGCGTTAGACACTGCCGGAGTGTCTCTGCTGGGGGTGCTCCCGTGGGATGACCATCTGAAGCTTCCGGAGCGGCATCTCGGATTGGTGCCGGCCGCAGAGCACTCCGCCCTAGAGGCCATGGACGCGCTGGGTGATGCGGTGGAGGAGCACGTCGACGTCGCGGCGCTGGTGCGTGCCGCCGGGCTGGCCCTGCCCTTAGTGGTCCCCGGCCCTGAGATTTTCCCCCCGATGCCGGTCGCTCAGCAGGTCGCCCTGGGCGTGGCGCGCGATGAAGCCTTTTCGTTCTACTATGAGGATGCGCTGGATTTATTGGAGTCGCGCGGCGCGCGCATCGTCCCGTTCAGCCCGCTGCATGATCACGATCTGCCCCCTGTACACGGTTTGTACTTGGGAGGGGGATTTCCGGAAATCCACGGGGGGAAACTCGCCGAGAATGTGCGCCTGCGGGCGCAGGTGAAAGAGGCGGTGGCCTCGGGGATGCCGGTGTACGCAGAGTGTGGCGGCATGATGTACTTGGCACAGACGCTGGTGGATGAGGCGGGGCGGGAACATCCCATGGTCGGGGTCCTCCCCATCGTCACCCGGATGCAGGCACGCCTAGCGGCGCTCGGGTACGTCACTCTTACCGCGACAACTGACACCCTGTTACTGCGCAAAGGAGAAACGGTCCGCGGCCACGAGTTCCACTTCTCCACGACAACCCTCCTCGGCCCGGTGGAGTTTGCCTGGGCCTCGGTGGGCGGGCGCGGGGTCGCAGACGGCAAAGATGGCATTTGCACCCCGACCGTGCTTGCGTCGTACGCGCATGTGCACTTTGCGTCCCATCCGGCGATGGCCGAGCGATTCGTGGATGCCTGCAAGAGCTACAAAGGGCAGACGCGGGCGTCAGGAACCGAGGTCAAGCAGCCAGCGCGTTAGATCGTGCGCGGCCGAGATCGTGTGGGGGAGGATTGATGGGCATGGCCAAGCTCCGCGACGCTGAGGTGCGCACTCGCCTTAAGGATCTGCCCGGGTGGGAGGTGTCCTCCGCCGGGATCCGCAAGACTTTCACGCGGCGCGACTTCAAAGATGCGATGCGATTCGTCAACGCCGTGGCGGAGTTGGCCGAGGAGGCCAATCATCACCCCGACATCCTGGTATTCGGGTGGAACAAAGTGACCTTGACACTCATGACGCACAGCGAGAAAGCGGTCACGGAGAAAGATCTCGCGCTGGCGGGCCGGATCGAGCATGCCGTGCACTGAGATGACGGATTTGTAGCCCGAGGCGCAGATTCACCATCGGCGCCGTACAGTACCATCCTCATTTTTCCAGCCTTACACAGGGGGCCTTGCGAAAGGTGATTTGCAGCCGAGTTGCTCTGGGACTTACTTCGCCTAGCGGCCGCAGGAGACTTTGGCTAGACCGGGTAGCCCATGCTCTGTAGGGCGAGACGCCCATCATCGGAGAGGCGCTGGGGAGACCACGGCGGACTCCACACAAAGTCGGTCTTGACGTGTTCTGCGCCGATCGACATGAGTTTGTTTTCGATCTCTCCGGCAATCGCGGGACCGACAGGACACCCGACCGCCGTCAGCGTCATCTTGATGGCGACGTCGTAGCCGGAGATCTGCAGATCGTAGATGAGCCCCAGGTCCCAGATGTTTACGGGGATCTCCGGGTCGAAGATGGCACGTAGCATCTCAATAACCTGCTCGCGAGTTAGTGCGTCGCCCTCACTGAGTGTGCTCATCGCGGATTGATTGTACCAACGCCCCCAGAGGCGGTCAAATTCCAGCCACAGATGCTGCGCCGGCGCGCCCTTTCAGCTGATCCGATTAGGCTATGGCGCAGTGCGCGCGGGCTCGTCGATGCGCGGTCGTCGCGTGGGTATTTGCTGACTACGACGGACTCGGTTCGCGCTCGCTGGTTGGCTGGGGTGCTGGAGTGTCTGGGGTGGGGGGAGTGAGCCGCTGCACTTCCCCATCAATCACGTCCCGGGGCGTCCAGGTGCCGACCCACAACGCCATTGGGTCCTTGTGCTCGTCCATGTGTCCCTCCGAAAACGCAAAACGCCCCCGCGCATCGCGGAGGCGTCGTGGCCTCTCATCGAAGACTAATTCCAGTGTCATCATAACACGGAAGGGGTCTCTGTCAAGATTTGGGGGGGACAGGGGAGCCACCATTGCCGTCCGGGATGGAGAAAGGGCGGTCCTGGACTGCTGGTTCTGCGGCGAGAGTCCTAGGCCTCGACAGTAGCCTGTTTCACGGTGTACTTGTCGATGCGATCGAGCCTCACGGTTACCCCTAAGCCGGCAGAGGTCGGCACGCTCACGGTTCCATCGTTGTTCAGAGCAACCGGTGGGTCGATGAGGTCTTCGTGGTAGTAGCGATCGCTCGCCGACAGGTCGCTGGGGAGCCGAAAGTTGGGCAAGGACGCCAGGGCCAGGTTGGCGGCCCGGCCAATCCCTGTTTCCAAGAGCCCGCCACACCACACCGGAATACCATGCTGTTGGCAGATGTCATGCGTGGCGATAGCCGCCCCCAACCCGCCCAGGCGCGCCGCCTTTATGTTGATCACGCGGCAGCTGCCCAACTGGATGGCTTTTCGCGCGTCATCGGGGCTGACAATAGACTCGTCCAGGCAGAGGGGGGTGTGCAGCTGCGCTTGCAGGGCGGCGTGGTCGACGATGTCGTCTTCGCCCAACGGCTGTTCGATGAGCAGCAAGTCGAACTCGTCGATCTCGCGAAAGATGCCCGCCTGCGTCAGCGTGTAGGCGGAATTGGCATCGACCTGCAGTCGGATAGGTCCGAACGCCCGGCGCACCTCCCGCGTGACCTGGACATCCCATCCCGGTTTGATCTTGATCTTGACGCGCCGGTACCCCCGCCGGAGAAAATCGCTGATACGTTGCAAAAGCGCATCGATCGACGGTTCGATCCCGAGGCTCACTCCGACCTCGACCGATGTTTTGGTTCCGCCCAATACCCGTGCGAGCGACATCGCCTGGAGCTTACTGGACAGGTCCCACAGAGCGGCCTCCACTCCCGCTTTAGCCATGTGATGCCGTCGCAACCGGCGGACTAACGGCGGGAAGTCACGGGGGTGGGCGATCTCATGGCCGACAACCGCGGGGAGAATGAACTGCTCCAGGATGTGCCACGCGGTGCCCGTGGTTTCCTCGTTGTACAGCGGTGCGGTCTCCACGGGAACCTCTCCCCATCCCTCTTGCCCGTCTGCAGTCAGCCGCACGAGCAGGCACGAGTGGCTCTCTTGCCGCCCAAAACTGGTCTCAAAGGGGAAAACCAGAGGCAGGTTGACCTGCCGCACTTCGGCGCGGCGGATTCTCATACCGACGCCCCTTCCCCCGCTTGGCGTTCGAGAATGTAGGAGCCCGTCGCGGCGCTCCGCTGGTCCACGAAGTCAATGGCACGGTAGCCGCGATGAAAGTAGTAGACGAAGGCCTGGCGCGTGGCCAGCCGCCAGGCTAAGGCGATGTCGGGGTGATTGGCCTTCAGTTCCCCGATGGCGCGCGGAATATCAATTCGAATGACCGGTCCGGCGAGGTCCAGAGCCGGGGCCTCGGGCATGAGGATCTCCCCTCGGCCAATCCCACGCAACGCTGCTGGAACGGTGGGCCACGTCCGCGGGGCGGCCGTTTCAGTCAATGCGGCGTCGACCCGGGGGTCGCGTAACCACCAGTCGACTTCTAATCGATCGCTCGGCATCCCCCGGTTGATCTCGTCTGGCATCTCTCCATAGTAATCCACATAGTAGCGGTGGGCGGTGGCCCCCAATTTGCGGAGATTAAACGCCGCGTTCAGGCCTTGCAAGGGATCGAAGGTCCACATCATCCAGTCCAATCCTTGGTCGAGGGCTGCTTGGCGCTGCGCGCGCTTGAGTAGGAATCCGATGTGGTGATTCTGGAATCCGGGTCGCACTCCCGCCATGTGGGAGTAGAAGAAGAATTTGCCCGCACGCATCCCGACCAATCCGTAGCAGAATCCGAGCAGCGCTCCTGTGTGATCGAATGCGCCGAGCACGTTGCCACCGGCGGCCACCGCCGCGAGCAGTTGGTGCACGGGCACGATCTCGCGATCGGGCATCCCCCACACGTCTCGTTGCAGATCTTCGATCCCGCGCAATCCACCGGCGTCGGTGATGCGACGGATCTCAGGCGCCGTCATCGTCATCACTGTACCAAAATTATTTCGCGCGAAGCAGGAGAACAGCAGATCGATGTCGCATTGCATCAACCCAACGAACCCTCGCATCCGGTGCAATGCGGGCGGTGCAGTTCATCAGTGGGCACCCGTGCGCTGGGCTAGAGAACGGCGTGCGATCACGAGCGCAGCGGCGCGAGCGAGCGTAGTGACGCTCCGTGCGAATGCGCAAAAGGAGGTTCCCCGTGGCGAAGAAGAAGGCCAAGAAGAAGCGATAGTAGGATAGAAGGACGAACGCGAGCATCGGCTCGCGCGCGGCGACGGGGATTTGCCCTGTCGCCGCGTTTCTTTTTCGACGCACGGTGCTGATCCCAGCACGATCACTTCGACGATCGCGGAATGTGATGCATCTGGTCCCGCAGCTCCTGCAAACCCGGACTCAGACTCACGGGCGAGGGGACCGCAGGCGCGTGGAGCGTCCGCCAGGCCGGCGGCAGCGCCTGCAGCCGGCCGCGGCAGCGCTGCCGGATCGCGTCGAGCGAATCCTGCTGGAGGGTCTGGCCGCGGGCCATGACTTGCACGAGCAGAGGTGTCATTCCGTTCGGCTGCGGCTCATTCCGGAGCGCGATCGTGTCGGTGAGGGCGCCACTGTCAGTCTGCATCCGCCACACCTGCTTGCGGCCGGGGAGAGTCGCTTTGCCCGTGGACAACTTGATCTTGGGTCCGGCGGTGTCTTCGACGAGTTTGAGCATGTTGTTCATGTCGCTCAACTTCACCTGCGACAGCCGCGCCGCCCCGGCCTGATCGGGCCAATCCTCGCCAAGTGGACTGCGGCACGGCGCCCACGGCGGGCCGATCCGTGGCTATCCTGCGCCGACAATG
>Ga0137415_10003053_pt1 | contig 16582 bp, 19 predicted proteins | sample CZODoug3_1_1_16f_FD_183082 | JGI IMG/M metagenome (GOLD analysis project Ga0137415, IMG submission 183082) | Vadose zone soil fungal communities from Angelo Coast Range Reserve, California, USA - CZODoug3_1_1_16fungal (Hybrid Assembly) | ecosystem: Environmental > Terrestrial > Soil > Vadose...
TACAAATAGATGCAAATAGCGACGAAGGAACAGAATATATGATTTGGACACCAAGGGCCTTGGAGACTTACTTAAATGATCAAAAATATTGCGGCATGTCCCTGTATGTCCGTTTATTCTATTTTTTGAATTTAGGAAACGGATTCGGTCAGTTACAGAGTTCGCCGCAGATCCTGTCGCTGGCAGCGACAGGATCTGCGGCGAACTCTCCAGGTTGTTCAGTTCGTGGCGTAAATTCAAAACATAAAGTGTATCAATATACGTGGGCATGCCGCTATCTTTTTGGTATACAAGCCCGTGTCGTAATCTAGATGTATGACTCGCAAAAGAAATATGGAGTCTTTCATTGTGGCTGTGCTGACAGCAAGAGTGTTATTGTACAATGTAAACATTATATTCCGAGGTATATTGCCTCCCATATGGGAAAAATATCTAACGTACAATAAATCCCTGCGTATCACTCCGTACACCATCACAGAATGTCCTTTAACAACCGATCAGGAGTCTGGGTTGTCTGACACAGCCACACTGAAGGATCTGCATGTTTATTTGTTTATTTATTGATATCTGCCTTTATGTTCTTGTGGCAGCATTGGAAGTGTAGAGTTCAATCATTATACTTATGTTTTTGTTTTTCCCCCCCAATTTATGTGGATCGCAAAACACAGGAATCATTCAACTATGATATAAATACATGCATCAATCTAAGCATGAGTATGTTCAAGGGATGGCTGAAAGGGGGGGGGGCAAGATTCTCAGAGATACTCAGAGCATCCGTCGCCGAGTTTGTGATTGGGCGACATTATGGGGTAATACGGCCCCAACAACCGACTGGCCCATTGCTCGCGATCAGTCTCCCAAAGGGCCGCAAATTTCCCTCGAAGGACTTTGATCTCCCTGTCCTCAAATTCAGGACGATCGGGGTGGGGGTAAGCGATGAATTCGTCCAGCTTTGTGATTGCCATCTCGACGGCCCTTAGCCTCTCCAGGCTTTCCTGTTGTAATGACTCGAAGGTCGATTTGTATTCGCCTAATCTCTCCCTCGCGCGATCGAGATCCTCCCCCCGCTTCTTCAGTGCATCCTCTAATTTCCTGATCCTTTCCCATCCCATTTGCCCCTTGGTTTTTTCCAGGCGTTTCCTCAACCCATCCAAACCACCCCAGCCTGCCAACAGCTGACGCATCTGCTCTATCTCCTGATCCTTTTTTGCCAGCATATCCTTCATCTCGTCGATCGCCAGCGGTTTCTTTCCTGCCTCCCCATTCCCCGGACCCCCGGACCCCTGGGATGATCCACGCGGCTCACCGTTGTCTCTCTCACCTTCAATACTGCTGGCCTCATCCTTAGCAATGTACTTCTCCATCAGGTATCCAACCTCCGAGATCGATAGATTGAACATGCTCATGGTGTTCCAGATTCGAAATGCCATCACCTGAGTGCATCCATCGATGCCTGCTTCAGCGCAGGGTAGACAACCCAGTGGGCTAAACCCCCTGCATTCCACTACCTGTCCACGCCCAATGCATTGCCCGCACTTTATGTCATGGTCACACTTTGGTTCGTCATCAGCCTGATAACTAACTACTCACCTTCTGTTCAGGTAACGATGCCAAAAACTTGCCGTGTTCCTCTTCGTCGCCCTTGCCGTGCCAGACGGATTCAAACATCGTCTTGCTGATACCACTGCGTTTCATATTCGAGATGTCGGCGCTGGCCATCTGTGTTGGCGTTATTGATGATGATGGTGGTGACAGAAGGTAGGATCGCGGGAACGCACGGTGGCTGGGCGGACCGTAGAGCCGCGTGGCTTTGTTCAATACAATACCTATTCATTATGGCTCTCAAGTTATGCCCTAGTTGACAATTTGATTAGAAGGTGCAGTGGTTTTGTTAGGCCATTGTTTTGACAGATTTTGTAAGCACTTTGGCGCTGGTTTGGTCCACCTAAGTTATGGCTCTTCTGGATACACCAGGCCTCCTGCCTGCCTTGTAGTTTTACGAGGCGGCCCACATGTATATCAAAAATAACCCGAAATCTGACTAATGTGTTCTGAGAAACACATATTTTCGAGGGATTTCTTCCCCACCAAATGCCTGTCTTAATGTCTCGTCCATTTCCCGCACTTGTCTCACAATTGACTTGGCTATCTCGATTAGCTGTTCCACGTCCCGTGGAGGTTTGAATGCTCTAGAAAAATCTTCGTGGAATGTGGTGTTTTTTTCGCCCCCAAAGAACGATTCTGGTGGAAGACTTACCATAAAGTGTCAGACATACATCCGAAACCTCCATCACGAGGATTACGTACTTGTGTTCCTCCCAGTATTTGCGACGACTCAACTCCCACTTATCTGCATCCTCAATGAACTTCAGAGATGCTTTCTGGGATACATCCAACCGTTTCAGCTCTCCGTCCGAGAACTGCCAGTCAAAAGCATTGGATGGACTGAAAACATCACGCTGCTCGGAGCGAAGTCCAGGATATAAATCACTCATACAGACTGGGAGAAGGTGGGCTTCTGGTGCATCATAAAGGTAAAATATGTACTTATTCACTTCAGCCTATGTCATGACTGCGGAATGTGCGAGAAAAACTCACAAGTTGGCAAAATCCAGCCACCAATTCAACGTACAGAACCCGGTAGGCTTTGTCGACTTCATCACTAGCCAAATTTTTTATTGCATCAACATCATCCAGTTTTAGGAATTGATTATGGTCAATATATGCTTCGTGGTCATACAGAGCCTTCTTCGAAATCTCAACGAGGTTCCTGCGAACCATATCGAAATCTTGCAATAAACGGAGGAATTCTGGTATTTCTCTGGGGAGCCTTGTACTGGAGAGGATTCTTTTGGAAGCCAGAACATAGATACAAGCAGGTAGATTTTTCGCCTCGATCATGTCATATAAGTCCTTTCGTCTCGAGGCTGCGTAGGATATGAGTGGCGATGTTAACCACTACTAAGAGGATACAATAATTTTCCTTACAGAAAATATCTTCGATTGTAGCGTTGCCGTACAGTCTGGTACCCGTATCTGTGCTGGTGAAGTTGTTGATGCGGTCCATGGCCTCAAAGGATGATGACGGTGAGAAAGGAAGTTTCACGGAACATTCGTCGATGTCTGTTATGTCACATGTCACATGTCAGCACTTCAGCTGTAACACTGCCACCACTGGGGCTCAAATGATTATGATGCTCCTTCTAGTTTTCTCATACCTGCTGTGATTTTTGTATTCCACATATGTATTTCTATCAATGTCCGTTGTATAAATATATTCTGGCCTGTAGCTAACTATCTTATTCCTGAACCCGTTCAATTATTTCTGACTGCCACAACTCATTTCTGATTGCCATTCGGTATTATTACACAACCCATTTCTGATATTATTTCTGACTGCCACAACTAATTTCTGATTTCCGGTCTGACTGTGAAGAAGGAGGGCAAGCTGTGTCTGATGGATATGGCCATGCAGGTCTGTCTGGTAATCACTCAACACCTATTTTTGTACCAATGGTACACAGCTCTAGCTTCGTAAACTAATCATACTCGTTTTATGGATGAGTAAGTCCTGCACTGATTCACTAGTTATTGGTTGGACCTTATTCGGCTTCACAGGAACTCGGTTCACCCTACTTTTCTCATTGGCGTCATGGGTGGAGCACGGCTCCGTCCTTCGTGAATCCGTCATGCCATATCACTTAGCAAGTGATCCATATTCACGGACTTTCAGTGATCTGGTCTTCCCAAGTCAAACATGGTTAACTGATTCAACATTGATACTTTTTGAATTCTATTATACATCTAATCATTACGCCGCTTCTTAGAACTCTCCGTCCGCCCTGACCTTTTTCGTTTCCCAGTTTCAACCGACGCGTGGATGGCAGCCAGTACATCCTGTATATTGGCCTTCATGGATATCAGCCAACTCTTCACAGTTTCCGCGAGCTCGTGTTTGGGGAACCGGTTTATAACCTCCGTCCAGTACTTCAAACTTTCATCTTGGATGGCATTCAAAACTCCTTCTGCCATTTCCGATGAAAATCCGTTCTTCGAGTGGTTTGAAGCCCATTGAATCTCCCACTCTACTCCTCTGCGAGATGTATCCCACCAGGGAAAGCCCCACAGCGTCACTCCCAAATGTGCGCTCGCTTCGAAAGTCAGGACGGCATGGAAGTGATATGGGGGAAGTACGAAAGATTGTGATCCATTTGCATGCAGAAGCTCCAGCCCTTCAAGTTGGGCTATAGCGTCGCAGACTGTGTCGCCGTGAGATACACGAGTGTGACGCGAATTCCACCAGAGGAGATTTGATTCGGTGGGCGGCCATAGGAGCCAGAGCTTGTCGCACGTGACGTTTACCATGAGTTGTGCTGAGCCATGATAATCGACGTGAATGTTGGTCAATGTCCCTGCAGGACACACGGACGAAACCCAACGAGGTACCCTCCCATCTGTCTCCACTATGGCTCTGTCCTTGAAGGTATTCGGGATTTTGAGCTGACATTGGAGCGTCCCGGAAGGCTGGCATGGAAGAGAGTGTATACTGTACATCCGTGAGGATGGGGTCCATTCTGCGGAATGGGACATTATCATGGCTGCTATGAAGGCGGCCTTTGACAGTCCGGGGATGATCGAATCGGCTGCAACATCAACGACTTCAAGAGTATCTTGAGGAAGAGTTATAATATCCGTGATGATGTGTTCCATGGTTGGAACACGAAATGCTGAATATATTTCTTGCGTTGCTTCCATTGTTGGGAATAATGGTATCTCGTGAGAGAGACTTAATAGCGCGTCGAATATCCGTGAACCTTGTGCTGAGTGGGGAAACGAGGCGAGTGGAGGTTCTGTCCAACGTTTGCATAGGACCTTCAACCAATCGTTGAGTGAATGAGGGAGACCTAAACCAAATTTTTTAGCAGAAAAATCTTCCACCACAGGATTTTAGACTAACCTTTATCAAGCAGTGATGACAATTCCCTAGATGACGATGCCAGAGGGGGCAAAGGAGATGCGTTTTCATGCATAATTTTGTTCTTACGCAGATTTTTTTCACCAGCACCTTCCTCCCGGGCTCTAACTGATCTCAATGTGGCTAGGCTCTTCCAACTGCAATGCCCTTCCTTGATGTTGAGTACGTGTTGCTTGTATTCCGGATGACGATCCCTTTGTCTTTCTATTTCATTCATCTCATATTTCTCCCAACCGTTCTTTCCCTTCATCCACACCTCGTCACCCTCACAGAATACATCCCCCAGCTTTCCGTCATCCCCGCTGGGACACTTCTGGCCACGGTAAACAGAAAAATTTACGGAATTTTTTTTGTGCTTGAATGTGCGCGTGGAGAAGACGAGTTCCGTCATGACAGAAAGTGCACGGGAGAAAAGTAACTTGTCGTTGTCACGAAATGTAACAAGAGGCAAAAAAAAATCCAAGTGATACACATTCTGCCACGCTTTGCCACGCATTGCCACGCTTTGCCACGCTTTGCCACGCTTTGCCACGCTTTGCCACGCATTGCCACGCTTTGCCGCGCATTGCCACGCTTTGCCACGCTTCCCTCACTTGGCCTTAGATTTGAAACGCATTTAACCTGGACTTCAAGGATCCAAGGCTGCAGCAGCCAAAGCGTCCACATAACACCACCAGTGAGCTTCAAGGTCCCAAGGCTGCAACAGCCACGGCCCCATCCAAGGCAATGTTTGACATTGGCTGCAACAGCCAAAGAGGCCCTTAAAATGTTGATTGGGGGATTATGAGTGTCCCCGTGGAATTAGAACTGCTTGAAAGTGTCATTGTCGTCACATGTAACATGACTTTAATCGATAGACACCACACTCGAAATATAGCTTCATTATATCGATGTGCTTCATTACTCGCGTTCATTTATCTAGCGTTGTTTGATTTTTTCTTGAGATAATGTTATGGCAGGTCATGATGGGATTTGTTTCCAAGCGCATCCAAGCCCTAGTATTTCTACTGTGGAATTTAAATGATGTAAGGGGTAGCGCTTCGATTTATCAAAATGGGATGTAGCCATTTTAGGGTTCGTTTGCTTGTCACGGTGGCTTTACTCCAGTGACTGTCGTTTTCGTGTCGCCTCATGTCGTCATCGCTTCTTCCGCAATCGTCCCTCTTCGGCATTCATTCAATTTACTTCTAGTAATTCATTGCTAATTCACAGTCAAAAGTGGATCTGATTGGATCAGGAGAATATAGTAAATGGGTCATTTCTCAAGGCAGATCGGTAACCATCGGGGCTATCAGAAGCATCAAATTACCGGTCTAACTTGAAAAATGACCCAATTACTGATCTAATCAGAGTCAATTTTCACTGGGGCTCATTCATGTGATAAGCCGTTTACAAATGTAATGGCACTAGCACCTTTTTTTCATTGCCGTGATGTCGTGACATGTCGTTCCCAAAATGGAAAGTCTATCAATGATCTCTTCAGCATGAGCAAAATCTTCAACAAAAGAATGTACTTTCTGGCCATTTATGTGCTTGTAGTCTGATATTGTTAATTTAGGCTACAAAATAAGGGTTGCAATAAATTTTAGAGCAGTGGTCTATGCAAAGGAAAACTTAATAGCTAATTATACCATTGATGTGCGAAAATTCATCATTTACTAAATCTCAGAATAATCCATGTTTAATGTAATTACTTACTTATCTCACACTGATAGTGAAATATCGGTGGTTTTGGACGATACACTACCTGTAGCAAGTCTGAGGACGGACTTTCCGTTTTGGGAACAACGTGTCACGACATCACGGCGATCGAAAAAAAAGGTGCTATGGTGCTGTTCACCTAGTCACCGCCACATTTGTGCAGCACTGAAAAAAATCCTTTGCCTATTACTCTATCAATATGACTCTGTTTATACCAATCGATACATTATCACAACTCCCATCCATCCCTTCGTATCTCGTCCAGACTCTAGATGTCAACCAGAAACTGAGAGAGATGGTCAGAACCATCGTGACGGCAAAAAAAATAGTTGTGATCTGCGGTACGTTTTTCCTTGAAGCCCCCACAAACGCGACTGATTCAGAAATCAAACAGGTGCAGGGGTATCTGTACATGCTGGAATTCCTGACTTCCGCTCTCCAGAGGGCTTGTTCCAAACACTCAAACGACAATATCCCTCACATTCCCTAAAGTCTGGGAAAGATTTATTTGATGCATCGGTGTTTCAAGTAAGTTTCGTTTACTCAGTATCGGAATGGCGCTATAGATATTCAGCTGAGATTGCATCAATAGTCTGCAGACTCCACATCAATATTCTGCAAGATGATCTATGAACTGTCAACGTTATCCCAAGCAGCCACACCGACACCATTCCACCAAGTACTTCGCATGCTAGATGATAGAGGGAAACTTCTCCGGGTATACACACAGAACATAGATGCCCTAGAACTAAAAGCTGGACTTTCGTTTGGAGTACATGAGCTCCCAGAGCATCGTGAGATTTCGCATGGGGCCGAATACAAGACGCCCAGATGCATCCCTCTACACGGCACTCTGCAAACGATGTACTGCGAACGCTGTGCATTTTCCAGTTCGTTGAAGGAACATTGGACATCTTTAGCGTCGGGTGTCAGACCAATCTGTCCGAAGTGCGATCATGTCGAATGGTCTCGGACAAGGCTTGGAAAACGTCCACACTCAGTAGGCAGCCTAAGGCCTGGAGTAGTCCTGTACGGAGAGACACACAGGGAGGGAGATAGAGTTGGAAAAATTGTTTCGGATGATTTTCAGGGGAAGGGGAACGGCCAAGGGAAATGTTATGCGGATGTGGTGTTGGTGGTGGGGACGAGCTTAAAAGTGCCAGGAACCATGCAAATAGTGAAAGGTTTCTCCAAACTGATTCACTCTAACGCGGCCACCGACTCTGCACGTAGCTCGTGCAGCACGGGAATTCACCAACGACCGGCCAAGGTCCTATATCTGAACTTGAATTTCCCGACGCCGGCAAACACTTGGTCGGGAGTTTTTGATGCTTGGATCCAAGGGGATGCACAAGCCTTTGCGGCGATGTTGTGTGACGAGATGTTGAAGGAACTCCAAGTGGATGGTGCTCAAGGGGCGAAGCGAAAACAACAAGTAGACAACGTGGAGTCAACAAACAGAAAACGGCGAAGGAACACAAAGTTGTCTCCTACTCCAAAGAAGATCTTATTTTCATCAACATATATGGAAAACCGCACAGGCAACGCCGCTGCTTGTCGGGTCTCAGGGTCTTTCCCTGGTGGGAATGTGGCCAGTCAGGAGAAGCTGCGAAAGCAGGAGTGAGTTTTTCATCATCCTTGACGTCACATCGTCGTTGTTTCAGTCCAACCTGACTCATTCTGCGCAGGAACATTCCTCTTAAGTCCACTGTTACTTCCAACACAAAGACACAGTGTCCAGAGCTCTGCCGTCTTCTTCTGGTGCTCAACTCGAGTGTGAAAAATGGAACTTGGACTGAGATCGAGCGGCTGGCTGTACTCACGCTGTTTCAGATCCAGCAGCCTAGACGTTCTGAAACTACATATATACCTCCCGACTGCTGGGCTTAGCGCTTCCAGTAAATGTTATCTCGGACAATTCACTTATTGATTATATTTACACTATGTGGTGGATTCAATGGGAATATTATCTCGCATTTTAAGGTGATTCCAGGATAGGATGAGCACTCAACTCATGCATGGTTGATTACCAGGTCAGAACACGTAACCCTAATCCTAATCCGACCAGCGTCATCACAATGTTCACATCCGACAGCGCCTAGTTCCACTACGTCGGTATCTTGTTCCGCAACACCGATCATGCCCAAAGGTGACCCAGCTAGACGCGCCCGCTTTATGAGAAATGTTATGTCTCTTCCGCTGGATGTGACCTGCATGGTGAGTAAACTATATATTCTTAGAAACCATAGTTTCAATTCAACTTTTGAGACAGATATTGTGTCTTGTCCACCCCCGGTTGCTTCTGATGCTTTCCCGGTCCTGTCGTGAATACCGCAGGGTCTTAACATCGCGTTCTAATAGGTTTGTATGGAGAAGCTCAATAGCATCCACATCCATCCCCCCTTGCCCCAGTTTTGCGAATGAGATTGCATACGTGGCATTGGTGTTCGAAGCACGCTGCTCGGTGAGCCAGATCTGTACATACTCCATCCATCAACTCAGCTAACTTAGATGGTCAGTTTTGCTTTACTGTCACACATACCATCTTCTTCCTTTGGTTTGTTAGATGCTGCAAAAGCTGCACAGCAAAAGAGTATGTTAACACCCCTTGCAACCCATTCAAGCTCACATCTGCATACAGGTTCCTCCGGATAGAACCATTATCCCCAGAGAACCGTATCATCTTGCACATCCTTGGAGAGTCTCCTTTCAATTCAACCATCAAAACCATATATCCATTCCGTGAGTTGATATTTGTTGCTTCCTCATCAGACTCATGATTTTACCCCAGCGCTTTTTCCAATGGCCGAAATTCAACGCGTGGTGGAGATGGATCAAGATTCAAAGGAGATGAAAATTTATTGCTGGCAGAAGCAAGAGCAAATTTATCGTCAGGCTCTGGTAAGGATATCTAATACCCAACCTCAAGTGTTTCCTAACCCTTCATATCATATAAGTTCGCTTTGGAGTGGGAGACGTATGAGTGCAACCAAAAAATTTTGGAACTATCAGGGGACACCCATGACTGATCATTGTTTGGCTATGCTGCAACCCATCTCCAAAAATCCTTTCACCCCCACTCTCTGAGTGTGTGTGTACCCAGCTTCTTTTCATTCTACTGTGGCTCAGCATTACACTTGTTTTATTGCCTGCAATTATGATCATTAGAAGCTTTCTATTTGTTTCCTTCAGGCTTCAGTCAAGTGTGTTCATCCATGTACTTAGCTACCTAGTTTACTCTAGCAATAGCATCATCCAATGCCAGCTTTCCTTGGCCAACTTTTAACATATCCTCTTCAATTGTATTTCTACTAATGAGCCTGATGACATCCACTTCTCGTTCCTGGCCGACACGATACGCTCGATCCTCCGCTTGCCTGTCATTCTGTGGGTTGAAGTCTTGATCGAATCTGTCATGATGACTTAGTAATTGTATTCATTATATCATAGCAGCAGCTTACATTATAACGACACTAGCAGCAGTGAGATTGATTCCAAAGCCACCGGCTTTGGTTGAAAGTAGAAACACGGGGAATTCCATTCTTGTGTCTGTCATAAAACGGTCCACTAAAGATTGTCTCATATCCTTAGGGGTATTTCCTGTAAAAACGAGGTGGTTGATGTCCCTTTTCTTGAGCACCACTTGAAGAATGTCCAACATTGTAGTGAACTGAAAAAAACATTATGATCGGAAAGTAGTCATTGCTTCATATGAATTAACTTGCCTGGGAGAAGATCAGAACTTTACGACCTTGTCCAATATAGTCACTGAGAAGCCTCGCGAGTGCCATAATCTTTCCGGAATCAAAGTAGCATTGATCGTTCTGCAAGAAATTAGCAGTCGCCTACGTGACGGACAGCAAATGTAAGCATATTTTCCAATGTGGTATATATATCTTGACGGACTTTGTACTGTGCAAAGTATATTTGCAGCTCAGCATCCGTCATGAGCTTGAATTCATCCATGATGTCACAGGAGCGGTGGATGAACTGCTTATCAGTCGACAGGGCTCGTAAGGCCTTCCTCAGTACATCGTCGGTGAAACGTGTGCGAAACAGCATCGGATGCAGAGAGGCTTTGCGTAAATCCATCGAGGTGAAAGAGCTTCTTTCGGGGAGAACTTTTGATTCTGCTCTAGTGTCATTGCTGATGTCAGCAGATTATCCTGACCACAAGTGGATCGCATATATCTACCGTCGGAGCGAGATATCGTATATGTGTCTCTGCAGTCCAGTCAGTTCACACCATTCGATCCTTTCTTTCTTGTTAGGCAGACCCTTTTCTACCTTATGATCGAAGATCAACTTGGTTAACTGAGAAGTAAGCAGTGTACTTACTTGTTTTTTTAGACGTCGGAGGAGGAAGGGGCTTATTATCTTCCTAGCTCTATCCACGCGCTCATCCGCCAACGCACAAGATTTAGAACCATCCTTTGCCTTGAATATGGCATGAAGCGGCCTCATTTCATGTCCAAAATAATCGCACAGGATGAAATTCATGAGAGACTGTGATGGAGATTTAGATGCAGCATTCATGAGTGGATATTGACACACCACAAGTTCCTCCAAATTGTTTTGAACCGGGGTACCTGTGACAAGAAGTCGCCACCGCGAACTGTAGCGGATCAAACATCTATATCGCTGGCCGTACAGGTTTTTCAGCATATGTCCTTCATCGAAAATCGATGCCTTAAGCGGCCTTAATTTAAACACTGTTCAATATGGAGTAGATGGCACCTACATCCCATTTCACTTTGCTGAGAAAATTTCCGCTCTTTCCATCTTGTTGCGCCACATTGTAGGTAGTAATTACCACCTCCCAACCTACACCAACTTGGCTTTTACTTGCTTGAGAAGAAAGAAGAGTCCGCCGAAGCTTTGGCCGTTCTGCTTTACCGACGTCATACGACACTACCGTAATAGCTGGTGCGACTCGTTTGAATTCACGCAACCAATTTTCGAGGGTCGAAGGGCTATTAATTAATCAAGAGACGCGAAGTCGAGAATGGCAATGGAAACACTTACGGCACAACAACGAGGTGTGGTCCCTTGTTACCTTGTTCTTTGAGATGAGCAAAGAAAGCAATTACTTGAATTGTCTTTCCGAGCCCTAGGAAGAAGCTATCACGAGGACTATTGGTTCAGGCAAGTATGAAGAATCATACCCATGTCATCGGCCAAGATACAGCTCCATCCCCTTGCATACAAAAAGTTGAGCCAATTTACACCGTAAATTTGATAATCTTTGAGCGTATAGCCTTTGGTCAGAGTGGACGGTTGTAACACCATAAAGCTTGTGGAGGTGCTAGTAACTTCGATTTCAATATCGTCTGCCTGGTTTGTAAATCTTGTAAGGTTAGCAACACTCTTTACCTCCCAGTCATCCTTCCCAAAGCTGTTCATCGGCCAAGATCTCATCGTCCGCTGAAGGTTTTCCCCAATTTGCTGGCATTCATCCACAATGCTATCAACTATACTGTAACCTGCAAAGATCGCCGTGATATCTCTAAAGTTTTTGAGTGGAGAGTTAATCCTTGCGAGGGCCCCAGTAGCAACTCCCTGGCCCAACTTGGAGAAAAAATCGTCCACATCGTGGAAGGGCCGCAATTTGAGGGCGGCAACTGCTTGGTATGTCGTATAACCTGAAAGAACCATTCAGTGGGGTGATTATTTGGTTCCGATCGCTATACCTGTCAATTGTTGCACGCCTTGGGCGGTAGTTTGATTGAAATAGTCCAAAGCTCTCAGCTCATGCGTGTTTATAACCTGCGGTGATAGAACATGTTGACTCGGCTCTTCATCCTCTTCCGATTTGGCGGAGCTATCTTGGTCCTGAGATTTGTTAGTTGGTAGTTAATGCGAGTGTTAAGTGGACTGATAAAAACCATTTCATCAGAAGACCTGTCTATATTTGTGCTAGGGGGGATCTGTAGGAATTTAAGCCCTATTTACGGTATTTTCTGGCCCTGCACATTGCTTACCAAAATTTCTGCATCAGAGGAAGTACCCATGTCTGTTTTGGTGAGGATCTGGCGTATATTTCAGCGTCATTTATGCCAGTTGCTACGTAATCCTCACAGTAAATTTTTCTTCCGAGGAAGCATGCATCTCTGAATCTATCAGAGTCTTTAAATTACCATCAGCGATTGATCAAGCGGCGTCAAGCAATTATCTCTAACCTCAGTGCAGTTTTGGGCAGGATCATCCGATTCAATATATTCAGGGAGCTGGGTGTAAATGTAAGGATCATTGACCTAAACAACTATGTGACCACTGACCTCAATTTCAGCATCCTCGAATGCATTTTGAGCTGCTCGAAGAATATCCGAGATCCATTTCTGTATTAAAATCTCCCCATGTAGATTTCCAGGCACCTCCAGCATAACATCACCACTTGTCTTGTTGGTCCACTCCTCGAGCAAATCTACCAATACTTCGATTTCGAATCCTCGCTCCCTCAGCTTTAGCCCGTGTTTTCTAACTCCAAGCCTAGCTTCAAGCTCCTTGTCAATTGCCTGAATCTCTCCAATCTCCTCCACTAAATCGTTTGGAAGACTGAAAGACGAAAAGTTGTAGACAGATATGATAGGATTATCCATAGATGTTGGGAGGCGCCTGAGATAGAAACGTAGCATTTTCAGTTGTTGTTGGACTGACAACCCCTTTGCTAGTACTACACGTTCAGTGTAAGTTTCTGAGGATACCTCATCGGAATGTGAAGCTATTGTGGCATAGCTAGACATAGTGATATTGTGATTATCTTGGGAGATGGAAAGGAACATCGGGTGACCAATGATTGGTAAGCCAAAAGACAACAGACCCAGAAAGAGGTCAACTCGCGATTAATCTATTCACTATACTAGATACAAGCAATCGGTGGAGTTGATTCTTATCCCATAACATCTAAAGATGTCTTTAGGAGGTATGCAATGGAGTGTATTTAGAGTAGGAAATTTCCCTAAAAAGATTTCCTTAGATCTATGAGAAATTGCTTCAAGCCAATTGGCTTCGGCGTGTGAATGACATATTTAGTTGAAAGTGCGAATCGTGGGCACTGGTTGCGTTCTGCGCGAAATGCAAATGACGTTTTCCCTAAAGGATTTGTGGAGCGGGAACCATTTGGCCTTTGATACATTTCAATTTTTTTTTGCGATCTAGAGAAATTTTCCACTCTAAATATATTCCAAAGCAGCTCTGCATTCATTTCTTAAGCGCAGTGAATACTCATGGAAACGGGTCAGATGAATAAGTTGGCTCCAAAATCCACATTTCATTCTGCCCAACATTGCTACATGACATTGCCATTACAATGTCTACCAGGCTTGCGAACAGGTCCCATTTTCCGCCATTTCTGTCACCATAGGTCATTGAATTAGGGGATTGGCAAGGGCATAGGGTGGCAATGAGAATACGGTGGGCCCACGTTTCGTATACTGAATAATTAAACTCCTGAGATATCTTCGTCTGGCTTGGATAGGTCGGGTTCTGGGATATATGCAAGTAGACATTACCTTAAGAGCCTCGATCTCAGCTGTCTTCTGAGGAATCGTCGGAGAACCTCTTCTTTGACCTCCGTCATGTTATCGTCTGCCCATTTCCTCCCCTTTCTGCGCTTCTCCTCGAGCTCCCGCTCAATCCTGGCTTCTTCCTTCCACCTCCAAACTTTGTGCTCTAACCCCCCCCCCCTCGATTCTCCAATCTCTTAGGATTATGGTTACGCCCACTGCACGCCTCACTATTCTCGTTCACCTCTTCTCCGTCTCTCCAGAACTGCTGCTGAATTTCGGAGTTTCCTCCTCGTTCTCGTTGTTCTCGATAGTGCACTTCTTCGCTTTTGCCGGTATCAAGTAACTCCACTTCCGGAATCCTCTCTCAAACACTCGCCTTCCGACTCATTCCATCCCACAAAAACACCAGCCCTCGGAAAGAGGTGGTGCACAGCACAGTCGTAAGCATTATCGAGCGTTTCCGATCTCTGGTATTGTTAAGGCCTTGAGAGATCATGATGTCCAGAAACTTGACGATGGTTAGAAGAATGTCCGGTAGACAAAAATATTGAAGTTAACTACATATCATACAATTTTGAGAGCTGTGTTGTAAAAATTTGCATGGGTGGTCGTTGAAATGGATCTGTTTCCCAGCATTGATCCAGAAGTGACCAAAATTTCTGGTGGATCTGTGAATATCTGTCGCGTGGTGGCCTCTAATGCTGCTGAATAAATAGTATAACACCGACTACCTGCTGAATCCAGTAGAATGGCATTAGTCCACTGAGGATCTAGAAAATAGCAGAGTCAACGTAAATACGTGGGTGATAAGAGACTAAATATCTTACCTCCACGGCAGTCAAGCCGAAGGCCCAGATGTCTGTCGCGGCAGTGATATTTCGCCTGTAGTGTTCTTGGCCGAGAAATGCCATCAGCTCGTAAGCCGCCCATCGCCAAGTCCCAGCGTAAAAACCAGTCGGGATATTTGAATCTTCTGCAGTTATAGAAAACCCGAAATCTGTGATACACGCCTGATGATCATCATTGACCAGGACGTTATCCTGATAAATAACACGGCGATTAGCATTAAGATATAATATACTGAATTATACGTCCTTACTCCTTTGAGATCCCCATGCACAATGTTGGCACGGTGTAAATTTGTCACGCCAGCTGCGACTTGAGAAACCTGGAAAACAATGTCAGACATTACTGAATTATGGGTGGAAAGCACTTACCAGTGCGATTCTATCATCTGACATCCTTTTGGAGATGCGAAGCTCTGGCCGGCTTACCTCTACTTTGGCAACGAGTCAAAGTATCGGCGATGTAAGCCTAGCAGCCACTTATGCAATCATGTGGCATATTTCCAGGCCGTAAGTCTTCAGCAATTTCAATTTTGAGTTTGTGCTGTAGCTTCCTGAAAGTTTTAAAGACTTCGCTTTCCAAAATATGAAAGGTCATCCATCCACCCAGTCAACCGCTCATGACTCACTGCCGGCGCGAGCTGCTGCACGCACAGTGGGATATCCTCCTGGAAGACGAATTCCTAGAGGCCTACGAGCACGGAATTGTGATTGAGTGTTGCGACGACATTACACATCAATTTTATCCACGCATCCTGACGTACTCAGGGGATTATAAAGAAAAGTACGTAAGCTGTTGTTTCCTTCTTCAACACTGTCGTTGAGCGTACGCAGGATTGTGCTTGCCAGCATCCGCAATATAGGTCTATACCCTTGTCCACGCTGTCTCATACCGCTTGCTCGCCTTCAAAATATGGGAATGGTCCAAGACATGAAGCAGCGCAGTAGCCTTGCTCGGGTGGACGACGAAGTCAGAAGGGACAAGGTAGTGACAGCCCGAGATATCATCTACAAGTAAAATTATGCCGTCGATAGCTCTCCAGTGGAGAGATTATTGAAGGAACAGTCATTAGTGCCGAACTCTGTATGTGCAGAAGCTGAAACGGGGACTCACGTGTGGTTCATAGAATGCCTTATCTCAGAAGCTGTCTCCATTCGGCTTTGATTTGTTCCAAATGCTTGTCGTAGATCTCTTGCATGAGTTCGAGCTGGGTGTCCGGAAAGCATTATTCATTCACCTTCTCCGGATGCTGGTGGCCATGGGCGGGGGCTTGGTGGACGAGCTTGATCGTCGGTAAATGATCTTGTGCCTCGACCGTTCCTTATCAATCTTATGCAACTTTATACATTACTTAGCTTCAGACAAGTGCCGACTTTCGCCAAAGACACCATCAGACGATTTTTAAGAAATACCTCAGAAATGAAAAAAATGGCCGCGCGAGATTTCGAGGACATTCTACAGGTAGTTATTGTTTGTTGCTTTTTGAAAGCCGTGGACTGACCGACAAGTACCAGTGTGCAATACCAGTGTTCGACGGGCTATTTCACGAACC
>Ga0137415_10003054_pt1 | contig 16576 bp, 16 predicted proteins | sample CZODoug3_1_1_16f_FD_183082 | JGI IMG/M metagenome (GOLD analysis project Ga0137415, IMG submission 183082) | Vadose zone soil fungal communities from Angelo Coast Range Reserve, California, USA - CZODoug3_1_1_16fungal (Hybrid Assembly) | ecosystem: Environmental > Terrestrial > Soil > Vadose...
GCGAACGAGACCGCGAACGATATGACCACCGGCGATCAAGGCCGATGCGACCGCGCCGCCGATAAACCCGTTCGCGCCGGTGAGGAAGATGCGCATTGGTTCGTCCTGTCGTCGCCGCTACCAAACCACGCCTGGCCGCGGGGTGAAGACAAACATCGTCGCAAGCAGCATTGCCGCTGCTGTTCCACTCATGGGAGTCCCAAAGCTCATTGTTGCCTAGCAATCCCGAGTTCTTTTTGAAGTTGCGGCGTGAGGCCATAGGCGCCCTCTGGCCGGCCTTGGGCGCTCCCGGTCGAATTTCTCGAAGGTGGTGCTGAGGGAGTATTCGTCGAGCTTGTCGAAGTCGCGCCGGGCGAACTGGTGCCAGCATATCCACTACGAACGCCGTTTTGCTGGGACGTGCCCTGAGCCTGTGCGCACAGCGGCGTGGAGAGTAGGAAAATGGTTGTCAGACATCCCAGCGTTTTGATCATTGGCTCCATCCTGGTTACGATGACAGTCACTCAGTTGACGGTTAGGCCGGTGCTATCGGATAACGTAATTAAATGCACTGGCACCGTAATTCTAGCGCCCTCAATCCGCCGTGGCTTCTTCGACCGCGATCGTTGGTTCACTCTCGACGGGGAAATTCATCGAACGAGCTATAAAGCACATGTCATGCGCGCGATGATGAAGATCGAGCGCTACAGCTTTATCCGAATTGCCGGCGATTGTTATACGCGGGCGCAGTGTAACCGAGGTGAATTGACCGGCACCGCTCGCCTCCTCGACCATCACCCCCTCTGCTTCGTCCTCATACGAGGTAACAATGACACCAGCCTGAGCGCATAAGCCGAGATACCAGAGCTTGTGACAAGCCGAAAGCGACGCGACCAGTAGTTCTTCCGGGTTCCAGCGAGCGGGATCGCCACGAAACGCAGGGTCAGACGATCCGCTAATCGTCACCTTCCCATTGGCTTGAATGTCATGGGCGCGCTCATATCCGCGATAGGTCGCAGTCCCGGCACCGGTATTCCCGGTCCAGACGATCCGAACTGCGTAGTGATGTTGCTTTTCAGCCAACGCTGTCCCCTCACGCGCGGTAGGCGGTCTTGCCGGTGCCGCGATAAAGCACGCGGACCTGCTCTTCCGAGACTTGCCTGTGAAAGGCCAGCGCCTCGGGCTCGAGGTCGCGCTTGGGCACGTGCGCTGGCAGAAAGTTGCCGTAGCTATCCTTGCCGCGCACCAGCGTCGCCCAATCCCGCGCGCCCACCGCCTGCTTCAAATGGGTCGGGATGTAGCGGACGGCAAGACCGATGCGCCGGTCGTCGGAGCGGTTCGGCTCCGATCCGTGAAACAGCAGCACATGATGCAGCGATGCCTGGCCGGGCTTCAGCTCGACATAAACCGCTTTGGCGTCGTCGACATCGACGGCGATCTCCTGACCCCGGGTCAGCAGATTGTTCTGGTCGAAGGTGTCCTCGTGCCGGACTTGCTGGGTGTGGGTGCCGGCAATGAACTTCATGCAGCCGGAAATCTTGTTGGCCGGCGACATCGCGATCCAGGCGGTCGCGACATCGGATGAGCTGAGACCCCAATAGGTGGCATCCTGATGCCAGGACACGAAGCCCGGATCATGGGCTTCCTTGATGAAGAAGCTGGTATTCCAGCACAGGATGTCAGGCCCGAGCAAATCCTCGATCGCATCGAGGATTTTGGGGTGTCGGATCATCTGGTCGATCCAGGTGAAGAGCACGTGGCTGCGATGGCGCATCTCCGCCTTGATCGGGCCGCCGCTATCGGCCTCATAGTCCTCGAGCTTGCGGCGGAAATCGGCCACTTCGCCGGCGCTGAGCGCATCGAGTGGGAAGTGAAAGCCGCGGTCGCGATAGTCAGCGACCTCATGTTCGCTCAGCAATTTCGGCACGGGTTTTCCTCCCATCCTTCTTGTTTTAGCGAAGGCCATTTCATCCGAGGCCACGACCGGAGATCAGTTCATCTTCCCCGCCTCACCCAGCCCACTCTGCCACGTCGAGGGCTGGGTCCCGAACCCGCGTTTGGCGCGCGTGCCCAGCCAATAGCCGAATTGCGGCGGCACGTTGCGGAACGGGCCCTCCTCGCCGAGTTTCAACGCGGCGTCCATCGGCCAGTTCGGGTTGTTGAGGATCTCGCGGCCGACCGCGATCAGGTCCGCCTGCTGGTCGCGCAAAATCTGTTCGGCCTGATCGCCGTGGATGATCAGCCCGACCGCCATGGTCATGATGTCGGCGTGGCGCTTGACGTATTCCGACAGCGGCACTTGATAATTGTATGTGATTTCCTTGCCCAGGATCGGCGCCATCTCGGTGATGCCGCCGGACGAGCAGTCGATGACGTCGACGCCTTTTGTTTTCAGGATTTTCGCGAGCCGCGCGCTTTGTTCGGGACCCCAGCCGGCATTGTCCTGCACCGACAGCCGCACGAACAACGGCTTGTGCTCGGGCCAGTGCGTCCGCACCGCTTCCGTGATCTCGGTGATGAAGCGCATCCGGTTCAATTCGGAGCCGCCATATTCGTCGGTGCGCGCGTTGGAACGTTCCGACAGGAACTGATGCACGAGATAGCCGTGCGCGCCGTGCAGTTCGAGCATGTCGAAGCCGGCCTCATGCGCGCGCCGTGCCGCATTACCCCAGGCCTGCACCAGATCTTTGACCTCGACCCGCGCCAGCGCTTTCGGCACCGGCCAGCGCGCGCTATGCGCGACCGCGCTCGGAGCCACCGGCGACCAGGCGTCCCAGTCCTCGATCTCGGCCGTGCGCTCGAGCGGCCGGTCGCCTTCCCAGGGACGGCTGGCGCGCGCCTTGCGGCCGGAATGGCCGAGCTGGATGCCGGCGACCGCATTCTGCTGCTTGATGAAGCTGGCGAGACGGCTGAGCGGCTCGACGAATTTGTCGTCCCAGATGCCGAGATCGCCGACCGTGCCGCAGCCGCGGCGCTCGACTTTTGTCGATTCGACGACCACGAGGCCGGCGCCGCCGGCGGCGAACTTGCCTGAATTCATCAGGTGCCAGTCGGTCGGAAAACCCTTCACCGCCGAATATTGATGCATCGGCGGCACCACGATGCGGTTGCGCAGCGTGACGCCGCGGATCGTGATCGGAGAAAACAACAGCGTTCCGGACATGATGGCTTCCTCACCTTTCGGACCTCGTTACCCCGGAGAGCGCCGAGCGCCCCGGGAGCGCCGAGCGCCCCGGGGAGCGCCGAGCGCCCCGGGGCGTGCCGGGCGGTCTCTTCCGGCGCGGACGATATACGCGCGGCAAGGGGCGGCAAGGGCGCATCGTTGCATGGCCGCCGCGATTTTCGTACACCACCGCCGCAATGACCCAATCCACCCTTTCCCCCGGTTCCGCCGACGCGCTGCTGTTCGATCTCGGCCGCGTCGTGCTTGATATCGATTTCAACCGGGCGCTCGCCTGCTGGGCCGGCCACGCCGGCTGCGCGCCCGCCGAGATCGCGGCACGCTTCGTGCGCGAAAAATCCTACCGGCAGCATGAGGTCGGCACCATCACGGATGCCGACTATTTTGAAAGCCTGCGCGCCACGATGGGCATCGGCATTTCCGATGCTCAGTTGCTGGAAGGGTGGAACGCGATCTTTGCCGGCGAGATGCCGGGCATCGCGCCACTCTTGAAACGCGCCGCCACGCGGTTGCCGTTGTATGCTTTCTCCAACACCAACCGGCCGCATGTCGAATATTTCTCGGTCGCCTATGCCGATGTGCTCGGCCACTTCCGGGAAATGTTCTTGTCGTCGACCATCGGGCTTCGCAAGCCCGATGCGGCGGCCTATGATCATGTCGTGAAAGCGATCGGCGTGCCGGCCCCGCGCATCGTGTTCTTCGACGATCTCGCCGAGAACATCGAGGGCGCGCGGGCGCGCGGCCTCACCGCGGTTCACGTGACGTCGGCGGATGATGTGGCAAAGACGCTCGCCGCGCTTGGGATCTAGGAGTTGCCTGTGGCCCTGATGCCGGTTGCCGACGCGCTTGCTGCGATCCTTGCGGGCGCGGAAGCCTTGCCCGAAGAGATGGTGGCGCTCGATGCCGCCTATCATCGCACCCTGGCCCGTGACCTCGCGGCGCGGCGCACCCAGCCGCCGCAGGCGATGTCGGCGATGGATGGTTATGCGGTGCGGGCGGCGGATGCCGCCAATCTCAAGGTGCGGCTCAAGGTGATCGGCGAGGTCGCGGCGGGCCGGCCGTTTGAGCGGAAAGTCGGACCCGATGAAGCGGTGCGGATCTTCACCGGCGGCGTGATTCCCGCCGGCGCCGACGCCGTCATCATCCAGGAAGACACGGCCATTGACGGCGACCACATCGCCATCACCGAGATAGCGGTCGCCGGCCGCCATATCCGCCCCGCCGGCGTCGATTTCCACGAAGGCGATGTGCTGCTCGCGAGCGGCAGCCACCTCACCGACCGCGCGCTTTCGCTGGCCGCCGCCATGAACTTTCCGGAACTGGCCGTGCGCCGCCGGCCCAAGGTCGCGGTGCTCGCCACCGGCGACGAGCTGGTAATGCCCGGCACAACCCCCGGCCCCGGCCAGATCGTCTATTCCAACGGCTACGCGCTGCGCGCACTGGCCCGCGCCGAAGGCGCCGAGACCATCGACCTCGGGATTGCCGCCGACACCGTCGCGGCCACCACCGCGGGCATCCGCCGGGCGCGCGATCTCAGTGCCGATATCCTGATCACCACCGGCGGCGCCTCGGTCGGCGACCACGACCTAGTCAAGCCATCGCTGGAGCTGGAGGGCGTCGCGATGGCGTTCTGGCGGATCGCGATGCGGCCGGGCAAGCCGATGATGCACGGACGGTTGGGCGCGATGCGGGTGATCGGCCTGCCCGGCAATCCGGTGTCGTCCTATGTCTGCGCGTTCCTGTTTCTGCTGCCGTTGATTCGCGCTTTGTCCGGCCGTGCCGCCATCCATCACAAGAGGACGACCGCCCTGCTCGGCCGCGATCTCGCCGCCAACGACCAGCGCGAGGATTACTTACGGGCGCGGCTCGAGGAGCACGCCGACGGCTCCCTGATCGCCACGCCGGTCAACCAGCAGGATAGTTCGCTGCTTGGGAATCTCGCTGCGGCACGGGCGCTTGTGATCCGTCCGCCGTTCGCACCTTTGGCGCCGAAAGGCTCCGTTTGCGAGATCCTGCGGCTGCCGGAGTGAGGCGCCCAAGCGGGCGCGTCCGGGCAAAACCCTATCGCGTTCACTTGAAATTAAGTGGTTGCGGAACACATATCGAACATATAGTGTCCGTTCATGATTTGTTTCGAGTAATGGTGTCTACGAACGGGAGCCTGGGGCTCCCGCGATCAGAACCTGGTCCGGACACCGGAGTCTTGGAATCGCGAAATCTTGGAATTGAACGACGCCACCAACCGGGGGAATGCTCGAGATGCTTACGCGCAAACAGTATGAACTTCTGCGTTTCATCAACGAACGGCTGAAAGAGGCCGGCGTGCCGCCCTCCTTCGACGAGATGAAGGACGCGCTGGACCTGCGCTCGAAGTCCGGGATCCACCGCCTCATCACCGCGCTGGAAGAGCGCGGCTTCATTCGCCGGCTGCCCAATCGCGCCCGCGCCATCGAGGTCATCAAGCTGCCGGAGCTGTCCGGCGCCGGCAATGGCAGCCGCCGCGGCTTCACGCCCAGCGTCATCGAAGGCACGCTCGGCAAGAAAAGCAGCGGCGCTGCCATGGCCGAGGACGACGGCACCCGTCCGGTCGCCGTCCCGGTGATGGGCCGGATCGCGGCAGGTACGCCGATCGAGGCGCTGCAGACCCGCAGCCACACCATCAGCGTGCCGCCCGACATGCTCGGCTCCGGTGAGCATTACGCGCTGGAGGTACGGGGCGATTCCATGGTCGATGCCGGCATTCTCGACGGCGACATGGCGCTGATCCAGCGCAACGATAGCGCCGACACCGGCGATATCGTGGTGGCGCTGATCGACGAGGAGGAAGCTACCCTGAAACGCTTCCGCCGCCGTGGCGCCTCGATTGCGCTGGAGCCCGCCAATACCGCCTACGAAGTCCGCATCCTGCCGCCGAACCGGGTGCGGATTCAGGGCAAGCTGATCGGGCTGTATCGGAAATACTGACGATATCAGCTGTCACCCCGCGGCCCATTCAAGGGCGGATTATCCACTTCCAATGGATAGTCCTTCGGCTTTTCCTCGGATTATCCGCTTCCCGGTCCGGCGCTACATCCTCGAACACGCAACAGACGAAGCCCACCCCGCTTCGCGACAACAGCGTGCAACATGAGGAGATAACCATGCGCAAGACCATTTTGGCCGTTCTCGCTTCGACATTGTTTGCGGCATCGACGATGCAGGTCGCCGTCGCCGCCGAACGTCACCACCTCCGCAAGGCCGACCGTACCGTGGCAAGCGAGCCATTCCGTAACGCCAATAATTCGGTAGCCACGCCCGCGCCGTCGTCGGGTTGGCCCTACAGCGGTTTCTCGGCACCCGCTGGGCAATGAGCGCGGCGACCGAACAAAAAGCCCCGGCACCCAGCCGGGGCTTTTTGCTTTCCCCGTGGCACAGCGGATCGGCGTTAGCGCGTTTGTGATTGGCTGCAATGGCGCGGTCGCACAATTGCCCAGAACCGGGCGGAGGCTTACACTATGTCCACTCTGATAGAGGCCAGCGCCTCCCGGAGGCCAAGGGTCGCTATCTCGAACGAGGAGCATCCGATGTGTGACTATAGTCTGCACGCTGTGGCAACGCGTCCCGCCGAGGTCGGAGAGACGCTGATCACCACGACATTCCGCGGGACATCGACCCGCGGCTTCGCCTCCGAAAACGATCCCCACGTCGCGGTCTGCATGCTGCCTGGAACCGAACTGGCGTTTGCCGAGGATGTCAAATACGACAACCGCTGGATCTGGACCAAGACCGCCGGTTTCCGGGTCGGAAAATTCAACGAGGTGGATCCGAACGTACCCGATCGTCACCACGATGCGATCGAATTCCCCGACGGAAGCTGTGTGCTGGTGACCCTGCTTTGCCAGGGACAGCGGGCGACCGTGCTGCAATTGCCGGTGGTTCACCCGGTGGTGGAGCGCGCGGCCAAAGCCGTCGAGACGCGGCCTTCGGTGGCGACGTTCTTTCTAGGTTGAAGCCATCGCAGCCCGTCGGTCCACGCTGACAGCGGGCAATAACGAGGAGTGTTTCGAGCGACCCCGGTGCTGGTCCGCGGCGCGCAATGTAACGTGTGGCGTGTGTGCATGAGTATGTTGAACGGAGGCATCGCGCAGTATCGCCCGCCGGGAGGCGTGACGGTGATGGTCGAAAAGGTCACGTGGCAAAAGGCCGGACGCGTCACCGAGCCTGGCCGCTACATGTTCAGGTTCGGCTGGCTGACGGTCACGGCGGCAGATCTCGCGGTCTGGCAGCAATTTCCAGAGGCCGCCTTTACGCTGGTCAGAATGCCGGCGAAAGCCGGCGCGGACGAATTCCATCTCGGCGCATTCGAGTTGCCGCTTGATCCGTCCTCCGGCGCGTGAAGCCTGCCTTTGACTAAAGCGCTTTCGTCGCGCTCTGACGTTTCAATCCTCTCCCTGTACGTCGGCTTCCGCCGGCGTTGCGTCCACGGCCGGCCGCGGCGACGAACTGGGAATGTGGATCGTGGTGTCGGCCTCGCCATCGCCGCCGGCCGCCGGCGACCACGGACGATCGATACCTGAAGGCTTCACCGCATCGACGACAAATCCATCGCTGGAACGCCGCAGTGCCATCGCACCCTGACGCCGCAGGCGTTCGATGTCGATCACCGAGGCGGCGCAGCCCTGCGGCGGCTGCCTCGTGGTCATGATCAACATCGCGCGTTCGCAATCGTCCGCCAGTGCCTCGGGCCGCAGCGCCAGGGCTACCAACGCGCCGCCGGCCATCGGCGTCACGCAGCCGGTTGGATCGCAGGAGACGCCGTCGGCGAGCGAGGCATCGGCCGCTAGACGTGCGTCGGCATCCGCCGCCAGCCATTCCTTGACCAGGAAGGCGTCCTTGGCGCTCCGCATCAGATGCAAGCGCGTGTCGCTGCCGCGGACGCCGACATTGCGGCCATCGGCGGAGATCAGGATGTCCGGCTGCGGCACCCGCACCGCCCACACCGTCGCCACCAGCAGCAGGACGGCACCGGACCAGCGCAGCGGCGTGCGCAACAGGCCGAACAGCACGATGCCCGCGCTCGCCGCGATCAGCGGGCCGATGCCGAACGCGGCCATGCGGCCGACCGCGCCGGGCAAGCCTGCGACATATTTCGTCACCACGATCATCCAGTCGATACCGGCACCCATGATCGCCCAGAACACGCCGTCAAAGCCGAACGGCATCGCGGCGAGCCCGAGCAGGCCCGCCGGCATCACCACCGCCGACACCACCGGCATCGCCGCCAGATTGGCGAGCAGGCCATAGGGCGTGACGCGATGAAAGTGAAACGCTGCGTAAGGCGTCGTCGCCAGCCCCGCCACCAGCGAGGCCAGCACCAGCGTCATGATCTCCCGCCCACCCCACAGCGCGACCCGCGCCGCCGCCGAGTTGTCGGGCGAGGCAAACAGGCGCGGCATGCCGATCTGTATCAGCGCGACCAGCCCGAGGGTTGCCGCAAACGACATCTGAAAACTCGGATGCACCAGCGCCTCCGGCGCGATCACGAGCACGATCATCGCGGCCACGGCGAGTGTCCTGAAGGTGATGGCGCGGCGGTCGACCATGACCGCGATCAGCACCACCGCCGTCATGAAGAACGAGCGTTGCGTGGCCACTTCGGCACCCGACAGCAGCAGATAGAACGCGGCCGCGACCAATGCGGCGGCGGCCGACCATTTCTTGATCGGATGGCTGACGGTCAAAGCCGGGAACAGCGCCAGCAACGCGCGGACCGCGAAGAACACCACGCCCGCGACCACCGCCATGTGATAGCCCGAGATCGACAGCACGTGGCCGAGGCCGGAAATGAACATCGCATCGTTGACCGGCTCGGTGATCGCGTCGCGCCGCCCGGTCAAAAGCGCGGTCGCGATCGCGCGCCGGTCGCCATCGAGGACGCTGCGAATCCGCGCGTCGATCGCATCGCGCAGGCCCTGCATGACGGCGGCGTAACGCAGCGAAAGTCCGCCGCTCGCCGGCGGGTCCCTGGCCTTGATCGCGCCCATCACGAAGCCGGAGGCGCCGATGCCCTGAAAATACAGGTCACGGCCGAAATCGTAAGAGCCGGGGCGCAACGGCGCCAGCGGCGGCTGTAGCCGCGCCTTCAATTCGACGAAGCCGCCGACCGCGGGCGCGGTGCCCTTTCGTACCGAGAGCCTGATACGTTCGAGCTTAGTCTGTCCGCGTGGACTTTCCAGCGTGACGACGCGCAAGACAAACCGGTCGGTGCGTTCGCGGATGTCGCGGGTCTCGACAAAGCCCGTGAGCTGCACCGAGAACATCGGCCGCGCCAACACGCCATGCGCGATGCGCGCGGTTTTCCAGGTGGCTGTGGCAAAGCCCGCCGCGACGGCTGCGATCATCACCGCCGCGGCAAATACCTTCTGCCGCCGCAACAGCAACGCCGCAGCGCAAAGCGCGATCGCGACGACGGCGGCAACCGACAGCACCGGCTCATGATCGGCGGCGAAATAGAAGGCGATGCCGGTGCCGAATGCGACCGGCACCCAGGGCAGCAACCGGCCTGCACCGGCTTCGGCGCGAGCCCATTGGCGCAGCGTTTCGACGAAGGACGGCCAGATGCTGAGGCCGGACGGCACAAAGCCGCCCGCAGGCGCGGCGGCACGCGGCGGCCAGGTCCCGGCATAGCCTCGTCTCCCGCCCGGCGTCCTGCCCTGCTCCGACACTTGGCTCACACCTTACGATCACCCGACGGGGTTCAGGCTACCGGAAGGCGTTAGCGGCGGGCTAGCGGAACAGATGCAGAAACCAGAGGAGACGGAGATATCCCCGCTGGCACTGCCACGCCGCTAAATCAGCGGCGTCCTGGACGAGGCGTGATGGCTGACGATTTTCCACTCGCCGTCTTCCCGCGCAATGACCCAGCTTATCTTGACCGACAGCGGCGCAGCGCCTTCGCCGAGATCGAAAGATGCCGTGCCCGCAAAGTTGATCAAATCGGGATTGACCGGCGCGGATCGCACATCGGTGAATTGAACGGCAGGCGAATTCCATCGCGGCAGCGCATTGAAATAGGCGGCGACCCCCTGCTGCCCGCGATACAGCGTAGGGTTCGATCCGAAGAAGAATGCGTTGTTCGAGTAGAGCGCTGCGAGCGCTTTGGCGTCGAGTTTGCTGAACCCGGCCGACCATTTTGCGATGATGGCGGATACTGTGTCGTCGGCCACGCTTCGCATGGATGCTCCAATCAACAAGAACTCGACACGCTTTGCGATGTCGGCACGCCCGACTAGCCCTTAGCCCCGACTTCCTTCGCAAAGGTATCGCGCAGGCCGATGGTGCGGTTGAACACGAGTTTGTCCGCCGTCGAGTCCTTGTCGCGGACAAAATAGCCCTGGCGTTCGAACTGCACCGGCTCGGGTGAATTGCTCATCGCGATCGCCGGCTCGACCCGCGCGTCCGTCAAAATCTCAAGCGACTGCGGATTGAGGTCGGCGGAAAAGTTACCGGCGTCCGGACTGGGTTTTGAGAACAACTGATTGTAGATGCGGATTTCCGCCGGCTTCGATCGCGCCGCCGACAGCCAGTGCATGGTGGCTTTCACCTTGCGTCCGTCGGGTGCGTTGCCGCCTTTGGTCGCGGGATCGTAGCTGCAGCGCAGCTCGACCACCTCGCCGGCGGCGTTCTTGATCACCCCGGTGCATTTGATGAAATAGGCGTAGCGCAGCCGCACTTCGGTGCCCGGTGACAGCCGGAAGAACTTTTTCGGCGGGGTTTCCATAAAGTCGTCGTGCTCGATATAGAGCTCGCGGCCGAACGCGATTTTTCGCGTGCCGGCTGCGGGATCGTCGGGATGATTGATCGCCTCGAGTTCCTCGACCTGCCCTTCCGGATAATTCTCGATCACGACTTTCAGCGGCCGCAGCACCGCCATGCGCCGCAACGCGGTCTTGTTGAGCTCCTCGCGGATGCAGAACTCCAGCATGCCGACATCGACGACGCTGTTGGCTTTCGCCACCCCGATGCGCTTGACGAATTCGCGCACCGCCGCCGCCGGCACGCCGCGGCGCTTCAGGCCCGCGATCGTCGGCATCCGCGGATCATCCCAGCCCTTGACGTGGCCGTCGCGCACGAGGTTGGTCAGCGCGCGCTTCGACAGCAGCGTGTAGCTCAGATTGAGCCGCGCGAATTCGTACTGGCGCGGCTTTGACGGCACCGGCAGTCTGTCCAGCAGCCATTCATACAGCGGCCGGTGGTCCTCGAATTCCAGCGTGCAGATCGAATGCGTGACGCCCTCGATCGCATCCGACTGGCCATGGGCGTAGTCGTAGCTCGGATAGATCGACCATGTGTCGCCGGTGCGCGGATGGTGGGCGTGCAGGATGCGGTAGAGCACCGGGTCGCGCAAATTGATGTTGCCGGAAGCCATGTCGATTTTGGCGCGCAGCACGCGGGCGCCGTTTTGGAATTCGCCCGCTTTCATGCGGCGGAACAGATCGAGGTTCTCTTCCACCGGGCGATCGCGGAACGGTGAGTTCTTGCCGGGCTCGGTCAGCGTGCCGCGCGCGAGACGAATCTCTTCCTGCGACTGGTCGTCGACATAGGCGTGGCCGTCCCTGATCAGGCCCTCGGCCCAGCTGTACAGGCGCTCGAAATAATCGGAGGCGTAGTACAGATCGGTTCCCCAGTCGTAGCCGAGCCAGTGCACGTCGGCCTGAATGGAATCGATGTATTCCTGCTCTTCCCTGGTCGGGTTGGTGTCGTCGAACCGGAGGTGGCAACGCCCGGAGAACTCCTGCGCGATGCCGAAATTGAGGGCAATCGACTTGGCATGGCCGATGTGCAAATAGCCGTTCGGCTCCGGCGGGAATCGGGTCACGATCCGGCTGTGCTTCTTCGAAGAGAGATCGGCCTGGACGATGTCGCGAATGAAATCGCGCCCCGCCTCTGCCGCCGCCGTTTCTGTGGTCATCTCAGGTTCCCGCAGGCATTCAAGCGGACCTTCTGCCAAATTCGCCCGGTCCAGCCAAGTGGCTTTAGTTATGCACCGTACCTGCTATACACCTCGGCCGTTCACGCATAGGCCCCGCCCCCCGTAATGACCGATTCCGTCGTCACCCGCTTTGCCCCCTCGCCGACCGGCTTCCTCCATATCGGAGGCGCCCGCACCGCGCTGTTCAACTGGCTCTATGCCAAAAAGCGCGGCGGCAAGATGCTGCTGCGGATCGAGGACACCGATCGCGAGCGATCGACCGAGGCGGCGATCACCGCAATCCTCGATGGGCTGAAATGGCTCGAGCTCGATTGGGATGGCGAGGTCATCTACCAGTTCAGCCGCGCCGCCCGCCATCGCGAGGTCGCCGAACAATTGCTCGCTGCGGGTAAGGCCTACCGCTGCTACGCCACGCCGGAGCAACTCACCGCGATGCGCGAGAAAGCGCGCGCCGAGGGCCGCACCCGGCTCTATGACGGGATGTGGCGGGACCGCAACCCCGCAGAGGCCCCTGCCGGCATCAAGCCGACGATCCGGCTGAAGGCACCGCAGACCGGCGAGACCGTAATCGAGGATCAGGTCCAGGGCCGCGTGGTCTGGCAGAACGAGAACCTCGACGACCTCGTGCTGTTGCGCGGCGACGGCAACCCGACCTACATGCTCGCCGTCGTGGTCGACGACCACGACATGGGCGTCACCCATGTGATCCGCGGCGACGATCATCTGATCAACGCCGCGCGCCAGAAACAGATCTACGACGCGCTGGAGTGGGACCTTCCAAACATGTCCCACATTCCCCTGATCCACGGCCCGGACGGCTCAAAATTGTCAAAGCGCCACGGCGCGCTCGGCGTCGATGCCTACCGCGCCATGGGCTATCTGCCGGCGGCGCTGCGCAACTATCTGGTTCGACTCGGCTGGAGCCATGGCGACCAGGAGATCTTCTCGACCCAGGAAATGATCGACGCCTTCGACCTGCCAGGCGTCGGCCGCTCCGCGGCGCGGTTTGATTTTGCAAAACTGGAAAATCTCAACGGCCATTACATCCGCCATGCCGACGATCAATCTCTCGTGACCCAGTTCGAAAGCGTGCTGGATTACGTCCCCGACGGCGCTGATCTGAAGGCGAAGCTCAACGCCACCACGCGCGCCCAACTGCTGCAGGCGATGCCGAGCCTGAAAGAGCGCGCCAAGACGCTGATCGAGCTGATCTCAGGTTCGTACTTCATCTTTGCCGACCGGCCGCTCGAGATCGAGCCGAAGGCTTTCGCGCTGCTGACGCCTGAGACTCGCGAACTGATCGGCAGGCTGCGCGCGGCACTGGAAGCGGTCACCGACTGGCGTTCGGAGACCACCGAAGCCGCCATGCGCAATTTCGCAGAGCAGAACAACCTCAAGCTTGGCGCGGTCGCCCAGCCGCTGCGGGTCGCGCTGACTGGGCGCACGACGTCGCCAGGCATCTTCGACGTGCTGGCGGTGTTGGGACGACAGCAATGCCTGGCCCGGCTGGCCGATCAGGCATCGGCGTAAGGTGGTACCGCGGCTGCGCGGGGTCCATCTTGCAGTGCACAGGGCAATACGATACCCATTTAAGGCAGCCTTCTAGACAATCCGGCCGGGCTCGCTATCTGCCGTAGAACGGCACCGCGGCCAAGGCGGTTTTCGCAACGATTTCATCGGGGACTTCACGATGGACGCAAAATCCAGCACCAAAACAGCAACCCTCACCATCGGTAACAAGACCTACGATTTTCCGATCCTGAGCGGCACGGTCGGGCCCGATGTCATCGACATCGCCAAGCTCTACGGCCAGGCCGGGATGTTCACCTACGACCCCGGCTTTACCTCCACCGGCAGCTGCCAGTCCAAGATCACCTATATCGACGGCGACGCCGGCATTCTGGAATACCGCGGCTATCCGATCGAGCAGCTTGCCGAGCACGGCGACTTCCTCGAAACCTGCTACCTCCTGCTGTACGGGGAGCTTCCGACCCCGGCCCAGAAGAAAGACTTCGACAGCCGCGTGATCCATCACACCATGGTTCACGAGCAGATGGCCCGCTTCTTCCAGGGTTTCCGCCGCGACGCCCATCCGATGGCCGTGATGGTGGCCTCGGTCGGCGCGCTGGCCGCGTTCTATCACGATTCAACCGACATCACCGATCCGCAGCAACGCATGATCGCTTCGATGCGGATGATCGCGAAAGTGCCGACGCTGGCGGCGATGGCCTTCAAATATACCATCGGTCAGCCCTTCATCTATCCGAAGAACTCGCTGAGCTTTGCCGAGAACTTCCTGAACATGTGCTTCGCGGTACCCTGCGAGGAATACAAGATCAATCCGGTGCTGGCCGACGCGCTCGACAAGATATTCATCCTGCACGCCGACCATGAGCAGAACGCCTCGACCTCGACGGTGCGTATCGCCGGCTCCTCCGGCGCCAATCCGTTCGCCTGCATCGCCGCCGGCATCGCCTGCCTGTGGGGCCCGGCGCATGGCGGCGCCAACGAGGCGGCGCTGGCGATGCTCGCCGACATCGGCACGGTCGACAAGATTCCGGATTTCATCAGAAGGGTGAAAGACAAGAACAGCGAAGTCCGCCTGATGGGTTTTGGCCATCGGGTCTACAAGAACTACGATCCGCGCGCCAAGATCATGCAGAAGATGTGTCACGCGGTGCTGGCCGAAACCGGCCATGGCGACGATCCGATGCTCAGGGTAGCACTGGAACTGGAAAAGATCGCGCTGAGCGATCCCTATTTCATCGACCGCAAGCTCTATCCGAACGTCGATTTCTATTCGGGCATCACGCTGAAGGCGATGGGCTTCCCGACCGCGATGTTCACCGTGCTGTTCGCGGTCGCCCGCACCGTCGGCTGGATCAGCCAGTGGAGCGAGATGGTCGAGGACCCGCAGCAGAAGATCGGCCGCCCGCGCCAGCTCTACACCGGCGTCGCCCGCCGCGACTACGTCCAGATCGGCGCGCGGAAGTAAGCGGCCGCCAAACATTGACTGCAATTAAAGCCGGGCGCGATGATCGCGTCCGGCTTCTTCATTGAGGCATGGCGCGTTCCTACGCAACGAATTCAATCTTCAAAGATCCAACACGATTCAGTTATGGGCCCGTCATTGCGAGCCAACGGGTCGCGCGAATGCGCGCCCGATGACAGGCTCCGCGAAGCAATCCATCTCACAGCGCAAGGGAAGAATGGATTGCTTCGTCGCTTCCGCTCCTCGCAATGACGTGGTTGTCATTCCGATGCGGGCCCTGCGTTCTGAAACCGGAGGCACCATGCTGACAGGAAGCTGCTTGTGCGGAAATGTGGCTTACGAAGTAAATGCCGACCCCGGGCCGATCGTGCACTGCCACTGCGCCACCTGGCCTAGAGCCAGTTCCTCAAAAAGCGAGTCGGGGGGATTCTCTTGAAGGCCGAATGCTGATTCCATCTTCGTGACTGAGTCGGGAGGGTGGGATGGGCAAGCCGTACAGCATGGATTTGCGTGAGCGGGTGGTAGCGGCGATCGAAAGCGGGGAATCGACGCATCAGGCGGCAGCTCGGTTTTCGATCGGGATTGCAACGGCCGGAGCATGGGCGCGGCTGAAGCGCGCCACCGGGACGTTCGCCCTGCCAAACAGGGCAAGCCAAAGGGAGCCGTGCTGGATGCGCATGCGGATTTCATTCTGCGCGCACTCGCAGAGGCGCCTGACACGACGCTTGACGAGATGGTCGAACGATTGCGGGAAGAACGCGGCGTTACGGTTGTGAGGACCGCCGTGTGGAAGTTTCTCGACCGGCACGGCCAGACGCATAAAAAAAGACTGCCCATGCCAGCGAGCAAGAACGCGCGGATGTGAAGGCCGCGCGGGAGAATTGGGTTGACGGCCAACACGGCCTTGACCCCGAACACCTGATTTTTATCGATGAAAGCGGCCTTTCGACGAAGATGGCGCGGCTTCGTGGCTGGGCGCCAAAAGGCGAGCGTTGCCGCGCCGCTATCCCGCACGGTCATTGGAAGACCATCACCTTTGTCGGCGGCCTCACGCTTGCGGGCTTCGTTGCACCGATGCTTCTGGACGGGCCGATGGACGGAGAATGCTTCCTCGCCTGGGTCGAACAGATGTTGGCGCCAACCTTGCGCCCTGGCGACATCGTCGTCATGGACAATCTGGCCGCCCACAAGGTCGCCGGCGTCAGGCAAGCTATCGAGGCCTGCGGCGCAGAACTCCTCTATCTGCCGCCCTATAGTCCCGACTTCAATCCGATTGAAAATGCCTTCGCCAAGCTCAAGGCGCATGTGCGCAAGTCCGCCGCCCGAACCCTCGAGGCACTCGAGGCACTCGAACGAGCCGCCGCCAATGCCTTGCCGCAGTTCAAACCTGATCACTGCGCAAACTTCTTCGCTCACGCCGGATACAGCTTGGAATAAGAGGAATCTGCTCTAG
>Ga0137415_10003057_pt1 | contig 16572 bp, 14 predicted proteins | sample CZODoug3_1_1_16f_FD_183082 | JGI IMG/M metagenome (GOLD analysis project Ga0137415, IMG submission 183082) | Vadose zone soil fungal communities from Angelo Coast Range Reserve, California, USA - CZODoug3_1_1_16fungal (Hybrid Assembly) | ecosystem: Environmental > Terrestrial > Soil > Vadose...
TAGCCCATCATGGCATCACCGCAGCATCTTCTCGTGGCGATTGAACGGGCCGTAGCTTGTGACTGTTGCGGTGATGCCATGATGGGCTAGGAGTGTCTGGGTCACGCGAGGGTCCTCCGACGCAATAACCGTGACACGGCGCAGCGTGGCAAGGGCCCGAAGGGTGATGTCATCAGGATGGCCAATCGGCGAGCCGACGACATAGAGGGTGCCGGGAGAGCTGGACAGGGTTGTCCGGCCTTCCATTCCGTGATCGTTTTGTTGACTCCCATCTCGCGCCATCGATATAATCTTCAGTTCAATGACAGTCTGTTTGTCCTGAGAAGTTGAGGGGATAGACCTCTATGGCCGCCATGTTTTTCGTGGTGACGATGGCCCTATATTTTGCGGCCACCGTTTCCTATCTTGCCTACTTACTCTGGGCTACGGAAGCCCTGTCGAAGATCTCGCTGGGAATAACGGCGGTCGGGTTTACCTCACATTCGATTGCATTGGGCGTAGGGATGGTCGGGGCGACGGACGTCTCGTCGCCAGGGTTCCATGAAGCCCTGTCGTTTTCTTCCTGGGTGTTGATTTTGGTCTTTCTCGTCGTGGAGTTTCGCCACCGTCTGCACGTGCTTGGCTCATTCATCGTCCCCCTGGCACTGATCTCGCTTGTTTTTGCCGCGGCCTTACCGGAAACCGCTCCGACGCTCACGCCGGTGTTTCGAACGTTGTGGGTCCATGTCACCCTGAGCATGCTGGGTACCGTGGGGTTTGCCATTGCCTTTGTGGCTGGTGTCATGTATCTGATTCAGGATGGACTTCTCAAGTCCAAACGTTTCAATGTCCTCTATTCAAAGTTGCCCGCCCTGGATTTTCTCGACCATCTGAATCAACAGTCGATCGTAACGGGGTTCCCGCTGCTCACGCTCGGCATCATTACTGGTGCGCTGTCCGCCGAGTTCTCTCGGGGGTCGTATCTGAACTGGAATCCCGAGCAAACATGGGCGTTGGTGACGTGGGTGTTCTACTTTGTCGTATTGATGGGACGACTAACGGTGGGCTGGAGAGCAAAACGAGCGGCGTATCTCACGATTATCGGGTTTGCCGGAGTTATTCTGACCCTCATTGGCGTGGTCCTCAAGGGTCACGGACCGGTGTCTTGACATGCACATTGTCGTCGTCGGGTTGAGCCACAAGACCGCCCCGGTCGAAATCCGCGAGAAACTTGCGATCCCTGAGAGCCGGATGGGCGAAGCCTTGACCCGTCTCTGCTCGTATCAGGGGGTGCGGGAAGGGATATTACTCTCGACGTGCAATCGTGTTGAGGTCTATGCCGTCGTAGATGAGATTGAATCAGGGTATGGACGAATCCAGGATTTCCTGGCTGATGCCCACCTTTCGCTGTCCTCGGAGCAGCTGACTCCCCATTTGTACTGGCACGAGGGAGATCGGGCGATCAGCCATTTATTTAGGGTGGCTTCCAGTCTCGACTCCATGATCGTCGGCGAGTCGCAGATTCTGGGTCAGATCAAAGAGGCCTTCGATGTTGCGCTCGCACACAAGGCAACCGGCATCATTCTGAACAAAGTCGTGAAGAAAGCGATTTCCGTTGCCAAACGTGTGCGGACAGAAACGAAAATTGCCGAGATGGCGGTGTCGGTCAGCTATGCCGCGGTCGAATTAGCCAAAAAGATTTTCTCGAACTTAAGCGAGAAGACAGTACTGTTAGTAGGGGCAGGGGAGATGGCCAAATTGGCGGCGAGACATTTCATTGCCAACGGTGTCCGGCATGTGCGGGTGACGACCAGGAATCCGCAACATGCGCTGGAATTGGCAAACCGGTTTAGCGGCACCGCGGTCGCCTTTGAGGAGTTTCTGGAGGACATGGCTTCGGCCGATATCGTCTTGGTGTCGACCGGTGCCGCGCATTATCTCGTGAGCGAGGATGACGTGCAGCGCTCGGTCAAGCAACGGATGAATCGTCCGATGTTCTTGATCGATATCTCGGTCCCGCGCAATATCGATCCGGCGGTGCGGCATGTGGACAATGCCTTCCTCTTCGACATTGATGATTTGAAGACGCGGGTTGAACAGAATCGCGGGGAGCGCCTAAACGAGGCTGAAAAAGCCGAGCGGATGGTGGTGGATGAAGTCGGGATTGTGCGGCAATGGCTCCAGTCGCTGGAGGTCACTCCCACCATCATGGCGCTCCGTGCGCGGGTCGATGATATCAAGCAGGCCGAACTCGACAAGACCTTGGGGCGATTGGCGAATCTGTCCGCGCTGGAGCGTGAATTAGTCGAGGCGATGGCGTCGTCGATCGTGAATAAGCTCATTCACAATACGATGGTGACGCTCAAGGCTGAGGTGAATTCTTCGGAGGGGGCTGCCTTTGTCGAGGCGGCGAGACGGTTTTTCAGCCTTGGCGATCCTGCGGTCTGCAATGTCAACGAGAGTGCATCATCTTCGTCGGGGACCTGTCATTCGTCGCAAGCAGATCTCCGGGAAGTTGGAGAGGTGACTCCGAGAACTGGTTCGAAGATGCCGGATCATTGAGTGTGCCGTTCGTATGGAAATCACCCGCAAAGGGCCTAAACTTTTTACCTGTCCCAAGTGTCTAAAGGCATACTTGGGACATGACTCCCCACCCGATTGTCCGACCTGTGGGTTCGATTATCGGGAGCGAGAAGGATTTCGGTGGGATGTGCTCTTGTATCTCTTGTCGATTTTTGATCCGATCGGTTTCCTGCTTGTCCCGTCTTCCTACTTGGAGTTTCTTCAGTGGAATCCTGCCCGGTGAGGTTCCACGCGTAGACCGCGACGGTTCGGCGAAGTTCCCAGGCAGCGAACGGTCCGCGACGTTTCATATCCGGTATCATGATGTGAGTCGGTGAAAGGAAGCCATGTCAAAAGTCGGTCATGAACGATCGACCGCCGTGCTTGGGACGCGCGGTAGTAAGCTGGCGGTGCAGCAGAGCGAGTGGGTGCAGGGACAGTTGCACGCGCTGGCTCCGCATGTGACGGTGACGCTGCGGAAGGTCCAAACGTCGGGAGACAAGATTCTTGACGTTCCGCTGGCCCAAATTGGCGGAAAGGGACTGTTCGTGAAGGAGATCGAGGAAGCGCTGTTGAGCGGCGAGATTGATCTGGCGGTGCATAGTATGAAAGATGTGCCCACGGAATTGCCCGAGGGATTGGCCATTCTCTGTGTGCCGCCACGCGAGGATCCCCGAGATGCCCTGATTAGTCGTGACGGGCGGTCGTTCATAGACCTTCCTCGTGGCGCCCGGATCGGAACCAGCAGCCTTCGCCGCCAATCACAGCTCCTGCATGCCAGGCCTGATCTCACAATTGCCATGTTGCGAGGGAACTTGGATACCCGGCTCAAGAAATTACGGGAGGGACAGTTCGACGCCATCGTGCTTGCCGCAGCCGGGCTACGGCGATTGGCCTGGGCGCATAAGATTACGGAGTATCTTGCGCCGCAGATTAGTTTGCCTGCCATTGGCCAGGGGGCGCTCGGCATCGAGGGCCGGCGAGACGATCTCTTTATTCGTTCACTGTTGAGTGGTTTGGACCATGCGCCAAGTAAGACAGCCGTTCTTGCCGAACGTGCGTTGCTCCATCGGCTCCAAGGAGGCTGTCAGGTTCCGATCGCGGCGCATGCGACAGTGGTCGGGACAGGGGTGAGACTGGAAGGATTGGTATCCAGTGTGGACGGCAAAGAGCTCATTCGGGATACCGTTGAAGGAACAATTGAGGATCCAGAGTCGATCGGTATTCAACTTGCGGAACGACTGCTCGCACGCGGTGGCGATAGAATACTCCAAACGATTTACGGGACCACATGACGAAATTGAGAAGACCGGGGAAGGTCTATTTGGTCGGAGCGGGACCAGGTGATCCTGGACTTTTGACGCTGAAAGGGAAGGAATGCCTTGAGGCGGCCGATGTCGTCCTGTACGATTATCTCGCCAATCCGGTCTTACTGCAGTATGCTCCGGCTACTGCACAGCGCATCTATGTCGGTCGGCGGGGACGTGGGCAGTATCAAGACCAAGCCAATATCAATCGACTGCTCATTGAACGCGCCAAGGAAGGGAACGTGGTGGTTCGGCTCAAAGGGGGCGACCCATTTGTTTTCGGACGCGGTGGAGAAGAGGCAGAAGCGGTGGCTGCTGCAGGGGTCGACTTCGAGATTGTGCCTGGCGTGACGGCGGCGGTCGCGGTTCCTGCGTATGCGGGCATTCCGGTTACCCATCGAACGTTGGCTTCCACGGTCACGTTTGTGACCGGTCATGAAGATCCCACCAAACCGACGATCTTGTTGGAATGGCCCAAATTAGCCAGTGCATCAGGGACGCTCGTGTTCATGATGGGCATGAAGAATCTTCCTTCGATCGTCAGACAGTTACTGTCGGAGGGACGGTCGCCCGACACGCCGGTCGCGGCGATCCGTTGGGGGAGCAGAGCCGATCAACAGACCATCGTGGGAACAGTGGGCGATATTGTCGCGAAGACGGAAGCTGCGCATCTCGAACCGCCGACGGTGATCGTCGTGGGTGAGGTCGTGCGATTGCGAGGACAACTGAATTGGTTTGAAACCAAGCCGCTCTTTGGGAAACGGGTCGTGCTTACCCGCGCACAGGAGCAGGCGAGAGAATTTTCCCAGCTACTGGCTGCCTATGGCGCGGAGCCGGTTGAAGTCCCGACGATTCAGATCGTGCCTCCGGCCAGTTGGCAGGCGATCGATGATGCGGTGACTCGTCTCAATACCTATCAATGGCTCATTTTTACCAGCGTGAACGGGGTGAGGCCTTTTATGGACCGACTCCATGTCGCAGGGAAGGATGCGCGAGCGTTAGCGAGCCTTCGCCTGTGCGCAATTGGACCAAGAACGGCGCAGGAACTGGGAACCTATGGGGTGACGCCGGATGTCGTTCCACACGAATTTCAGGCAGAGGGTGTGATCGCCGCATTGGGCCATGTGGGAATCCGTGGGAGCCACGTATTGATCCCACGCGCCGAAGTCGCTCGCGAAATCTTGCCGGAACAGTTGCGTGAATTAGGAGCAACCGTCGAAGTGATCCCCGTCTATCGCACGATCGTCCCGGCGGTGGATGTCGTGTCCTTGACGCAACAGCTTCACGATGGACGGGTGGCGGCGGTGACATTCACGAGTTCATCCACCGTCCGCAATTTCGTGGAAGTCCTTGGAGGGCGGGATGCCGTGAGATCACTCGTCGCACGGGTGGTCATTGCCTGCATCGGACCCATTACGGCACGTACGGCGGAAGAGTATGGGTTGACGGTCACGGTCATGCCGGCTGAGAATACTTTGCCGGCGCTGGCAGAAGCGATCGTGAGGTATTTCAAGGAAGGGGCTCGAGTCGCCGTTTCTACGCGCGGTTAGGCCTAAGCAGACGACAGGGTGATGGAATGAATTAGCCAAGGGAGGGCATTGTATGGTTCCAGTCAAGTCGTTCATGGTTCCGAGGGAGAAGTTTATTACGGTTGAGCGGGATACGGATGCACAGACGGCGGCACGTATCATGAGGGATCGTGGCATCGGCAGCCTGTTCGTGACGAATGGGAAGGAGATCGTCGGCATCCTCACGGATACCGATATGGTCCGGCGGGTGGTAGCGGCTGGAGCCGACACCCACAAGACAACAGCCGAACAGATTATGTCGGCCCCGATCTTGACGATCGAGGAGAATAAGACAGTGTTAGATGCCAACGATCTGATGGCCCAAACGCATATCCGCCATCTCGGCGTGACTCAGGGTGGCAAACTGGTCGGCATGATTTCTGTGCGCGACCTCGTGGTGTTCTTGACGAATCTCCCCAGGAAGTGATCCGATGGCCTTCCCAATACAGCGGCTCCGGCGGCTGCGACAGCATGAGGCATTTCGCCGCATGGTACGGGAAACGAGCCTTGCCCCGTCCGACTTTATCTATCCGCTGTTTGTCGTCGAAGGGCGAGATCGGCGGGAGGAGATCACCTCCATGCCGGGCCAGTTCCGGCTCTCGGTCGATCTCTTGGTGAAAGAGGCCAGTGAGATTGCGGCCTTGGGGATCCCCGCTATCATCCTCTTTGGGATTCCTGACCGAAAAGATGATCGGGGGAGTTCGGGGTTTGATCCGAATGGCATCGTGCAGCGGGCCGTCAAAGCGGTGAAGGACCAGGTTCCGGGGCTGATGGTCGTGACCGACGTATGCATCGACGAATACACCGATCACGGCCATTGCGGAATCGTCAAGGACGGTCGCATTCTCAATGATGAAACGTTGGAGTGTCTCCGTGCGATGGCCAGGACCCATGCGCAAGCGGGGGCCGACATGGTGGCGCCGTCCGATATGATGGATGGGCGGGTGGCGGCGATCCGGGCGGAACTGGATCAGGCGGGTTTTCCAGAGCTGCCGATCATGGCCTATGCCGCTAAATTTGCGTCCTGCTTTTATGCACCGTTTCGGGATGCGGCGTGTTCGAGTCCTCAATTCGGCGATCGGCAGTCATACCAGATGGATCCCGCCAACTGCCGGGAAGCACTTCGGGAGATCGCCCTCGATGTCGAAGAAGGAGCCGACATCATCATGGTGAAACCGGCACTGCCGTATCTCGACATCATTGCCGCGGCCAGAGCGCAGATGTTGTTGCCGGTGGCGGCCTATCAAGTGAGCGGGGAGTACAGCATGATCAAAGCGGCCGCCAACGCTGGCTGGCTCGACGAATCGCGGGCCATGATGGAATCGTTGCTCTCGATTAAGCGGGCCGGAGCGGGTCTCATTCTGACGTACTTTGCCAAAGACGCAGCGCGCCTCCTCCGCTGACGACCATGCTGAAAGTGACGCGTGGGCTGTGGGGTGAGTGTCCACGTGCCTATCCGGTCGCCACGATCGGCAATTTCGACGGCCACCACCTGGGCCATCGAGCGCTGCTGCAGACAGTGGTCGAGACGGCCCAGAAGGCACAGGGGACTGCGCTCGTGCTGACCTTCGAACCACATCCGGTAAAAATCCTTGCACCCCGCGTCGATTTTCGCTTCCTCACCAGTCCGGAGGAAAAGCTTGCGCACCTCGAAGCCGCGGGAATCGATGAAGTGGTCTTCCTGGACTTTACCCCCACCTTCGCGGCGATGAGCCCGGATCAATTTGCCGAAGACATCCTGCATCGGTCTCTCACCCTGTCTGAATTGTTCGTGGGCAATCATTTTGCGTTTGGGCAGGGCCGGGCAGGGCGTATCGATGACCTCGTGCGGCTCGGCGGGGAGTACGGTTTCCGCGTGCATCCCGTGACTCCCGTGATGATTGAGGGGGACGTGGTGAGTTCAAGCAGGATTCGCCAGCTTATTCAGGCAGGAAATATGGAGCGGGTTACCACATTGCTTGGACGCGTCTATGGGATTCGAGGCACCGTTGTGCACGGGATGCAACAGGGGCAGGCGATGGGCTGGCCTACGGCCAATCTGCGCGTCCCGGCTGATCGCGTCGTGCCGCCCGATGGAGTCTATGCCGCGCGGACTGTCCATGGTACTCAGACCTATGATGCGATTGGCTACATTGGGACCAGGCCGACCTTTGGAGCGGGCGAGCGGCTGATCGAAGTCAATCTTTTGGATCAGACCGGTGATCTCTATGGCCAGGAGATCTCAGTGCAATTTGTGGCACGGATACGCGGCGATCGCACCTTTGCATCTGCCGATGAGCTGTCGAAGCAAATTGCCCGTGATGTGGAGCAGGCTCGCAGCAGCTTGCGGCGTATTCAGCAAGGAGTTCAGTAACCATGGCCCTTGAGACGACGGTCCTGAGGCCGTCATCCAGGTCCTTCGCACGACCGGCGTTGTTGACCCATCTTGTTCGAACGGTGCGTGAGCACCAGCTGTTTATTCCCGGTCAGCACCTGCTCGTGGCGGTGTCGGGCGGGCCCGACTCGGTCGCGTTGTTGTCTCTCCTCCACCACCTGGCCTCCTCCTGGCGGCTCAGGCTAACAGCGGTCCATTGTAACTATGGGCTGCGCGGAGTGGAGTCCGACGGTGACGAATCGTTTCTCAAAACCTTCTGCCGGGAACGACAGCTGTCTCTTGTCATTCATCGACCCAAGCTGGTCAAGCGACGACAGCGCTCATCGCTTCAAGCCGCGGCCCGCGACGCGCGCTATGACTTCATGAAGCAATTGGCTCACGAGGTAGGGGCGGACTGTATTGCGGTCGGTCATACCGCCAATGACCAGGCGGAAACGGTGCTCATGTGGCTGTTGCGGGGGGCGGGCATGGCAGGGTTAGCCGGGATGCCATACGCCCGTGAAGACAGGATTATTCGTCCTCTTCTCGCAGCCACCCGCGAGGAAGTGGTGGCATATTTGGATCATGAGGGGCTGACCTATCGTCGTGATTCGAGCAATGAGAAGCCGCTCTATCATCGCAATCGGATCAGGAAGGAACTCCTTCCTGTCATCACGGGGTTGACGCCGGCTGCCGTTCGTGTGTTGCAGCGGCAGGCGGACTTGCTACGCGAGGACGAACAATACCTGGAGCAAATTACAAATGAGCTGGTGCGCACACGTGTCAGCCATGAGTCCAGAGGCGTGCAACGAGTCGGTCGCCAGGCCCTCATCGAGTTGCCGGTTGCGCTTCAGCGGCGTCTCCTTCGGGCAATCCTACAGACCTACGACGAAGTGGGGCGCGCCAGCAGCCTTCGCGTAGTGGAGTCAGTTCGGCGTGTCTTCCTCAAGGGAAGGAGCGGGGCCCGGCTGTCTTTGAAGCAGACCCTCGTGATTCAGGATCAGGGATCGGTGCGATTTAGCCCAACGATAGGAAAAGATCATGGGCAGAAGACTGATTCAGGACAAGGGAAGAGGGAGGCCCTGCTACTTCCAGTACCTTCAACGGTTTATTGGGCTAGAACGAATCAGCAAATTCAGGTACAACTCATGACTCGTCGTGCTGCCGAGGAGATGGGCAGGGCTTCTTCTCAAGGACTCGTATTGTTCGATGCTGACCGTTTTTCGGAGCCCTTGTTGGTTCGGGCTTGGCAAGCCGGCGATCGATTCTCTCCCCATGGGATGAAGGGGAAGCGCAAGAAGTTGCAGGATTTCTTTATCGATAGGAAGGTTCCTCGACACGAACGTGGGAATGTTCCATTATTGGTGGCGCCAGAGGGAATTCTCTGGATAGTGGGAATGCGGCAAGATGAGCGCTTCGTCGTTTGTGGTAGGACGACACGTTGTTTGGTTGTTTCGGTGACCAACCAGGTGTCAGAGAAGGAGTGAGGGAGCATGGAACGGATCTTCGGTCGGCCGATCGTGACGCAGGAAGAAATGCGTGCCCGGATTCGCGAGCTGGGCAAGCAGATCACGACCGATTATACAGGGAAGGATTTCGTCTTGGTGGGAGTGTTGAAGGGGGCCTATGCCTTCTATGCTGATTTGGCTCGCGCAATCAGAATTCCCATGCGGGTCGACTTTCTTATGGTGACGAGTGACGGGTCTCGGACAAAAACATCCGGCAAGGTTAAAATGGTGACCGAGCTGACCGAGGACATCAAGGGTAAAGACGTCTTGCTGGTGGAAGACATCGTCGATTCCGGACTGACGGCCCAATATTTGATCAAGACCTTGGCGAAAAAGAAGCCCCGGTCGATTAAAGTCTGTACCTTGCTGAGTAAGCCAGATCGTCGGACTATCAATGTCACCATCGACTATGTGGGGTTCAAGATTCCGAATAAGTATGTGGTCGGGTATGGGCTCGATTACCAGCAGAAGTACCGGAACCTTCCCTATCTGGCTGTCTTGGATATGGAGGGAGATCAAGAGTAAGGCTTTGGCCACACGGTTGTCAGTATGAATGCACCTGTGGTAACATTACTCACGTTCGCGGTTTTTCTGACCGTTTGAGCGTGCCATCCACAAGGAGAACTGGATGAATTCCAGGACAAAGAATATACTTTTCTGGGTCGTCGTCGGCCTCTTCATGATTTTGCTGTTCAACCTGTTCAGCGTGCCGCACCATGAGCCTGAAGAAGATGTGATTTTTAGTGAGTTCATGACCAAACTCGACAAGGGAGAGGTCGAGCGGGTCATCATCAAAGCCAGCCACATCAGCGCCGTCCTGAAAGACAAGACCCGTATCCGAACCTACTCGGTGGAATATCCTGAATTGGTGCAGGTCTTGCGGGATCGGGGCGTGCAGATTGAGGCGAAGCCACCGGATGAAAGCCCTTGGTACATTACGTTTCTTGTGACCTGGGGGCCGTTTGTACTGTTCCTGGGCTTGTGGTTCTTCTTGATGCGGCAAATGCAGATGGGGGGCAATAAGGCTCTGTCATTTGGGAAAAGCCGCGCTCGTCTGCTGACGGAGGAGCGGAAGAAGGTGATGTTCTCCGACGTTGCAGGCGTCGATGAGGCCAAGGACGAAGTGCTCGAGATCATCGAGTTTCTCAAGGATCCGCGCAAGTTCCAAAAACTCGGCGGCCGCATTCCCAAGGGTGTCCTGATCGTCGGTCCTCCCGGTACAGGGAAGACGCTGCTGGCGAAGGCCATTGCCGGTGAAGCCAGTGTGCCGTTCTTCAGTATCAGCGGATCGGATTTCGTGGAAATGTTTGTCGGCGTCGGAGCGTCCCGTGTTCGCGATCTCTTCGAGCAAGGGAAAAAACATGCTCCCTGCATTATCTTTATCGACGAAATCGATGCCGTTGGTCGGCTTCGTGGAGCAGGGTTAGGCGGAGGTCATGACGAACGTGAGCAGACGCTCAATCAATTGCTCGTCGAGATGGATGGATTTGATACGACAGAAGGTGTGATCCTGGTCGCTGCGACCAACCGGCCGGATGTCCTCGACCCTGCCTTGCTCAGACCGGGCCGGTTTGATCGGCAAGTCGTGGTGAATCGACCGGACTTGCGGGGCCGTACTGAAATTCTCAAGGTGCACACGAAGAAAGTTCCGATCGCGACGAACGTGGAACTGGAAAAAATCGCGCGCGGCACGCCGGGATTTTCAGGGGCCGACCTGGAAAACTTGGTCAACGAAGCGGCACTCTGGGCCGCGCGACTCAACAAGAAAGAAGTGGAAGTCGTCGACTTCGAGATGGCCAAAGACAAAGTGCTGATGGGGGCTGAACGGAAGAGTCTGATCTTGAGCGACGAGGAGAAACGGACGACGGCCTATCATGAAGCCGGGCACGCGCTGATCGCCAAGCTGATTCCTGGAACGGATCCCGTGCATAAAGTGACGATTATTCCTCGGGGCCGTGCCTTGGGCGTGACGATGCAGCTCCCCACCGATGACCGGCATGGCTATTCGAAGGTGTATTTGTACAATCAACTCGCCATCCTCATGGGAGGGCGTGTAGCGGAAGAGTTGGTCTTGAAGGACATGACGACTGGAGCGGGGAACGATCTCGAGCGGGCGACGGATCTCGCGAGGAAGATGGTCTGTGAATGGGGCATGAGCGAAAAGATGGGCCCCCTGACGTTCGGCAAACAAAACGAACAGGTTTTTCTTGGGCGAGAGCTTGGGAGCCAGCGCGACTTCAGCGATCAAATAGCCATGGAGATCGACCAGGAAGTCAAGCGGCTTGTGACGGAAAACTATGAGCGGGCAAAGCGCCTGCTCACAGAAAACATGGCCAGTCTAAAGCGTTTGGCGGAAGCACTTTTGGAGAAAGAGGTGCTCGACGGGTCCGATATAGATAACATTCTCATGCAGCCCACATCCCAAGCGGTTCCTGCCTAAATTCCGCATCGCTGATCCCGGGACACCATTTCAGGGCATTTGGAGCCCCGGGTAGTACATCTGAAAGACGATTGGTGGGAAGGGAGTCCTTCTCGCGAGTGGTGTGTTGTGACCTGTACCCTGTACGGCCACGATAGGTGGCGGTCTTAGCCAGCATTATTCATGACGGTTCGTCGCGTGCCGAATTCCTTATACGGAGGCCCGTGGTTTGGTGTTAGAACCGAAGGCATTGACACGACAGGCGAAAGATCGGCTGATCGAATTCCCCGACCGACCATTACTTATGGGCGTCGTGAACGTGACGCCGGATTCGTTCTTCGACGGTGGCCGCTATTTGGATGCAGAAGCCGCCGTGGCCCATGCCGTTCAATTGGTAGAAGAAGGGGCGGATCTGTTGGATATCGGCGCAGAGTCGACGCGCCCCGGTGCCGATGTCGTGAATGAGGCAGAAGAGCGTCGTCGTGCAATTCCCGTTGTGACCGCAGTTGCAAAAGCTGTTACCGTTCCAATCTCCATCGATACCTCAAAGGCTGCTGTTGCACGTGCGGCCCTCGATGCAGGGGCGGTCCTGGTGAACGATGTCACGGCTTTACGAGGCGACCCCGCCATGGTCGATGTGGTCGCCCGAACGGGAGCCGGAATCGTCCTGATGCATATGTACGGTACGCCGCGTACAATGCAGCAGGCCCCCCGCTACGACGATGTGGTCGGCGAGATCTCCGATTTTTTCGAGGAGCGAATCCGTTACGCGATGGCCCATGGCATTGTACGAAGACAAATCATTCTTGATCCAGGTATCGGATTTGGTAAGCTGCTGGCACATAACCTTACGCTGTTAGCCCAATTGCGCCGTTTCGTGCAGTTTGAGTGTCCATTGCTGGTCGGTGTGTCACAGAAGGCGTTCCTTGGGCAGCTCATGGATCGTCCGCTTCAGGAACGTCAGTGGGGTACGGCGGCGGCGGTGGCGATGGCAGTGGATCGTGGGGCTGGAATCCTTCGCGTCCACGACGTGAGGGCGATGAAGGATGTGGTGCAGGTGACAGCGGCGATTAATCGACAGACGACCGTTTCCATGAAAGCACAACATGCGTAAATTGTTCGGTACCGATGGGGTCCGAGGGGTCGCCAACCTCGATCCGATGACCAGCGAAATAGCGATGCAACTGGGTCGAGCCGCGGCACATTTGTTTATGCGCCGATCCGGACGCCATCAGATCGTGATCGGCAAGGACACCCGCATCTCCGGCTATATGTTGGAGTCGGCGTTGACCTCGGGGATTTGCTCGATGGGTGTCGATGTGTTGCTGGTCGGTCCGATGCCGACGCCGGCGATTGCATTCTTGACGAGGAGCCTTCGTGCCGATGCAGGGGTGGTGATCTCAGCCTCGCATAATCCCTACCAGGATAACGGCATCAAGTTTTTCTCCAACGACGGGTTCAAGCTGCCCGATGAGATGGAATCTCGCATTGAGAGGCTCATCGTCTCGAACGAGATTGCCCATCTAAGGCCGACGGCCGACGCCATCGGGAAAGCCTATCGAATCGATGATGCCGAGGGGCGTTACATCGAGTTCGTCAAACGGTCTCTCCCGAAGGAGCTGGACTTTCAGGGGATCAACGTGGTGGTCGATTGTGCCAATGGCGCAGCCTATAAGGTCGCGCCAACGGTGTTGCGCGAACTCGGGGCGAAGGTCGAAGTGATCGGCAATAAGCCGGACGGGATGAATATCAATGCCGGCTGTGGCGCGGTGCATCCCGCATTGCTGCAGAAGGCGGTCCGCGAGCACGGGGCTCATCTCGGAGTGGCGCTGGACGGGGATGCCGATCGCGCCATCTTCGTCTGCGAACAGGGACGCGTCGTGGACGGCGATCATATTATGGCAATGTTGGCGCTCGATCTCCATCGCCAGGGGCGATTGGCTAAGCAGACAGTGGTGGGGACTGTCATGAGCAACTTTGGATTGGAGCTTGCCATGACGAAAGCGGGTATCGCCCTCGCGCGGACTGCCGTCGGTGACAGATATCTGCTCGAGCGGATGTCGGCCGAGGGTTATAACTTCGGAGGGGAGCAGTCTGGTCATTTCATTTTCCTGGATCATAATACGACCGGGGATGGTTTGATTTCGTCATTGCAAGTCTTGTCGTTGATGAAGCGCATGGAGAAGCCCTTGTCCGAGTTGGCCCAAGCCATGACGGCGGTGCCACAAGTATTACTCAACGTGAACGTGACAAAGAAACCGAACCTCGACACAGTCCCAGAACTGCAACGCGCGATCCATGAAAGTGAAGAGCGTCTCAACGGCAGCGGACGCGTGTTGGTGCGCTACTCCGGGACCGAACCGCTCTTGCGGGTGATGGTCGAGGGTGAGTGCGATGATACGATTCGCGAAGTGGCCAATCATCTTGTCGACGTCGTCAAAACTCATCTGGGTTAGGGTTGTCGCCCCCCATTGAGGGAGGCTCATGCTGCCGTCCCTCACCGTTGCCTTCATCGCCGGGCTCCTCGTCGGATCACAGATTCCCTATTTCCCCCTGTCCATCTCGTTCCTACTCCTCCTCACTGCGCTCGGTACCTTCGTCCTCGAACGACTCAATCGGTTCTCCGTCTGCCAGGCGAGTTGGCTCTACGGAGCCCTCTTAGTGGGAGTCGTCTATTGGGCGGTGGCTGTCAACCTGGCTGCCCATGACTCGATGGTCGAGCACTCGTCCGATACGGCGATCGAGGTGACCGGTCGTATCGTGGCACCAGTGCAACAGGCGCCAGATCGACTGGTCATGATCATCAGGTCAGATGATCCGATTGATGTGACGGGAGTGACCAGACGTGTTCGTCTGACCTGGCGCACACCGGAGCGAATATTATTCCAAGGCGATCGGGTCGGCTTTCGGGCGGTGATGCGCCGTCCCAGCGGGTCATTGAATCCTGGTGGATTCGACTATGCGGTCTATCTTGAGCGGCAAGGGATTGATGCGATTGCCACGGTGACCGGAGCCGAGGCGGTGCAGTTTCTTGAGTCTGGGCGTGCGCACGTCTGGTGGGCGATCTGGAATCAATTCGATCGGTGGAGGGGCAGTATCCGTCTCGCCGCGCTGCAAACCCTTCCCCAGCCTGCACTGGGGCTCTATGCGGGCATCATCATCGGTGATCGAGGGTATTTGGACCCAGATCTGCGTGATCAGTTCATGGTGACCGGAACGGTCCATCTCCTTTCTATTTCAGGGAGCCACTTGGGCCTTGTCGCGCTGCTCATCTTCGCGGTCGTCAGATGGGCGATGATTCTGTTGCCTGCGGATTGGCTTCTTGCGCTGTCTCGGAGAATCACGCCGACACGCATGGCCGCTGTCTGTACGATCCTTCCTGTCGCAGGCTACGCCTGCCTGGCTGGGGCGGAACTGGCTACGATGCGGTCGTTGCTGATGGTGACTGTGGGGCTGAGTGCGATCTGGCTCGGGCAGGAGCGCCGTCTGTTCCATGCCCTCTCTGCCGCCGCGGTGGGGATTTTGCTGCACGATCCACAGGCGCTGTTCGATATCTCCTTTCAGCTCTCCTTTTTGTCCGTCATCGCCATTGCCGGGTGGCTCTCCTGGCCGTCCGCAGCTGAAGTGGCGGAGCCGCCGAACGAGCCTTCGTTCCTGAAAACCTGCGTTCGATGGGGGAGAGACTCTGTGGTCCTGAGTGGGGTGGTCACAGTGGTGACCGTTCCTCTTGTTGCGTACTATTTCAATCAATTGCCCTGGCTTGGTCTTTTCACTAATGTGGTGGCCGTTCCCGTGGTGGGGATTCTGCTGGTTCCGATTGGGCTTGGTGCCGGAATCTGGCAGATCCTGGTTGGGGGAACCATGCTGCCTCTGGCTTCGCTGAATCAGTGGCTCCTCGAACACTTTGTGGCTGCGATCCGTCTGGTGTCGATGCTACCGGGAGGGGAATGGCATGTCGCGGCCCCATCGGCTCTCACCATGTTGTTGTTTTATGGCTGTCTCGTATTGCTGTGGCAGCGAGTGGGCAACGCGGTGTTCAGGTTGGCAGCAGGGGCCGGAGTACTAATGGTATTGCTGTGGTGGGCCTGGTCCCCACGGATATTCCTTGATGGGGATCACTTCCGAGTCACGTTTCTGGACGTCGGGCAAGGTGATAGCGCGGTCGTGGAGCTGCCTGATGGGCAGGTGGTGTTGATCGACGGAGGGGCGACGTATGAGCGATTCGACATGGGCCGTGGGGTAGTGGCTCCGTTTCTCTGGAACCGGGGGATTCGCACCATCGACCAGGTGATTGGCACGCATCCTCAACTTGATCATGTCGGAGGCCTCGCCTGGGTGGTCAGACATTTTCTCGTGAAGAACTACTGGGGGTCGGGAGAAACCCGCGAAGAACTGTTCTATCGACGACTGCAGCAGTCATTGACTTCTCAAGGGCTACAAGAAGGGGTGGCAAGCGAAGGACAGGAGATTGTGTCATCCGGCCCCTGTCGGCTGGTGGTCCTCAACCCACCAGCCGATGAACGTCTTGATATGCCGCTCCACGATAGCCATGTGGGTGGGCATGTGTTGAATAATCGTTCAGTGGTGACGCGTCTGACCTGTGGCAACCATACGATGCTCTTCGCTGCGGATGTCGAGCGAGATGGCTTGTCGCGGATGACGCGCTCACCGTCTCACGGTCCGATCGAGGTTCTCAAGGTGCCTCATCACGGGGCGGTGAGTTCGTTGAATCGTGACTGGTTGGCATCGTTGCGTCCCCAGTATGCCGTATTTTCGGCAGGCCGCCATAATCCCTACAGGCACCCGGCCGCTGCCGTTCTCGATGCGTATGGGTCGGAAGGCAGCATGGTGTTACGAACCGACCGTGACGGCGGGG
>Ga0137415_10003061_pt1 | contig 16562 bp, 17 predicted proteins | sample CZODoug3_1_1_16f_FD_183082 | JGI IMG/M metagenome (GOLD analysis project Ga0137415, IMG submission 183082) | Vadose zone soil fungal communities from Angelo Coast Range Reserve, California, USA - CZODoug3_1_1_16fungal (Hybrid Assembly) | ecosystem: Environmental > Terrestrial > Soil > Vadose...
CGAGAAGGACAATGATTGGACGCATCGTCAGCACCTTGGTTGTTGTGAAGAGTTTTTCTGGGGAACGGGGAGATTAGACCGCTTGTAGGGTTCCGTCTAGTGGCACGGATACCCGAAATAGTTGCATTTTGGTTCTATGACGAGCCTGCGTCTCCTTATCGTCGGCGCGGTCGTCGCGGCGATGATCTACGGCGCGGCGCTGACACTCGCGCTCACGGGGAATCTCGGCTCGACGGCCGTCATCGTCGTAATCGTCGGCGCGATCCTCCTTCCCATCGCCCTCCTGATTCTGCGCCGCCGGATGTGGAAGCCGCTCGCGGCCCTCGAGCAGGGAATCAAGCGGGTCGCCGACGGTGATCTGAGCGCGCAGGTCCCCGTGGCGCGCGACGACGAGCTCGGCAAAGTCACCACGCATTTCAATCAGATGACCCGCGTGCTGCGCGATCGCGCGGAAGAACAGGGGCGGTTTGCAGCCGCGGGCGAGCTGCTGGGCGGAGTGGCTCACGAAGTGAACAACCCGCTGATGGCGATCGCCAGTCACGCTGAGCTGCGGCTGTCCGACGGCCAGTTGCCCGCTGAGCAGCGCAGCGAAATGCAGAACATCCTGCGGCAGGCCCAACGGGCCGCCAAACTGCTGCGCGGGTTGCTGCGCTTCGTTCGGGCCGGCGAGAAACGCGCGGCCGCGGTCAACATGAACGACGTCGTACGCAGCGCGATCGACCTGGTGTCGTACCGCTTCAGCATCGACGAGATCTCGATCGAAGGCCGGCTCGACCCCGGTCTGCCGGCAGTCGTCGGTGACGCTAATCGATTGGAGCAGGTCCTGGTGAACCTGTTGAGCAATGCCATCGATGCCCTGCGCGCAGTCAAGCCGCCCCGCCGTCTCACCGTCGACAGCTTCGTGAGCGAGGGCGGCGGGGGCGGCGATCGTGTCTGCGTCACAGTAACGGACAATGGGCCCGGCGTGAGTGCGGAGATCGTACAACGCTTGTTCCGGCCGTTTGCGAGCACCAAAGGCCGCCGCGGGACAGGACTGGGCCTTTACATCTCGCGCCAGCTGGTCCGCGAGGCGCAAGGAGAGCTGGAGCTGGTGGCGCATGCCGAACGCGGCGCGCGCTTTCTGGTATGGTTGCCCGGCGCGCCCGGCGCCGTTCCAGCTGTACCGGCGACCGCGCCCATCCCGACGGCGCCCCCCACTGCACCTCCTGCCCAGGCGACGAAAGCGAGCCTGGCGGGTATTCGAGTCTTGTTGGTCGATGATGAAGAGCTGATCCGCCGGCCAATGGCGCGCTTTCTTGGCAAACGCGGGGCAGAGGTCACCGAGGCCGGCGATGGCCTGGCGGCGCTGGAGCGGATCCGCGGCGGCTTCGAGCCTCAGGTGATCCTGGCGGATTTGCGGATGCCTCGGATGGATGGCGCCGAGTTTTATGAGCGACTATTGGAGGAGCAGCCGCGCCTGGCTGAGCGAGTGCTGTTCCTCTCGGGCGACATCACGCACCTCGCGGGTCGCGGGTTGGCCGATGTGCCGCGCGACCGGGTCCTGGTAAAGCCGGTCGAGCTGGCGGAGTTGGAGCGCCGCATCGGCGACTTTCTGCGGGAGATGGCCGCCTAGATGCTGATCGTAGTGGTCTTGTTTGCGACGGTGTTGCTGCGAGCGGGGATCGTGATCACAGTCGTTTATTTGATCCTGCCCGCGACGCGGGCGTGTCCCCGCTGCGCCACCGACCTCACTCTGATCCGGCATCCCGTGCTGCGGCACCTCGTACCGTCTGTCGAGCACCGCTGGTGTCTGACGTGCGGTTGGAGCGGCATCGTACGCCGGACGCCGCAGCTTCCCACCACTCAGTCGCGCGTAATCAACCGCGCGGCCCGCTCGTAGAAGAAGTAGTCCCACGCCCAGTTGAGTAGCACGAACAACTTGTTGCGAAAACCGATCAGCTGGATGATGTGCACGACCAGCCACATGACCCAGGCGGGAAAGCCGCTCAGGTTGAGCCCGAAGACGTGGGCGACGGCGGCGTTACGGCCGATCGTCGCCAGCGTGCCCTGATCGCGATAGCGGAATTGTTGCAGCGGTTTGTTGCGCAGTGTGCGCGCGATGTTGCGCGCTACCGTCTCCGCCATTTGGATCGCGACGGGCGCAACCATCGGCAGCGGCTCGCCGTTCTGTTCGCCGTACGCGGCGTCACCGATGACGTACACCTCGGGATGGCCGTTTACTTGTAGTGTGGGCTCGACGACGATACGACCTTGGCGCCCGGTTGGGAGACCAAGCCGGGCACTCAACCCCGCCGCGCGTACTCCGGCTGCCCAGATGACGGTGTGGGCGGGAATGACCTCGCCGCTCTTGAGTCGAATCTGCTCACCATCGAAGTCCGCGACTGTCGCCCCGAAGCGCACGTCGATCCACTTCCGCCAGAGCGTCTTGACGGCCGCCTCGCGCAAACGCTCCGGCAGCGACGCGAGTAGCTTGTCGGTCGCTTCCAGCAGCAGGATGCGGACATCCTTGATGTTCAGCCGGGGATAATCCTTCACCAGCACGAGCCGAATCAGCTCCGACAGCGCGCCCGCCATCTCGACGCCGGTCGGCCCGCCGCCCACGACGATGAATGTGAGTTTGGCGCGCCGCCGTTCGGGGTCTGTTTCGAGCATCGCCTGCTCGAAGCAGGTGAGCACATGGTTGCGGATGACGACGGCGTCGCCGATGTCCTTGAGACCGAGACCGTGCTGCATCATCGAATCGAGCCCGAAGAAGTTCGTCTCGCCGCCGTGGGCGAGCACGAGGAAATCGTAGGACGTGGGTCCGCCGCTGGTATCGAGGCGGCGCTGCGCCAGGTCGACGCCGGTCACCTCGACCATGCGAAAATCGAAATTCTCTTGGCCACGGAGAATGGCGCGGACCGGCTTGGCAATCTGCTCGGGCTCGAGTCCGGCGGTCGCGACTTGATACAGCAGCGGCTGAAACAGATGGTAGTTGTTGCGATCGAGCAGAACGACTTGAACCGGCGCGCGGCGTAGGCTCCGAGCGACCCGCAGTCCTCCGAAGCCCGCGCCGACAACGACGACTCTCTTCAGAGAGGCTAGCCGGTCAGCTTGCGCCACAGCGCCGCGATCGGGTCGTAGTTCGCATCGACGACCCGCTCTTTCAGCGGAATGATGGCGTTATCCGTGATCGTAATCGATTCGGGGCAGACTTCGGTGCAGCACTTCGTGATGTTGCAATAGCCGATCCCCCCCTCGTGCCGCAAGTGCTCGCGCCGGTCGGCCTCGTCGAGCGGATGCATCTCGTACACGGCGGCGCGCACCAGCATCGCCGGACCCATGAACGCGCTGTGCTGTTCATGCGTGCGGAGCACGTGGCAGACGTCCTGGCACAGGAAGCACTCGATGCATTTGCGGAATTCCTGTGGCCGTTCGACCTCATACTGATACATCCGCCATGTGCCGTCAGGGAAGTCGGGCGCGCGTGGTTGAAACGCCGGGATCCGCTTGTTCACCTCATAGTTCCACGACACATCCGTCACGAGGTCTTTGATCAGCGGGAACGCTTTCATCGGCGTCACCGTGAGCGGTTCGTCGGCGGGATAATCGGACATCCGCGTCATGCACATGAGCCGGGGCTTGCCGTTGATCTCGGCCGAGCATGAGCCGCACTTCCCCGCCTTGCAGTTCCAGCGCACGGCGAGGTCCGGCGCCTGCTCGGCCTGAATGGCGTGCACGACGTCGAGCACGACCATCCCTTCGCCGGCGGCGACGGTGTACTCTTTCAGCTCGCCCCGCTCCCGGGTGCCGCGGAAGAGCCGCACGCGACGCTGCTCGGACACGGTCACGTCCCTTCCTTAATGAGTTTCGCGAGATCGGCCGGGATCGGTGGCTGCGTCTCACGCCGCACGGTCATGCGCGCGCCTTCCTTCTTTATCACAAGCTGCTCGCGCGCCTGGCGTTCATCCGAATCGGGGTAATCGCTCCGGGTGTGGGCGCCACGGCTTTCGGTTCGCTCCAATGCGGCGCGTGCGGACGCCTCGGACACCACTAACAGCGACCGCAAGTCGATCGCCGTATGCCAGCCAGGGTTGTACTCGCGACTGCCCGTGACTCCGGCCTCGAGTGCGCGGACCTTCAGCTTGTCGAGCTCGGCCAGCGCGGTCTCGAGACCCAGCCGATCGCGGATGATGCCGGCGTGGCGCTGCATGACCGCTTGCAATGCCGACTGCACGGCGAAGGGATTTTCGCCGCCCTCGCTCTCGAACGGAGCCAGTGCTTCTTGCATCGCAATGTCCACGTCGCGGTCAGACACATGCGGTGGACTCCCGGCGCGCTTCGCGCTCTGCGCCGCGTGCAGGCCGGCGCGCCGTCCGAACACGAGCAGGTCGCTAAGCGAGTTGCCGCCGAGCCGGTTGGCGCCGTGCATGCCGCCCCCGACTTCGCCCGCGGCGTAAAGGCCCGGCACCGTCGCCTCCTGCGTCTCGGCGTCGACTTTGACGCCACCCATGACGTAATGCGTCGTCGGCCCGATCTCCATCGCATCCTTGGTGATGTCCACGTGGGCGAGCTCTTTGAACTGATGATACATGCTGGGCAGCTTCTTCTTGATGTAGTCCGGATCCTGTTTCGAGGCGATGTCGAGATAGACGCCGCCATGCGGACTGCCCCGCCCTTCCGCGATCTCCCGCGTGATCGCTTTGGAAACGACGTCGCGCGTCAGCAGCTCCGGCGGACGCCGATTCTTCTTGCGATCGCCCATCACCCACGCGTCGGCCTCGGCCTCGGTCTCGGCGAAGTCGCCTTTGAACATGTCTGGCATGTAGCGGAACATGAACCGCTCGCCGGCGGCATTCTTGAGGACGCCACCCTCACCACGCACCCCTTCGGTGACGAGAATGCCCCGGACACTCGGCGGCCACACCATGCCGGTCGGATGGAACTGTACGAACTCCATGTCGATCAGCTCGGCACCCGCATCATACGCGAGGGCGTGGCCGTCGCCGGTGTATTCCCAGGAATTGCTCGTGATCTGCCACGCTTTCCCGATGCCGCCGGTCGCGAGCACGATCGCGCCCGCGCGGAAGAGCACGAAGCGACCGGTCTCGCGGAAATAGCCCAGAGCGCCCGCAATGCGACCGCCGGATACGAACAGCTTGAAGACGGTGCACTCCATGTGGACGTCGATGCCGGAGTGCACGCCTTTGTCCTGAAGCACGCGAATCATCTCGAGACCGGTGCGGTCGCCGACGTGCGCCAGCCGGCTGTAGGTGTGGCCGCCGAACGGCCGCTGGTTGATGCGTCCGTCCGGCGTGCGATCGAACAGCGCGCCCCACGCCTCGAGCTCATTGATCCGATCGGGGGCTTCCTGGGCGTGGATCTGCGCCATGCGCCAGTTGTTGTGCATCTTGCCGCCGCGCATCGTGTCGCGGAAATGCACCCGCCAGTTGTCCTCGCCCATCACGTTGCCGAGCGCCGCCGCGGCGCCGCCCTCGGCCATGACGGTGTGGGCCTTGCCGAGCAGCGACTTGCACACGAGCGCGACTTTCGCCTTCTGGGCGCTCGCCTCGATGGCGGCGCGCAGACCGGCGCCGCCGGCGCCGATCACGACGACGTCGTAATTGTGACTGCGCAGGTCGGAGGCTGGCACTAGAACAGCCGCACGTCGTGGATGACGCCCATCGCGCACAGCCGGATGTAGACGTCAGTCAGTGCGACTGAGAAGAGCGAGCACCAGGCCCAGAGCATGTGGTGACGATTCAGGGCGCTGACACCGCGCCACAGCTGGAAGCGCGCCTGGCCGCCGCGCGCGCAGGAGAAGCAGTCGACCTGGCCGCCGATGAGATGGCGCAGCGAGTGGCAGCCGAACGTGTAGCTGGCGAGCAGGATCACGTTGAGCGCCATGACGAGCGTGCCGATGCCGATGCCGAACTCGCGTGGCCCCGGTGCCATGGCGCCGTCCGCGAGCATGCCGTTCACCGGCCAGCGCGTGGCGAGGAAGACGTCGTATGAGAGAATGAAGATGAAGGCCACCGCGGCGTACAGGAAATAGCGGTGCACGTTCTGGAGAATGAACGGAAACTTCGTCTCGCCCTTGTAGCCGTGGCGCGGCTCACCTACGCCACACGCGACGGGGTCGAGGAAGAACGCGCGGTAGTACGCTTTGCGATAGTAGTAGCAGGTGGCGCGGAATCCGCCGGGGAAAATCAGAATCAGGAACGCGGGTGACAGCGGCCACCACGAGGTCTGGATCAGCGGCGAGTAGAACGGCGACAGGTACGGGCCCCACTCGTAGTTTTTGGCGACCCAGGCGGCCCACGTGGCGTAGATGCCGAAGCTGCCGAGCACGAGCGCCGTCAGCGCGGGTGCGATCCACCACGCGTCGCGGCGCAGCGTGGCGCCAAAGCCCCGTTCCTGGAGGTCGCGGACCGAGGTCGTCATAGCGTCACCGCCGCCATCGTCTGCTTCACGGCCTCCGCCGATTTCTTGAGCGCGGCTTTCTCATCGGCCGTCAGCTGCACCTCGATGATTTTCTCGAGCCCGTTTTTCCCGAGCTTGCAGGGCACGCCGCAGTACATCCCCGACAGCCCATACTCGCCCTCGAGCCACGCAGCGCAGGGGAGCAGCCGCTTCTGATCGAGCACGATCGATTCGACCATCTGCACGGTGGCGGACGATGGTGCGTAATAAGCCGATCCCGTCTTCAGGAAAGCAACGATCTCCGCCCCGCCGTTGCGCGTGCGATCGACGATCTTGTCGAGCTTTGCCTTGTCGAGCAGCTGCGTGACGGGAATGCCGGAGACGGTCGTGTAGGAAACGAGCGGCACCATCGTATCGCCGTGGCCGCCCAGCACCATCGCCTGGATGTCCTGCACCGAGACATCGAGCGCCTCGGCGAGGAACGCGCGATAGCGCGCGGTGTCGAGCACGCCGGCCATGCCGATGACGCGCTCGCGCGGGAAGCCGGTGACCTGCTTGGTGACCCAGCACATCACGTCGAGCGGATTCGACACCACGACCACGATCGCTTTGGGGCAGTTCTGCTTGATCTGCTGGGAGACTTGCTTGACGATGTCGGCGTTGGTCCGGACCAGGTCGTCGCGACTCATGCCCGGCTTGCGGGCGATGCCGGCCGTGACGACGACGAGCTCACTCCCGGCAGCGGGTCCGTAGTCGTTGGCACCTACGATTCTGGTATCGAAGCCCTCGATCGGCGCCGATTCGTACTGGTCGAGACCTTTGCCCTGCGGAACGCCATCGATGACGTCGACGAGGACGACGGTGCGGGCGAGCTCTTTCTCGGCTAAGCGCTGGGCGGTTGTTGCGCCCACGTTTCCTGCACCGACGACGGTGATTTTGGTGAGCATGGTGCGGGGAAGTTAATGGCCGCCGTCATCCTCCTCTAGTGTGCATTTCTCGGTGCGGATCAGCACGCAAACCTTCGACCTGAAACAGGGGCGTACGATTTGCCATGCCGAGCCGCTGCTCGGCGCCACGATCGGTCCTGCCACGCCAGGTCGCCGCAATCAGATCCGACAGCTCAGCATCGGTAGCGCCATTTCGCAGCGGCTCCCGCAGCTCGATGCCCCGCTCCGCATAGAGACAGAGGAACCAGGTCCCGTCGGCCGTGAGCCGGCTGCGATCGCACGAGCGACAGAACGGCGCGGTTGTCGAGGCGACGATGCCGAACGTCGTGCCGTCCGGGAGTCGGAAGCGCTCGGCCGGCGCGCTGCTATCGACGCGCTCGGTGACCGCGGTGATGGTGCCGAAGTGCGCCGACAACCGAGCCAGGATCTCCCGCTGCGAGAACACCTGCTCCGCCGACCACCCCGTCGCGCCACCGACGTCCATGTACTCGATGAAGCGGACCTCGGCCCGGTGCCGGTGGCCGAACTCGATCAAGCTCACCAGCTCGTCGTCGTTGACACCCCGCATCACGACGGTATTGAGCTTCAACCGGAATCCGGCGGCGCAAGCGGCCGCGATCCCATCGAGGACATCGGAATGCTTGTCGCTCCGGGCCAATTCACGCATGCGCTCGGGTCGCAGCGTGTCCAGACTGACCGTGACTCGACCCAGACCGGCCTGCTTCAGCGCCTCGGCTTGTTTTGCGAGCAGCAAGCCATTGGTGGTGAGCGCGAGGTCGCGGATCCTGGGGTTGCCGGCGAGCATGCGAGTGAGGGTGGGCAAATCGTGCCGCAACAGCGGCTCGCCACCCGTCAGCCGTACCTTCTCGACCCCCAGCGCGGTGAATATGCCCACCAGGCGCGCAATTTCTTCGAACGTCAGGATCGACTGCTTGGGAAGCCAGACGTAGTCCTGTTCGGGCATGCAATAGCGACAACGCAGATTGCACCGGTCCGTCACCGATACGCGCAGACTGCCGAGCGGCCGCTCGAGCCTATCGGTGATCATTGGCCCCAACCCATTCCGCACTACCGTCCCCATGTAGCTCCTTCTTCCAAATCGGCAGCCGCTTCTTCACCTCTTCGATCACGTAGCGACAGGCCGCAAAGGCTGCGTCCCGATGCGGCGCCGCGGCCGCGATCGCGATGCTCGCCTCCCCAACGGGAATGAGGCCGAGGCGGTGCTGCAGCATGACGCGCGCCTCCGGCCACCGTGTCTCGGCGTCACTCAGGATTCGTTGGATCTCGGCAAGCGCCATGTCGTCGTAGGCCGAGTAGTCGATGGCGGTGACGTTCGCGTCGTTGCGGACGGTTCCCAGGAACACGCACGTCCCTCCCCGCTCCGGGCTCTGGACTTCGGCCAGGAGCGCATCGATCTCGAGTGGGTGACGCGTGAGATGCATCATCATCCACCCGCTAACGGCGGCAACAACGCCACTTCATCACCGTCACTCACAAGTTGATCGAGTTTCACTTGACGCTGGTTCAGCGCGGCGAGTGGACGAGGGGGCAAGTCTCTCGTGCCCGGAAAGACCTCGCGGACACGCGCGATCACGTCCGCGACCGTCGCAGGGGTCGGCACATTGACCGCCGACGAGCTGCAGCCCGCCAGCTCGGCGTACCGCGCGAAGAACCGCACCGACACCTTGCCCATGATCGATTATAGTCCCGATGCCAGGCCCTGCCAGATCTTGGCCTGCTTCGGCGTGGGATTGGGGGCGCGCTCGAGCGTGACGCGCGCATTGGTGCGCTCGTGCACCGTGGTGTTGAGGGTGATCGTACGTCCCGCGCGTTGCACGGTGATGGTGAGCGGCTGGCCGGCTTTTCCGTGGTAGCGCGTGCGAAACGCCGTGCCCCAGTCCCCGTCCGCCCTCACGGCGATCTCGCCGATGCTCTTCAGCACGTCGCCGGGCTCGACACCGGCGCTGGCCGCCGAGCTGCCCGGAGTGACCGACTGCACCATCAGCTCGCCACTCGGCGTCGTTCCGCTCGACACGCCGACGAACGGCAGTGTCACGACCTGCCGATTGAACACAATGCCCGCTTTCGCGAGTACCGTCTCGTAGGGCAGCGAATCGCGGCCGTCGACGTAGCGGCGATAGAATCCCTCCACGTCCGGCATGCCCGCGCCGCGCAGCTCCTTCAGCAGATCGGCCGTGAGAAATCCTTTGCTCTGCCGATAATAGCGCGTGTACAACGCGCGCATCACTTCGTCGAGATTGTGCGCGTTGTCGGTGGCGTCGCGAATCGAGATGTCGAGCAGGAAGCCGAGCAGCGACCCCTTGGGATAGTAGAGCTGCGAGCTGTTGATGTAGACCTCGTGGATCCACGTGGCCTCGCTGCCGTCCTCGACGCTCCACGGCTCAGGCGTCTGCTCTACCTGGTCGATGTTGGACGTGGTGTTCTGGAGGAATTGGTCCGCGCTCCACAACCCGGAGCGCAGATTGGTGAGATCGGCGTAGTAGTCCGTCACGCCCTCCGACCACCACAGCAACGGCGTGTATTGCTCGGCGTGATAGTCGTACGGCCACATCTCGGCGGGGCGGATACGCTTCACGTTCCAGAGATGGAAGAATTCGTGCGACAGCAGTGGATACATGAAGTCGCCCAGGTTGCCGGAAGGATCCGCAAACGCCAGTGCCGGCATGATGTCATACTGCGAGCTGCTGTGCTCGAGTCCGCCCCCAAAGTTGATCGGCTGATGGATGACGTTGAAGAAGACGGTGTACACGTCGTAGGGCACTTCTCCCATGATGCGGTTCTGCACCGGCGCCAGCTTCGCGACGCCGTTTCGGAGATTACGCGCGACTGCCGGCGTGTAATCGGCGGCCGGCCAGACTGCGATGCGGATCCATTTGCCGTCGGCCTGCAGGGAATCGAGACTGTAACGGCCCACGAACGTCATCGCGTCGGCGAGCTCGTGGTAATCACCCGCCCGATAGATACCGCTCGTTGGACCTTTGAGAGCGGTCGTCACTTGCCAGCCCGCAGGCACGCGAAACCGCACTTCTGCAGGACGCGCCAGCTGACCTTCTTCAAAAAGAAAGAGATTGGTGCCGAGGAATTGGCCGAAGTCGTCGACGACGCGCGCGACCGAGAGATCGAGCGTGTCGGGAGCGTAATCGAAGTCCACCGTCACGCGGTCTGCTCGGCCGGTGACGACGCGCCAGGTGTCCTTGTCGCCGCGATCCCAGCGCAGCGCTTGTCCCGCGGAATTCTTCGCGCCAAAGCCATGCACGTAACGCGCATAGTTCTGGATCTCGTAGTTGCCCGGACTCCACGCCGGCAGCGAAACGAAGAGCGTGTCTTTCCCGGCGGCGGGAAAGTCGGCAGAGACATGGAACTCGGACGCGCCGGGGCTGAGTGAGACTTCGTAGCGAACAGCCTGCGCGGAGAGCGGCGTGGAGAGCAGCAGTGCGAGCGGCAGCGGGCTAAAACGGTGCATCATCACTCCGGGCAAGAAGTTGGGCCTCGGCGACGTGCCGAGGCCCAAGTCAAGTTACCCAGTAGCAGCGATTTAGGAGTGAATTACGACGCAGCCTTCGTAATCGCGTCGGCGACCATCGCACGCAACTCCTTGCTGGGCTTGAAGACAGGTACGGGGCGCGCCGCGACTTCGACCGGATCACCGGTTCTTGGGTTACGCGCCATCCGCGTCTTCCGCTGGCGGATTTTGAACGTCCCAAATCCGCGTATCTCAATGTTATGCTGCTCAGACAGCGCAGCTTTGACAGCGTCGAGGAAGGAGTCTACGACCCGCGCACAGTCCTTTTTTGAAATGAGGGGACCGGCGGTGCGAGCGATTTGCGCGGTGACCTTTTCGACCAGATCGGCCTTCGTCATTGGTCCCCCCGAAAAGACAGCCGGGATGCAAGTCGGGGGCTATGATAGGGGCTTACTTATTTAGTGTCAAGAGCTTGTAGGAATTGTTGAAAGTGTCCCTGAGCGTCATGAGGGCCCGGCGAGGCCTCGGGATGGTATTGGACGGCAAAAATCGGGTATTCCCGGTGCTTGATTCCTTCGACGGTCCCGTCGTTGAGGTTAAGGTGGGTGACCTCAAGCGACTTCGCGCCGGGGACGCCGGTCGTTTCGCCCCTGACTGCGAATCCATGATTCTGTGACGTGATAAGTACTTGTCCCGTAGCAAGATCCCGTACTGGATGGTTGCCGCCGCGGTGTCCGTACGGGAGCTTTATCGTCTCCCCGCCCAGTGCCAGCCCGAGCAATTGATGTCCGAGACAGATCCCAAAGATCGGCAGCGTCCCGTCCGATAGACCCCGAAGCGTCGTGATCGCGTACCCTACGGCCGCAGGGTCGCCCGGTCCGTTCGACAGGAAGACGCCGTCCGGTTTGAGCGCTCGCACCTGCGCCGCAGTCGTCGCCGCCGGCACGACGGTGACGCGGCAGCCATGCTGCACGAACAGCCGCAGGATGTTGCGTTTCATTCCGAAGTCGAACGCCACGATGTGATGCTTCGCGGTCGCCGGAGGCGGGCCTTCGGTGTAGGCGTCGGGAATGGTCGCGACGCTTGCGAGGTCGAGCCCGTTCATCGATGGGGATGCGGCAAGCGCACGCGAGATCTCCTCCGTAGGCCGCTCGCCCAGCGCCAGGACACCGCGCATCGCGCCCTTGGAGCGAATGTGCCGGGTGAGCTGCCGCGTATCGACGTCGGAGACGAGCGGCACCTTCGCGCTCGAGAGCCAGTCGAGCAGAGTCCCGGTCGATCGCCAGTTGGATGGCGTGGCCGAGAGCTCGCGCACCACGACGCCCACGACGCGCGGGCGGTCGGATTCGACGTCGTCAGGATTGATCCCGTAATTGCCGATCATCGGCGCCGTCATCACCACGATCTGGCCGAGATAGGAGGGGTCGGTGAACACCTCCTGATAACCGCTCAGATTCGTGGTGAAGACGACTTCCGCGTACGCCGGCTCGAACGGGAGAGGCGCGGTTCCGGGGAACCAGGCGCCGTCCTCCAGCAGGACGTACGCTCTAGGGGCGTCGATTGGGAGCGCGGGCCGGGGGAGGCGCCGGCGGAGGAGCCGTCGGTTGAGTTTCGATCGGCAGCGGCGTCGGCTGGACCGGCGCCGGTTGCTGCTGTCCCTGGCCCTCGAGCACGGACCGCACCTGCGATCCGGACTGCGACATGAACGTCAGGACCAGCGCGAGGAACAGAAAGGTCCCGGCGGTCCACCACGTGACCTTGGTGAGCAGCGTGGTTGCCTGCCGCCCGCCCATGATCGTCTCGGTGCCGGCGCCGCCGCCCATCGTCGCGAGTCCCCCGCCCTGTCCGGCTTGCAGCAGCACGGCGGTCGTGAGGATGAGCGAGTCGAGGATCAGAACGATTACAAGGAAACCGTACATGCGCGGGGCAAGATACCTAGGCTACGGCGGTGCGCACAAGTTCGACCCAGGCTTGTGGATCGAGTGACGCTCCGCCGACCAGCACGCCGTCCAGCTCCTGCTCGGCCAGCAGCTCGGCGGCGTTCTTCAGATTGACGCTGCCACCGTACAGGATTCGTGTCTCCGCGGCCCCATGCTGTTCCAGCCACGCCCGGATGGCGGCATGCACCGTCGCGGCATCGCGAGGCGTCGCGTTCCGGCCCGTGCCAATCGCCCATACCGGCTCATAGGCGATGGTCACGCGCGCAGTTGCCGCGCGCTCGCCTAATGCGGCGGCCAATTGCCGCTTGACCACCGCCAGCGTCTGTCCGGAGTCGCGCTGCTCGAGCGTTTCGCCCACACACAGGACAGGATGGAGCTGCGCTGCGAGGGCCGCGGCCAATTTTTTCCCGGTTTGCTCGTCCGTCTCACCGAATACGTGCCGGCGTTCGGAGTGACCGATCAACGCGGCTTTCGCCCCCGCCTGGGCCGCTAACGGCGCGGAGATCGCTCCGGTGAACGCGCCTTTCGGCTCCCAGTAGACGTCCTGCACGCCGGCGAGAACATCAGCCCGATTCCCGAGTCCCATCGCGACTGCCTCGAGCGAGACCGCCGGCGGGAAGAACCAGACCTGCCGGTTGGGTTGCGCAGCATACGCCTTGAGAAACGTCGCGAGGTAGCTGCGCGCATCGGACGGGCCGAGGTTCATCTTCCAGTTGGCGGCAAACAGTAACGACCTCACGCGTCCTCCAGCGCCGCTACGCCCGGCAATTCCTTTCCCTCCAGGAACTCGAGCGATGCGCCGCCCCCCGTCGAAACGTGCGTGAGCTTGTCTTCCATGCCCGCCACCGCCGCGACGGAGTCGCCGCCGCCCACGACGGTGACCGCGCCTTTCTTTCCGGCTTCGACCAGTGCGTTCGCGATGGCGCGGGTTCCGGCGTCAAACGGTGGGGTCTCGAACACGCCCATCGGGCCGTTCCAGAAGATGGTCTTGGCCTTGAGCAGTCGCGCGCGGAAATCGTGCTGCGTCGCCTCGTCGATGTCATAGACCGCCCAGCCTTTGGGGATCGCATCCGCGGCGACAGACCGGATCTCACTGGCGCGCTCGAGCGATGGCGCGATCAACGCGCCACGCGGCAGGATCAGCTTCTTGCCGCTCTGCGCGAGCAGCTCCCTGGCGAGCGCGAGACGATCAGGCTCGACCAGCGACGAGCCGACCTCCAGCCCCATGGCGGCGAAGAAGGTGCACGCCATCGCGCCGCCGATGAGCAGCTCATCGACGCGCGGCAGTAGCGAACGAATCACGTCGATCTTGCCGGAGATCTTTGCCCCGCCCAACACCGCAATGAAGGGATGCCTGGGATCCCGCAACAGCTGTCCCAGGAACTGGAGCTCCTTTTCCATCAGGAAGCCGGCGACCGCGGGCTTGAGCAGATGCGCGACGGCTTCGGTCGAGGCGTGCGCGCGATGCGCGGAGCCGAACGCGTCGTTCACGTACAAATCGCCGAGCGCCGCGAACACCTTCGCCAGCTCGGGATCGTTCTTCTCCTCACCGGGCCAGAAGCGCGTATTCTCGACCAGGGCGACGCCGCCGCGCGGTAAGCGCCGGGTCGTGGCGACGCCCGTGGCCGGATCGGGAATGAACTCGACCGGTGCGCCGAGCAGCTGCTCGAGGCTGCGGACGATCTGCTTGAGCGAGTACTGTGGATCGGGCCCACCCTTCGGGCGCCCGAGGTGCGACAACAGGACGACGCGCGCGCCTTTGTCGCGGAGATAGGTGATCGTGGGCAGCGACGCGCGCAGCCGCGTGTCGTCGGTGACCTTGCCGTTCTTGAGCGGGACGTTGAAATCGACGCGCACCAGCGCGCGCTTCCCTTCCAGCGCCTGCGGGGGAAGATCCCGCAGGCTTTTTTTCTTCAACGGCGGCTGCCGATGTAGGCCAGCAGGTCTACGCAGCGCGCCGAGTACCCCATCTCGTTGTCGTACCACGACGAGACGTGCACCAGCGTTCCCTCGATGACGGCCGTGGACATGCTGTCGACCACGCTCGAGTAGAGACTGCCGATGTAGTCCACGGAGACGAGCGGCTCGTCGCTGACCTCGAGGATGCCTTTGAGCTTCCCGGCGGCGGCCTGCTTGAACGCCGCATTCACGGCCTCGACCGTGGTCGGCCGCTCGACCTCTGCGGTGAGATCGACGATCGACACATCCGGCGTCGGCACACGCAGCGACACGCCGTCGATCTTGCCCTTCACTTCCGGGATCACCAGCCCCGTCGCCTTGGCGGCCCCGGTCGTCGTGGGAATGATGCTGAGCGCCGCGGCGCGGGCACGCCGCAGGTCTTTATGCGGCAGGTCGAGGATCTGCTGGTCGTTCGTGTAGCTGTGCACGGTCGTCATGAAGCCGTGTTTGAAGCCGAAGTTGTCCATCACGACTTTGACGACCGGCACGAGGCAATTCGTCGTGCACGAGGCGTTCGAGATGATGTGGTGCTTGGCGGGATCGTACTTCTCGTTGTTCACCCCCATACAGATGGTGATGTCTTCGCCCTTGGCAGGTGCCGAGATCACCACCTTCTTGGCGCCGGCGGCCAGATGCTTGGACGCGCTCTCCTTATCGGTGAAGCGCCCGGTGCTCTCGAGCACGAACTCGACGCCGAGGTCCTTCCACGGAAGCTTCTCGGGCTCCTTGATCGCCGTCACCTTGATCGATTTGCCGTTCACGATCAGCGCGTCGCCCTTCGCCTCGACCGTCCCCGGGAAGCGGCGGTGGACCGAGTCGTATTTGAGCAGGTGGGCCAGCGTCTTGGTGTCGGTGATGTCGTTGACGCCGACGAACTCGATCTCGGTCTGTTTCGCCATCGTGGCGGCGCGGAGCACGTTGCGGCCGATCCGCCCGAACCCGTTGATCCCTACCCGAACCGCCATGACGCTCCCCTTACGTGAAGTCTGGAATTGCCGCGCGGGCGAAGGTTATGCCCGTAATTCGTCTCGCGCCGGTCTGCTCTAATGCTCGCGCTGCCTCGGCGAGGGTTGCCCCGGTGGTGAAGACGTCGTCAACAATGATCAATGTCGAATGATCATTGATCAATGAACATTGATCATTCGACATTCGAAAAGCCCCTGCGACGTTCGCTAGGCGCGTCTCTGGTGTCAACGCCGTTTGCGTCGGCGTCTCGCGCGTGCGGACGAGCAACCCAACAAGCACGGGAATCCGCCATTGTCGGGCCAGCGCGCGCGCCAGGACTTCGCTCTGATTGTAGCCGCGTTGCCGCAAACGCTGCGTGGCGAGCGGAATTGGAATCAGCGCCGACGGTCCGTCGGTGCGAGGGCGGATGTGCGCCATCGCCGCCGCCAGGTCGTCGGCGATCCGCGGCAGGCCGCCGTACTTGAGCGCGTGAACCGCCGGACGCGCGGTCTCGTCGAGCCAAGCCGCAGATCTCACGGACTTCAGCGCAGCTGGCCACTGAGCACACAAGCGGCAGGGACCGAAATGCGGCTCCGGCTGCCCGCACCGCTCGCACCAGGGTGGCCGCACCGGCCGCCAGCGCTGGCGGCAGACGGGACAGACGAGCCGGGTGGCGTCGCGCTGAGTCAGCAGGGCGTGACACAGCAAACATTCTGCAGGGAGAAGGAGCTGCTCTAAGGCAGAATGTCCAATGTCCAATGTCCAAGTTCCCCTACTAAACACGCAGCGCGCGATGCACGGCAGCGCGCATGACCTCAGTCGGGGCGTCAGTGCCGGGGAAAAACCGTTCGAGTGCCGCCGCGCCCTGCTGCACCAGCATCTCCC
>Ga0137415_10003064_pt1 | contig 16560 bp, 20 predicted proteins | sample CZODoug3_1_1_16f_FD_183082 | JGI IMG/M metagenome (GOLD analysis project Ga0137415, IMG submission 183082) | Vadose zone soil fungal communities from Angelo Coast Range Reserve, California, USA - CZODoug3_1_1_16fungal (Hybrid Assembly) | ecosystem: Environmental > Terrestrial > Soil > Vadose...
CGCCTCGACATTACCTGCGAGGTGCTCGACATTTCCTACACCGCCTATCTGCAAATCGGCAAGGTCGAGTTGTCGGCCTACGGCCTGGAGGCCAGCCCGCAGAACGTGAACGTGACCACCAAGGAGGAGTGGATCTACCGCCTGGTTCCCGATGCCGAAAAGGGCGTCGGCCTGGGGCGCCGCACCACGCACCGCTTCCTCGGCTACTACCACTACACGCTGGTGGACATCGACGGACGCTGGTGGATCACCGACGTCCAGTCCGCCAGCGAGATCTGGCTTCCCTAGCTCGCCGAGCTGCGCGACTCCGCGACGGAACCGTTATCGAGATCTCGCGCCAGCTGCCCGACGCGGGCGTCGATGTCGTCCCGGATCGCGCGCACCTCGCCGAGCGATTTGCCATCGGGGTCTGGCAGCTCCCAATCGATGTATTTCTTCCCCGGGATGTACGGACACTCGTCGCCGCACCCCATCGTGACCACCACATCCGCCCACCGGCCAAGATCGTCGGTCAATTTCTGTGGCTGTCGCGCCGACAGATCGATACCCCGCTCGCGCATCGCATCCACCACCACCGCGTGAACATGCTCGGCCGGTCGGGTGCCCGCGGAGCGAGCCTGGTGACGGCCGTTGGCCGCGCGCTCGAACAGGGCCTGGCTCATCTGCGAGCGGCCCGCATTCTGCTTGCAGACGAACAGCACCCGCGCCACCCCAACCTCAGACGAGCACATCGAGCAGCGCGCGGGTCTTGGGCTCGAGACGGCTCGCGAGCCGGTAGTAGGCCCAGATGCCGGACTTGCTCACGTCGACCAGCCCGGCTTCACGCAGCTTTGCCATGTGATGAGAGAGGGTCGGCTGGCTCAAATCGAAGGCGGCGGTGAAGTCGCAGATACAGACCGGCTCGGGCGAGCGCTTCAGGATGCCGATCATTTGCAAGCGCGTGGGATCGGCCAGCGCCTTGAGCACCTCCACCGACTGGTCCACTTTGGCAAGGGCCATCGGCATCGCGGGTGGGCAGCAGACGCCCTTGACGCGCTCAAGGCGCTCAGGGGTCGTGGCTTTCACGTTTCTAGTGTATCAGATCCATTGACAACTGTCTATGGGTCTGCTAGGCTTCCATCGACCGACATCAATCTCTTAGGAGAGGGTGACATGGACACGATTCGGGAGTCCGTCCGAGCAAAGTACGCGCAGACCGCCATCACGTTACGCGATGGCGGCAGCTGTTGTGACCCGAGCTGCTGTGGTGGATCGGACGCGGCCAGCGGACCGATCGCCGCCGACGAATACTCGAAGGCGGAAGTCGAGGATCTCGGACTCTCGCTTGGCGCCAGCCTCGGCTGCGGCAATCCGACGGCGCTCGCGCAGCTGCATCCCGGTGAGATCGTCCTGGATCTGGGGAGTGGCGCAGGCCTCGATGTCCTCCTCTCGGCACGGCGGGTCAGTCCCGGCGGCCACGCCTACGGCGTGGACATGACCGACGAGATGCTGGCCCTGGCCAACGAAAACAAAGCCCGAGCGGGGGTCGTGAATGCCAGCTTTCTCAAAGGTACGATCGAGGAGATTCCCCTCCCCGACTCCGCGGTCGACGTCGTCATCTCCAATTGCGTCATCAACCTCGCCGCCGACAAAATGGTCGTGCTCAAAGAGGCGTTCCGCGTGCTCAAGCCCGGTGGACGGCTCGCCGTCTCCGACATGGTCGAGGTGGAACCACTGCCGGCAAAGGTCAAGTCGGCGATGGACGCCTGGGCCGGCTGCGTGGCCGGTACCATCCCGGTCGGCGCCTATCGCGCCGCCGTGGCCGAGGCGGGCTTCGATCGCGTCGAGATCGAAATCACCAACAGCTTTGGGCCGGGCGAGGCCGGCCTCCCGGAGGGCTCGGGAAAGATCGCCAGCGCCTTCATTCGGGGGAGCAAGCCCCTCTAAACAAAAAGGCCTGGGCAGTCAGCCCGGGCCTTCTGGATTCTGGGTTTGTGAGTCTTTAGGCGACGCGCACCCGAGAGGCCCGCGGCCCCTTGGGAGCTGATGCTTCGACGTCGAAGCTGACCTTTTGCCCCTCTTGCAACCCCTCGAACGAGCCCTCGACGGACGACCGGTGGAAGAAGTACTCCTTGCCGTCCTCGCCGCTCAAGAATCCGAATCCGCGATCCATCACCAGCCGCTTGATCGTTCCGTTCTGCGCCACGTCTGTCGCTAGCTCCTTCGCAAAGTTATCCCCGGCCGGACTGCGTTTCCAGGGCGTGCCGTGACCGGGCTGACTCCGCCCGCGATCAAGCATATCATGGGTGGTATTGCGACGGCCAAAACCGGCCGAAGGAGGGGTCACCCAAATGCGTAGTACGATGCCCGACTTTCCCCTGACGCTCCAGCACTTCCTCTGGCGGTCCACCACTCTCTTCCCGAGGAAGGAGATCGTCACCCGCCGGGAGGGCGGCCGGCATCGCTACACCTACGCCGACTTCGGACGCCGGGTGGCCCAGCTGGCGCACGCACTCCGGGAACTCGGCATCGTCCACGGAGACCGGGTCGGCACGCTGGCCTGGAACAACTACCGCCACCTCGAGCTGTACTTCGCGGTGCCCTGCTCCGGCGCGGTGCTGCATACCCTGAACCCGCGCCTGTTCCCCGAACACCTCGAGTTCGTGATCAACGATGCCGAGGACAAGGTCATCTTCGTCGACGCCTCGATCGTGCCGGCGCTCCAGCGAGTCGCGAAGAACCTGACGAGTGTCAAGCAGTTCGTGGTCATGGCGGACGGCCCCTCGCCGGACGGGCAGCTCACGCCGGCGGCGTCGTACGAGGAGCTGATCGGCGGCCGGCCGACGGACTACGTCTGGCCGGACCTCGACGAGCGCGACGCGGCCGCCATGTGCTACACGTCCGGCACGACGGGGAAGCCGAAGGGCGTCGTGTACAGCCATCGATCGTCGGTGCTGCACTCGTTCGGAATCGCGATCGGGGGCGGCATCGGTCTCCAGGAGTCGGACAGCATCCTGCCGGTGGTGCCGATGTTCCACGCCAATGCCTGGGGACTCGCTTACGGCGCCACCATGCTGGGCGCCAAGCAGGTCTTCCCGGATCGGTTTCTCGACCCGGTCAGCCTCACCGAGCTCATCCGAGAGGAGAAGGTCACCTTCAGCGCTGGTGTGCCCAGCGTGTGGATCGCCCTGTTGCAGCACCTGGAGAAGACGGCGACCAACCTCGACGGACTGCGGATGTTCGTCGGTGGCTCGGCCCTCCCCGCGGGGCTCTACGACGGCCTGACCCGGCACGGCATCGATACCAACCAGGGGTGGGGCATGACCGAGACTTCGCCGGTCGCCGCTGTCGCTGCGATGAAGAGCTACATACCGGAGTCGGATCGCAAGCAGGTCCGCCTCAAGGCGGGACTCCCGATCGCTGGCGTCGAGCTCCGCCTCGCCGACGTGGAGAGCGGCGAGCCCGTCCCCTGGGACGGGAAGAGTGTGGGCGAGATCCAGGTGCGCGGCCCCTGGGTCACCGCCAGCTACTACCGCGGAGTCGACCCCGAACGCTTCACCCGGGACGGCTGGCTGCGCACCGGCGACGTGGCCAACGTCGATCCGGAGGGCTATGCGCAGATCGTCGACCGCACCAAGGACCTGGTGAAGTCCGGGGGCGAGTGGATCTCCTCGGTGGAGCTGGAGTCCGCCATCATGGGGCACCCCAGGGTGCTCGAGGCCGCCGTCATCGGCCTTCCGCACCCGAAGTGGCAGGAACGGCCGGTCGCGTACGTGGTGGCCAAACCCGAATTCAAAGGCACGGTCACCCAGGACGAGATCATCGGGTACCTGACGCCGCTGGTGGCGAAATGGTGGTTGCCGGACGAAGTGCGCTTTGTCGATGAAATCCCCAAGACGAGCGTCGGGAAATTCGACAAAAAGGTGATGCGCGAGCAGGCGCTCAAGGCACCGGCGACGGCGCGCCCCTCGGAGTAAGACGAGCCGGTGACGGGCGCGGCACAGTGCTGCGGCGGATCGCACGATCCGCCGACCGCAAAACCGACCTTAATGCTGGGACGCTAGAACGGAGGCTAGAAGGATGTGACTCAGCAATGGATGCCTCCCCGCAGTTCGAGGCGCTCGTTCCACAGCCGCTGGATGCGGAGGGAATCAAGCGGCGCCGCGAGCTCGAGGACATCCACGAAGAGCTGCTCCTGAGCATCCTGGCGCTCGAAGAGGAGTGGCAGCTCGACAACCGGATCGCCTATTCCCTTCGGCAACGCAAGGCCGCCTGACCCGTCAGCGCCCCCCTGGACGCGCACGCAGGATCCCCATGGCCTGCTCCATCCGCCGCCGCTGGGTCTGCGCGCGTTTCGCCCCGGTCACCCACTGAATGAGCTCTTTCTTGCGCGTGTAGGAGAGCTTCTCGAACGCGGCAGCGATGGCGCCATCCGCCTCGAGCGCCGCGCGCAGCGCCGGCGGGAGGTCCACCGTCCGTACTCCGGCGTCATACTCCAGGCCCACAGTCAGCGGGTCGCCGGCCGCCACGCCGGCGGCTTCGCGGACCTCGCGGCGCACGCCGATGTAGGACTTTCCGCCGTAGACGGCGATGGTCGTTCGGTAGGTGTAGCCGTTGAGGGTCACCTTCAGGGGCACGCGCTTCCCCTCGCCCAGTGCCGTCAGCGTCTGTGGCGGGACGCGGATGAAGCAGGCCCCCTGGTCGGATTCGAGGCGGCCGTCAAACTGCAGCGCGGGCATCCCGACCCATTTTCTGGCAATTTCGCCGGAATAACGCACGTTTTCGGCCCTCGGCCCGTTTGCAACCCACGACAGGGCACTGGCCCATCGGATTTACAAAACGGAGGACACGATGGCGAAAACCCAAAAATGGACCGCGTCGACGTTCGTCAGCATGGTGCACGAGAATCTCACCGAGAAGGGTCACAAGGTCAAGAAGTCGGACCTCAGCTGGGCCGTCAAGGACGCCTTCGAGGCGGCCGTCGCGGCCGGCGCCCGTGGGATGCGCGTGCGTTTCCCCGAGATCGGCGCTCTCGCGTCGCGTGACGTCAAGGCTCGCAAGGCAGGGAAAGGCACCAACCCCTTCACCGGCGAGTCGATCATGCTGAAGGCCCGGCCGGCTTCGAAGAAGCCGCGCTGGTCGTTCCCCAAGGCCGTCCGCGAGGCCTACATCCGCCAGGCCGCCCGCAAGGCCGCCTAAGCAGACCGTTCGACAGGCAGGGCGCCGGGCCGGACCGGCGCCCTGTTGCTTTCTTGACAGGCTCCCGATTTCGCCTGACTATGATGGGAGCGATGCGCCGAAATCTGATAGCGGGATTGCTGATTGCCGTCGGCCTGGCGCTGATGGCGACCTCACTGCCCGCGAGTGGCCTGATCCGACTCGGTTCGCCCGAAGTGGCGCAGCCGATCCCGGCCCTCAACGATCCGCTCTCTCCGCCCCATCAGCATCCGAAATTCCTCCCCAACACCAACAGTACCGGCGCCGGCCCCAATCAGGTGGTGGCGTACATCTCGATTCCGCGGCTGGGCATCAAGAACGCCCCCATTTTCGACCGCGGCGTCGACGCCAAGGGCAACATGTTGATCGCCAAGGGCTACTCGGTCACCCATTACGCCTTCTCCTCCCCCATCGGCAGCGGCAACGCCGTCCTCTACGGCCATGACGACATCGAGGGCAGTGTCTTCGCCAGCATCAAGGACCTCAAGTCGGGCGACGAGGTGGACGTTGCGGATGCCAGCGGGTCCCGCACCGTGTACCACGTCACCGGCAAACCAACCATCGTCCCCCCGACCGCCGTGCAGATCCTGCAGCCGACCAACGATGTGCGGCTCACCCTCTTCACCTGCTGGCCCAACTGGGTCGACACCCAGCGGGTGGTCGTCACGGCGATGCCCGCGACGGCTTAGTGATTCGTCTCTTGCGGCGGCTCCTGAAAATACTTCAGTAGCTCTTCCAGCGCCTTCGCGGCTTCGGGGTCGCGAAGCAATCGCTCCTGCATCTCCTGTACCTGCTTGACCAGCTCCTTGGCCTGCGTCTCCTGCGCGACCTGCAGCAACACCGGCTGGCTCGCCGCCGAGACGATCATCGTCGCCTGCTGCCGGAGCATCTCCACCCCCTGGCAGCCGAGACAGGTGCCCGCGTTGTTGCAGTGGCAGAGCTGCAGACGGAGGTTGTCGAGTTCACGCTGCAGCGGCGAAAGGTCGACCGGCTGGCTCATCCTTCAAGCTTAGCCGCCGCCGCCGCAAGCTCTCCTGTCGCGTTCGCTGACGGCATCAGTCCCCAGTAGCGTCGCGCCGAAACCGATCGGCCAGGAATCGCTTGTGCGCGAGCAGCTGGTCCATGTCGCTGCGGTGGACCACCTCCGCCACCTGTCGCATCTCCGCGTCGAGGAAATCGAGTTCCTCAGCCAGGACGTCGACTGCGGCGCGGCCCCGGCTGCCAGGTTGGGACGAGACATATCCGCGTGGGAGACGAAGATAGGCCTCCACCGCCGTGGGCAAATAGTCCGACACGGTGCGCTCGATGAGGTAAAGCTCGGGCGCACCGAGCGGTAAGCAATCGAGGCGCGGAAGGATCTCGGTGCGGATCGTCAGCTCGATCCGTTGCATTCGGGCGAGGATCTCTGGGGGTACACGGCCCGCCGCCGTCCCAATCTGTTGAGCGAGCGACTTTTGAACCCGCTGGGGATCGAATCCAAAACGGCTGACGCGTCCGTTGCCCCGGACGGCCAGGGCGCCGGCGAGGTAGAGGCCAACCACGAGGAGCAGACCCTGTACGCCGACCGGGTCAACCAGGATGAGCCCACCGCCCACCAGCGCCAGGGCAGAACCGGTCAGGTTGCGCCGGCTGGTTAGGTATGAGACGAGCCCGCGCCCTGGAGCGGACGCCGGCAGCGACGAGCGGTACGGCGCGGTCGCGCTTCCCATGAGCTTCTCCTGTTGCTACGGCGTGCGCGCTGGCAGTTTCAGCTCGTCCGGGACTGAGCCGAGCTCGGCGGCCGGCGCCTCGTGCGCGCGTTCCAAGTACGTCTGGGCGCGCGCGACCTCCCTGGAGAGCGCGTCGATTGTTTGCCGCATGGTTTCGAGCGCCTGAAGCTTGGAGGCATCGATGGTGTCGATCGTCGCGTAGATGTTGGCGAAGGCTGCCTGCAGTTTCTCGATGCTGACGGTCGCGCTCGCCGCTTGTTCATGCACGCCAGAGGATTGCTGGCGCAGCATCGCCGAGGTGCCCTCGATCATGTCGGCGGTCGTTTCGTTCAGTGCGCCAATCTGATCAAGGACGAGCTTCTGGTTGACGAGACCCTGCGCCGTCATCACTGCCGTCCGCAGTGCTGACACCGTGGTCGTGGTCGCGCGATCGACGCCCTTCACGAGCTCGAGATTGTTTTTGCGGACAAGCTCGAGCGCCAGGTAGCCCTGGGCGCTGACGGCAAGCTGGGTGGCGAGATCCTGAGTTTTCTGGCGAACGTAGAAGAGGCAGTCCTCGCGCAACGTCTTCGCCCGGTCAGGATCCTGCTCCTGCACCTCGCGGATGCGAGCATCCAGTGCGGCATCCATCGTGCGGGCGAGGTAGAGGTATTGCTTGAGCCGATCCATCACGGCCCACAGGTTGACTTTCTCCTGCTCGATCGCGGCATTGTCCTTGAGCAGCTCGTCCTGGCCCCGGTACAGCGCCTGCACGATCGCGTTGAGGTGACCCTGGGCCGACTCGTACTTGCCGAAGTAATCCCGCAGCCGGTTGCCCAGCGGCAGGACTCCGAAGAGCCGGCGTCGGTCGAGCAGCCCGCGGTCCGATGGGTCGAGGTCTTCGACCGTGCGTCGAAGTTGGAGCAGAGCGCTGGAGACGGATGATTTGTCTTGCGCCCGGGCGAGCGCACCGACCGGCCGATCGAGCATCCGATTGGAAACATTGGCGGACTGCTTGATCTCTTCGTTGCCCAGCGCGTGGATGCCGTCAACCTTCTTCTTGAAGGCTTCCGAACGGGGATCGGCGGCCAGGAGCGCGTCGAGGTAGGTGGCAACAGCGGCGTCGAGACGCGCGGTCGTTTCTGGGTCAAGCGTGATCATTGGGGCAGTGGTCGCCGCGGGGTCGGCTGACGTCAGGGAAAGGTCAGAGTTCGCCTCGACCGTCGTGCGCATGGACTCGCTCCTTTTGCTAGCCCGTGGGTTGATACAGACTGCTTTTTTCCCGAAAATCGGTCTTCTCACACGTAAAACACGCCCAAATGGGCGACCCGGCCGAAAATGTATTCGGGATGGCAACGGTAGGCTTAGCGATGTGAAGGCCACCGGGGTCGATGGTCGGATGTTCTTGGACGGTCAGCGGGCCTGGGCGCGCGCGGGCGCCACCCTCGATGCCATCGATCCGGCGACAGCAGAAGTGTTCGCCAAGGTGGCGCTCGGCGACAAAGCTGATGTCGACGCGGCAGTGGCGTCGGCCCAGGCGACGATGGGCGGATGGGCAGGGCTCCCCCCGATACGCCGCGTTCGACTGTTGAACCGGCTTGCCGGCTTGCTCCGCGAGCACAGCCGCGAGTTCGCTGAGCTCGAAAGCCTCGATGTCGGCAAGCCCTTGCGCCAGGCCGAAGACGACGTCGCGGCGGCCGCAGGCTACTTCGAATACTTCGCCGGCGTCGCCGACAAGGTCTTCGGCTCGAGCATTCCCCTTGGAACGGGCTTTGTCGACTTCACGCTCCGCGAGCCGCTCGGTGTGTCGGCTCAGATCGTTCCCTGGAACTACCCCCTGCGGCTTGCTTCGCGGGGGATCGCGCCCGCCCTGGCGTGTGGCAATGCGGTCGTGGCAAAACCGGCTGCCGAGGCAGGCCTCAGCATCGTCCGGCTGGCGGAGTTGGCAGTCGAGGCCGGCCTGCCGCCCGGCGTCTTCAACGTCGTGACGGGTGGGAGAGAAACCGGCGCGGCGCTTGCGTCCCATCCCGGCATCAACCACATCACCTTTACTGGCTCGGTCCCAACCGGAATCGCGATCATGAAAGCCGCGGCGGACAACGTCGTGCCGGTCACGCTCGAACTCGGCGGCAAGTCACCCAACATCGTCTTTGCGGATGCCGACCTGGAACGGGCCGCGGCATCCGCCGCCACCACCTTGATGCAGAACTCGGCGCAAACGTGCACCGCGCCGACTCGACTCTTGCTCGAGGAGCCGGCTCATGACCGCTTCGTCGAGCTGCTCGCGAAGCGGATCGGGACCATCCGCCTGGGTCGTGGGCTCGACAACCCGGACATGGGCCCGGTTGTCAGCGAGCGCCAGATGCAGCGCGTGCTCGGCTTCATCGCCGCCGGCGCCAGGGACGGGGCGAGGGCCGTGGCGGGTGGCCGCCGCGCGGACGGCGCGGGACTGAACCGCGGTTACTTCATCGAGCCGACGCTCCTCGACCAGGTGGCACGGGGCACCGCGCTCGAACAGGAAGAGATCTTCGGCCCGGTGCTGACCGTGACGACCTTTAGGTCAGTCGATGAGGCGATCGCGGTCGCCAATGGAACGCCCTACGGGCTCGTGACCGGGATCTGGACGCGCGACCTGAGCAGGGCGCTCATGGTGGCCACCGCGGTCAAATCGGGACAGGTGCGCGTCAACAGTTACAGCGTCGAGGGCAGTATCGGCCTGCCCTTTGGCGGCTACAAGCGCAGCGGATTCGGGCGCGAGCAAGGTGTCGAGGCGCTGGCAAATTACACCCAGGTGAAGAACGTGATGATCAACTTCGGGTGAGGTCGCGTCAGCCGAGCGGGCCGCCGGACCACAAATCGCCGAGCCAGTCCGCGAGCCCGACGCCGTCACCGAGCGCGTCGTCCAGCCCCTAGGGCTGGTTCAGCTGGGCGAGCAGGGCCAGCCCGTCGAGATCGTCGAGGTTGTACCACTGGAACATCACGCGCTCGATGCCAAGGGCCGACCACGCGCTGAGCTGCGAGGCCGCATGATCCGGTGTCCCGACGATCCAACCGCGCTGCCGCAGCTCATCGGGCGCGTCGGCGGGTGGAACGCCCGAGAGCCCGCCCAGGAACGACTGCATCCAGCGGCCTTTTTCGGCAACTTCGTTCGCGTCGCGCCCGATCAGCGCGCCGCCCATCCAGGAGCGCCGAATCGTCTCAGGGTCCCGACCGACGGCGCGGCAGTGCTCCTCGAGCTTGGCGCGCTTGACCCGATAGACGTCGGGGGTGTGGGCATGGCTGTTCCATTCGTCGGCCTCGCGAGCCACGATGCGGAGCAGCCGGACTTCACCGTCGCCCCCGATCAAGAGCGGAGGGGCCGGTTGTTGCTGCGGCCGGGGATACGCCGCGGCGCCGCGCAGCGGGTAGTAGCGGCCATCGAGGTCGACGGGTCCACCCGTCCACAGGGCCTTGATGACCGTGATCCCCTCCTCGAAACGATCGAACCGTTCCCTGAGCGGCGGAAGACCGATCCCAAACGCCTCGTGCTCGGCGACATTCCATCCGGCGCCGACTCCGAGCACCAGCCGGCCGCCGGAGAGGACGTCGACCGCGGCGGCCATCCGGGCAAGCAGGGCCGGGTGCCGAAACGTCATCGGGCTCACCAACGGGCCGAAGCGGATCCGCCGAGTCCGTTGCGCCAGCGCCGTCAGTGACGTCCAGCATTCGAGCGCCGGCCGCCGCAGATCCCCGCTCAGGCTGAAGAAATGATCCGAGCGCCACAGCGAGTCGAGGCCGAGCTCTTCGACGCGATCAGCGATCCGAAACCAGTGCTCCCAGGTCAGCCCTTCCTGGGCCTCGATCATCACCGCGACCTTCATCGCTGCTGACGTTAACGCAACAGGCGCGGCGGCGCCGGAATAGCGGACACAGTGGCGCGGTTACACCAGATGCAATGCCCGCGGTCACCGTCGAGAACATCCTGACGCTCGCCCGAATCGCTGACCCTGACCCGGCCGGCACTATTGAGCGTCCCGTGCTCGCCATCACGACGGCGCCGAAGGGTGTCGAAGGCGAGGGCTTCCCGGTGCGGCGTGCCTTTTACGGGCTGGACCAGCGCTACCTCGACCCTTTCATTCACATGGATCAGATGGGCGAGGTGGAATACGGCCCGGGCGAACCGAAGGGTACCGCGTGGCATCCGCATCGCGGATTCGAGACCGTCACCTACATGATCGACGGGACCTTTCAGCACCAGGACTCCACCGGCGGCGGCGGCCTCATCACCAACGGCGCCACACAATGGATGACGGCCGGCGCGGGGATCCTCCACATCGAGCGACCACCCGAGGCGCTGATCGCGAGTGGTGGACTCTTTCACGGCATCCAGCTCTGGGTCAACCTTCCCTCCGGTCAGAAGTGGACGCCACCGCGCTATCAGGATATCGGCGCCACGCGCGTCACGCTGCTCTCGTCAGCCGACGGCGGCGCTCTGGTGCGTGTGATCGCGGGCGACGTCGCCGGTCACCGCGGCCCGGGGGTTACCCACACGGCGATCACGCTGCTGCACGCGACGATCAATCCCGGAGCCGAGCTGCGCTTGCCCTGGCGCCGGGATTTCAACGGCCTCGTGTATGTTCTCGCCGGCCGCGGAACGGTGGGCGCAACGCGGGCGCCGATCGGATCGGGACAGCTGGCGGCGTTCGGTGCCGGCGACGTGATCAGCCTGACCGCCGACCTCGCGCAGGAAAGCCGCTCGCCGAACCTCGATGTGCTGGTGCTCGGCGGAGAGCCGATTGGTGAGCCGGTTGCCTGGTACGGACCATTCGTGATGAACACCCACGAGGAGCTGGCCCAGGCCTTCGACGACTACCGCCGCGGCAGGATGGGCACGATTCCCGCAGCCCACATCGGCGACTAGCGCCCGCTCGAGCGACCCGAAGACGAAAGCATTGCGGGTACGGCGCCCGTACCATTGGGTGGATGGCGCTGCGTTCCTACGCGGGCACGGTGCGGGCGCCCGATTTTCCGCCGGGGCTTGACTGGATCAACGTCGCACGCCCCCTGCACGTTGCCGATCTGCGAGGACGGCTCGCGATCATCGACTTCTGGACGTTCTGTTGAATCAATTGCATGCACACCTTTCCGCAGTTGCGGAAGATCGAGCGCAAATACGGCGACCGGGTGATCGTCGTCGGCGTCCACTCCCCCAAGTTCCCGGCGGAACGCGAGACGGCGAACCTTCGCGAGGCGGTCTTTCGCTACCGCATCGAGCACCCGATCGTCAACGACCGCGACTTTGCGGTCTGGAACCAGTTCGGCGGCCGCGCCTGGCCGACGCTGATGTTCGTCGACCCGCAGGGCCGCGTCATCGGCAAGCACGAGGGTGAGCTGCCCTTCGAACAGTTCGATCCGCTCGTTGGGGGGATGCTGAAGGAATTCGAGGAGCGCGGCATCGTCGACCCGGGCGCGGCGGCTATCGACCTCGAGCAGATCCAGGAGCCGGCGCGCACCTTGAAATTTCCGGGCAAGGTGCTGGCGGCAGACGACGCGCTCTATATCGCGGACACGAATCATCACCGGATCGTGAAGGCGGGTCTGGACGGCTCGATTCAGACGAGCTACGGCAGCGGCGATCCTGGACTTCTCGACGGGTCGGCCGGGCGAGCCGCGTTCCAGCAACCTCAAGGGATGGCGAAGTCCGGTACGACCCTTTACGTCGCGGACACAGAAAACCACGCGATCCGGTCGATCGACCTGGAGTCCGGCGTCGTGACGACGCTCGCCGGGACCGGGGAGCAAGCCCAGAGAGCTGCTCCGGCCGGGCCGGGTCGTTCGACCGCGCTGAGCTCGCCGTGGGACCTGGCGCTGGGCGGCCGCCTGCTCTACATCGCCATGGCCGGCACGCACCAGATCTGGTCGCTGGATCTCGACACCGGCGCCGTCGCGCCGTTCGCCGGCACCGGTCGCGAGGGACTCCTCGACGGACCGGCCGCAGAGGCCTGGTTTGCCCAGCCCAGCGGCCTTGCGCTGGCCGGGGGCCACCTCTACGTGGCCGACTCCGAGGTCAGTGCGGTCCGTGACATCGAGCTGCGACCCCGGGTGGTGACCACCATCGCGGGAGAGGACCTGTTCGTCTTCGGCGACCAGGACGGTGAAGGGGACGCGGTCCGCCTCCAGCACCCTCTCGGGATCACGGGCCGTGACGGCGTCCTGTTCCTGGCGGACAGCTACAACAACAAGGTCAAGCGCGTCGAGCCGCGGCGCCGAACGGTGACGGCCTGGTTGGGCGGCGGGGCCGCGGGCTACGCCGATGGGCCCGGCGCCGCCGCCGCATTCCGGGAGCCCGGCGGCGTCTGTGCCGGTACCTCCGGCCTCTGTATCGCGGACACGAACAACCACCGCATCGCGGTTGCCGATTGGGCGACCGGAACGGTCCGCACCTTGATCGGAGACTGACCCGGGGGCGGCCTTTACGGGCCGCCGGAGCGCCAGTAGAATGGGGCCACCCTGGGGGGGCAGGGCGGAGGTCGGGGAATGCGGACGCTCTCGTTCCTTGGACTCGACGCCGCCGAGCGCCCGCGCTTGAGCGCGACGTCGATCCGTCAGCTTGCCCGGCTCGGAACCGTGGTGCGCTGGCCGGGCCTCCTCTTCGCCGCCATTCTGTCGCTCGCGGTGCCGCCCCGGTCATCGATCGGGCTTGCCCTGGTCCTGGTCTGGGTCACGCTCTACAACGCTTGGGGCATGATCGCGATCTCGAAAGCCGATGACCAGTCGATCCTGCGGATCGGCCGGGCCCTGACGTTGCTCGATACCGTCAGCTACTTCCTGGTGCTCTTCGTCTTTGGCGGCGTCGGCGCGAGCACCAGCATTTACGCGGCCTACATCCTGCTGATCGTCTGGATGGTCGCTTACGACGGCGCAGAGGGGGCCATGCTCTGCGTCGGCATTTTCGTCCTCGGCATGATCGCCCTCCATGCCGCGCTTAATGCCATCTACGGCGAGGGCTTTGGGAGCCGAGACGTCCTCTTGTGGAGCCTCATCATGGTCGTGGCCGGGGCCATCCTGGCGGCGTACGACCGGATCGTCATCGGGGGCGTGCTGCCGCAAGCAGCGGGGAGCGCCGGCGCGACCGTCGAGACCCCGGTCACCAGCGCCACCGTTCCCGCGGTTCGCCTGTCCCCTCGCGAGCAGGAGGTTTTGCAGCTCGTCTCGGAGGGCTACTCGAATTCCATGATCGCGGGCCGTCTGCACCTCAGCGAGAACACGATCAAGACCTACGTCGAGAATCTGCTGAGCCGGCTCAACGCGCGCAACCGGGCGGAGGCCGTGGCGGCCGCCTCGCGGCAGAACCTGATCTAGAAGACCCACCCTCTCCCCCGTTCGGCCTCCCCCGGTTGGAACCGGGTGAGCCCGATCTTTCATCACCCTGGGGGATACCGGCAGCGACCCCATGCACCTAGGCTGTTGCCAGTGGGGGCGCCGATCGACCTGGGGGGCGCTCCGATGGCGACCAGGATGGTGGGGGGTTTCATCCTGGTCGCCTTTCTTTTGTGCCTCCTGCTCGCCTGGCCGGGGCGGCGCCGTTGGCCGCTCTGGTTGATCGCCGGCCTTTGCGGTTCGCTGTGCGCAGCGCTGGCCCTCAGCCTCACCGACAGAACCGGTGGGCTCGTTGCGCCGCTGCGATTGGGCGCGGTGGCCCTGACGACCGGCTTCCTGGCGACGGCGGCGGTCCGGGACCTCCGCGACCCGCTGCGCTGATCGCCCGCCCGGGGTGATCTCGCCGCCTTGACCAAGTAAGAGGCTGTCAGGTATTGTGATATTTATACTGTTAACAACGACGACTGGAGGGATTGGCAAATGATCCTGTTCCTGATCCTCTTGCTCCTGGCCGCCGCCGGGATCGGCCTCTACGCGACGGAGAACGCGGGGGCGCACGACGTCACGCTCTGGCAGTGGCAGTGGTCCGCGGTCCCAGACTGGGTCCCGGTCGTCGTAACCGCCGCCCTGATCGGCGGGCTGTTCCTGCTGTACATGCTCTACTCCGGACTCGTGCACGGTGTCCGCGTCGGCTCGATGCGCCGGCGAGTCACGACCCGCGAATCGACCATCACCGACCTTCGCCGTGAGAACCAGCGGCTGCGCGAGGAGAACGCTCGGGTGCGCAGTGAGCTTCGCGGTGTGGACCGCGGCGTGGCGGCGACGAGCGACCCCCGCGCCATGGAGACGCCCTCGCGGGAGACGATGCCCGCCTACCAGGACACGAATCGCGACGCCAACCGTGAGCCGGTCGCGGCGGACGCGCCGGCTGACCGCTCCCGCACCGCACCCTACCGGCCGCGAGTGACCTTCGGCGAGCGCGTTCGCGCCTTCTTCACCGGACGAGAGCCGGCCGGGTACTGACCCGGAAGGTTCCGGCGTCGTCCCGTTGTAGAACAGGGCCTCGACCCCGAGGCCCTGTTTTCCTGTCTTTGCGTACCCCGGCTTGACAGCCGGCCAACCGTGTCAGCTAAATTGATAGCGTCGATACCAGCTAGCGACATCGCGGGCCTGATCCTGTGTGCAGGCGTCCCGTGCAACGTCCAGTTCAAAGGAGGCGAGAAATGCCGGCAAGCGGCAAGCGAGGCTTCGGTTCCATGGATGAAGCAAAACAGCGGGAAATCGCCAGCAAGGGTGGTCAGGCCGCGCACCTGAAGGGCTCCGCGCATGAGTTCAGCGCGGAAGAGGCCCGGCAAGCGGGAAGCAAGGGCGGCAAGGCCGCACACGAAAAAGGATCGGCGCACGAGTTCTCCTCCGAGGAAGCGCGGGCGGCCGGCCGCAAGGGCGGCGAGGCCTCGAGCCAGGATCGCACCCGCATGGCCGCGATCGGCCGCGAGGGCGGGAAACACTAGCAGGGCGGGAGGAAACCCGGCCGGGCTTCCTCCCTTATCGTTTAGAGCGCGCCGACCAGCTCCTGGATGCGTGCCTCCGAGAGCGCGACGTCGGAGAGGGTCCCGGCGAAGTAGGCGTCGTACGCCCCAAGGTCGAGCAACCCGTGGCCGCTCAGGTTGAAGAGGATGGTTGGTGACTCCCCGCGATCGCGAGCCTTGACGGCTTCGTCGATGACGGCGCGGATCGCGTGGGCGCTCTCCGGCGCTGGAATCGTCCCCTCGGCCCGCGCAAACTGTACGGCGGCATCAAAGACACTGCGTTGTGGGTAGGCAACGCCCTCGATGTAGCCGTGATCGACGAGTGCTGACACCAACGGCGCCATGCCGTGATAACGCAGACCGCCGGCGTGGATGCCGTCCGGGATGAAATTGTGGCCGAGCGTGTGCATCTTTACCAGCGGCGTCATCTCTCCGGTGTCGCCAAAGTCGTAGGTGTATTTGCCGCGGGTGATCGACGGACACGCCTCAGGCTCCGCGGCGAGGAACCGCGTCTTGGTGCGCCCCTGCAACCGGTCTCGCAGGAACGGAAAGGCCAGTCCGGAGAAGTTACTCCCGCCGCCGACGCAGCCGACCACGATGTCCGGCATCGCCTCGGCGCGCTCCATCTGCAGCAACGCCTCCTCCCCGATGACCGTTTGGTGCATCAGCACATGGTTGAGGACGCTACCGAGTGAATACTTCGTGTCATCGCGACCAGCGGCGTCTTCCACCGCCTCGGAGATCGCGATCCCCAGGCTGCCGGTGGAATCCGGGTTCTCGGCGCGGAT
>Ga0137415_10003065_pt1 | contig 16559 bp, 20 predicted proteins | sample CZODoug3_1_1_16f_FD_183082 | JGI IMG/M metagenome (GOLD analysis project Ga0137415, IMG submission 183082) | Vadose zone soil fungal communities from Angelo Coast Range Reserve, California, USA - CZODoug3_1_1_16fungal (Hybrid Assembly) | ecosystem: Environmental > Terrestrial > Soil > Vadose...
TCGGCGCAAGCCCGAAGTACCACAGTGGGCGGGGGTCCCGGGGGCGAAGCCCGCCGGGTCGGGGTCCGGGGGTTGGACCCCCGGTGTAATGACGAAGCGAGGAGTGGCCCGCGCGTTCCGCGGGCACACTCCTCCCCGAGACCGTGGAGGTGGCGGGAATCGAACCCGCGTCCTCCGTCGCCTCAACAGGGCTTCTCCGGGCGCAGTGTGCGCTGCCTCTACTCGGCCCCACCGATCCTGCACACAAGCCGGTGTGACGGGCCCAGTCGCTGTGAGATGTCCCGTCCAATCCCGCGACCGGCGAGGACGGTAAGTCACCTAGCTGACGCCAGCTGACCGAGCCGGTGACGAACCCGGGCTGACGGAGCAGCTATCGCTTAAGCAGCGAGAGCGAACCCAGCGCGATTGGAATCGGCGCTTAATTGGTTTGCATCGCTTTTTTAACGAGGTCAGCAATGCGGTCCTCGGCCCGCTTCCCCTGCCTCGACGTCCGGAGTCGAGACCTTTCACCCCCTCGTTGGTTACCTGATCAGGGTACCGGTTGGCGACCCGGCCCAGGTAGAACTGTGCACGTGGCCAGCGACGGGCCGGACGTTGCTCGGGAGATCGAGACGAAATATGACATCGCTCCCGATTTCGCCATGCCGTCGTTGGCTGGCCGTGAGCGTCGCGTCGACGTCGACACAGTCCGTCTCGCGAGCACCTACTACGACACCGGCGACCACGACCTGCTTCGCTACCGGTTGACGCTGCGCCGGCGCCTCGGCGACGTCGACACCGGATGGCAGCTCAAGGTGCCCGGCGCCGGGGAACGCACCGAGCTGCGCTGGCCGGCCACCGAGGAGCCGCCCGAGGCGCTCGCGGCCCTGCTACGCCCGTTCGTCCGGGACAAGCCGATCACCGCCGTCGTTCGCCTGGACGTGACGCGCACCAGGCACCGGATCCGCGACCAGGCCGGGGAACTGCTGGCCGAGGTCGCGCAGGACGACGTCCGGGCCACCGGCCTCGGCGCCGAGGTCCGGGCGCGCCGCTGGCACGAGGCCGAGGTCGAGCTGGGCCCGGCCGGATCCCCGGCGCTGCTCGCCGAGCTCGGCGCCGCCCTGCAGGCTCGCGGCGCGGTGGCGTCCAGCAGCCGGTCGAAGCTCGCCCGGGCGCTGGTGGGCATCGGCAACGAGGGCGTCGGCACTCCGCGGACCTCGGCCGGCGCCGTTCTCGTCGACTACCTCGCGCAGCAGTGCGACGCCCTCGTGGCCGGCCACTTCGGCATCCAGCGCGACGCCGACGACGCGGTACATCGCACCCGGGTGGCCTCGCGCCGGATGCGCAGCACGCTGCGAACATTCGAGTACTGCTTCGACACCAACCAGGCGAGCGCGTTCGAGGACGAGCTGCGCTGGTACGCCGCGGTGCTGGGCGCGGTGCGCGACACCGAGGTGCTGCGGGCCCGCCTGCTCGCGGCGATCGCCGACCTGCCGGACGACCTGGTCGTCGGCCCGGTCGCCGACCACGTCGACGGCCAGCTGAGCCGCGAGCTCGGCGCACATCGAGCCGAGCTGCTCGAGGTGATGGCCGGCGACCGGTACGCCGAGCTGCTCGCCGAAGCCACGCGGTGGCGCGACGATCCGCCGTTCACGGCCGCTGCGGGACGTCCGGCCGCGACGCTGAACGAGGCGATCGACCGGGTCGAGCGGACGCTCGGCAAGCGGCTGCGACGAGCAGCGCGTCCACTCGGCACGGACGAGCAGATGCACGGCGCGCGCAAGGCCGGCAAGCGCGTCCGCTACGCCGCCGAGGCCGCGGCGGCTCGTGGCGACATCCGGGCGATCAGTCTGGCCAAGGACACCGCCAGGCTGCAGGAGCTGCTCGGCGAGTTCCAGGACAGCGTCGTCGCCGCGGAGTTGCTGCGCCGGCTGGCCACCTACGCCGCCGGCCAGGGCGAGGACGGCTTCACCTACGGCGTGCTCGTGGCCGAGGAGCGCCAGCGCGCCGACGAAGCCCGCCGACGCGCTCGCCGGCAGAGCTAGGTCGTGCGCCGCGTGCGCCCTGCCGCGCCCCTTGACCGTGATGATCTCGGTCGAATGGACCAGGTCTGGTCCGTTCGGCAGAGATGATCAAGCCGCGCCCGGTCGTACTACCGCAGCTCGTAGATGACCGACGAGCGGTCGCGCGTGAAGCCGACCGACTCGTAGAGCCGTCCGGCGCCGTCGGCGCTTTCGCCGTCGACCTCGAGCTTGACGATCGTGAAGCTGGGCGCCGCCAGGGCGAGCGTGCGCAGCAACATCGCCCGGGCCAGGCCCCGCCCGCGGGCCGGCGGCCGTACGCCCAGCTGGCCGACCCAAATTTCACCGGGGTCGTACTGATAGGTCAGGGCGTAGCCCTCGACGCTGCCGTCGGCGCCGAGGCCGAGCACCGAGCACCCAGGCCGGAAGGTGCGCGACCCGGTGAGCCAGGTGCGCCACTGCTCGTCGGTGGGCGGGGCGAACCCCCAGTGCGTGCTGAAGGCGTCGCAGTGCGCCGCGTGCACCTCGGCGTCGCGGGCGACGTCATAGGGCTGGACGCGCGGATCATCGAGATCGGCAACGTCGACGTCGACGTCGTCCAGCGCGCGGCTGAGCCCGTGGAAGTATCGCGTCGCGCCGTAGCCGTGGGCCTCGAGCAGCGCGCGGGCGGCAGCGACCTTCGCGCCGGCGTGGGTGCGGACCTGCACCGGTGCCCCCGGGTACCTCTCGTTCGCGAAGGTGCCGGCTCGCCGTTGCAGCCGGTCGAGCAGTTCGGCGCCGATGCCGCGTCCTCGGTGCTCTGGATGCACGGACCCGGCGAAGTCGGCCCGCGCCGTGCCGTCCCCACGGAGCATCGGCGACCTGACCTGGCCGACGGCGACCAGCGTGCCGTGTTCGTCCTCGACGGCGATCGTGTCCTGTGTCGGATCGATGGCCGAGTCGTCGAGTTCCTCGGCGAGGTCGTCCGCCGAGAAGGCCTCATCGGTGTCGTCCGCGTCGGAGACGATCTTGGTGAACGCCGACCACCGTTGCAGATCGGCGGTCTCGAGCGGGCGCCACGTGTAGGTCATGAGTCCATGCCTTTGGCGCGACGGCCCAGCGCCTTGCGCACCTCGCGGTCGGCGTCGCGGCGGGCCAGGTCCTGCCGCTTGTCGTAGGACCGCTTGCCCCGCGCCAGGGCCAGCTCGACCTTGACCTTGCCCTCGGAAAAGTACAGCGACAGTGGGACGAGCGTCAGCCCGCTCTCCTGCGTCTTGCCGATCAGCCGCTCGATCTCGGCGCGGTGCAGCAACAGCTTGCGGGTGCGGCGCGGTTCGTGGTTCGTCCAGCTGCCCTCGGTGTATTCGGGGATGTGGACGTTGCGCAGGAAGATCTCGCCGTCGTCGATCGTCGCGAAGCCGTCGACCAGCGACGCGCGTCCCAGGCGCAGCGACTTCACCTCGGTGCCCCTCAGCACCACGCCGGCCTCGTAGGTGTCGAGGATGGCGTAGTCGTGGCGGGCTTTGCGGTTCTGCGCGATGAACTTGCGGGCGGTGGTGCGATTGCTGGACGGGGCGGCCGTGCGATTGCTCGATGTCGCGGCCATTAGAGCCGCACGTAGGCGCGCAATGTCACGTAGGCCGTCACGATGGCGAGCACGATGCCCACGCCGGCCGCGGCGCCGCTGGCGAGGAGCACGTCGTTGATGTTGAGGTTCGGCAGCACGCCGTGGCTCACCGGCTGGCCGAAGATGCCGTTGAGCACGTAGGTCTTGCTGAACCACAGCGCCGGGACGGTCAGGATGCCGCCGATGACCGCGGTGATCACCGCCTCGATGACGAACGGGATCTGCGTCATCCATCTCGAGGCGCCGACCAGCCGCATGATGTTCGTCTCGTTGCGGCGCTGAGCCGCCGCCACCTGGATCGTAATCGCCATCAGCAGAACCGCGGCGATCAGCACGACCAACGCGAACACGAGGGCGCCCACCCGCGACGAGTCGAAGATGCCCAAGATCGTCTTGAGACTCTCGTCCTGGCTTTGGACGAACTCCACCCCGGGTGCTTTCGCGTAGCGCGCCGCAAACGCGTCGTAGTCCTTCTTGAGGTCCTTCAGCTTGACGACGAATTCGTTCGGGAAGTCACTCGCGTTCAGCAGGTCGCTGTTCTGCGGCCCCAGGTAGTCCGGGTTGTTCTTGAAGATCTCCTGCTGGCTCAGGAACTTCGCGTTGGCGATCTGCGGGTCCGCGGTCAACTGCGTCTGCAGCTGCTGCTTCTCGGCCGGCGTGAACGGATGCTTGCAGGTATCGCCCTTCGTCGGCCCGCAGAGGAATACCGAGACGTTGAGCTTGTCCTCGTACTTCTGCCGGAACTTGTCGATCTCCTTACTGGTCAGCAGCGAGCCGCCCAGGAAGTACAGCGAGACGAACGTGATCATGATTAGGGCGATCGACATCAGGACGTTGCGGCGCAGGCCCTGGCCCACGCCTGACATCACAAAGCTGGCGCGCATCTCTTCCTAACTCGCTTCAGCGGCCGACGCCGTAGACGCCGCGGGACTGGTCGCGAATGATGTGGCCCCCGTCGAGCTCGATGACCCGCCGGCGCATCGCGTCGACGATGTTGTTGTCGTGGGTGGCCATCAGCACCGTCGTCCCCGTCCGGTTGATCCGCTCGAGCAGGCCCATGATGCCCTGGCTCGTGTCCGGGTCGAGGTTTCCGGTGGGCTCGTCGGCCAGCAGGACGAGCGGCCGGTTGACGAACGCGCGGGCGATGGCCACCCGCTGCTGCTCGCCACCGGAGAGCTCGTTCGGCATGCGCAGCGCCTTGCCGTCGAGGCCGACCAGGTCGAGGACCTCCGGCACGGCCCGGCGAATCGTGCGCTGCGACTTGTTGATCACCTCGAGCGCGAACGCCACGTTGTCGTAGACGCTCTTCTTGGGCAGCAGCCGGAAGTCCTGGAACACGCAGCCGATCTTGCGGCGCAGCTCCGGGATCCGGCGGCTGCGCAGCCGGCTGACGTTGCGGCCGTCAACGAAGACCTTCCCGGAACTGGCCAGCTCCTCGCGGAGCAGCAGGCGCAGCACGGTCGACTTGCCGGAGCCGGACTGGCCGATGAGAAAGACGAACTCTCCCTTGGCAATATCGATGGTGATGTCCTCTATTGCCGGACGGGTTCCCGCCGGATAGACCTTGCTGACGTGGTCGAGTCGGATCACGGCGCCGAAGTTTACCCACCGCTCTTGGGTGCCTCTGTCGCGCCGCTACGTCGCCACCGGATTCCGGCCTCGATGAAGCCGTCTATGTCCCCGTCCAGGACCGCTTGCGGGTTGCCGACTTCGTGCTCGGTGCGCAGGTCCTTGACCATCTGATACGGGTGAATGACGTAGCTGCGCATCTGGTTGCCCCAGCTGTTGCCGCTGTCCTTGAGGGCGTCCATCTTCGCCTGCTCCTCCTGCCGGCGCCGCTCGAGGAGCTTGGCCTGCAGGACGGCCATGGCGCTGGCCCGGTTCTGGATCTGGCTGCGCTCGTTCTGGCAGCTCACCACGATGCCCGTGGACAGGTGGGTGATGCGCACGGCGGAGTCGGTGGTGTTGACGCCCTGGCCGCCCGGGCCGCTGGACCGGTACACGTCGACGCGGATGTCGTCGTCGGGGATGTCGATGTGGTCGGACTGCTCCACCACCGGCAGCACCTCGACCCCGGCGAAGCTCGTCTGCCGGCGGCCCTGGTTGTCGAACGGGCTGATGCGCACCAACCGGTGCGTGCCCTGCTCGACCGACAATGTTCCGTACGCGTAAGGCACCTTGACCTGGAAGGTGGCCGATTTGATGCCGGCCTCCTCCGCATAGGACGTGTCGAGCACCTCGGTCGGGTAGCCGTGGCGTTCGGCCCAGCGCAGGTACATGCGCAGCAGCATCTCGGCCCAATCGGCCGCGTCGACCCCGCCCGCCTCCGAGCGGATCGTGACGAGCGCCTCGCGGGAGTCGTACGGGCCGGACAGCAGCGTGCGCACCTCCAGCTCGTCGATGCTCTTGCGCAGCGCGGACACCTCGGCCTCGGCTTCGGCCTTCTCCTTGTCATCGCCGGCGTCGTCAGCCATCTCCCAGAGCACCTGCGCGTCGTCCAGGCGCCGCTTGAGGTCCTCGACGCGCCGGATATCGCCCTGCGCCACCGACAGCCGGCTCGTCACTTTCTGGGCGTTCTCCGGGTCGTCCCACAGATTCGGTGCCGATGCCTGCTGCTCGAGCTCACCGACCTCGGCTCGGAGCTTGTCCAGGTCCAGGACGGCTTCGATGCTGGCCATGGTGGTCGAGAGCTCTTTGAGCTCGGCGGGGACGTCGGTCACATCCGATCACGGTACCCGTCGGGGTGCGCGCACCGGCCTAGGACGCATCGAGCTGGGCGCTGAGCGACTTGGGCGCCACCTGCCGGAAGGCATCCCGGACGACCTCGGCGATCTCGTCCCAGGGCGCATCGTTGTCGATGCGCACGCCCAGCCAGCCCCGATGCCCGACGTAGGGCGGGCGAAAGTAGCGATCCGGGTCGTCGGCGACGAGGGCTTGCTGGGCCCCGGGCGGCGCCGCGCACCAGAACGCGAGGTGGTCAGCGCCGTGGTGGTGGTCGTCCAGCATCACGAACAGCTTCTTGTCCCGGACGAAGAACCCGGGCTCCCCGTGGGTCAGCCGCTCGGTCGTCTCCGGCAGCCCGAGGCAGATCCCGCGCAGCCGCTGTACCGGCGCTAGGCCGTCGGGACGGAGTCGAGCCATCGGATCAACGCCCGTTCATAGGCGACGGCGAACTCGACGGCGACCGCGCCGAACGTGTCGCCGGCCCGCTTCAACTCGGCCGCGTCGCGACGATGGGCCGCGAGGGCCGCCTCGTGTTCCTGCTTGGCCGCGGCGACGATCTCGCGGCGCTGCTTCGTCGACAGATGCGCCCCGAAGCCGAGTCGGAGCACAGCCTGGCTGCGCACCGAGTCGCTGCCGTTCGACCCGGAGGCCCATTGCGCAAATACTTTGCGTCCGGACGCCGTAATGGAATACGGATGGCTGGACCGGGCGCCTTCCTTACCGGCCTTGATATAGCCGTCGCGCGCCAGCCCGGGGAGCTCGCGGTAAACCTGGCTGCGGGTGACACCGCCCTGCGCGGTCAACCTGCGCGATGCCGCGGTGACGATCTCGCCGCCCGTTGCCGCGCCGTCGTGCAGCACGCCAAGGATGACGGCGGACGTTGAGTTCAACCCCATCCCGGCAGATTCGCAGACGCCGTCGGCGACTGTCCAGTCGAAGGTCTCAGGCCTCAACCACCTTATACAGCCAGCGTTCTATTGAATGCAGCGCGCAGTCAGGTCACGGTGAAGATTTGGCGCCGTCAGGAGGCCCCGACCAGCGCCGAGCGCGCGGTCGAGTTGACTGTCGCCACCACGCCGCCCGGCTTGGCGAACAGCCAGCCGAAGGCGATCTTCGTGCGGCGGGTGCAGTTGACCGAGACCTGCGTGCGGTCGGTGCTGAGCGAGGCGTCGAAGTCGACCGGGCCGCGCCAGGTGTCTCGAGACATGTAGGCGGCGACCGCGTCGCGCACGTTGTCGAGTTGCAGGTAGCCGCTGCCCACGTTGCCGGCGACATCGCGTCCCCCGGCGAGATCGACCGAATTCGCCGCGGCGATCGCGGCGCCGTCGCACACGTCCTGGAGGTCCACCCGCTTGGCGAACGCGTCGGTGGCCGCGACGTAACCGGCCACGATGAGCATGACGAGCAGCCAGCAGCCCAAGATCAGCGGGATCACCGATCCGCGGTCGTCGCGCAGCCTGTTGATCACGAGCTTTTGACGGTGCGGAAGTCGTCCACGTGCACGATGTAGCGACCGATCGTCGTGATCCCGTGTCCGGCGATCAGCGTCGGCACACCGGGCAGGAGCGCGTGCCTGACGACACATACGGCAAAGACGGCCCCCGGCATCAGAACCGGTGCGACTTGCCCCGACCGGCAATCGGCATCGGCGGGAACGAAGCGTAGATCCGCGTCGTCCGGCAGGCCTTGGTCGGCCAGCGCGAGCCGTACGGCCGCCCGGGCTCGCGCCACGGCGTCCGCCGTCGATTCCCCAGTGGCGAAGGCTCGCCCGGCTTCGCGAGCCGCCTGCGACACCCCGAGATTGCTGCGCTGCACCGAAGCGACCGCGGTCACGAAGTACACCATCGGCACCAGGATCATGACCGCGACGAAGATGAACTCGATGACGGCATTACCCGAGTCGCGGCGGCTCATGGCTCGCCCTCCTTGAGCACTCGCGCGGTCACGTCGATGTTCAGCACCCGACCGAGAGGCAGGTAGATCGACTTGATGTGACCGCTGCAGTGCACGACCGCGAGCGGCAACCCCGTCACGTCCGTGCCCGCGGTGCCACGGCACGGCACGTTGCCGGCAATCGTCGAGTTCGAGCCCTGCCGCACCAGCGCGGTTGCGTGGTCGCCGCCGTCGCGAGGGTCGACACCTTGGTTCGCCGCATATCTGGCCCCGGCGGCGGCGCTGGATTGCACGATGTTGCGGACGTAGAAGTAGATCGCCACCTGCAGCACGGCGAACAGCAGGAACATGAGCAGCACGGCGATCATCACGAACTCGACGACCGCCGCACCGCGATCACCCGCCGCACCGCGATCGCCCGCGTCGGCGCGATCACCCGCGTCGCCGCGAAGGAAGCAGCGCACGCTACTTCGTGCTGCCGGTGACCGAGTCGATCGCGTTGCTGATCGCGTCGGTGATCTTGTTCTTGAAGACGGCGAAGATGACGACGACCAATCCCGCGGTCATCACGGTCACCATCACCCAGCCCGGCACATCGCCTCGTTCCGGATCGCGTCCCCGTACGCGTGCGTATGCGCCGACCAGCCAAACGGCCAGCATGTCCAAGGGCACCATGGCGGGCCCTCCCTTCCTTACCTGGTGAGCGACACCAATGTCGAAAGCGCCGGGAACAGCGCGAACAGCACCGTAACCGGCAAAAGCATAAATACCACTGGAACCATCATGGAAATCTCCTTGCGTCCCCCCGCCTCGAGCAGTGCCCGCTTGCCCACCTCGCGCACGTCGGCCGCCTGAGCCCGCAGGACGTCGGCGAGCGGCGTGCCGCGCTCGATCGCCACGACCAGGCCCTGGACGAATCGCGAGAACGGCTCGAGCGTCGTCCGTTCGGCCAGGTCGGAGAGCGCCGTGGTCAACGGGGTCCCGGACCTCGCCCGGGCCAGGGCGGCGTCCAGGTCGCGGGCGAGCTCACCGCCGGTAAGGCGGCACACGCGCAGGAGGGCGTCCGGCGGAGCCTCTCCCGCCACGACCGACAGTGCGAGCAGGTCGGCAACGACCGGGAACTCCGACAGCATGGCCGACTCGCGCCGCTGCACCTGCTTGGTGAGGTACCAGTCGCGGGCCAGCACACCGCCGGCCAGGCCCAGAAGCGCCGCTCCCCCGGCCAGTACCGGATCGACGCCGCCGCGCGCCACCCCGGCCAGCACGACGACCAGCCCGCCGCCGACCATGCCGATAACTCCCCACACCACCTGCTCGATGCGGAACTCGTCGACCGTGCCGCCGCTACCGAGACCACCGAGGCGGCGACGCACCGAGGCCGAGCCGCCGACGACGCGGTCGAGGAAGCTCACCGCATCGCCGATCGCCGGGCCGAACAGCCGCCGTACCACGGCGAACGGCGCCGAGGTAGCGGTCGGACGCGCGAGCAGCTTGGACGGGGGCGGCGTGTCGCCCAGGTAGGGGGCGATGCGGTCGGCGAGCCGGATCGGCCGCATCGGCGGCGCCGCCCGCACGGCGAGCAGCACACCGCCCGCGAACAGCAGCCCGAGGAACGCGCCCAGCACGATGCCGGTCATCCGCCCACCCTCGGATCGTGCAACTTTCGGCCGGGTGAGGCGGCCGAGAGTTGCCCGATCGGCGAATCGACCCTGGTCATCGCAGGACTCGCTGCTCTTCGGGCAGCTTGCCGATGGCCAGCATGATCCGATAGGCCACCACGGAGACGACCGCGCCGATGACCAGCAGCACGACCCCACCGGTCGAGTTGTAGGCGTGCAGCGTGGTCGACTGCGTCCCGAGCAGCAACAGAACGATCCACGGCGCGGCCACCGCGAGGCGGGCGGCGTTCACCACCCATCCTTGGCGAGTCTCGAGCTCGGCTCGAGTGCGGGCATCGGAGCGCAGCAGCTCCGACAGCGTGCGCAGTACCGTCCCGAGGTCGCTGCCCCCGACCTCGCGGGCGACGCGCATCGTCTCGCAGACCCGATCACCGACCGGATCGGCGAGGTCGTCCTTCAACGCATCCAGGCATTCGCCGAAGCGACCGCTCGCCCGGTAGGCGGCGCTGAACCGGGCGAAGGGCGGGCGCAACGGCTCGGGGCCGCGCAGCGCGAGGGCGGACAACCCCTCTGGCAGCGACATACCCGCGCGTACGGCCGAGGCGAGATTGTCGACCGCCTCGGGCCATAGTTCGCGCAATGCGACTTGACGGCGACGACGCATCCGCTGCAGCACGATGAGCGGACCGAAGAAGGCGAACACGGCGAAGCAGACCGCCACCGCGAGCGTGGACGTCATCGCCAGCACGAGAACCCCGACGACGAGGGCGCAGAGCACCTGCACGCCAAGCAGTTGGGTCGCGCCGACGCCGTCGACCCCGGCCTGCCGCAGCAGGTCGGTGCGCCGGAGGATCCAGTTCGAGGCCACGGTCGCGCGCCGTTGCGGTGCCCGCGAACCGCTGCGCCAGATCAGTAGCAACCCGCAGCCGAGCATCAGCCCCAGCAGGGCGCCCACGTCAGCCCTCACCCACGGCGTGCGGCCCGACGCGGTGCGCGCCGAGGTGACCGAGGGCTGAGATGAGGTCGATGCCGGCCGCCTCGAACCGGTCCGGATGGGGCGGGTAGCCGTCGGCGCGCTCCAACCGGCCGCCGCGGCTGGTGAAGATCTCCGACGTCTCGATGATGTCGCCCTCGACCCGGCCCGGCACGCCGACGATCTCGCGCACCCGCCGTTGCCCGGCCACGTCAACGGTCAGGTGCACGACGATGTCGACGCTGGCCGCGACGGTCGGCACGACGAACGCCGCGGACACGTTCTCACCGGCCAGCAGCGGAAGCGTGCACATCTTGACGAGCGCTTCCCGGGCCGAATTCGCGTGCAGCGTGCACATGCCGGGCAGCCCGGAGTTCAGCGATATCAACAGATCGAGGCATTCCTCCTGGCGAACCTCGCCGACGATCAGCCGCTGCGGACGCATCCGCAGCGCCTCTTTCACCAGGCGCCGTAGCGGGATGTCGCCGGTGCCCTCGAGGTTGGCCTGCCGGGTCTGCATGGCGACGACGTCGGGCAGGGCGACCTGCAGCTCGAAGACCTCCTCGACGGTGACGACGCGCTCGCGGGCCGGGATCGCCGCGCACAGGGCGTTCAGCATCGTGGTCTTGCCGGCCTGCGTGCCGCCCGAGACGAGAATGTTGAGGCCGGCCGCCACGCACGCTTCGAGGAACCGCGCCGCCTGCTCGGTGAGCGACCCCGCGGTCATCAACTCGTCGAGCGAGTGCAGACCCAGGATGAACTTCCGGATGTTGACTGCCATATGGCGTCGAGTGATCTGCGGGATGACGACGTGTAGGCGCGAGCCGTCCGGCAACATCGCGTCGACGAATGGCGTGCTCAGATCGATGCGCCGACCGGACGTCCGCAGCATGCGTTCGACGAGTTCGGCCACCTGCTCGGCGGTGAGGATGAGCGTGGTCAGCTCCGAGCGTCCGCGGCGGGCGATGAACACCCGACCCGGCTCGTTGATCCACACCTCCTCGATCGAGGGGTCGTCGAGGAACGGTTGCAACGGGCCGAATCCCGAGACGGCGTCCAGCACGGCCCGGGCGATCTGGGTCGTCTCGCCCAGCGGCGGAAGGGACGAGGTGACCGCCCGATCGAGGTAGTGCGTGATGACTTCGTCGATCAGGCGGCGGACGACGGCCGGCTCGGCGACCGGGTCGATGCCCCGACGCCGGACGAGTTCGCGGACCTCGCCCTCCACGATCGCCAGTCCGGTTGCCACGCTTCTCTCCCAGTTGAGCACTTCGCGTGCCGAGTCCCCGAGAGACTACTTGTTCCTCTCACCCCCAGGGGTCGTTCGGACACAACCTGTGGATAACGCCGAGATCGTGATTCGCCAGCTACACGCAGGAAGATCACTCCCAGGGCCGGATCTTCCTGCGCCAGCTGCCTCCCGGGGCAGTATGCGCAGGAAGATCACGACGGGGGAGCGATCTTCCTGCGCGAACGGGAGCGAAACGGGTCGCGCGCAGTCGGCGTCATCCAGCACAGTGAGAGCGTGACCACGACTGCACCCGTCCGCCAGCGCCAACGCGCCCGGGCCGCCGTCGCGATCACCTTTGCCGCGAACGGCTTCCTGTTCGGATCGTGGGTGCCGCGCATCCCCGAGGTGAAGCACGACCTGCACCTGTCCTCGGCGGCGCTCGGCATCGCCCTGCTCGCACCGGCGGTCGGGTCGGTGCTGTCGATGAATGCGTACGGCCGGGCGAGCGCGCGCTTCGGCAGTGCCCGCCTCACCCGGATCTCGCTGGTGCTGTTCTGCTCGTTCGCCTGGCTACCGGGCCTGGCCAGCAACCTGCCGACGCTGTGGCTGACACTGCTGATCTGGGGGACGTCCATCGGCGGCCTCGACGTCGTGATGAATGCGCAGGGCGTCACGGTCGAGCACGCCTACGAACGCCCTGTCCTGTCTGGCTTTCACGCCGCCTGGAGCCTCGGCTCGCTCACCGGCGCGCTGCTGGGCGGCGTCGGCGCCGGCCTGGACGTCCCGATCTCGGCTCAGCAGGGCGCACTGGCCGGTGTCGCACTGATCGGCGTGCTGCTCGCCGGGCGGGCCTACCTGCCCGATCCGCCGCACCACTCCGAGGCCCCGGCGCCCGGACGCAGACGCGGCCGGCCCGACCTGCGACTGCTGCTGCTCGGTGTCGCTGGGCTGTTCGCCCTGCTCAGCGAGGGCGCGGTCGCCGACTGGAGCGGCGTCCTGCTGCGCGACAATCTGCACGCGCATCCGGCCCAGGTCGGGCTGGCCTACGCGGCGTTCAGCACGACGATGACCGCCGGCCGGCTCGCCGGTGATCGGGTGGTACAGGCACTCGGACGGGCCCGTTCGATCGCGCTGCTCACCGCGATCGGCGCCGCCGGCCTCGCCGCCGGCCTCGCCACCAGCGCGCTCGTCGGCACGGTGATCGGCTTCGCGCTGCTCGGCATCGGGCTCTCGGTGATGGTGCCGGTGATCTTCAGTACCGCCGCTGACGGCGCGGCCCCCGGACCAGCGATCGCGACGGTGTCGACCCTCGGCTACACCGGCTTCCTGGTCGGCCCGACCGCGATCGGGCTGATCGCCGAGGGCACGAGCGTCCCGTTCGCGTTGTGGCTGTTGCCGATCTTCACCACCGCCGGCGGCGTGCTCGGAATTGCGGCGGTGCGGATGACGGCGGCTCGTCGCCCGACGTCGCAGATTGCGACAGGCCCGGACGACGCGCGGCGCTAGCATCCAAGCCGTGATCTTCATTACCGCGAAGTTCCGCATCCGGCCCGAGAATGCCGACCGCTGGCCCGACATCAGCCGCGACTTCACCCAGGCGACGCGGGGCGAGCCGGGCTGCCTGTGGTTCGACTGGTCGCGCAGCCTCGACGACCCGAACGAGTACGTCCTGGTCGAGGCGTTCCGCGACGACGAGGCGGGCGCCGCCCACGTCCAGTCCGCGCATTTCAAGGCGGCCCAGCAAGATCTGCCGCCACATCTCGCCGAGACACCAAGGATCGTCAACGCGAAGATCGATCAGGACGACTGGTCCGAACTCGGCGAACTGGCCGTACATCGCTGAGTAAGAGTGCTCATGTGTTCGGCCGTCGGACCGGCCACGCTCGTCGCATGACGACACCGACCGCTTCCAAGACCACCACCGCGTTCTACGCACAGGCCGCCATCTCGTTCGGATTGGCCCTGCTCGGGCTGCTCATCGGCGAGCTCTACCTGCCGGTCACCGGATGGGTCCGGGCGTTCCTGGCCCTCGCCACCTTGTTCCTGGTGACCTCGACGTTCAGCCTGGCCAAGTGTGTCCGCGACGCCCAGGAGAGCGGCAATGTCGTGAGCCGGCTCGACCAGGTGCGCCTCGAGCGCCTGCTGGCCGAGTTCGATCCGTACCACGTGCAGTCGGTACACGCGGTGCCGCCGGCGCATACGCAGCCGGTGCACGTGCCGCCGGTGCACACGATGCCGCCGGTCTCGAACCATCAGGGTTGATGCCGTTCCAAGGCCCCGATCTGCCTCCGGTGGGTCGGGGCCCTACCGTGCACCCCGTGCGGGTTTCCGGAGTGCTGCTGTCGCTGTGGCGGGCGGCTGCGCTGTTCCGGGCCATCACGCTCGCCGTCTGCGTCTTCTTGATCGTGCGCTGGCACGACCTGTACGCGCACCCAGGTGTTGCCTACAGCACCGGCGCGGCGATGGTCGCGGTGACTGCGGTGATCTGTTGGCTGGCCGTCACGGGTCGCGCGCACCGTCCGGCGATCGTGGGCGCGGATGCTGCCGTGACGATTCTGCTCACCCTCGCCAGCATCCCGGCGCAGACGGCTTATCAGCGGCACGGCCACATGCCGACCCTGACGACCATCTGGGCGGCCGGGCCGGTGATCGAGGCGGCGTTCGTCGGGGCCTGGCTGGCCGGCGTGCTGGTCGCCGGCGTCCAGCTCGGCGCGGCGGTCGTCGTGCGAGCCGGCTATGACGGCGGGACGCTGACCAGCGGCACCCTGCTGGTCGTGACCGGCGGCGTTGTCGGCTACCTGACGACCTTGATCGTGCGCGTCGAGCGCGACCTGGCCGCCGCCGCCGCGACCCAGGCGGCGGTCGCCGAGCGCGAGCGGCTGACCCGCTCGATCCACGATGGCGTGCTGCAGGTACTCGGGTTGGTACATCGCGCGGGACGTGACGCTTCGGGCTCCTGGGCCGAACTCGGCGCCGAGGCCGGCGAGCAGGAGGCGGCGCTGCGCGCACTGTTGCGTTCCCGCCCCGACAGTGCCCAGTCCGGACGACTCGACCTCGCCGACGCGCTGATCGCCCTGCGCCAGGATCGCGTCACCGTCTCGGTTCCCGGCGAATCGATCGTGGTGGACGCCGTTACCGCCCAGGAGCTGTCCGCCGCTATACGGGAAGCGCTGACCAACGTCGTCCGGCACGCCGGACCGGACGCCAGCGTATGGGTTTTGCTCGAGCGGTTGGACGACCGGCTGTGCGTCACGGTCCGCGACGACGGCGCCGGCATGGTGCCCGGGCGGCTCGACGCGGCCGAACGCGAAGGCCGCCTCGGCGTGGCCGGCTCGATCCGGGGCCGGCTGGCGGCGCTCGGCGGAACGGTGACCATCACGTCGGCCCCGGGTGCCGGCACGGTGGTCGAACTCGTGCTGCCCGTGGACGCCCGATGACCCGCGTCATGATCGTCGACGATCATCCGATCTGGCGCTCGGCGTTGGAGCGCGAACTCGACGCGGCCGGCTATGACGTCGTCGGCGCCCTCGGCGACGGCGAGAGCGCTCTTCGGGTCGCCCCGGCCGCCCGACCAGACGTCGTGCTGATGGACCTGCAGTTGCCCGGCCTCTCCGGTGTGGATGCCGCGGCAGCACTCGTCGAAAGTGATCCGTCGGTGCGCATCCTGATGTTCTCGGCATCGGGCGAGGACGCCGACGTGCTGGCCGCCGTCAAGGTCGGCGCCCGCGGCTATCTCGTCAAGTCGGCGCGGACCTCCGAGCTGCTCGAGGCGGTGGCCCGCACCGCCGCCGGCGAGGCGACGTTCTCACCCGGTCTCGCGGCGCTCGTCCTCGGCGAGTACCGCCGTATCGGACGGGACGAGCCTTCTCCCACAGCGATGCTGACCGATCGGGAGATCGAGATCCTGCGCATGGTGTCCACCGGCCTCGCCGCCCGCCAGATCGCCGAGCGCCTCGTCGTATCGCACCGCACCGTGCAGAACCACATCCAGAACACCCTGCGCAAGCTGCAGTTGCACAACCGGGTCGAGCTCACCCGATGGGCGATCGATCAGGGCCTCGCCGAGGAGTAGCGGCTCGGGGCTCGGGCTCGCGGGGCTCGGGCTCGCGGGGTTCGGGCTCGGGGGCTCGGGCTGCGGTTTTCGCTGGGCGTCGAAGAGCGCAGCGACGGAGGACGCTGACGGGCACTCCGGCGTCGCCGCCGGCCGATGGTTAGCAGATTCTCCCGTTCCCCGTTCCCCGTTCGCCCCGCCCCGCTCCCGTTCACCCGTCCCCCGTTCGCCCGCCCCGCTCCCCTTCGCCTGCCCCGGTGTCGCAGTCGCTGCCCTACCCGCGCAGTTCTCTCACCCCGGGTTTCCCTCCTTCCGTTCTCACGCCTCACTATTCTCCTTATTTTGCAGGGGAATTCGGGGTAGACAGCTATACTGCCGAGCCAATAGAATCATATGTATGTTCGATCCATCCACACGCCCGCCGACGGTGCTCGACGCAGTGTCCGCACCCGGTGATGTCGC
>Ga0137415_10003066_pt1 | contig 16558 bp, 12 predicted proteins | sample CZODoug3_1_1_16f_FD_183082 | JGI IMG/M metagenome (GOLD analysis project Ga0137415, IMG submission 183082) | Vadose zone soil fungal communities from Angelo Coast Range Reserve, California, USA - CZODoug3_1_1_16fungal (Hybrid Assembly) | ecosystem: Environmental > Terrestrial > Soil > Vadose...
CGGCGGCCAAGAAAGAAGCCCTCGAGGCCGCCGGGGTCAGGGTCGGCAAAACCCCCAGCGAAACCGCCGCCCTGATGCGAGCCCTGCTCACCGACCTGCCCGGCAGTACCGCCGCCTGATCTCGACACCCGCCGACCCGAGGGAGGCCCGGATGCCCGACGCCCCGCCGCGTTACGACGTCAACCTGTCCATCCTGTTCACCGAGCTGCCCCTGCTGGAGCGGCCGGCGGCCGCCGCGGCCGCCGGGTTCACCGCGGTCGAGCTGTGGTGGCCCTTCCCGGAGCCCGACCCGCCGGCGCACGAGCTGGACGGGCTGCGCCAGGCGATCACCGACGCCGGCACGCAGCTGGTCGGGCTCAACTTCGACGCCGGGAACATGGCCGCCGGCGACCGGGGCCTGCTGTCCCGCCCGGCGCAGACCAACCGCTTCAGGGCGAACATCGACGTCGCGGTGGACTTCGCCGAGTCGCTGGGCTGCACCGTGCTCAACGCGCTGTACGGCAACACCGAGCCGGGCCTCAGCGCGGGCACCCAGCGCGAGACCGCCACCGAGAACCTGGTGCTGGCCGCGAAGTCGGCCTCCCGGATCGGCGCCACCGTGGTGATCGAGGCGCTCAACAGCATCGAGAACCCGCGCTACCCGATCACCTCTTCGCGCCAGGCGCTGGAGTACATCGACTACCTGCGGGTGGTGCACCAGGTACCGAACGTCTCGTTCCTGGCCGACTTCTACCACCTGGCCAGGATGGGCGAGTCGATCGAGAACCTGATCGATCGGCACACCGACCGGTTCGGGCACGTCCAGATCGCCGACGTGCCAGGGCGCGGCCAGCCCGGCACCGGCGAACTGGACTGGGACACCCTGCTGCCCGAGCTGCTGGCCCGGGGCTACCAGGGCCACGTCGGGCTGGAGTACAAGCCGGTCGGCCCGAGCGCCGAGAGCTTCGACTGGATCACCCACCCCACCAGGGAGAACGCATGACGAACATCGGATTCATCGGGCTGGGGATCATGGGTGGGCCGATGGCCGCCAACCTGGTCACCGCCGGTCACACCGTGGTCGGCTACGACATCGACGCAGGGCGCAGGGATCGACTGGTGGCGGCCGGCGGGACAGCGGCTGGCTCGCTCGCCGAGGCCACCGACGCCGACGTGGTGATCACCATGCTGCCCGACTCACCGCAGGTCGAGGAGGTCGTGCTGGGCCCGGACGGGGTGCTCGAGCACGCCAAGCCGGGGCTGCTGCTGATCGACATGAGCACCATCCGGCCGGACACCTCGCGCGCGGTGGCCGCCGAGGCCGCCACCCGGGGCGTGCGCGCGCTGGAGGCTCCCGTCAGCGGTGGCGAGAAGGGCGCGATCGACGCCGTGCTGTCCATCATGGTGGGCGGCGCCGAGGCGGACTTCCAGGCCGCGCTGCCGGTGCTCGAGGCGCTCGGCAAGACCATCGTGCATGTCGGCGGACCGGGGGCCGGGCAGACCGTCAAGGCGGCCAACCAGTTGGTCGTCGGCGGCACCTATGCGCTGGTCGCCGAGGCGATCGTGCTGCTCGAGGCCTCCGGGGTGGACCCGCGCGGCGGCCTGGACGTGCTCGCCGGCGGGTTGGCCGGCAGCCGCATCCTGGAGCTCAAGCGCGCCTCCATGGTGGAGCGCCAGTTCGCCCCGGGTTTCCGCATCGACCTGCACCACAAGGACATGGGCATCGCCACCGCGGCGGCCCGGGAGGCCGAGGTCTCCCTGCCGGTCACCGCGCTGACCGCCCAGCTCATCGCCGCCGCCCGCGCTCAGGGCTACGGCGCGCTCGACCACTCGGCGCTGCTCAAGGTGATCGAGAACCTCTCGGGAAGGACATCGGCATGAGCAAGATCCCGTGCATGGAAGCGGTCGCCGCGGTGCTCGAGTCCGAGGGCGTGGACACCGTCTTCGGCATACCCGGCGCGGCGATCCTGCCGCTCTACGCGGCCCTGCGGAAGAGCGGCATCAAGCACCTGACGGTGCGCCACGAGGAGGGCGGCACGCACGCCGCCGACGGCTGGGCCAGAGCCACCGGCAAGGTGGGGGTCACCCTCGGCACCTCCGGCCCCGCCGGCACCAACATGATCACCGGCCTGTACACCGCGCTGGCCGACTCGATCCCGATCATCTGCATCACCGGCCAGGCGCCGCGCAACAAGCTGCACCAGGAGGCGTTCCAGGCGGTCGACATCGTGGAGATCGCCAAGCCGGTGACCAAGTGGGCGGTGCAGCTCAAGGAGCCGGGCCAGGCGCCCTGGGTGTTCCGTGAGGCGTTCCGCATCGCCCGCTCCGGCCGCCCCGGCCCGGTGCTCATCGACCTGCCGCTGGACGTGCAGCGCGGCCTGTGCTTCTACGACCCGGAGGTGGACGCGCCGCTGCCGGTGGAGGTGCCGGAGCCGCGGTTCGAGCCGGTGCGCGCCGCGGTCGAGATGCTGCTCGCGGCCGAGCGCCCGCTGATCCTGGCCGGCGGCGGGGTGATCGGCGGCGAAGCGTGGGAGGAGCTGCGCGACCTGGCGGAGTACCTGCAGGTGCCGGTGCAGACCACGCTGATGGGCAAGGGCGCCTTCCCGGAGGACCACCCGCTGTTCGCCGGCATGGCGGGCATCCAGACACAGACCCGGTGGGGCAACGCCGCGTTCCTGGAGAGCGACCTGGTGCTCGCCGTCGGCGCCCGGTTCGGCGACCGGCACACCGGTGACCTGGAGACCTACCGGCGTGGCCGGAAGTTCATCCACGTGGACATCGAGCCGACCCAGCTCGGCAAGGTGTTCGAGCCGGAGCTGGGCATCGTCGGGCACGCCAAACCCACCCTGGCCGCGTTGGACGCCTGCGCCCGGCACCGCTCCGCGCAGCGGGCCCCCGGCCCCTGGACCGAACGGGTCGCCGAGCTGCGCGGCACGCTGCTGCGCCGGGACGACTTCGACGACGTGCCGATCAAGCCGCCGAGGGTGTACCGCGAGATCAACGAGGTGTTCGGCCCGGACACCACGTTCGTCACCGCGATCGGGCTCTACCAGATCTGGTCGGGCCAGTTCCAGCAGACCTTCCGGCCCCGGCACTATCTGGTCTGCGGGCAGGCCGGTCCGCTGGGCTGGGAGATCCCGGCGGCGATCGGGGTCAAGTGCGCCTACCCGGACAAGCCGGTGGTCGCGGTGGTCGGTGACTACTCCTTCCAGTTCCTGATGGAGGAGATCGCGGTGGCCGCCCAGTACCAGATCCCGTTCGTGATCGTCATGGTCAACAACGAGTACCTGGGCCTGATCCGGCAGGCCGAGCTGGGCTACGACATGAACTACGCGGTCGACCTGCACTACGGCGAGGGCGGCATCGACCACGTCAAGCTCATGGAGGCATTCGGTTGCCCGGCCCGGCGGGTGGAGCAGCCCGGCGAGATCGCCGACGCGCTGCGCTGGGCCACCCTGGAGGCCGAGGCCGCCCAGCTGCCGGTGCTGGTGGAGATCATGGTCGAGCGGGAGGCGAACGCCGCCATGGGCCAGTCACTCGACGCGATCACCGAGTTCGAGCCGGTACCCGACCTGGTCCCGGTTGACGCTCCCTGATCCCTGACGCCCTGGGCCGGCGGTGTTCGGCCCAGGGTGTTCAGGGGGTGGCTGGGGACCGCTGCTGTTCCTCAGCCACTTCCTTGATCAGCGAGAGCAGTCCGGCCAGCGCCGGGTTGTCGTTGCCCCGCCGCCAGGCCAGGTCCAGCTTCACCGGGCGCGGGTCGATGTCCCGCACCGGGCGCAGCACCACACCCTCGTAGTGCAGCGCGGTGGCCGCCGCGGGCACCAGCGCCACCCCGATACCGGCTTTCACCAGCGCCAGGATGCTGTGCACCTGGGTGAGGTATTGCACGTAGACGGGGGTGGCCTCGGCACCGCGGAAGATGCTGACCAGGATCTCGTAGAAGTACCGCCCCTCCGACGGCGCGAACATCACGAACGGCTGGCCGTCGAAGTCGAGCACCGTGGGATCGACCGCCCGGGTCGCCATCGGGTGCCGGCGGGGCAGCGCGGCGAGCAGCGGCTCCCGGATCAGCGGCGCGGTCACCAGGTCGGCGGCGGTGGCCGGCGGCCGGATCATTCCGATGTCCACACTGCCGGAGAGCAGCGCGTCCAACTGCGCGGAGGTGACCATCTCGCGCAGCACCAGGTCCACCCGGGGCAGCCGGGAGTTGGCCGCGGTGAGCACGTGGGAGAGGAAGGAGTAGGCGGTGGTCGCGGTGAACCCGACGCTGACCACCCCTGATTCGCCCCGGGGCACCCGCCGGGCGGACAGCGACGCCTCCTGCGACAGGTGCAGCAGCTGGCGGGCGTCGGCCAGGAACACCCGGCCGGCCGGGGTCAGCTTCACCGAGCGGTGCGCCCGGTCGAACAGCCGGACCCCCAGCTCCGTCTCGAGCAGCTTGATCCGGCGGCTCAGCGGCGGCTGGGTCATGGACAGCCGCCGCGCCGCCCGCCCGAAGTGCAGTTCCTCGGCCACCGCGACAAAGCTGTCCAGCTGATCCAGGGTGAACATCAAGACAGTTTAGGTATCAGTTCATCCAAAACGAGTGTTGGACTGATATCGGTCCGGGCTCCTACCGTGACTGGTGACTACTCACCGGACGTAGGAGATTGGACCATCGTGACTGGGTACTCCCCCACGGAACTCGCCACCGAGCTGGCCTCCGGGCTGCTGTCGTTCCCGGTGACGCACTTGCACGAGGACCTCTCCTTCGACGAGCGCGGCTACCGGGACAACGTCGGCTGGCTGAGCCAGTGACAACGAGCCAGAAGCTGGCACGCTGAGCCCTGTGGAGAATTCCGTGGCTCACAACGCACCCGAACTGACCGGCCAGATGATCATCGGTGGCGCACCGGTGACCGGATCCGGCGACGCCGTGCACGGGGTCGACCCGCGCACCGGGGAACAACTGGAACCCGGCTACCCCGGCGCCGCCCCGGAAGTCGTAGCCCGCGCCTGCGAGCTCGCCGAGCAGGCGCTCGAGGGCTACCGGGGCGCACCGGTGGCGACGCGCGCCGACTTCCTGGACGACATCGCCGACCGGCTCGACGCGCTCGGCGCCACCCTGGTGCACCGGGCGGTGGCGGAGAGTGGCCTGCCCGAGGCCCGGCTCACCGGCGAACTCGCCCGCACCACCGGCCAGCTGCGGCTGTTCGGCACGGTGCTGCGGGAGGGCAGTTGGCAGGGCGCCCGCATCGACCCGGGCAACCCGGCGACCACCCCGCCGCGCCCGGACATCCGGCAGCGGCGGATACCGCTCGGCCCGGTGGCCGTGTTCGGCGCCAGCAACTTCCCGCTCGCCTTCTCGGTGGCCGGCGGGGACACCGCCTCGGCGCTGGCCGCCGGCTGCCCGGTGGTGGTGAAGGCGCATGGAGCGCACCCTGGAACCGGCGAGCTGGTCGGCCGGGCGGTGGCCCAGGCGGTCCGCGCGGCCGGCCTGCCCGAGGGGGTGTTCTCCCTTGTCTACGGGGACGGCCGGGTGGTGGGGACGCAGCTGGTCACCGACCCGAGGATCCAGGCGGTCGGGTTCACCGGCTCCCGGGGCGCCGGCCTGGCCATCGCCCGCGCGGCGGCCCAGCGCCACCGGCCCATCCCGGTCTACGCGGAGATGAGCAGCGTCAACCCGGTGTTCCTGCTCCCTGGCGCGCTGGCCGCCCGGGGGGCCGAGCTGGGCGCCGCGTACGCCGGCTCGCTCGCCCTGGGCGCCGGCCAGTTCTGCACCAACCCGGGGCTGGTGTTCGCCCCGGCCGGCCCGGAGCTGGACGCCTTCCTGGACAGCGCGGCCAAGGCGGTGGAGGCGGACGCCGGCGCGCCCATGCTCACCGAGCCGATCGCGGCGGCCTACCACAGCGGGGGCGCCCGGCTCACCGCCAACCCGGCGGTCACCGTGCTGGCCCGGGGTCAGCGCGCGGACGGGCCGGCCGGCGGCCAGGCCGTACTGGCCACCGTGGACGCGGCCGATTTCACCGGCGACGAGACCCTCGAGCAGGAGATCTTCGGCGCCGCGTCGCTGGTGGTGCGCACCCCGGACGCCGACGCGCTGATCGGGCTGGCCCGCTCGCTGGAGGGGCAGCTGACCGCCACCGTGCACGCCGCCGAAAGCGACTACCCGCTGGCCGGGCGGCTGTTGCCGATATTGGAGCGGCTAGCCGGCCGGGTGCTGTTCGACGGCTGGCCCACCGGCGTGACGGTCGGACACGCGATGGTGCACGGCGGCCCGTTCCCGGCCACCTCGGACTCGCGCAGCACGTCGGTCGGCACCCGCGCCATCGAGCGGTTCCTGCGCCCGGTGTCCTACCAGGACGTGCCGGCGGCGCTGCTGCCCGAGGTGCTGCGGGACGGCTCCACCGGGGTCCCCCGCCGCGTCGACGGGACGCTCATCATCGAATAGCCGGGTCACCGACTAGGAGGGAACGCCGATGTTCCGCATTGCCGAGGTCAGGGTCACCCCGATCCTGATCTCCGACCCGCCGCTGCTGAACGTGCAGGGCGTGCACCAGCCGTACACGCCCCGCACGATCGTCGAGGTGGTCACCGAGAACGGCGCCGTCGGGCTCGGCGAGACCTACGGGGACACCGACTACCTGCGGGTGGCCCAGGCGTTCGGCCCGGACCTGGTCGGCGCGCCGCTGGTGGTCAACGGGCTGCTGGCCCAGGTGCTGGCCGCCGCCGAGCGGGTTGAGGTGAGCGACCTGGACAACCGGGTGTATGCGGAGGGCCTGCGCGGCAGCCGCACGCTGCCCAAGGTGTGCCGCAGCGTGGTGTCGGCGTTCGAGGTGGCCGTTCTGGACGCGCTGGGCCACGAGCTGGGGGCACCGGTGCACGCGCTGCTCGGCGGCAAGGTGCGGGACCGCGTGGACTACAGCGCCTACCTGTTCTACCGCTGGGCCGAGCACCCCGAGCCCGGCGAGCCGACCGACGACTGGGGCGCCGCGCTGGACCCGGCCGGCGTGGTGGCCCAGGCCCAGCGGTTCGCCAGGGACTACGGCTTCACCTCGTTCAAGCTCAAGGGCGGGGTGTTCGCGCCGGCCGAGGAGGTCGCCGCCATCGAGGCGCTGCACGAGGCCTTCCCGGACCACCCGCTGCGGCTGGACCCGAACGGCGCCTGGTCGGTGCCTACCAGTCTGGAGGTGGCCGCGGCGCTCGAGGGCATCGCGGAGTACCTGGAGGACCCCACCTCCGGGACGGCGAACATGGCCGAGGTGGCCAAGAAGACCTCCCTGCCGCTGGCCACCAACATGTGCGTGACCTCGTTCGATGAGATCCCGTCGGCGTTCGCCAGCGACGCGGTGCAGGTGGTGCTGTCCGACCACCATTACTGGGGTGGGCTGCGCGCCACCCAGGACCTGGCGGCGGTGTGCCGTACCTACGGCGTGGCGCTGTCCATGCACTCCAACACCCACCTGGGCATCAGCCTGGCCGCGATGACGCAGGTGGCAGCCACCATCCCCGAGCTGGACTACGCCTGCGACAGCCACCGCCCGTGGCAGACCGAGGACGTCATCACCGAGCCGCACCGGTTCGTCGGCGGCGCGGTCGCGGTCTCCGACGCGCCGGGCCTGGGCATCGAGCTGGACCGGGACAGCCTCGCGGCGCTGCACCAGCGCTGGCTGGACAGCGACGTGCGCGGCCGGGACGACGCCGCCGCGATGCGCCGGGTGCACCCCGACTGGGTCACCCCACGACTGCCCCGCTGGTAGGCCACGCCATAGGGAACATCGACAGGGTCAGATCCGCGCGCTCCATCAGACGGAGGACGCCGCCGCGCTCGCCCCGTGGCCCCGGGGGTAACCGGGCCACGGTGGTGAGCACGACGGCGCCCGTCCAGCCGCCCGTCCGCCAGTCCGGGCGGCAGCTTGGGGACGGCCCGGGGTTATGCCGCGGCCGTCACCGACTGGTTGAGCAGGTCCGCCACGGCGGCGATGGCGCGCAACGTGGGGGCCTCGACGCCGACCATGTCGGCCAGCTCGACCACCGCGGTCAGCAGTACGTCGAGCTCCATCGGGCGGCCACGCTCCAGATCCTGCAGCGTGGACGTCTTGTGCTCACCGGTGCGCTCGGCCCCGGCCAGCCGACGCTCTATCGACACGGTCGGCTGTGCGCCCACCCGCCGCGCCACCTCGATGGTCTCCTCCATCATGGTGGCCACCAGCGCCTTGGTGCCCTTGTGCCGGCAAATCCCGGCCATCGTCGCCCTGGTCAGCGCGCTGATCGGGTTGAACGAGATGTTCCCCATCAACTTGATCCAGATGTCGTTGCGCAGGTCCTGCTCGACCGGGCACTTGAGTCCACCGGCAATCATCGCGGTGGCGAACTCGGTGCACCGGGTGGACACCGTGCGGTCCGGCTCGCCGATGGAGAACCGGGTGCCCTCGAGATGCCGCACCACGCCGGGCGACTCGATCACGGTCGCCGGATACACCACGCAGCCCACCGCCCGATGCAGCGGCAGCACCTTGGTCACGGCTCCACCCGGGTCCACGCTCTCGATCCGGCGTCCCTGGTATGGGCCTGGGAGCCCATAGAAGTACCACCAGGGGATGCCGTTCTGTGCTCCGATCACGGTGGTCCGCGGCCCCAGCAGCGGCTCGACCAGGTGTCCGGCCGCCGCGTAGGCGTTCGCTTTGAGGCCCAGGAACACGTGGTCCACCGGGCCGATCTCGTCGGGTTTGTCGGTCGCGTGCGGGTGTGCGGTGAAATCCCCCCGAGGGCTGAGCACCTGTACCCCCCGTTCGCGTAGCGCCGCGAGGTGCGGGCCACGGGCCACCAGATGTACCTCGACACCCGCCCGGCAGAGGCTCGCCCCGACATAAGCGCCGATCGCGCCAGCCCCGAGCACAGCAACTCTCATGGTGAGCTCCCGTCATGAAGTTGTATCTAGTATGCAGTATGCGACAAACGGGTCAAGGATTCCTTTCGGTCGATGACGAGGTCTGGACAACCGCACGACCGAGGAGTACCAATCATGGGCATACGGTATGCAGTATGGACGCCGCTACGCGCGGTAACGAGGTGGAGAGGCTCTCATGACGCAGACGATCCCTGGAAGCACCTCCCGGAGCGACAAACCGGAGGCACCGACAACGCAGGAGTTGATCTCCGGTGGCCACCTGGTGGCCAAGGCTCTGAAGGCTGAGGGCGTCGACACCATCTTCACCCTGTGCGGCGGGCACATCATCGACATCTACGACGGCTGTGTCGACGAGGGCATCCAGGTCATCGACGTGCGGCACGAGCAGGTCGCCGCGCACGCCGCCGACGGTTACTCCCGCATCACCGGCACGCCGGGCTGCGCGGTGGTCACCGCCGGCCCCGGCACCAGCGACGCGATCACCGGTGTCGCCAACGCATTCCGGGCGGAGAGCCCGATGCTGCTGATCGGCGGCCAGGGCGCCCTCAGCCAGCACAAGATGGGGTCACTGCAGGACCTGCCGCACGTCGACATGATGGCCCCGATCACCAAGTTCGCTGCCACCGTGCCCAGCACCGCGCGTGCCGCCGACCTGGTCTCGATGGCCTTCCGGGAGTGCTTCAACGGCGCCCCCGGCCCGTCGTTCCTGGAGATTCCGCGCGACGTGCTGGACGCCAAGGTGCCGCTCGAGCAGGCCCGCCTCCCCCGGCCCGGCGGCTACCGCGCCTCCACCCGCTCGGTCGGCGACCCGGGCTCCATCGAGGCGCTGGCCGACCTGCTGACGCACGCGCAGAAGCCCTGCGTGCTGCTCGGCAACCAGGTGTGGACCTGCCGCGCCACCGACGCCGCCGTGTCGTTCGTACACGAGCTCAACGTCCCCGCCTTCATGAACGGCGCCGGCCGGGGCACGCTGCCCCCCGGTGACCCGCTGCACTTCCAGCTGGCCCGCCGGCACGCCTTCATCGAGGCCGACCTGATCATCATCGTGGGCACCCCGTTCGACTTCCGGATGGGCTACGGGCGACGCCTCTCCCCCGCGGCCAAGGTGGTGCAGATCGACCTGAACTACGGCACCGTCGGCAAGAACCGGGACATCGACCTGGGCATCGTCGGCGACGCCGGCGCGGTGCTCGCCGCGGTCACCCAGGCCATCTCGGGCCGGCTGGACACCGGCACCTCCGCCCGCAAGGCGTGGATCGCCGAGCTGCGCGCGGTGGAGACGGCGGCCTACGACAAGCGGCTGCCCCGCCAGCTGTCCGACTCCTCGCCGATCGACCCGTACCGGTTGGTGCACGAGATCAACGAGTTCCTCACCGAGGACTCGATCTACATCGGCGACGGCGGCGACATCGTCACCTTCTCCGGCCAGGTCGTGCAGCCCAAGTCCCCCGGCCACTGGATGGACCCGGGCCCGCTGGGCACCCTCGGCGTGGGCATCCCGTTCGTCCTGGCGGCCAAGCACGCGCGCCCGGACAAGGAGGTCGTCGCACTGTTCGGGGACGGCGCGTTCAGCCTCACCGGCTGGGACTTCGAGACGCTGGTGCGCTACAACCTGCCGTTCGTCGGGATCGTCGGCAACAACTCCTCGATGAACCAGATCCGCTACGGCCAGATCCAGAAGTATGGCGAGGCCCGCGGCCGGGTCGGCAACACGCTCGGCGACGTGCACTACGACCAGTTCGCCAAGATGCTCGGTGGCTACGGCGAAGAGGTCCGCAACCCCGCCGACATCGGCCCGGCACTGCGCCGCGCCCGCGAGTCCGGCCTGCCCTCGCTGATCAATGTCTGGGTCGACCCAGATGTGTACGCCCCCGGCACCATGAACCAAACGATGTACAAGTGACCGCTTTACTCGGCCCGGGAGAGCAGCTATGAGCACTGCCCTAGAAGGTGTCCGCGTCCTCGACATGACCCACGTCCAGTCCGGGCCCTCGGCCACCCAGATTCTCGCCTGGTTGGGCGCCGATGTGGTGAAGGTGGAAGCACTGGGCGGGGACATCACCCGCAAGCAACTGCGCGATCTGCCCGATGTCGACAGCCTGTATTTCACGATGCTGAACTGCAACAAACGCAGCGTCACGCTGAACATGAAGAGTGCCGAGGGCAAGCAGATCTTCACCGACATGGTCAAGCAGTCCGACGTACTGGTGGAGAACTTCGGACCGGGCGCGGTGGACCGGATGGGGTTCACCTGGGACCTGCTCCAGGAGCTCAACCCGGGGCTGATCTACGCCTCGATCAAGGGGTTCGGGGACGGCCCGTACACGCACTACAAGGCGTACGAGGTGGTTGCCCAGGCGATGGGCGGCTCGATGAGCACGACCGGCTTCGAGGACGGACCCCCGGTCGCCACCGGCGCGCAGATCGGCGACTCCGGTACCGGCATCCACGCGGTCGCCGGAATCCTGGCCGCGCTGGTGCAGCGCGGGCAGACCGGCAAGGGCCAGCGGGTCACCGTGGCCATGCAGCACGCGGTGCTCAACCTGTGCCGGGTGAAGCTGCGCGACCAGCAGCGGCTGGGCCACGGGCCGCTGCCCGAGTACCCGAACAAGGAGTTCGGCGACTCGGTGCCGCGCTCGGGCAACGCCTCCGGCGGCGGTCAGCCGGGCTGGGCGGTGAAGTGCGCGCCGGGCGGGCCCGACGACTACATCTACGTCATCGTGCAGCCCCCGGGCTGGGCCCCGATCAGCGAGCTGATCGGCCGGCCGGAACTGGCCGAGGACCCGGAGTGGAGCACACCCGAGGCCCGGCTGACCAAGTTGGACAAGATGTTCCAGCTGATCGAGGAGTGGTCGGTCCACCACAGCAAGTGGGACGTACTGGCCGCGCTCAACGCACACAACATCCCGTGCGGGCCGATCCTGTCCACCCAGGAACTGATCGAGGACTCCTCCCTGGCGGACAACGACATGATCGTCGAGGTTGACCACCCGCAACGGGGCTCGTTCACCACGGTCGGCTGCCCGATCAAGCTGTCCGACTCGCCGGTGAAGGTGGAGACCTCCCCGCTGCTCGGCCAGCACAACGAGGACGTCTACGTGCGTGAGCTGGGCATCAACCGCGAGCGGTTCGCCGAGCTCCAGAAGAACGGAGTGATCTAGGCATGACCTACGACACGGACGCGGTCCGCGAGATCCTGCACAAGGCCCTCGCCGAGAACCGTGACTCGCTCACCGCCCCGGAGGGCCGCAAGGTCTGTGAGGCCTACGGGATCCCCACCCCGGGAGAGGGCCTGGCCGGTACCTCCGAGCAGGCCGTCCAGCTCGCCGGGCAGCTGGGCTACCCGGTGGTCATGAAGATCGTCTCGCCGGACATCCTGCACAAGACCGAGGCCGGCGGGGTGAAGGTCGGCGTGTCGAACGAGGAGCAGGTGCGCGCGGCATACGAGGAGATCGTGGCCAACGCGCGCCGCTACGACACCGACGCCACGATCGAGGGCGTCCAGGTGCAGCAGATGCTCGCCGGCGGCCAGGAAGTGATCATCGGCGCCACCACCGACCCGACGTTCGGCAAGGTGATCGTGTTCGGGCTGGGCGGCGTGCTGGTGGAGGTGCTGCGCGACGTCACCTTCCGGCTGGCTCCGGTGGACGCCGGCACGGCCCGCTCGATGCTGGACGACATCGCCGCCGCCGAGGTACTGCGCGGGGCCCGGGGCGCCGAGCCGGTGGACGCGGCCGCGCTGGCCGACATCATCCGCCGGCTGTCCGAACTGGTCACCGACTTCCCGGAGATCCGGGAGTTCGACCTCAACCCGGTGTTCGCCCGCCCCGACGGCGCCTCCGCCGCCGATGTGCGGATCCTGCTGGAGACCGAGGAGATCCCGACCCCGGTGAAGTACAGCCAGGAGGAGATCCTGGCGACGATGAACCGGCTGATGCACCCCAGGGCGGTCGCCGTGATCGGGGCGTCCAACGAGAGCGGCAAGATCGGCAACTCGGTGATGAAGAACCTCATCAACGGGGGTTACGCGGGCGAGATCTACCCGATCAACCCGAAGGCCGACGAGATCGAGGGCCGCAAGGCCTACCGCTCCATCTCCGATGTCCCCGGTGAGGTGGACGTGGCGGTGTTCGCGGTACCGGCCAAGTTCGTCCCCCAGGCGTTGCGCGAGGTGGGTGCGAAGGGGGTGCCCGCCGCGGTACTCATCCCGTCGGGCTTTGCCGAGACCGGGAACGTCGAGGGCCAGCAGGAGATCGTGGCGATCGCGCGGGAGCTCGGGGTACGGCTGCTCGGGCCGAACATCTACGGCTACTACTACACGCACGAGAACCTGTGCGCGACGTTCTGCACGCCGTACGACGTCAAGGGCGGCGTGGCGCTCACCTCGCAGAGCGGTGGCATCGGCATGGCCATCCTGGGCTTCAGCCGCACCTCGAAGATGGGCGTCTCGGCCATCGTCGGGCTGGGCAACAAGTCCGACCTGGACGAGGACGACATGCTGACGTTCTTCGAGTCCGACGACAACACCACGTGCGTGGCGATGCACCTGGAGGACCTCAAGGACGGCCGGTCGTTCGTCGCGGCGGCGCAGCGGATAACCAAGAAGAAGCCGGTGGTCGTGCTCAAGGCCGGGCGCACCGCGATGGGCGCCAGGGCGGCCAGCTCGCACACCGGCGCGCTGGCCGGTGACGACAAGGTCTACGACGACATCCTGCGCCAGGCCGGCGTCATCCGGGCGCCCGGGCTGAGCGACATGCTCGAGTACGCCCGAGGGCTGCCCGTGCTGCCCACCCCCAAGGGTGAGAACGTCGTGATCATCACTGGCGCGGGGGGCTCCGGGGTGCTGCTGTCGGACGCCTGCGTGGCCAACGACCTGACCCTGATGGAGATCCCGCCGGACCTGGACGAGGCGTTCCGGGCCTTCATCCCGCCGTTCGGCGCGGCCGGCAACCCGATCGACATCACCGGTGGCGAGCCGCCCTCGACCTACGAGGCCACCATCCGGCTCGGGCTGGAGGACCCCCGGATCCACGCGCTGATCCTGGGCTACTGGCACACCATCGTCACGCCGCCGATGGTCTTCGCCAAGCTCACCGCCAAGGTCGCGGCCGAGGCGAGGGCGAAGGGCATCGACAAACCGATCGTGGCGTCGCTGGCCGGCGACGTCGAGGTGGAGGAAGCCAGCGACTACCTCTACCAGCACGGCATCGTGGCCTACCCGTACACCACGGAGAAGCCGGTCGCCGTGCTCGGCGCCAAGTACAAGTGGGCACGCGGAGCAGGTTTGCTCTGACCTCCCGGTCACCCAACGCAGGGGTCTCGTCAAGGGAGACGACTTTGACCGCTACCGCCCTTCCCTACCGGGAGATCACCGACTCCAACGGGCGCACGTACCGTGTCGGGGAATCGCCCGAACAACTCATGGGCAGACCACGCTCATGGATGATGTGGATGCCCTGGCTCGCCATGATGGGGGTGAGCGTATTCGAGTACGGCTTCGGGGCGGCGGAGAGGACCCTCGAGCATCAGCACGGCTGGACGCTGACCGAGACCTTCTGGTTGCTGGCAATTTGGAACGCCTTCCAGGCGGGGATCGCGTTCCCCGCCGGGCGGCTGCGGGAGAAGGGCATCGTCAGCGCCAAGACCGCCATGTTGAGCGCGGCCGTGCTGGTGTTCCTGGCCTTCTTCACCCTCGGCGTGACCGACAGCTGGATCGTCAACATCCTGTGCTACTCGGTTCTGGGCGGGACCGGCGCCGGGCTCGTGTACGCCACCTGCATCAACATGGTGGGCAAGTGGTTCCCGGAGAAGCGCGGCGGCAAGACCGGGTTCGTCAACGGCGGCTTCGCCTATGGCGCGCTGCCTTTCATCTTCGTGTTCAGCTATGTCTTCAACGAGCACAACTTCGCCTGGATCATGGGGCTGATCGGCATCTACATGATGCTCGTGGTGGGGGTGTGCGGATTTCTGTTCAAGGACCCACCGAAGAACTGGTGGCCGGAGTCCGTGGACCCCGTGCAGTGGGCCTCCAGCAAGACCAACCGCAGCCTGCTGAAGAACCCGCCGGCGGTGCGGCAGTACAGCCCGATGGAGGCGATCAAGACCGGGCAGCTGCCGCTGATGTGGCTGTGCCTGGCGATCATCGGCGGGGTGTCCCTGTTCGGCATCGGCTACCAGGTGCCCTTCGCCAAGTCGCTGGGCTTCGGGCCGTTCGTGGCCGCCGTCTCGGCCGGGGTGCTGTCCCTGGTCAACGGGGTGGGCCGAGGGGTTGTCGGCTGGCTGTCCGACCAGATGGGCCGCAAGCAGGCGCTGATCCTGGTCCTGCTGGTCGAGGCCGCCGCCCAGTTCGGGCTGATCTGGAGCGGCAACAACCACAACGAGCTGCTGTTCATCGTGTTCGCCTTCGTGGCCGGCTTCGGCGGCGGCGCGTTCTACCCGATGTTCGCGGCGCTCACCCCGGACTACTTCGGGGAGAACAACAACGCCTCCAACTACGGGCTGATCTACACCGCCAAGCTGGTCAGTGGCCTCCTCGGCCTGGGTGTGGCCTCCAGCGTGGTCGCCGCCGTGGGTTACACCTGGACCTACCTCATGGCGGGGGTGATCGCCGTGCTGTCCGCGGTGATCGCCGCCTTCCTCCGCCAACCGGGCCGAGGTGGGCGGGCGGAACGCGCTTCGCCTGGTGGTGGGGGGAGCTTCCCCGCGATGCCGAGGAGGGATACCGCTTGAACCTACCTAACCCGTCCCCGGGGCCGGACCGGTTCACCCGAGGCACATCTTTCGGGTTGCCCGGACGGCGCACGCGGGGCACGATCCGACTCGCCAGGACTCCTAATCTCCCGGCGAGGCCCATAACCAAATATCGGACAGAGTTCGCCCTCGATTGGGGCCTCGTCAAAGGAGACGCGACGTGACCACTGCCGCAATGCCATATCGGGAAATTGTTGATTCGAACGGGCGTATCTATCGAGTCGGCGAATCCCCGCAACAACTCATGGGCCGATCCCGCTCATGGATGATGTGGATGCCCTGGATGGCCATGATGGGGGTGAGCGTATTCGAGTACGGCTTCGGGGCGGCTGAGAAGACGCTCGAGCATCAGCACGGCTGGACGCTGACCCAGACCTTCTGGCTGGTCAGCATCTGGGCCGTGTTCCAGGCGGGGATTGCGTTCCCGGCCGGGCGGCTGCGGGAGAAGGGCATCGTCTCGGCCAAGGCCGCCATGCTGACCGGCGCGGTGTGCTGCCTCGCCGCGTTCTTCGTCCTCGGGGTCAGCAGCAACCTGTTGGTCAACATCTTCTTCTACTCCGTCCTCGGCGGTATCGGCGCAGGGCTGGTGTACGCGACCTGTATCAACATGGTCGGCAAGTGGTACCCGGAGAAGCGGGGCGGCAAGACCGGGTTCGTCAACGGCGGCTTCGCATACGGCGCCCTGCCCTTCATCTTCGTGTTCAGCTACATGTTCAACGAGCACAACTACACCTGGATCATGACCCTGGTCGGCGTCTACATGTTCCTCGTGGTCGGCGCCTGCGGCTTCCTGTTCAAGGACCCGCCGAAGAACTGGTGGCCTGCCGAGGCGGACCCGCTGAACGCGGCTGCCCAGCCGAAGTCGGCGCGCAGCCTGCGGGTCAACCCGCCGGCGACCAAGCAGTACACCCCGATGGAGGCGATCAAGACCGGTCA
>Ga0137415_10003067_pt1 | contig 16555 bp, 14 predicted proteins | sample CZODoug3_1_1_16f_FD_183082 | JGI IMG/M metagenome (GOLD analysis project Ga0137415, IMG submission 183082) | Vadose zone soil fungal communities from Angelo Coast Range Reserve, California, USA - CZODoug3_1_1_16fungal (Hybrid Assembly) | ecosystem: Environmental > Terrestrial > Soil > Vadose...
TCTTTCTTTGGGCGGGCCAGACGACGATGGACTCGGGGACCGGCGGCGCGAACGACAATGTTTTCTATGGCAACGACGTCAGCTACGCCACCGCGAACGGCGTCGAGGCCACCTTCAGCCGCAACGAGATCATCGCGAACCGTGCCTGGGGCAGCGAGTACGGGGTGTGGGGCGGCTATAGCTACCAGACGGAAATCGTGGGGAACGATTTCCGCGGCAACCGCACCGGCGTCGCGATCGAGCACGGCCAGGACAATGTCATCGCCAACAACCGATTCGATCACGACTCCACGGCGATTCGGTTGTGGGCCGATTCGATCGCGCCCTCCGACTGGGGCTATCCGAAACATCACGACACCCGCAGCAGGGACTACCGGATCGGCGGCAACGCATTCATCGGCAATCGCACGATCCTGAGTGTGCGCAACACGACCGGCGTCGATACGCTGTCCGTCATCAGTCGCCCCTCGCCGCCGTCGTTTCTCGGCGCCCTCCGCCGCCCCTCGCCGCCCGCTGCAGGTCGAGACCGTTCCGCCATCATCGTGGATGAGTGGGGACCGTACGACTGGATGTCTCCCAAGCTCTGGCCGGTCGATTCGACGCGCGCGGTTCCCTTGCGCCTGGCCACGCTCGGTCCTGGCGGCACGTGGAGACTCGTTTCGACTCGTGGGGTGGCCACGCTATCACGCGCCGCGGGACGGATCGGCGATACGATTGCAGTGATGCCGCATCGTGATTCGATGGGCAATTGGGAGCTGACGCTCGAGTCGGGTGCGACGCGATTCTCTTACGGACGGTTCGAGCCGCGAATTGATTGGGATGTAAAGTTCTTCACCTGGACTGACTCGGCCAACTTCTTCGAGAAACCGGTGGGTTCGGCTGACCCCGGGGCGACGCCCCGGGGGGATTCGGTTCCCCCCGGGCCACCGGCCCGGGGTCAGCCGAGACTCGATTACATGTGGTACCGTGCGCCACGCGGCTTCCGAGCTTTGCCACAAAGCCATTGGTCTCTCCAGGCCACCGGTACAGTGACTCTACACCCCGGCACTTACTCGATTCGTACGATCAGCGATGATGCTGTGCGAGTGTGGTTGGACAATGTGCTAGTGATCGACGACTGGACGCCGCACGAATCGCAGGTCGACTACGCGCCGATTACGGCAGGAGAACACAAACTGCGCGTGGAGTATCGCCAGGTAGACGGGTGGGTGGAGCTGCGCGTGGACATCATTCGCGGGTCAGCGCGGAGCCCTGGATCCCCAGGGCCACACTAGCCTCCTGCACGATCTTGTGCCCGATCGTCAGGGGCTCGGGGGTGCCGTACTCGATCTCTCCCTGAAACACGACGATGGTATGCCAGTCTCCTGAGAGTGCCGACCACCACCGCAGTCCCGAAAAGCCTTCCTTATATAAGCCCGCCGCCAAAGCTTGAGTCTTCGCGAAGTCTCGACTCGCCAGCACATCCGGTTTGATGTCGTGCTTCACGAGGACGGCGGGATCGCAGAGATCGGCGAGCTTGATCTTCCCCAACCGGCATTCGACGAGCGCCAGGGGCTTCCCGGACTCGATCAAGTCCTTGCGGTCGATCTTTTGCCCGCGGAATCGCTGCAGTTTTTCCGCGACGGCGTGAACGGCGGTCTCGGCGAGGTAGACGACCAGCTTGCCGCTCAGGTCAAAGCGACCGGAGCCCTGATTCGGATAGATGTAGCTGGGAGAAAACGGTTCGCCGGGCTGTGCGGCGGGGTCCCACGGAAATACCCGCCAAGCCATCAGGCGAAGGCGCCGCCCTTTTCAGCCTCGATCGCGGCGACGACCTCGGAAAGCCGCCCTTGGCGGATCACATCGATCGGGCGGCGGTCGCCGAGGTGTGCGTTGAGGCCGCGCAGCCACTTGGGGATGGACGCCACTTCGAGGAATCCTTGCAGCAGGGACACCACCGTGTCCAAGCCTACCAGCTGCTCCCAATTCTGGGGCGCGGGCGCTTCGCCACGCTTCCACCGGACCACCGCGCTGCGGTGCACGCCCAGGCTGCGCGCCAGGTCGGCATCGTCGGGGAAGGCGACCTTGGCGACCTGGTAGCGCTGCTTCACCAGCGATTTGTTGCTGCGAACGCGTCGGGCCATACGCAACAATATTGTTGCGCAGTCTATTTGGCAAGGGCCGATCGGATGAGTCCTTTAGGACAACGTTGGCCGAGCACAGGCTTTAGCCTGTGAATAGATTCCCGCGATCATGCCTGCTCCTCATGAAACCGCCATCATCGCGGGCGCCGGGCCGATCGGCCTCGCGTGCGCCATTTCCGCCAAACGCCGCGGCATCGATCCCCTCGTGATCGACGCCGGCGCGCTCGCGAACTCGATCGTGCGCTACCCGATCAACATGACGTTCTTCACAACGCCCGAGCGCCTCGAGATCGGCAATCACCCGCTGGTCTGCGCCGGCGCCAAGGCCACACGGGAAGAGGCGCTGAAGTACTATCGCGGCGTCGCACGGGTCGAAGGCCTGCGCGTTCGGACGTATACGAAATTGGTGGAGAAGAATCTCGTCGAGACGAGATTGGGACGAGAGCCCATCGCCTGGGACAAACTGGTGCTCGCGACGGGCTATTTCGACCACGTCAACACGCTCGGCGTCCCCGGCGAAGACCTGCCGCACGTCCATCATTACTTCGACGAAGCGCACCTCTCCTGTGGCCTCGACGCCGTCGTGATCGGCGGCAAGAACTCCGCGGTCGAAGCGGCGTTGCAGTTGTTTCGCGCGGGGGCTCGCACCACCATCATCTATCGGGGCACGACGTGGCCCAAGAGCGTGAAGTACTGGCTCCGCCCCGATCTCGAAAACCGCATCAAAGCGGGAGAGATCCAGGCCCGCCTCGGCAGTCAGGTCAGGGAGATCACCCCGCGCGATGTGCTCGTGCGCGGCGCGCTCGGCAACGAAGAGCGGATTCCGGCCGATCGCGTCTATCCGCTGATCGGCTTTCACCCCGATTTCGAGCTGTTCAAGCGCATCGGTATCGCATTCGATTCCGAAACAGGACGGCCGCAGATTAATCCTGAAACGCTGGAAACCTCGGTCCCGGGCGTCCATGTAGCGGGGAGTGTGACGGCGGGCACCAAAATTTCGGAGATCTTCATCGAGAACGGCCGCTTTGATGGGGAGAAGATCTTCGGCTCAGTGGCCGAAAGGCAGCGTGCTCAGGACCTATACCAAGGGATTAGAAGGGAAACGGGCGAGTAGTCCCTTCCCATCTGGGATACGCGGACTAACTTGCCAACAATGTCCGAACTGCGCACCGCCATAGCGGACGCCCTCGGCCCGCTGTATCGGATCGAGCGTGAAGTGCGGCCGGTAGGGGAATACCGGCTTTTCGTCGCGACTCAATCCCAAGACGGCGCAGAGCTACTCGTCAAGATTCTGCCGGCGGCGTTGTCCCTCGGCATCAACGATCTGCAATTCGAGCGCGCGGTCTTATTGGTCGCCGAGCGACTGCAGCATCCGAACCTCGTGCGGCCCCGCGGTGCCGGCCGCGCCGGTTCCTTCGTCTATCACACCCGCCCCTTCGTTCGCGGCACGACACTGCGCGCCTGGATCGGCAACAATGGCGCGATCCCGCTTGCCCGAACCGTGGAAATCCTGCGCGGCGTTCTGAGCGGTCTCGCGCATGCGCACGCCGCCGAGATCTCGCATGGTGAGCTGAAGGCGGAGAACGTGCTGCTGGCCGACGAAGGCGTCCTCGTCGCGGACACGGGCATCGCGAGCGCGCTCGGCAAGCCGGCGACGCCGCGCAACGACATGGCAGCGGTGCAGTCGCTCGCGCGCGAAATGCTGACCGGCGCGAAGCCGACGATCGGAGAAGAGCCGCTCGAGCGCACGCGCACGCTGCCGCTATGGCTCACCGAGTGGATGCGCTCGCGCTGGACGGATGCGGGTCGCGCGCTGGCGGCGATGCGGCCGCCCCCACCTTCTAGCTCCCAATCCTCTCAGCTCTTCGCCTAACCGCTGTCTTGCAGCGGTAGCGGTTTCGCTTCATATCTCCACTCCTTACTCCCTCTCGGAGCCTCGTTCCGTGTTGCATCGCAAACTGTTCCTGATCGCCGGCTGTTTCGCCGTCACTCCCGCTGCCGTGGTCGCCCAAGGCGCGTTCGGCTCTGCCATCGCCGTCGGCGGGCGCGAGGTCTACGTCGGCCAACCCGGCAACTCCTATGGACCCGGCGTGGTGTACGTCTTCCGGGCCGACGCGCAGGGCGCCTGGGGGGGGAGCCGCGCCGCGAAGAAGATCACGCGCGCGGATGCCAGCAACGACGACGGCTTCGGATCCGCGATCGCCGTTGACGGCAACACACTGCTGATCGGTGACGCCAAGGCGGACTCGGAGAGCGGCGTCGTCTATGTCTTCACGCGGGACGGCACCGCAGGGGGGGCGGGGGCGAGTTGGCGCCAAACCGGAAGCTTCACGGCTCCCGAGCGGCACGCGGGCGACGCGTTCGGCTCGTCGATCGTGCTGGCGAATGGGCGCGCCTATATCGCGACCGGAATACGCGGATTCGGTTCGATGGTATTCACGCGGCGGAGTGGCTCGGTCTTCGTCTTCCGCAACACGGGCGGGGGCGGCACCTGGTCCGCCGAGACGACGCTCACGTCCAGTGACACGTCCGGCGGGGCGACGTTCGGAAATGCGATCGCTGCCTCGGGCTCGCGCGTCATGATCGGCAATTTCCGCGCGGACTCGGGCAACGGCGCCGTCTATGTGTTCAGTCGCGATGCGTCGGGCGGATGGGGGATGGAAAACAAGATCTCGCCGCCCGGGCCTGTGACGGGACGGAGCAGCGGGTTTGGCAGCTCGTTGGTGCTGCGCGGCGATAGCGCGTTCATCGGTGCGATCAACGATCGTGGCGCGGGAGCCGTCTGGGTCTTCGCGCGCGACTCCGCGGCCGGCCGCTGGAATCCCGTCACGCGGACGCTGCCGTTCGACGGGAGCTTCGGCACGCGCTACGGCATTTCCCTCGCCGAGGTCGGCAACGAGCTGTGGGTCGGAGCCGACGGCGCGAATGGATTCCAGGGACGAGCCTTCCTTGTCACGCGCGACTCGACTGGGTTCCCGACCGCTACGAGGTTCGGGCCGCCGGCCAACATGCAAGGGGGCCGCACCCAGTTCGGTGCAAAGATCGCCGCTTCGCCATCGCTCGTCGCCATTGCCATTCCCAACGAGGATTACGGCGAGGGCGGTGTGGTGTTGTACAGTCGCCGGCCGACCGGCGCGTGGACCGTCGCCGCCCATCTCGTCGGCGACGTGTCGACGCTGCCGGCGATCACGGGCGCGAACCGCGAGTGCACGAACGGCAAGGTTCAGATCTTCGAGTGCAACCAGGTCGATCTGATGTCGTTCCTGCCGGTCTCCGCGATCGGCGGCAAGCGCGGCGTGCAGCTGAGCGACGTCTGGGGCTACGACGATCCGCAGACCGGCCGTGCCATCGCCATCGTCGGTCGCGTGGATGGCACGTCGTTCGTCGATATCACCGATCCGAGCCGCCCCATCTACCTCGGCGATCTGCCCAAGACCGCCGGCGCGCCAGGATCGTTCTGGCGTGAGATCAAGACGTACAAGCATTACGCCTACATCGTGTCCGACGGCGCGCGTAATCACGGCATGCAGATCTTCGACCTCGATCGCCTGCGCGGTGTGCGGACGCCGCAGACGTTCACCGAGGATGCGCATTACGGCCTCGCGCACAGCGTGCACGACATCGTGGCCGATACGGTGAGCGGTTTCATGTATCTCACGGGCTCGAACTCGGGCGGTGAGATGTGCGGCGGCGGCCTGCACATGGTGGACGTGCACGATCCGCTGCATCCCAAGTTCGCGGGCTGCTTCTCCGATCCGCAGACGGGCCGGCAGGGCACCGGCTACACGCACGACGCGCAGTGCGTCGTGTACCATGGGCCCTCGACGAAGTATCAGGGCCGTCAGATCTGCTTCGGATGGAATGAGACCCACCTGTCGATTGCGGACGTGACGGACAAGGCGCATCCGGTCGCGATCTCGCGCGCGACGTATCCGAACGTCGGGTACGCGCACCAGGGGTGGCTCACCGACGATCACCGCTACGCGTACGAGGACGACGAGCTGGACGAGATCCAGGGGTTCGTGGACGGCACGCGCACGTTGATCTGGGACGTCAGCGATCTCGACAACCCGGTGCTCGCGGGGCAGTACATCTCCAAGAACAAGGCGACCGACCACAACCTCTGGCTGGTCGGGAATACGATGTACCAGTCGAACTACGTCAGCGGGCTGCGCGTCCTGGACATCACCGATCGACTGCATCCCAAAGAGATCGGCTTCTTCGATACGCATCCCGTGGGACCGGATGAGCCGGGCTTTGAGGGGACGTGGGGCAACTATCCGTTCTTCAAGAGCGGCATCGTGGCGGTGAGCAGCATGAGTGAGGGGCTGTTCATCTTGAAGAAACACCCGACGCCGCCGGTGCCATGAACCTGCTGGTGGCGCTGCTGTCCCCGATCTTCGTTTACGTTGCCAATCAGGCATCGGGGAAGGTGACCGTGATCGACGCGGCGACCGATTCGGTTGTGGCCATTGTCGATTTCACGACGATGGGGTTTTCCGCGCACCCCAAGCCGCATCACGTCGTCGTCGAGCCGGACGGATCGTACTGGTACGTCTCGCTCGTCGGCGACAACGCGGTCGTGAAGCTCGACCGCGCCAATCACGTCGTCGCGAAAGCCGAAACGGTGACGCCGGGGTTGCTCGCGCTCGATCCCAAGAGCGATCTGCTGTACGCGACACGCTCGATGTCGGCGGTGAACGCGCCGGCGCGCATCGCCGTGATCAACCGCAAGACGATGACGCCGGAGGAAGTCGAAGTGCTGGTGCCCCGCCCGCACGGCCTCGCGGTCGCGCCCGATGGCCAGCATGCCTACATCGGCAGCCTCGGCGCCAATCAGATTGCGGTCTATGACGCCAAGTTGGAGAAGGTGGGGATCGTCGATGTGCCGGGCGGCGACACGAGCCAGGTGATCGTGGGACTCGCCGTATCTCCGGACGGCAAGACGCTCGTGGCCACGGCGCAGCTCACGGGGAAGCTGCTCGTGTTCGATCTAGCCGATCCCGCCAAACCGAGGCTCACTCAGCGCGTGACCACCGGTGATTGGCCCTGGCTCGTGACATTCACGCCGGACGGCGCCGAGGTGTGGGTGCCGAATCAGCGGTCGAACAACGTGACGGTCATCGACGCCAGGCGCTGGCGCGTGATCACGACGGTCACCGGCGAATTCGCGCAACCGGACGGCATCGCCGCGTCAGGCGACGGCCGGCTCGTGTTCGTTGCGAACCACAACACCGACAACGTGATGAACATGGGCGGCATCAACATGGCGATGCCGATGCCCGGAACGACCGCCGCGCCGGGTCGCGTGATCGTGATCGACGCGCACCGCCGCGAAGTTGTGCGCCGAGTCGACACGGCGCCCGACGGCGCTGGTCTAGGGGTTGCGGGAGGGAAGCCCTGAGGCTCGCGTGGGTTGTTGCGCTGAGCACTGCCTGCTCCCTCCACCAACCTTCACCATCCTCGACACCCTCCATCGCCTTCGTCCGTGCGGTTTCTCCGTTTCCAGTCTTCGACTCCACCGGCCATCAGTACGCCCTCCCGTTTCTCGGCGGCTTCGAGCATCCCCGTCCGCAGCTGGTCGATATCGACGGCGACGGTGTCCTCGACCTTTTCATTCAAGAGAATTCGGGCGAGCTGGAACTCTTCCAGCGTTCTGCTGATGGCTGGCGGCTGACGGCAGACGGCTTCCAGGGCATCGACATCGGCGAGTGGTACCGGTTCGTGGATGTGGACGGCGATGGGCTCTACGACCTCTTCGCCGAATCACCGCTCAGCGACATCCGCTACTACCGCAACGTCGGCACCCGCACAGCCCCACGCTTCGTCGTCGCCGCCGATACGCTGAAGGATGTGCAAGGCGTCGCGATCTACGCCGACCGGCAGAACATCGCGCAGTTCGCCGATATCGATTGCAACGGCAAGCTCGACATGATGCTCGGTCGCGTGGACGGCACCATCACGCGTTACGAGCTGGAGGGCTTCGACCGCCTGCGCGCACCGCGCTTTCGGCTCGTCACGGAGCGATTCGAGGACATCCAGATCATCGGGCAGCGCCAGCCGTCGCTGCACGGCGCGAATACGATGGCGGTGTTCGACGTCGATGGCGACGGCGATCCCGACATTCTCTGGGGCGATTTCTTCGAGCCGGGCCTCTTGTGGATTCGCAATCAGGGAACGTGCACCCATCCCGACTTTCACGGCGACCGGATCCCATTTCCCCCGAATGCGCCGCTCGAGACGAGCGGCTACAACGCGCCCGCGGCCGGCGACCTGAACGGCGACGGCAGGCTCGATCTGGTTGTCGGGGTGCTGGGTGGCGCGTTCAATCCGGTGAAGACGAGCACCGCGAACCTCTACGAGTTGGATCAGAGCGCACCGGGCGTCTGGACGGTTGCGACGACGCATCTGCTCGATGGGATCGACCTCGGCGCGGAAACAATCCCCGCGTTTGCGGACATCGATGGCGACGGTGATCTCGATCTGGTCGTCGGCACGAAGATCGAGCCCGAGAACCCCAGGACCGGCGGGCTGTACTGGTTCGAGAATGTCGGCACGCGCACGGCGCCCGCCTTCCGTCTCCGCGGCCACCTCAACGTGCTGCCCGCATTTCACGACGCGCCGGCCCTCGGCGATCTCGATGGCGACGGTTTGCCCGATCTTGTGGTCGGCCAGTTTCAGGATGCCGTCGCGTGGTATCACAACAGCGGCAAGAGCGGTGCGGACCGGTTCGTCCTCGTCGATTCTGCCGTCGCGCGGCTGCCGCGCGGCAGCAACGGTGTGCCCGAGCTGTACGACGTCGATCACGACGGCGACTTGGATCTCTTTGTCGGCGACGCCGGCGGTCGCATCGCCTTCTTTCGGAACGACGGCTCGAACGAGGCGCCGCATTTCGTGTTGGTGAGCGACGACTATCTTGGCAGGCGGGTCGGCAGGCGGGCGGTCCCACGCTTTCTCGACCACGTCTTGATCGTCGGAACGGAGCAGGGGGGCCGAGACTCGGTCCTCGGTGTGCGGCTGCCGCCCTATGCGGCGCCGGCTTTTGCGGATCTGCGCGGTATCGGGAAGCCTGATCTGTTCGTGGGTCAAGCGGGCGGCGGAATCGTTTACTTCAGCGCCCAGCCCCGACACTTCTGACCGCCAATTGCGTATTGTTGAACATCCCTTGTCCCGGACTCCGAGATGCTAAAGCCTGTTGTGCAGCTCGCCGCGGTCGGTCTCGTCGGCGTTGTGCTGTGGAAGCTTGCTGCGGCTTTCCTGCTGCCATTGTTCTTTCTCGTCTTCAAGATCGGCTTGATCGTCGCCCTGATCATGCTGGCCTTCTGGTTTTTCAATAAGAAGTCACGTGGTAAGGAGGACACGCCCCCCGCGTCGTCGTAGTGTCCTCCGCAACACAATCGAGGCGCGCCTAGCCTGCATCTGGCCTGGCGCGCCTCGTGCGTTCTCCCCCCTCGAGAGGGGGGGGCCATGACCAACTGGAGAGCTGTGACTATTTCGCTGGGGCTCGCTGTGGGCTGGATCGTGGGGAATCCGGCGGTCGCGCTCGGACCCGCTCTAGACCCGCAGGCGGAGGTCCAGGTGAACGTGGCGCGCGTCGAGGGACTCACGCAGCATCTACGCGACAATCCTCAGGATGTGGACGAGATGGAGCACCTCGCCGCGCTGTACATGGCGAACGGGTCTTATGACGCCGCGCTGGGGCCGCTGGCCCGCGCGCTGCAGCTCGATCCGACGCGACGCAGTCTTTGGTCGGCGCTGGACCGGGCGGTGCAGCGGTCTGGAGCAGCCAGGATCACGGATGTGGAGCTGACTCGCAGGGCTGCGGGTTTTGTGGAGGCGTTGGAGCGATAGGGGACTGGGGGGGGTTACTTGCGGGTATGCGCTGCCAGAGCCCGCGCCGCTGCTGCGACAGCCTTCTCAATGTCGCGCTCCGGTACCCGTAAGGCCCTCAGGTTCCAGCGCACCGTGTATTCGGCGAGGCGCGTCGGCGTGGCATTGAGGCGGCCGTCGCTCATTGCCTGCTCGAACAGGTAGCGCGCGGCTCCGGACCACGCGGTTGCCGCGAGATCGAGGTCTCGCGCCGCGTAAGCGGGGAGATTCTCCTGCAGGATCGCGCGTACCCTCGCCATGTTCAACTCGACGACGTGATCGCGGACGGGAAGCAGGCGCTCGGCAGCCAGCATGATTTGCAGAATGTCGCGATCCGTCACCATCAGGCCGTAGGCGTTCGCATAGACCATCGCGGCGACACGAGCCGGGCCGGCCGGTACGGCGGCCATGAGCTCGTCTCCCCGGGCCCAGGCGGCCCGGAGGGACATTTCTGCCAGCGTCGCGAGGAGCGCCTCCTTGTTGTCAAAGTAGAAATAGAGGTTGCCGATGGATGTACCGGCCAGCTTGACGATCGCGTCCATACTGGTCGCCGCGAAGCCACGCTGGACAAACAGCTTCCGTGCGGCCCGGAGGATCTTGTTCCGGGTCGCGGCGCGCACGCGCTCACTCCGTTCGGTTTGCCGGTAGGGCACTCGTTCGTTTCCCCTTGACTCCCCAAGCATAGAATGGTATTCTAGTAACTCTAGAACGTCGTTCTATGCTTGCCCGAGTATAGCGCACCTGTAGTGAGGAGTCAAGAATGATGGCAGTCCGGAAGCGTCCGGAGGCCGCCGGCGGGGGTTTGCCGAGCGACTCGCCGGGGTTGTGGTTGTCGGTGGTCGAATCCATTCCCGATCTGCTCCTGCTGGTCGATCGGGATGGCGGAATTCTGTACATGAATCGCCTCCCGACGGGAGTCATCCCGGAGCATATCAGCGGCTCGAGCGTCTTTGATTTCGTCGCCGCGGAATCTCTGCCGGAGCTGCGTCAGTCCCTGAGACAGATCTTTATGGGCGACGAGGCACGCGCCCGCGTGCTGCCAGGACGCCACCCTGACGGCTCGATCCGCTGGTACGCCATCCACACGGGCCCGGTGAACCACGATGGCCGAGTGATTTGCGCTACGATCGTCGCGCGGGATGTCACTCGCCAACGTCTGTTGGAGGAGCATGTTCAGCAGAAGCAGAAGCTGGAGGCGTTGGGGCAGCTGTCCGGCGGGATCGCACACGACTTTAACAACATCCTGGCCGTCGTCTCAGCGTCAGCGGAGCTGCTGCTGGACGGACTGAACCTGTCTCCGGACAGTAAAGAGGACGTGGCAGCGCTCCGCGACGCGATTCGACGCGGCGGGGCACTGACCCAACAACTCCTCACATTCGCGCGGCCCCATCCGGTTCAGCCCGAGCGGCTCGATCTGAACGCCGTCGTGAAGGATGAAGCAGCCATGCTCGGGCCGTTGCTCGGCTCGAAGCACAGGCTGATCCTCGGCCTCGATCCGTCTGGTGCTCCCGTGCGCTGCGACCGCACCCAGCTCGAGCAGGTGCTGATGAACCTGGTGCTCAATGCCTGCGATGCCATGGCCGACGGCGGCGGAATCACGATCACGACCCGTCGGCTCAAGGATTCGAGAGGGCCCGTCGTGCGGCTGCGGGTCCAAGACACCGGCGTAGGGATGGACGAGGCGACGCAGCTGCGTGCGTTCGAGCCTTTCTTCACCACCAAACCGCCGGGAAAGGGCACCGGCTTGGGACTGTCGACGGTCTACATGATCGTCACGCAAGCTGGGGGCAGTGTGCAGGTCGCGAGCAGAGTAGGCGCGGGCAGTACGTTCGATGTGGCATTGCCGGACGCGGAACTGCAACGGTCATGAAAGGCGACGGTAAGGGACGGTAAGAGACGGAAAAGGACGGTACGGGGATTACCCTTACCGTCCTTTACCGTCCTTTACCGTCTTTTACCGTCTCTTATTGATCCACCCACGTCGACCTGACGTCGTACGTGACGTTATAAACCAGCTGATTAATCAGTCGTCCGTACGCGTCGTTCGGATCGCGCGCCGAGAATGATGGCGTGCCCCCGATGAACGAGAGGCCGCCAACCTCCTCCGTCGACGCCGAGCTCCTCCGCCACATCACGCCGCCCGTGCGCGTGTTCACGAGCCATACCGACAGCTCCACCGTAACGGTCGCCCGCATCACCGGTGCGAAGCCGGCCGTCAACCCGCCGTGCGGCTTCACGTTCGAGATCTTGAGGTGCCCGAAGAACGCGACGGGGCAGCCGTTCGTGTCGGCCGCCGAGGCGAAGACGCGGCTCGAATCCGCCGACTTGAACTCGCGCATCTCGATGCCGCTCTGCGCGGCGAGCACGTACTCCTCGAACCGTTGCGTGGCGAACTCGTGGAGGGTGCCCTTCGCATTCTCGACCGAGAACTCGAACAGCCCGATGTTGTGATGCGGGACGAGGTTCAAAGTCGGAGGGAGGAGCACGCGCTGCCGTACTGGTCGGCGCGCTCCGGCTCCGCCGCCGCATCCGAAAATGGCGAGGAGGATGAAGGAAAAGACCAAGACGCGACGCGCACGCATAGGGACCCTCGCAGGAGGAGGAACTCGGGGGTCCAACATAATGAACGGCGGCGCGACGGTGGGAATCTGCATCACCACGCCGTTCTACGCCGTTATACGCCTTCGATTTAGGGTCTTGGCTCTCCCGAAGTCCAGCGTTCCGTTGGCACGTCCGCCGGAACCGGTTGGGCTCGAATGTAGGAGACCACCTTCCAGATCGCCCCGGGCGACATGACGCCGCCGTAGGCGGGCATGCCGCGGGGACGGCCGTAAAAGATCGACTGATACAGTGCGCCATCCGTCCCGCCGTACCGCCACCGGCCGTCGACCAGACTCGGTCCCACCCAACCGAGCGCGCCGCCGCCGTGACACCCGTCGCAGTTCATCGCGCTGAACACCTTCGCGCCGTCGGCCGCGTTCGCGGAGTCGATCGGCAGCGGGTTCTTGATCTCACCTGCGGGAGGCTGGTTGCCGCCGGCCGCCACGTGGTCGGGATAACGGACTCCTCCGCCGGAGTCGGACCGACCGCATGCGGCGAGCAGCGCCAGGAGAACTAGAGGCCGAAGATCCAGACAATGCCTCCCTGGCTCGTGTGCCGCGCGAGATCGGACGCGAAATCGGCGGGCGGCCGAACGTCGGCGGGATCGTCGGACCGCACGTCGCCCGACAGCAGGAACCAATCGCCGCCGATGCCGGCATACACCGCGATGTACTGCTTCCCGTCCGGTCCACGGAATGAAATCGGCGCGCCCACGACACCCGAGCCCACTTTGAACTTCCACAACTCCCGGCCGGTCCTCGCATTCGCGGCCTTGAACCAGCCATCCAGCGTGCCAAAGAAGACGACATCGCCGGCGGTCACGACGCTCCCGCTCCACACCGGGAATTTCTCTTTGATTCCCCAGACCTTGCGGCCGCGCGCCGCATCCCAGGCGATGAACTCTCCCATGTTGCCGCCGGGTCCCGGCATGTACGGCGTCGTCGCGCCGATATACGGCGTGCCCGGAATGCGCGTCACGGGGGCGGCCTCGAAATTCATGCACAGGTTGTTCGTCGCCGTATAGAAGAGTCCGGTGCGCGGGGAATACGCGGAGGGCGACGCGGGACTCTTCCCGCCCTCGAGACTCGGGCAGATGCCTGTTACGTTGCCGCGCGACGCGCCCGTCGTCTTGGTCGTGTCGACGATCGGCAGGCCGGTGCGCTTGTTGACTCCTTTCGCCCACGTCACGGTCGCAAACGGCTCGGCGACCAGGAGCTCGCCGGTCACGCGGTCGAGCGTGTACGCGAAACCGTTCTTGTCGAAATGCACGAGCACTTTGCGCAGGCGCCCGCCGACCACCATATCGACGAGAATCATCTCGGCGTTGGAGTCGTAGTCCCAGCTGTCGTGTGGCGTGAATTGATAGGCCCATACCAGCGTACCGTCCTCGGGCCTGCGCGCCAGCACGCTGTTGGTCCATTTGTTCTCGCCAGGACGCTGCTCCGTGTTGTAGGGGCCGGGGTTTCCAGTGCCGAAGTAGATCAAGTCGAGGTGCGGGTCGTAGGAGATCCAGCCCCACACCGGCGCGCCGCCGCGCCGCCACGAATCGCCCTCCCAGGTCGACACGCCGATGTTCGGGTCAGCGGCGTATCTGCCTCGGCCGGGGCGGGCGAGCATCGATGAGTCGGGGCCCATGTTGTGGGCGGTCCAGAGAATCTTGCCGGTCGCGAGGTCGAGTCCCTTGACCCAACCCCAAATCCCGAATTCACCGCCCGACGGTCCCACGATCACGCGATTGCCTGCGACGAACGGCGCCATTGGCGTCGTCTCGCCCTGCTGCATGTCCGCGATCTGCGTCTTCCACAGCTCGCGCCCCGAGACGGCATCGACCGCGACGGTGTGCCCGTCGAGCAGGTTGTAGATGATCTTGCCGTCCGCGTACACCGCCCCGCGGTTGATCGCATCACAGCACGCGATACCGAGCGCAGTGGGATTCACCTCCGGCCGATACTTCCACTTGAGCGGGTAGCCCTCGCGCGTCAGATCGAAGGCGTACAGCACGTCGGGAAACGGAGTGACCACGTACATCGTGCTGCCTACGACGAGGGGCTGTCCCTCATGTCCGCCGAGGACGCCAGTCGAAAAACTCCAGACCGGCCGGAGTCGCGCGGCGTTCTGGGCAGTGATTTGCGACAGGCCGCTGTAGCGCGTCGCGGCGTAGTCTTTCGCCGGCATGGTCCATTGTCCGTCGTCGCGAGAAGGGATTCCCTGGAGGATGGGCAGCAAAAGAACAAGGAAAGGCGCCGGACGCATGTTGTAATGATACCCGTCCGTCGCTAGAGCGCCCACCGCAGCGACAGGGCCGCCGAGCCATAGCGCCAGGCTCCCACGGTCGTCGCTGCTTCACGCGCTACCATCGAGTCTTCTCCTTCGAGCTCGAGCTGGAGGGCGCGCCCGGGAGCGAGCGGCGCGGTGATGAGTGAGTACCAGCGCAGCGCGCGGCTCCACGGTCCCGGCTGGCCTCCAAACTCCGCGACCCGCTGCGCGCCCACGCCGACATCGAGAGCGAGCAGCCAGCCGCTCGCGGTCTCGATTTCTATGTAGGACCCCGCTTCCACTACCTGGCCGAGCCGCGGCGCGAAGTAGCCCGCGGTGCTGGCGTGCGAGTAGCGGATCTGGTGGACCTGACCCGACAGCTCGATTGCTGGTGACAGCGCGACCGCGACTACGCCGCCTAGCGCGGTGCGATGATTCAGATCCGCGGTATCGCGCAGCAGTGCGGTCCGCCCGAGGCCGCGCAGCTTGAGCGTGCGCGTCACGGGGATCTCTACCAGCGCGCGCAGTTCGGTTCGCAAGACGCGGTTGTTCACGAGCAACGGGCTCACTGCCAGCACGGCGCGCTGGGCGCGGACATCGACGGTGACGCCGTGCGTGGAGCTGCGCCAGCGCGCGCGCACCCGGCCCGTGGGAACGACAGTCGTACTCCCGCTGTCGCTGCGTTCGAGTCGGGTCCCTCCAAGAGCGCCTTCAACGCTGGCCAGCCGGCCCGCCCGCCACGCTGCGCGCAGCGCGAGCTGCTCCAGCCCCGCGGTACTGACGCCGTCCGTCACGCGATCATGGCTCGCTTCAACGCCGAGCCGCAACGGCCCACGCGCCTGGAGCTCGACGCTACCACCCAGACGGAACGTCGTGTTTCCGTCCGAATCGCGGCTGCCACTCACCACTGGCGTGACCGCCGGGGCGGCGGCGCGAGCGCGGGGGAATACCTTGGCCCGGCCGGCGACGGCCTCCGGCTCGCCGGGCGCGAGCCGCAGCGCGGCGTCGTAAGACCGTAGGGCCTCCGCATACCGGCCGGCGCGGGCGAGCGCATCGGCCACCGCCATGTAGCCCCACGGATCTTCCGGCTCGAGCTCGACGTAGCGCTGGAACAGCCGCAGCGCTGCGGCGGGGTCGTCGCGAGTGAGTTGGGCGAGACGATAGGTCGCGTGGGAGTTCTCTGGATCCGCAGCGAGCACGGCCGCGTACTCGCGGGCCGCCACGTTCTCCGCTTTCGCTGCCCAGGCCGAGTCCGCGCGTGCCATAAGAGCAGCCACGCGGCCGGGACTTTGCGCCAACGCCCCACGCGGGCCGGGGACGACGAGCCCGAGGATAAGCAGCAGCGCCACGCGCCGGAGTTCCTGCACCACGTGTGGGTCGGCGCGGGCTGCTGGAATGGCCTTCCTAGGGAGCGGCGACCGCCTGCCGCGGTGCACCCAGAGCCGCAGCAACTCGACCCCGGCGAGCACGCCGGCGAGCGTGCCGAAGGCGAGCGTGATGCTCGCGACGCGAAGCACGTTACCCGAAGGCATGGAGGTGCCGAGGCGGGCGATTGGCCGCGCGGCTCCGAGCGCGTGGCCCAGCAACCAGCCCGTCACCCACATCGCTGCCAGGATCCCGCCGGCAATCGCCAGCTGCGCTGCGACGACGCGCCAGTTGCCCCTCCCCGGCGACCGCCCGCGGACACGGCGGTACGCTTCGCGGAG
>Ga0137415_10003071_pt1 | contig 16543 bp, 18 predicted proteins | sample CZODoug3_1_1_16f_FD_183082 | JGI IMG/M metagenome (GOLD analysis project Ga0137415, IMG submission 183082) | Vadose zone soil fungal communities from Angelo Coast Range Reserve, California, USA - CZODoug3_1_1_16fungal (Hybrid Assembly) | ecosystem: Environmental > Terrestrial > Soil > Vadose...
CACCGCAATCCTATTGTATTTCCCACCTTAGGCCCGTTACACAGCCGTAACGCGGGCGTCACGGTCCGTTGACCGGTCATACTCAACGTTGGCTCGTGCGTATTGCGCTTGTTTCAGACACCTACGCGCCGCAGGTCAACGGCGTCACGACCGTGGTCGCGCGGATCGCCCAGGCGCTCCGTGACTTCGGGCATGACGTCGCTGTCGTCGCACCGCGGTACCCGGGCAACAGCACCTCGAGCCCAGGCGAGCTGCGCATTCCGTCGGCGGCGTTTCCGCCCTATCCGGCGATCCGGCTCTCCTTGCCGCGGTTCGGCGCGGTCGCCCGCTTCCTCGACACGTTCAAGCCCGACGTGGTGCACGTTGCCACCGAGGGGCCGCTTGGTCTGACCGGCCGGCGCTACGCCGTGCGGCGACATGTCCCTCTCGTCACGTCATATCACACGAATTTCCCGCAGTACGCGCAGCATTACGGCGCGGGCGTCGTGGAGCCGCTGGTATGGAAGTGGCTGCGCTGGTTCCACCGCCCCGCGGCGCTGACACAAACGCCCGGCGAGGCGGTGCGCGATGAGCTCGAGCGCCGCGGCATCGGCCGTCCGGTCGTGTGGGGCCGCGGCGTCGACACGACGCACTTCAATCCCGCCAAGCGCAGCATCGGCTGGCGGCGCTGGTTGGCCGGCGGCGATGACACGGCGATCGTGCTGCACGTCGGCCGGCTGGCGCCGGAGAAGAACATTGACGTCCTCGCGGAGGCGTGGATCGCGGCACGCGAACGCGTGGGCCAGCGCGCCACATTCGTTCTGGCGGGTGAGGGACCGGAAACGCGGCGGCTGCTTACGCTGCTCCCCTGGGTCCGGCAGCTCGGCTTTCTCGACCGCGGCCGGCTCGCGGAGGTGTACGCCAGCGCCGACATCTGCGTCCTGCCGTCGCGTACGGAGACGTGCGGCCTGGTGGCGCTCGAGGCGATGGCCTCGGGCCTCGCGGTCGTCGCCGCCGACGCGGGTGGATTCCGCGAAAGCATCGTCCATGGCCGCAGCGGGGTGCTCGTCGCGCCCGACGACGCGACGGGGTTCGCCGCCGAAATCCTGTCGATGGTGATTGCACCGCAGCGCCGTGGTGAGATCGCGAACGCGGCGCGCGCCGCGGCGATCGCGCGCGATGTCGCCCCCGAAAACCTCGAGCTGCTCAAACAGTACGCTGCCGTCGCCGGCCTCTCGCTCCCGGGAACTGCCTCATGCGCAGCGTAGTCCTCGTCCTCGCCGACGGCCTGCGGCCCGACGCGATCACGCAGACGGACATGCCCTCGCTCGACGCACTGGCCAGAGGCTATACGACGGCGCTGCGGGCCAGCACGGTGCGGCCCAGCCGGACCGTCGCGGCGCTCGCGTCGCTCGCCACCGGCGTGGCGCCCGAAACGCACGGCCTGATCGAGCCCGGCCTCGGCTTCCTGAAGCGGCTGCCGTCGCTACGGCCACTCGCGCGCGAGCTGACGCGTGGCGGCGTCGCGAGCCAGGTAGTCGCGAGCGAGCTGCTGCCCGCCGAGCGCGCCGTGTTGTGGGCGCTGACGAAGGCGGCGGGGCTGGGCAGGTACCGATCGGCGGGACTACGCGCGCGTGACGTCGCGCGCTCGGCGCAAACCGTAGCGCTCGCTCAGTCGGCCGGGCTCGTCTTTGTCTATCTCAACGACTGTGATCAGGCGGGACACGCACACGGCTGGATGTCGCCGCAGTATCGCGCCGCCGCGGTGGAGGTGGATGCCGCGATCGGCGTGCTGTCGGAGCTCACGGAGCATTCGCTGCTGATCGTCATGGCGGATCACGGCGGCGGAGGCGTGAGCACGCATGACCACGCCGAGCCGCATCCCACCAACGACCACATTCCCCTGATCCTCGCCGGCCCCGACGTCACGCGCCGCCATCAACTCACGCGGCAGGTGTCGCTGCTCGACATCCCGCCGACGCTGCTGTGGTGGTTCGGATTGGAAGTGCCGGTGTGCTACGAGGGCCGCGTGCTGACGCAGGCGTTCACGCGCACGGCGCAGCCGGCAGAGGCGGCCGTTTGATGCGCTGGCTCACGCATCTCGGTGGCGCCCGCGTGACGATCGGGATCGGGCTGGTCCTGGTCGCGGTCGGTGAGCAGCTCCTTGGGCTCGCGGCGCTGTTCGCGCTGACGACGTCGCACCTCGCGGTTCAAGGTCTGAAGCGCATGGTGGCGCGGCCGCGGCCCTGCGACGCGAGTGGCCGGCTGTTGGCGCTGATCGATCTCCCGGATCCGTACTCCTTCCCCTCCGGTCATGCCGCGGCCGCGAGCGCGGTCGGCGGCACAATCGCGATCGCGCACCCGCTGCTCGCGCCCGTCGTTCTGCCATTGGCCGCGTTGATCGCGGTGTCGCGCGTGAGGCTGCGCGTGCATCACATCGGCGACGTCGTCGCCGGGATGTTGCTCGGGGTGTGCGGTGCGATCGGCGCCGCTGCCCTCATCCTGCGCTGACAATCCGTGCCCGGCGGCGGATTGCACGGCCGTTCGTCCGGGTGCCCAGGTAGCGGAGGCTCGTTGTTACAGACTCGTGACACTGGCAATAGAGTTTGGTGATGCGAGAAGGCGAGTCTTCGTTACCTGGTTACATCAACCCCTCGTGAGGAGAAAACCGTGCACGTACGACAACTGTTGAGGTTCGCTGCGGCAGGCGCCGTCAGCGCGACATTGGCTACCAGCAGCCTTCGCGCCCAGACGCCCGCGACCCCCGCACCACAGGTCACGGTCGGCGGTGTGGCGTATCTGCAGTACGTCTACCAGCTCAAAGACACCGCGGCCCACAACAACAACTTCGACGTCACCCGCGCGTACATCAACGTCCTCGGCCGCTTCTCCGGCGGCGTGAGCACGCGGGTTACGGCGGACATCAACCGCCCCGCAGGGGACAACTCGCTGCGCTATCGCCTCAAGTACGCCTTCGTCGCCTACACTCCGCAGGGCAGCTCACTCACCTACAAGCTCGGCCAGATCCACACGCCCTTCATCGATTGGGAAGAGGCCCTGTGGGACTACCGCATGCAGGGACAGATGGCGATGGAGCGCGGCGGGTATGTCTCATCGTCCGACTTCGGCCTGGGCGTGGACGGCAACTGGAACGCCGATCGCGTCAACATGCAGGTGGGGATCTACAACGGCGAAAGCTACAGCGGCGGGACCGGCGATAAGCGCAAAGACCTGATGGCTCGCGTATCGGTGCGTGTGAGCGAGACCGATGACGCCAGCCGGGTCGGCGGGCTTCGGGTCAGTGCGTACGGCCAGTACGGCAAGCCGACGAGCGGCGGCCAGCGTAGCCGGCTGCTCGGCATGGTGTCATACCGCACGAAGCAGATCACGTTAGCCGGGGAATACGCCGTGACGAGGGACAGCACCACGGGCCCACCGACCGTCGCCAAGTCCTCCGGTTCAGTCGCGAGCTTGTTCGGTGTGTACCACTTCCAGAACTCCAAAGCCTCGCTGCTGGCCCGCGTCGACCTCACGGACCCGAACACGAACGTCGGCAACAACCGGCTCACTCGCTTCATCGGCGGGGCCTCGTATCAACTCTCGCCGAACCTCCGCCTGCTCGCAGACCTGGACATGCTCTCGTACCAGGGTGGTGCGCCCACACCGGCACTCGAGGCGACGCGGTCGCAGGCTCTGTTCCAGGCGCAGTTCACGTTCTAACGGCATCCACGGAGACACTCATCATGAAGTTCACCCGCTTTCTCGCTCTCGCCGCACTGCTCGGCACCGCTGTTCCGGCCGCCGCGCAAGTCACGCTGAACGGCGCCGGGGCGACGTTCCCGAACATCATCTATTCGAACTGGATGCTGACCTACAATCAGGCGCATCCCGATGTGAAGCTGAACTACCAATCGATCGGCTCGGGCGGCGGCATCCGTCAGTTCTCCGACGGCACCGTCGATTTCGGTGCCACCGACGCCCCGATGACCGACTCGGCCATGGCCGCCATTAAGGGCGATGTGCTGCATATCCCCACGGTGCTCGGCGCCGTCGTTGCTGCGTACACGCTGCCCGATGTCTCCCAGCCGATTCGTATCACTCCGGACGTCCTGGCCGACATCTTCCTCGGTAAAGTCACAAAGTGGAATGACGCACGGTTGGCGAGCATCAACCCTGGCGTCACCCTGCCGAACCAGGACATCATCGTCGTCCACCGCTCCGACGGTTCGGGCACATCGTTCGTCTGGACCGACTACCTCTCCAAGGTCAGCCCGGAGTGGGCGCAGAAAGTTGGCAAGGGTCCGTCGGTAAGCTGGCCGGTAGGTCTTGGTGGCCGGGGCAATGAAGGCGTCGCCGCCACCGTCCGGCAGACGCCGGGCGCGATCGGCTACATCGAGCTGGGATACGCCCTGATCAACAAGATGCCGTTCGCGGTTCTGAAGAATCAGGCGGGTAACTGGATTACCGCCTCGCTGGAATCGGTGACCGCCGCCGCGGCCGGTGGAATGAAGGACATGGGCCCGAACACCGACTTCCGCGTGTCGATCACCAACTCACCCGGCGCTCAGGCCTATCCAGCCGCAAGCTTCACATGGCTGCTGGTTCATAAGACGTACTCCGATTCCGCCAAGGCCCGGACACTCGTCGAGTTCATCTGGTGGGCCGAGACCGAAGGCCAGGCGAAGGCTCCCGAGCTCGGCTATGCGCCGCTGCCCAAAGAGCTGCGCCCCTGGATCCAGGCTCGCCTCAAGAGCGTCACGGCCAACGGGCGGCCCGTTTGGAAGGGCACTGCAGAGTAGCGATTCGTAGTGACAATCCCGTTACACCGCCGTGACAGGGAGTTCGTGAGCCGCCGGTAGGTTTCCGGCGGCCATGGCTCCCCCCCTTCCATCGCTTCGCGGCATCGATCGCAGCGACCGAATCTATCGACGCGTCCTAACAACCTTCGCGCTCGCGCTGCCACTCCTGATTCTGATCATTCTCGGGGTGCTGCTGGTCAGCGCCCTGCCGGCAATCACGGCGTTCGGGCCGTCGTTCCTCTGGACCTCGACGTGGGACCCCGTCGCCGAGGTGTACGGCGCGGCCCCGATGATCTTCGGCACGCTCGCCTCGTCGCTGCTGGCCTTGCTGATCGCCGTGCCGCTGGCGCTCAGCGTCGCGATTTTTCTGACCGAATTCTCGCCGCGCTGGCTGCGCCAACCGGTCGCGTTCCTCGTGGAGCTGCTCGCCGCGATTCCGAGCGTGGTATACGGGACGTGGGGCATTTTCGTGCTCATCCCGTTCCTGCGCGGTCATGTTGTGCCGCCGCTGAAGGCGGTGTTCGGGTGGACGCCGTTCCTGCAGGGTGTGTTCTACGGGAACTCGCTGCTCGCCGGCGGCATCATTCTCGCGATCATGATCGTGCCGTACATCGCGGCGGTGTCGCGCGAGGTGTTGCTCGCCGTGCCGATCAGTCAGCGTGAGGCGGCGCTCGCCATGGGTGCCACGCGGTGGGAGGCGGTGCGCTCCGCCGTGTTGCCGTACGGACGGGCGGGCCTCATCGGCGCAATCATCCTCGGCCTCGGCCGGGCGCTGGGTGAGACGATGGCGGTGACGATGGTGATCGGGAATCGTCACGATATCAGCGTCTCGCTGCTGCAGCCGGCGTACACGATGGCGGCGGCGATCGCCAACGAGTTCAGCGAAGCGACCACGCACATGTATCAATCCGCGCTGTTCGAGGTGGGGCTGATCCTGTTCGTGATCACCGTGGTCGTCAACGCGATCGCCCGCATTCTGATCTGGCGCGTCGCGCGCGGCGCGGCGGTGGGAAGCAAAGCGTTGTGAGCGCGCGTGCGTTCAGCCGGCATCTGAGGAGCCGTCTGATGACGGTACTGGTCATCATTCTGTCGTTCACCGCCGTCCTCGCCCTGGTGCTCATTCTCGGCAACCTGATCGCGAAGGGCGCGTCGTCGATCGACTGGGCATTCTTTACCAAGAGCCCGGTCCCGGCCGGACAATCGGGTGGCGGCGTCGCCAACGCGATTGCGGGAACCGTCATCGTCGTGGGCCTCGCGGCGTTGATCGGCGTGCCCATCGGGGTCGGCGCCGGGATGTATCTCGCCGAGTATGGCGCCGGACGGCTGGGGTTCCTGGTGCGCTTCGTCGCGGACGTGCTGAACGGCACACCGTCGATCGTGATCGGCATCGTGGGATGGACGTTCATCGTCAAACCGAGCGGCCACTTCTCGGCGCTGGCCGGCAGCGTCGCGCTGGCCATCCTGATGATCCCCATGCTGGCGCGGACCACGGAGGAGATGGTCCGCCTGGTACCGCACTCGCTCAGGGAGGCGGCACTGGCGCTCGGCTACCCGCGCTGGCGTACCTCGCTCAAGATCGTGGCGCGCACGGCCTTGGGCGGGATCGTGACGGGATGTCTCGTCGGCATCGCGCGCGTTGCGGGAGAGACCGCGCCGCTGCTGTTCACGGCACTCGGCAATCTCAATTTCACGCTTTCCGTCGGCCAGCCGATGCAGACGCTGTCGCTGCAGATCTACGTCTACGCGACCGGCCCGTTCGACGAGTGGCATCGCCTGGCCTGGGCGTCGGCGCTCGTGCTGATGGGACTCGTCCTCGTAATCTCACTCGCGGCCCGCTGGGTCACCCGGCAGCGCTATGGTAGCGTCCGCTAACACGCGGCTGCGCCTCGAGGTGTCGCACCTGACGGCGCTGTTCGGACAACAGCGCGCCGTGCGCGACGTGTCGCTGCTGTTTCCGGCGCATACGGTCACCGCCATCATCGGGCCGTCGGGCTGCGGCAAGTCCACCCTGCTCCGCTGCCTCAACCGGATGCACGAGCTGACGCCGGGTGCGACGGTCAGCGGCGAGGTGTTGCTCGACAACGTGAACATTTACGCGCCGGACGTGAATCCGGTCGAGCTGCGGCGCCGCATCGGGATGGTGTTCCAGCGCCCCACGCCGTTCCCCACGATGTCGATCTACGACAACGTCGCGGCGGGACTCAAGGTCAACGGCCGGCGGCCCCGCGCCGAAATCGACGACGCCGTCGAGCGTGCGCTGCGCCAGGCCGCGCTGTGGGACGAGGTGAACGATCGTCTCCGCACCAGCGCGCTGGCGCTGTCGGGCGGCCAGCAGCAGCGGCTCTGTATCGCGCGCGCCGTGGCGCCAGAGCCGGAGATTCTGCTGCTCGACGAGCCGACCGCGTCGCTCGATCCCGCCGGCACCCAGCGCATCGAGGAGCTGTGCCACGAGCTCAAACGGCTCTACACGATCGTGATCGTGACGCACAACATGCAGCAGGCCGCGCGCGTGTCCGATTACACGGCGTTCATGTATCTGGGGAGCCTGATCGAAGTCGGAATCACCAATGAGGTCTTCACGAAGCCGAAGGTGGAGCAGACTGAGGCGTACATCACCGGAAGGTTTGGATGAAGACTATGACTGAACGTGAGAACGTTGGAAAGATGGAACGGAAAGCCGCTGACGTTCCATCTTTCCATCGTTCCATCGTTCCTTCGGTTCTCGAGTCCCAAGCCTACAGCTTCTGGTACGGGCCGAAGCAGGCGCTGTTTGACGTCAGCTGCGCCATCCCGCCCAACGCGATCACCGCGCTGATCGGCCCGTCGGGCTGCGGCAAGACGACGTTTCTGCGGTCCATCAACCGGCTGCACGATCTCACCCCCGGGGCGCGGCACGCCGGTGATATCCTGCTCGACGGCGTATCGATCTTCGCGCCCGGCACCGACGTGGTCGGGCTGCGACAGCGGATCGGGATGGTCTTCCAGCGCCCCAATCCATTCCCCAAGCCGGTCTATGACAACGTGGCGTACGGGCCGCGCCTCAACGCCCTCGCCCATCCGCGCGAGCTGCCGGATCGTGTGGAACGCGCACTGCGGCAGGCCGCGCTGTGGGACGAGGTGAAGGACCGGCTGCGTGAGCCGGGGACCTCGCTCTCCGGCGGGCAGCAGCAGCGGCTCTGCATCGCGCGTGCGCTGGCGAACGAGCCGGAGGTGCTGCTGATGGACGAGCCGTGCTCCGCGCTCGACCCGATCGCGACGCAACGCATCGAGGAGCTGCTGGTCGAGCTGAAGCAGACGTATACAATCGTGATCGTGACGCATAACATGCAGCAGGCGGCACGCGTCTCGGATTACACGGGATTCTTTTACGTGGGCAAGCTGGTGGAGTTCGGCACGACCCAGCAGGTCTTCACTCGACCCACCGATGAACGGACGGAAGCTTACATCACAGGAAGGTTCGGATGAACGCACAAGCGACAAGCCATCGGCATTTCCACGACGAGCTCTCCGAGCTCAAAGTCGCGCTGCTCAACATGTCGGGCGAGGCGCAGGCCGCGCTCGCCGCCGCGGTCGACGCCGTGCTGCAACGCGACGGCGACAAGGCGCGCGACGTCATCGCCGGGGACCGAGAGATCGACAATCTCGAGCTCGAGGTCGAAGAGACCGTCATTCGCCTGCTGGCGACCCAGCAGCCGATGGCGCGCGACCTGCGGTTCCTCACGGCGGCGATGAAGATCTCCAACGACCTCGAGCGCGTCGGTGATCACGCCGTCAACATCGCGCAGTCCGCCGAGCGCCTGCTCGCCAGCCGGCCGATCGTGCCGGAGCCGGAGCTGCTGGAGATGGCCCGGCAGGCGCGCACCATGCTCGCCGACGCGCTGGATGCGTTCGTCCGCGGCGACGCGCAGGCCGGCCGCGCGATCTGCCGCCGCGACGACAGCGTCGACGCGCTGCACGCTTCGATGTTCCGGATTCTGCTGACGCACATGATGGAAGACCCGCACATCATCGGCACCGCGATGGAGCTGTTCTTGGTGAGCCGGAATCTCGAACGGGTAGCGGACCTGGCCACGAACATCGCCGAGGACGTCGTGTTCCTGGTCGAGGGCAAATCGATCAAACACCACGCGGAAGAGCGGTCTCAGTAACTCCGGTAGCGGTAATACGACTCGGGCTGCGTCGGCCGGCGGCGCAGCACCTCGTCCGAGGCGAACAGCCGTATCAGGAGCAGCCCGGCCACAAACCCACCGATGTGCGCGAAGAAGGCGACGCCACCCTTCTCGATTTCGCTGAGACCCGCCAGTCCGCTCAGAACCTGCAAGAGGATCCAGTAGCCGAGCATCACCCAGGCGGGCAGCGCGACGGTCGTGATATAGATCGGGAGAATGAGCAGGGTGTGAACCCGCACCCGGGGATACAGCAGGAGATAGGCGCCGAGCACTCCACTGATTGCTCCCGACGCGCCGACCATCGGGACCAGCGAGTGGGGGCTGACGAACGTCTGCGTCGCGGCGGCCGCGATACCGCACAGCAGGTAGAAGATCAGGAATTTCCCATGCCCCATGACGTCTTCGATGTTGTTCCCGAACACCCACAGGAACACCATGTTGCCGATCAGGTGCAGCCAGCCACCGTGCATGAACATCGAGGTGAGCACGGTCCAGTACTGCGGCGTCGCGTGGACCAGGCAGTACATCCCGGGCGCGAGCTCGACGCCGCTTCCCGGCTTGACGCTGTGCAGCACTTCGGCAGGGATTAGGCCGAGGTTGCAGACCGAGTGGACCAGTGGCCCCTGCGCCCCTGCGCCCTGTACTAGAATGAAGGCGAGCGCATTGGCGATGATGATGGCGATGGTAATGACGGCGGGTCGTTCGGTGGGGTTCTCATCCTTGTACGGAAACATGAGGCAGAATCTAGGCGGTTAGGCGGTTAGAATTTCAGTGTCCAACCGCCTAACCGCTTAACCGCCTGCCTATTTGGCATTTGTTTCAGGCACGATGCTTGCCTTCTGCGACCGAGAGCATCAGGTCGGCATCAAATCCCTATCAGGAGCTGAGAAATGGCTGAGAAGATCATCGGCATTGACCTCGGGACGACAAACTCCGTTGTCGCGGTCATGGAAGGTGGCGATCCCGTCGTCATCCCCAACGCTGAAGGCGGGCGCACGACCCCCTCAGTGGTCGCATTCACGAAGGATGGGGAGCGACTCGTTGGGCAGGTGGCGAAGCGGCAGGCGGTGACCAACCCGCAGAACACGATCTTCTCGATCAAGCGATTCATGGGACGGCGCTACGAAGAGGTTACGGAAGAGATCAAGCGCGTTCCTTACAAAGTCGTGCGCGGTCAGAACGGGCTCGTGGCGGTGGAGGTCAACGGGAAGCAGTACGCCCCGCCGGAGATCTCGGCGATGATCCTCCAGAAGATGCGGCAGACGGCGGAAGACTACCTCGGCCACAAGGTCGAAAAGGCGGTCATTACCGTTCCCGCGTACTTCAACGACTCGCAGCGCCAGGCGACCAAGGACGCCGGCAAGATCGCCGGCCTCGACGTGGTCCGCATCATCAACGAGCCCACGGCATCGGCCCTCGCCTACGGCCTGGACAAGAAGAAGGAAGAGAAAATCGCGGTGTACGATCTGGGCGGCGGTACGTACGACATCTCGGTCCTCGAGCTCGCCGAAGGCGTGTTCGAGGTCAAGAGCACGAACGGCGACACGCACCTGGGCGGCGATGACTTCGACGCGCGGGTGATGCAGTGGCTCGTCGACGAGTTCAAGCGCGACCAGGGGATCGACCTCTCCAAGGATCCGATGGCGCTGCAGCGCCTCAAAGAAGCCGCGGAGAAGGCCAAGATGGAGCTGTCGACCGTGATGCAGACGGAGATCAATCTGCCGTTCATCACGGCGGACCAGTCCGGACCCAAGCACCTGAACCTTTCGCTCACGCGTGCCAAGCTGGAGCAGCTGGTGGACGATCTGGTGAAGCGCACCATGCCGCCCATGCAGCAGGCCCTGACGGATGCCGGGCTCAAGCCGGGTGACATCAACGAAGTCATCCTGGTCGGTGGCCAAACGCGGATGCCGAAGGTCCAAGAGATCGTCAAGAGCTTCTTCGGCAAGGAGCCGCACAAGGGCGTCAACCCCGACGAGGTGGTGGCGATCGGTGCGGCGATTCAGGGTGGCGTGCTCGCGGGCGAGGTCAAGGACGTACTGCTGCTCGACGTCACGCCGCTGTCGCTCGGCATCGAGACGCTGGGCGGCGTCACCACCGTCCTGATTCCCCGCAACACGACCATCCCGACCAAAAAGTCGGAGGTGTTCTCGACGGCGGAGGACAATCAGACGACGGTGGAGATCCACGTGCTCCAGGGCGAGCGGCAGATGGCCGCGGACAACCGCACCATCGGCAAATTCCAGCTCACCGGAATTCCACCCGCCCCGCGCGGCATCCCGCAGGTCGAGGTGACGTTCGACATCGATGCCAACGGCATCCTGCACGTCTCCGCGAAGGACAAGGCGACGGGCAAGGAGCAGAAGATCCGGATCGAAGCGTCGTCCGGCTTGGCGGACAAGGACATCGACAAGATGGTGAAGGACGCCGAGGCGCACGCCGCCGAGGACAAGAAGCGGCGCGACGTGATCGAGCAGCGGAATCGCCTCGACAACATGGTGTATCAGGTCACGAAGGAGTCCAAGGAGTGGGTCGACAAGCTCGAGGCGGGCCTCAAGTCCCGGCTCGATGCGGCGATTCAGTCGGCGCAGTCGGCTCTGCGCAGCGGCAACGCCGACGAGATCAGCAAGGCGCTCGAGGAGCTGCAGCAGGCCTATTCCGCGGCGGGCGCGTCATTGTACGCGGCACGCGGAGCGGGAGCGGAAGGCGGCGCCGGCCCGTCCGGTAGTGCTGACGGCCAGCCCGGTGCCGAAGCAGGTGCCAAGAAGGATCCGAATGTGGTGGATGCCGATTACGAAATCATGGACGACGATAAATCCAAAAAGTCATAAAAGGGGGAACGGATGTCGGTGAAGACGCGGGACTGGTTGAAATTCGGCACTTTGGTGGCAATGGCGTTTGCGCTCGGGTTGGCATTCGCCTCGGCCTTTCGTTTACCCGCTCGCGGCGAAGCGGCGGTCCGCTCGGTCCTTCAGGACACGGGGCGGCCCATTCCTCAGGCGAAGGCCGCGGTCGATCTCGGCCAGGCATTCGCCTCGGTCGCCGAGCATGTGAAGCCGGCGGTCGTGTTCATCCGCTCCGAACGCCGTGAGCGGGTCGCCAACCGCCGGTTGCCGCCGGGGTTCGAGGATTTCTTCCAGGTCCCGCGCCGTCCCCAGGTCGAGCAGGGGTCGGGGTCGGGCTTCCTGGTCTCGCAGGACGGATACATCCTCACGAATAATCACGTCGTGCAGGGCGCGGACCGCGTGACGGTGCGGCTGTTCGACAATCGTGAGTTCACGGCAAAGACCATCGGGACCGATCCCTCCACCGACGTCGCGGTCATCAAGATCCAGGCAACAGGGCTGCCGACGGTCCGCCTCGGCGATGCCGATTCGACCGAAATCGGCAACTGGGTGCTGGCCATCGGCAACCCGTTGGGGGAGAACTTCACCTTCACCGTGACGGCCGGGATCGTGAGCGCCAAGGGGCGTCTGCTCGCCGGCCTGAATCAAAGCCGCTACGCCATTCAAGACTTCATTCAAACCGATGCGGCCATCAATCCCGGCAACTCGGGCGGGCCGCTGGTCAACGTGCGTGGCGAGGTCATCGGCATCAATTCGGCCATCGCCAGTGAGACCGGATACTATGCCGGGTACGGGTTTGCAATCCCGATCAACCTCGCCCGCACCGTGATGACGCAACTGATCGCCACGGGGCACGTCGAGCGCGCCGTCATGGGCATCAGCATCCGTGACGCAGATCAGGAAGACGCGCAGGCGGTCGGGCTGCCGACGATCAAGGGCGTGGTCGTCCGCGATTACACGAATGGTGATTCGCCGGCGAAGCGCGCCGGAATCCAGCCGGGCGACGTGATTGTCGCGGTCGAGGGGCAGCCGGTGCAGTCCGTTCCTCAGCTGCAGCAGCGCGTCGGCTTCAAGAAGCCCGGAGACGTCGTGCAGGTCACATTCGTACGCGGCGGGGGGCGGCAGCAGACACTGCCGGTCCGGCTCTCCGCGCCGCCCAGTGCCGACCGCGAAATCGCCGAGAACGATTCCGGTCAGCGCAACGAACCGGCGAGCGCTACCAGTCCGCTAGGCATTTCGGTGCAGCCGCTCACGCAGGAAGACGCGCGTGATCCGGACCTGCGTCCGGTGATGCGCGCCGGTGGAGCGCTGGTGGTGAGCGAGGTGTCCCCTGACGGACCCGCCTATCGCAAGCTCGCGGATGCGTCATCGGGATATCCCGACATCATCCTGAAGGTCAACGGGCAGCAGACACGTAGCGTTGCCGAGTTCAAGACCGCGGTCGCAGCAGTCCGGAAAGGCGACGTGGCGACACTGTCGGTGTTGCGCCGCACGCCGGACGGCTGGCTCGGTGACATCGTGAGAGTGCGCGTTCCCTAGCGGACGCCCGGCTCGGCCGCCGGCCGGCGCTCGACCAGCATCATCACGGCGGTCACGGCGAGCCACAGGACGAACAGCGCCTGGCTGTAGTAGAGGTTTGGCGAGAATTCGCTGAACACTACAGCCACGGCGCTGTTTGCTATCGCGACGACCCACGCCATCCAGGCGAGCCACTTCGGCCACACCCCGCCGTTCCGTATCGCCCACCCGAACATGTAGGCCACCAAGCCGAGCAGGAACGTCGCGAGCCGCTCAGCGGCGAGTCCCATCGGGTGCAGCATGTCGTAGACGAAAACGGCGTGCGTCCCGGTCAGCCCCGTGTCGGACGCGGTGTAGGCACGCGCCAGCTGCCAGCCGGCGCCCACCATGAAGAGGATGTTGAGCGACCAGACGGAAAAGGCGAATGCGCCCAGCCGCACGCCCGCGCGACCGGGTGTCGAACCGGGCGTATCGTTGTGGCGCAGCGCGACGCCGATCAGGCCCGTGTACATGAATGCCAGACCGAACAGCAGCGACCAGTGAATCGCGCGCCAGCCCTTCGTCCGTGCGATGGTGCTGAGCTGCGCAGCGCCGTCGCCGGAGAGGAGCGGATGCATGAGGCCGGCGACACCAACCAGCAGGACGCCGATGAGCAGACACAGTCCGTAGAACAGCGGCCGGCGCGTCACGACCATTGGCATTCCCCGAGGTTGGAAGTCGGGCCTAATCTAGCACGCACTCCGGCCGGCGATATATTGCCCGCAATGGACCTCAATCGCATTCTCCGCGAGGGCTTCATCGCCGGCTGCATCGGCGCCGCGACCGTCGCCGCCTGGTTCCTGGTGGTGGACACGATCAACGGCCAGCCGCTGTTCACGCCGGCGATGCTCGGCAGCGCGGTCTTCTGGGGCGCGCACGATCCCTCGGCTGTCGTCATCGAGCCCGCCCGCATCTTCGGCTACACGATGATTCACGTCAGCGCGTTCGTCGTGGTGGGATGCATCGCCGCGGCGCTGGCGGCCGAGGTCGAGTTCGCGCCCTCGACACTATTCCTCGTCATCGTGGGATTCTGCTTCTTTGAGGTCGGCTTCTACATCCTCGTCGCCCTGCTCGCCAAGCCGCTGCTCGGCTACCTGGCGTGGTGGAGCGTGGCGATCGGGAACGGACTGGCAGCCCTCGGCATGGGCTATTACCTGTGGCGTGAGCACCCGCGGATTGGTGAGGAGTTGCGCCGGCACCCGCTCGGAGAAACGGAAGACGGAGAATGACGAATGATCAATGATCATTGAACATTGATCATTGATCATTGATCATTCGTCCCATAGGCGGCTTCCGGTACCTGCGTTTCAGCATCCCCTCTCTGGTCCCAAACTGAGTATCTGAACCACACGACGCTCATCACGATCCACAGCATCAATCCCCCCAGGACCCACATCAACAAGCCGCCAATCTGCTGATCCTCGAGCGGCGATAGACCCCAGACACGCGGCGCGGCGGCGTAGAACGGATAGAGCACCGAGTCGGACAGCGTGATCAGCGCCCCCGTCACCGACATGGGAATGCCGAGCAGGAACAGGTAGAGCAGCTGGAGCAGGTGCGGAATCCGCGGCAGCTCCGGAACGGGTGAGAGCACCGGCCACCACATGAGAACGGCCGTTGTGAGAAAAATCAGGTGCTGGACGATGTGGAGGTTGTGATTGCGGAGCGCGGCCTCGTACAGCGCCGGCACATGCCAGATGACGATCGGTCCCGTGAACACGATCGCGGCCACGAGTGGCCGAGTGACCACACGGCCCAGCGCCATCACCCACCTCGGCCGCAGCAACGGCCGCACGACGTGCGCGGGAGACCCGTACAGCAGCAGCGGCGGGAAGACGAGCGTCAGCACGAGGTGCTGCGCCATGTGCGCGCTGAACAGGTAGGTGTCGGACAGATTGTGGAGCGGCCCGTTCAAGGCCACAAACAGAACGGCGAGTGCGCCGGCAAAACTTGCAACGTGGCGTCGTGCCGACCGAAGACCGCCTAGATAGACATAGAGCCCGCCTAGAAGGACGAGCCCGGCCGCGACGCTCGGATGCACCGCCCACGTGTTCCACGTGGGAATGATCAATGTCCAATGATCAATGATCATTGATCATTGATCGTTGATCATTGGTCATTCTTCAGCTTCCGGTCCGCAGCCGCACCGCTCCATAAAAGATGAACAGGAGGCTCACGACCACCGCGATGCCAAGGAGCAGCGGCCCGCCGAACAGAAACGTGAAGAAGCGATTGTCGAATTTGAGATGCATGTAGAACATCACCACCAGGGTGAACTTGACGGCCGACAGCACCAGCAGCACGGGTACGAGGACTCCCTGAAACGCCGGCACGTAGAAGACGCCCACCTCGATCAGCGTGATCATGACGAGAACCGCCGCGATCCGTAGATAGGTGCCCGTCGTCGCATGTGCCGTACCCTGCTCGCTCATCCTGCCCTTCCCTTTCGCGTCATTGAATCAGGTAGACGACCGTGAAGATCACGATCCATACGACGTCCACGAAGTGCCAATACAGCCCGGTGATTTCGACCGTGAGCGCATTCTTGGGACCGAGCTTCCCGCGCAACGCCTGGATCCACAGCGTCAGCAGCCAGATCACGCCCACCGTCACGTGCGCGCCGTGCGTCCCGGTGAGCACATAGAAGGTCGAGCCGAACAGGTTCGTCGTGAGCCCAAGCCCCTCGTGCACGAAGTGGCTGAACTCCCAGAACTGCCCACCGAGGAAGACGAGGCCCAGCAGCGCCGTCACGAGCAGCCACAGCTTCCCCTGCTTCATGTCGCCGCGCTGCACCGCGGCCAGGGCGAGCACCATCGCGAGGCTCGACATGAGCAGGTCGAACGTGCTGAACGACGTGAACGGGATGTTCAGGATCTCGTGCGGATACGGGCCGACGAGGCTTCTTCCTTTATAGACCAGATACGTCGAGATGAGCGAGCCGAAGAGCAGGCATTCCGAGCCGATGAACGCCCAGAATGCCATCTTGCGGCTGTCGAGCCCCATGCTCGTGCGATGCGCGTGCGCCCCGGAGGGGGGGTGTGAGTGTGTCATCTCACATCTCGAGTGGCTCGTAGGCCCATCGATAAATTCCCACTATCAGGACCGCGGCGCCGACCAGCACGATGGGGAGCAGGCGCGACAACGCGCCGATCGCCATCACCGGCAGTCCGAACGCCGTGATCATCGGCCACCA
>Ga0137415_10003073_pt1 | contig 16542 bp, 16 predicted proteins | sample CZODoug3_1_1_16f_FD_183082 | JGI IMG/M metagenome (GOLD analysis project Ga0137415, IMG submission 183082) | Vadose zone soil fungal communities from Angelo Coast Range Reserve, California, USA - CZODoug3_1_1_16fungal (Hybrid Assembly) | ecosystem: Environmental > Terrestrial > Soil > Vadose...
TCCCCATCGTCTAGAGGCCTAGGACATCGCCCTTTCACGGCGGTAACACGAGTTCGAATCTCGTTGGGGACGCCATTAAAAACAACGGGTTACGCTAATCGCGCTACGGGAAAAGACTCCATACGGATCTGTACGGAAAGCCCGAAACGTAGTCGTTGCGCCGAATGAGCTGGCGAGTAGCATCGCCCGACATGAACGACGCGCAAGCGATGACTCTCGCCGTCTTGTTCACACTGGTGGCGGCTGAGTACGCCGAAGCTTCCGTGGTCGTGGACAAAGAGCGCAGCATGCATGCGCCGGGTATCGGGGCGCTCGCGCCGCACCTCGATTACGAGGCACAACCGAAGCTCCCACCGCCTATCAATGAAATGCCGCCCGGTGGCCGTCAGACGTTTGCCATGCCGAGCTACCAGGCTTGGTACGAGCAGCATCGCGCAGCGACACAGGCCGCCATCGATACCACGATGCATCGGAACGCCGCGTTGCTGGACTCACTCACAAAATCACAACCCGCTACGGGTGGCGCTTCAACCGCGTCTCCAGCTGCCACCAAAATCCCCAGCCCGTAACTCCACCAGCGGCCGAACCTGCGCCAAGACCCCACAACCGTGAATGAGGATCAGCGGAATCACCAGTAGACAGTGACCGCCACCGCGCGGCGATAGTGGCGCGGCAAAGAGACCGTGCCCACTTTGAGCCCACTATCCGGCCAGCACTGAAGACGTTGCGGATCGTGTGAGGAGACCTCTCGCGCGGGTTTCCGCGCGCCGTGGCTATACACGTCGACTGCTGCGTTACAAATCCATTGTCTGGATTAGCACAGAACCATCCGATTCCACGCGACCCGCCAGATACTTCCGGCGGGCTTCATGTTCGATCCGCTCGCGGTTGGCTTTGAATACTTTGAGCTTGTCTTTGTTGTCTCCGTCAAAGTGATCGTCCAGTGCTTCCCTACTGATGGCGCAGACAACGGTTTTGTCACCATCTTTTCCTTTGAAGAGGACGACCATGCGAACCGGATCGTACTGTGCACTGGCTTCGGCAAAAACGAGAACGCGTTCGTCTAGCATACCGAGCACTCCCAGAATATTCGTGACCGTAGACAATTGAATGTCCCGTTCGCCGCTCTCGAAGCGCGAGATAGTGGGTGTACTGACGCCTGCCAGATCGGCGAGTCTCTGTTGTGTCAGCTTTTGGCCTTTCCGCCTTTGCTTCGCTTCTTCGATAATAGCGGGCCAGTTGATGCGAAACTGCCGTTCCATCTTTTCTCCATTCTCTCTTTCAAACGTTCACGTAACGGCTTCGGCCCTACGTCCGATCCTTCCAGCGCCGCCAAGGCCGTCGGCAGGCGCTTGCCCAATTGCTCGACCGCACTGACAAGCGCGTCTTCGTTCACACCAAATCCCTCCGCCATGCGTACGAGATGTTTGGCTTGCAGCAAGCCAATCGCCATGTTGCGAGCCCCGGCGATGCTCAACGCAATCGATTGATACTCGGGATAGAAGGACGCGGCGACAAGATCATAGGCGGGCGCCAGCCGCAGCCCATCGCGCGTGTGGAACATCGCAAAATTCTTGAAATGCGCATCCGTGTTGCCGACGAGGAGGCACGTGAGGATCCGGCGCAGCAGCCGATCTGCCTCAACCGGTATGCATGAAGGCGTGCGCAGGATGAACTGCCCGAGGTCTTCGTATGCGCCGTCGTACTTGTCGTCACCCGAGTATTTGCCGAGGAGCTGGTTGAACTCCTCGAAATGAATGAGCCGCTTTCCTGAGCCTGTGCGGTCAAAACGCGGAATGATCAGCGCGTTCTCCTTGATCGATTGCAGATGAACGATATCCATATCGACGATTTCTTCACCGGGCAGCAGCGTACGCACCGCCAGTGTGGTCAGGTATTCCAGCTCCAGCAGGTCGGTGAGATTGCCGGAAGGAAGTTTTGCAATGTGCGTGCTGAGTTCATTCGGCCCGACCGGGCGATAGCTTCTGCCTTCCTTGAGGACAAGCAGCTTGCGTTGGACGCCTGAAAGGGAAGCTCTGCCCAGCAGGGCGGCAATTGTCGCCTCGTCGGCGTGATCGATGTCCATACGCGCGGCGGGCTCTGGGTCCTCAACCGATACCGCGCCCGCAAGGTCGTGACCGAAGCCGAGTAGCAGCGCGAACCGATTGCCGGGATCAATGCCGAGCGCGCGCGCCTGCGCGTTGCGGAACCATCCTTCGGCAACGAGGTTGTCGAAAAAGGGATGGAGTCCGCGCTCGGAGATATGAGGCCCCGCCCGAAGCGGGAGCGTATGGGCAATGGCGGCGGGTTGCTCGCTGCTCAGATACGTGGGATCGTAGGTAAAGACGCATCGCCCACCGGGCTCCTCTTGGAGCCGCCCAGCGTATGTATCCTTGAAGTAGACCTTGCCCCAAAGCGTCCGCGCCATATAAATCCTGTTTTATATCTCTCTAGTTCTTCACGAAAAATATAAACTATACTTTATATTTTTGTGGGAAAAGTCAAGAAGATAAAATGTGTTTTATATCCGGATCAAGCCAAGGCGGATGGCTTGGCCCCACGGCACGGTCCGCACGCAGACACGCTCGAATGCCAGGGAATCTCAAGATACTCGCCCCGACCGTTCCCCCCTCTTCGCGAACTTGTAAGTGTTCCTTACAGGTTTCCTCGGCCAGCAGTTCGCGTTCGGTTGTCCTGGAAATTGCTGCTTACGGGACGGGTCGTCGACGATCGCCTCGTTGAGCGATCAAACTCAGAACTCAACCGGTGCATGCAAGTATTCGCTTTTCATGAACCCCGCGAGCAGCGCACGATACATCCTGAATGTATTGAGTGACTGCTCCAATCTGCACAACGCGCCGTGATGGTTGGTTCAGCTCGAGATCGAGGGCTACGATCAGTTCCTTCATGAGATATCTCCGGCCTACAGCAGCGGCAGCGCACCCGTGATGGCATCCACGCGATCTGCACGGTCCGGGCCAACGGCAAGGGCTGTGTAGGTCGGGACGCCACCGAACTCGGTAAGCCCTGCATCCTGAATCAACGCTGCAATGAGGCCGGCTGCCTTGGACTCCTCATGCAACGCGAGTAGCTCCGCCTCCGAATTCACGGAGACGCAGATCTTCTTGAAGCGCCCAAGCAGCCAAGGCTCGAGCCGATCATCGAGTGGGATTACGAAATTTCTGGCGTCTTGATGCCCAAGCATGAGAATGGCGCGCATCGATGCGTGCGCTCCTTGCGCAATCATCTTGCCCTTTCGCATATTGAGATCTTTGCGCAATACGATCGTCTGCTTGTGCTCCATGCGCTCACTCCGCCACGGATGTTGATTCGTATTCTCGCACAAACAAACAGCCCGTCACACACAAAATAGCCTTCGGCCAGCGATCACACTCAACTGGCCGCGTCTGCTCTGACAAGTCACATCACGCCCCAACTGACGTGTTAAGCCCACCAGCACGTCGGCCGACGGACTTACGTATGGATGTGCACGTGTGCGCGAACGGTTCACGCGCGCAGTCAGCGCGTCCCTCCTGCGAGCGTCCTCCGCCCTTGCACGCTCGCGCGGAACCACTCGTTATATGCAGAGGCGTCAGCAGCAGGTTGCGTGACAAATTTGCGCATAAACTTTGAATACATCGTCAACTCGTCAGCACCTTGAAGAGCAGCGGCGAATCCGAAGGAGCGCCCTCCTTCGGTCTGTAGCTGTGCCGGGAATAAAATGCCCGCGCAGAGAGCGTGCTCTCGAGCGACAGCTCGCGGAGTCCCCGCAGTCGCGCCTCCGCTTCGACAGCCTCGAGCAGCGCACGCCCTACCCCTCCAAACTGCACCTCTGGCAGCACGTAACACAGGAGAATCAAACCCGTGGCGCTCAGTGAGGCAACGCCGCACACGCCGCGGGCGCCGCCCTCAGCAATCAACATGAAGTTACCCGGCACATCGATCCATACGCACACGTTGGAAGCAGTCTTGTTCTGAAGCCAGCCGCCAAGCACTCCAGGGTCGTTGTGGTGATCGTCAACACAGAGCTCGATAATCGAGCGCCGGAGTACGGTAACGATGGCGTCCGCATCCGCCCGTCGGGCGCGACGGATGGCCACGGCTACGCGCTCACGCACGTACGCCAACCCCCTTCACTCATACCTCAACGCCTCCACCGGCCGAGTCCGCGCCACCATCAATGCATGCCCGGACACCGTTGCCAGCGCAATAACCAGCGCCAAAACGCTGGCAACCACGAAAGCCAGCGGATTCAAATCGACATGATAAGCAAACCCTTCGAGCCAGCGATGCATGCACAAGTATGCCAACGGCCATGCAATCAGGTTCGCCCACAACACCGGTCGGGCGAACTGCCAACCGAGGAAGCGCAGGATGTCCCAACGGCTGGCGCCCATGACCTTGCGCAAGCCGATCTCACGGGTGCGGCGCTCGGCTGTGAAGACTGCCAGGCCCAGCAGACCCAGCGCGGCGATCACCACGGCGACTCCCGAGAAGACAGAAAACAGTGTCGACTGTCGTTGGATATCGGCGTAGATCTCGTTGACGCGCTGACTCAGGAACAACCCGTCGAAAGGGGTGTTCTGAGTCTTCTCCCACGCAGTTTTGACGGTGCGCATCGTTTCGGGAATGGTTCGGCCGTCGAGCTTCAAGACGGTAAATGAAACTCCCTGCGGATCGACGTAATACACGGTGGGCTCGATCACGTCTCTCACGGAGCCGACCGAGAAGTCAGGAATGACGCCAATGAGCTGCGAGCTCTTTCCCTTCGTCACATCCAAGTGATCTCCCACGAAGGAGATTCGGCCCCAGCGCTTGTACTCGTTGACAGCAGACTGCGGGCTCGCATAGCCCAAGGTCCTCGCGGCCGTTTCATTGATTACGAACGAGGGATTCGACTCTGCATCGGCAGTGCCTCGAAGGACATCATCCTCACCCCGATCCGGCGCAAACAAGCGGCCAGCCGTCGGCTTCACCGCGAACAGCTCGAAAAATCCGTAGTCGACCGGGGCGCCCCGCATCGATATCGAACGGCCGTCGCGCGATTCGAACACGACACTGAAACGATCGTAGGTCAGAGCCGACCCCGATGAACAACTCGCCGCCAGCACGCCTTGGACCCGAGCGACGGCGTCCTTGAATGAAGTGGGGCAACCGGTACTCACTACAAAGATCTGATCGGTGGGCAGACGCAAACGATCCTGCATCGCGTATTGGGTCTGTCGCTGAATGGTCATAGTCGACACGATCAACGCAATGAGCGTGCCGAACTGGAAGATCACGAGGGCCTGCCGCAAACGCCCCGAGCCCCCAGCCAGAAACACAACTCCCTTCAGAACCCCTGCCGGCCGAAACATCGACAGCACGAACGCAGCGTAGGCACCGGCCGACAATCCGACCACCAGCCATATAGTGAAAAGTGCGCCACCCAGCAGTGGCTCACGCACGTAGTCAAATGCAATGTCGCGCTGCAAAAACCCGTTGAGCATGGGGAGAATCAACTCCACCACAATCATCGCGAACACGAGAGCCAGAGCGGCGTAGCACAGACACTCGCCTAGAAACTGCACGACGATCTGCCGGCGAGTGGCGCCTTCAGCTTTGCGAACGCCGACCTCGAGTGCGCGGCCGGCAGCCCGTGCCGTCATCATGCTGACGAAATTGCTGCTAGCGACGAAGAGGATCAGCACTGCAATGGCAATCAGCGTCTGCAGTGTGCGTACGTCGCCGTGGGGCTTCATGTCGGCAATGCTGCCCGGTTGAAGATAAATCTGCGTGAGCGGGGTCAAATTGAACTGGTAATACTTTGATACGGGCTGACCACCGAATGCGCCCGACACGTGTCTCGAGATAAACCCGGGCATGGCCCCCGTCAGTCCCGAGACTGCAGCGCCGGGGCGAAGGCGCACATAGGTATAGAAATTCTCGGGCCGTAGCGCGTCAGGATCCGGGCGCGCCGAGTCGAAGAACGTCAGTTGCGAGAAGCTGGCTATCCCCGGAGCAAAAACGTCGACGGCAAAGTGTGTGTTTGAAGGCAGGTCCTCGATGACGGCGCCCACGTGCATCGTGTACTGCCGATTCAGTTCCAGCGCCTCGCCTACTACATCGTCGCGCCCAAAATAGCGGCGCGCCGCCTTCCGCGTGAGCACGAGAGCATCGGGCTTTTTCAGCGCCTCGCCCGGATTGCCCGCCAGGACTTTCAAGGGGAAGAGCTCAAAGAAGTTGGGATCAGCCCAGTGGATGAAGGCTGAGCTGTCGACGCCGCCGTGACGCAGCGACGCCTGGGCCGGCGCGAGTCGGGTCACCGCTTCGACCTCGGGAAAGTCCAATTTCATCGCCCCGGCAATGTTCGAGGCGACGACGCCGATGCGAAGAGGCCCTTCGCCGGGCAGCCTGACAGTCTCCGTCACGTTGTAGACGCGCTCAGGGTCCGGAAAGAAGCTGTCGTAGCTGTACTCTTCGCGCACAAACAGCGCAATGAGGATCACCGCCGAGAAGCCGAGCGCGAGCCCCAGAATATTGATTACCGCATACAGGCCATTGCGCAACAGATTGCGAAGCGCGGCGGCAAGATAGCTCTGAAACATTTTGGTTTACACCTCGGTGGCGTCAACCAAGCGGCCATCGAGCATGTGTACTACGCGATCCGCAAGGTTGGCATGTGCCTCGGAGTGGGTAACCATGATGATGGTCGTTCCTCCCTTCGTGACACCTGAGAGCATTTGCATCACCGCATCGCCATTGGCGGTATCCAGGTTGCCGGTCGGCTCGTCCGCCAGGATGACTTTCGGATCTGACACCAGCGCTCGGGCCACGGCAACGCGCTGTTGCTGACCGCCCGACAGCTGTTTGGGAAGATGTTTGGCTCGGTGCGAAAGGTCCACTCTCTCCAGCGCGGCCTGCACCCGCCGGCGACGTTCCGCGGCAGGTACGCGACGGTAAATCAAACCGATCTCGACGTTTTCGGAAACGTTCAGATCATCGATGAGATTGAAGTTCTGGAATACAAAGCCGACGCCCGCGCGCCGGCGTAACGTGAGCTCCTCCTCCGAGCAATGCGCGATATCTTCCCCCATGAACCAATACTCGCCGGATGTCGGCGAGTCGATGAGGCCCAGGATGTTGAGCAGAGTCGACTTGCCGCATCCTGAAGGCCCCATGACCGCGAGGAATTCGCCAGGCCGTACTTCGAGCGACAGGTCATCGAGCGCGGCCGTCTGGACATCCTGCGCACGATAGACCTTGGAGACGTGTTCGAGCTTCAACATCGGCCCATCCTCAGTGTGTCAGAAGGACGCGCTCGGCCTTTTCGAGCGCCGCGTAGTCCGAAATAATCACCCGCTCACCCACGGCGAGACCGCCGAGGATCTCGAGCTGCTCGACGGTACGGCGGCCTACCTTGATGCGACGCCGCTCGGCCGACGAGCCGTCGGGCGCCAGCACGAAAATCCAATCTCCGCCGGTCCGATCGAGGAAGGGACCTACGGGCACGATGCGTCCGCGGCTGTCATCACCCAACTGCAGGCGACCCTGGGCCGTTTCTCCCGCGACCAGTTCGGTCGGTGCCGTGCCGTCGAAGTCGAGGTCCACACGGAAGCGGCCGTCGTGGACTTGCGGGTAGACGCGTTGCACGGTGATTTTCACCGGCTTGCCGTTTAAATCAATGTTGGCGACCTGGCCTGTGTGCACGCGGGAGAGATAGAACTCGTCAATATCCGCTGAAAGTTTCATTCCATTCGGCGGCGTGACTTCGGCCAGCCGCTGGCCCGCATCCCGGTGCTCGCCGACCTTCAGATCGATGGCGGTGACACGGCCGCTCACGGGAGCCCGAATGATCAAGCCATCGAGCGTGCTATGAACAACATCGAGATTGCTGCGCAGAATCGCCAGCTGTCGGTGGATATCAGGCAACAACCTCTCGCGAAGGTTGGCCTGCCGTTGGTTGCTATCCGTCTGAATCGGCATCAGGCGCTGGTAGTAGGCCAACTCATCGGCAACGACATCGCGCTGCTCGGCCGACTCCAGGCCGCGAGTCACCAAGCCGTCGCGACGCGCTCCCGAGCGCTTCAGCCTGACGAGTCCGTATTCGACTTCGGCCAGCGCGCGCTCATTCGCCAACTTGTTCTGTTCCAGCGCAATCTCATTCTGCTGCAACTGAGAGATCGCCTGGTTGAGCTGCGACTCCTGCTGAATGACCGATAACGCGAGGTTGGTGTTGCTGAGTTCGATGATCGGCTGACCCTGTTGCACGAGGTCACCCGGCTCTATCAGCACCCTGTCTACGCGACCACCATCGATGGCATCGACGTAGACCGTCTCGCGCGGGATTACACTGGCACGCAGCGGGATGAGATCGTGAAAAATTCCCTGCTCTACCGTTGCGAAAGTTGCTTGCGCCAAAGGCAATCGCAGCGTGCGCACGCCGGTGCCTGCAACGAACCTGACTGCCACGAGGACCACACACGCGACAGCCGCAATTGCGACCCCGACCCGGACACCCAGGGGCCAGCGCATGGGTGACCAGCGACTCGGCGGAATCTTCCGGTCCATGCCGGCGATTGATCGGGCAGCCAACTTGCGTTCTGACACGATCATCCGGGTGGCGCCGCATTATCTGGGCTTGCGCTTGAGCTTGCCGGCGATCACGGCGAGCTGATTCGGGTCGAGAAGCGCCGCGTCCACCAGACCCGCCAACACGCGCTCAATGGAGCCGCCGCAGAACCGATCGACGATGCCCTTCACGGCATTGGCGGCGGCCGACTCGGCAGATTCGGTGGCGCGATACACGAACGTCCCGCTCTCGACCGAGTGCGTGACGTAGCCCTTCTGCTCCAGCCGCCGCAGGACCGTTCTGATCGTTGCATCCTTCAACTTCCGCGCGATCTGCCTGCCGATGTCCAAGGCAGTCATTTCCCCGTGCGTCCACAGAATGCTGAGCAGTTCGTGCTCCAGGTCGCCGAGGGGGGCTGCGGTGCGCTTCATCCTGTGACCGTCCGTAACATGTGACGAGTTGTAACACTTCGCATTGCAGAAGGCAACGCCTCGCCGTGGGCGCTCGTCAGATCACGGTCCCAAATGCAAAAGCGTGGAAGAGGTCACGACCGTCACCGCGCCGAGGATCTTCCCATCGGAGCCCAAAGCAATCCGCCAGCGGCTGGATCCGTTCTCGCGTTGCACCTCGTACACATCCCACCCCTGACTTCCGACGCCCTGGAAGTCGAGGGAGCGAATCGCGCCGAGGTACTGAGCGATCTCTTTTAATCGCGGCACCTGGTGCTCGAGGAGTCGCGCAAACGCGGGGCTCATCTCCTCACAGTCGGGCGCCCCCGCTCGAATGCCGTCGATGAGACGACGCAGCGCCGCCTCGCTCCCGGGTGTCCGCTCCTTATTTTCGATTCGGGCGGCGAGCCGCGCACGAAATTGTTCAGCGGTGGCGCTGTCGATCCGGGCCGCGCTGATCTCGGCTCCGGCCTGTCGCAACACGAGCCCGGTCACAGCGTCACCCGCCTCGCACAGAAATGTGACACGGGCATCGACGACCGTCGGGGCGAACTCAACTCCCCCGCGGGAATACAATTCGAATGACGGCTGCCCGGTGACCTGCATGACGAGATTCACACCTGCGCGGGTGATGGTGTACAAACCGAACTCGCCACTATACGGAGCGTAGACCCCCACATATCGATCCAGTACGTCCGGGTCCAAAGTCGCATCGTCCGTTTCAGCGTGCGTCTGCAGGCTCGAATTTTGCTTTTCCACGTGCACTTCCTACCCTGGCAGCTGCTCGCCGCGCGTCTCCAAACACAACGGCAACAGGAACAAACCCAATACAAACGCAATGGCCGTCGCCGCCACGGGCATTCCCACACTGCCGTAGGCATGCACCCCCGCCCCGATCAGAAAATTCACGCCGGCGCCCACGAAGCGGCCAAACGAGGTTACGAAAGCAAACGCGGTGGCGCGGATCGCTGTGGGATATTGTTCGGGGAGCCACAGGCTGTACATGGCGAAGTTGCCGCCGAAGAAGCCCAGGAAGAACAAGCTGCCGATGAACAGGCTCAATCCGTCGGGCACATAGAACGCCCAGCCGAAACTGAGCCAGATACATAGCGCCATGCCGAGAAAATACAGCGCCAGCGCCCAGCGGCGGCCGAGCCTTTCGGCGAGCGGCGGTGCAACCAGACACCCGAGCACAGTCCCTATGGAGAGCAGCCCCGTCCCGAACGAGGCCAGGCGGGTGGCCTCAACAGCGCTGTGACCGGCCTTTTTAGCGAGGGTAACGATGGCGGACGGCTCGTACACCGCGCCGGCCCAAAGTCCGATGATCGAGACCGTGACCAGCCCTGCGTTCAACACAGTCCGGCGGCGATACTGTGGCGCGAAAATTCCCTCTTTGGCGGCTGACACAGAGGCGGCCGTCCGGACCCAGCGGTCGGACTCCTTCACTTTGGATAACATGTAGAGCGCCAACAGCACAGGGGCTCCGCCACAGAGGAACATGGCGCGCCAACCAAACGCCGCGCCGACAGTAAAGTTCAATGCCGCGGCAAGAAAGAATCCGACGTAATAACCCGTCTGCAGATACCCTGCGCCCATCTTGCGCCGCGACTCGGGCCAGACTTCAGCGACGTAGGTGCCCGCCAGGGCCCATTCGCCGCCAATTCCAACGCCGGCGAGAAACCGGAAGACACCGAGCTGCCACACATTTTGCGCGAACGCGGCCGCAGCGGTGAACAAGGCATAGCAGGCAACCGCCGCCGCGAGGGTTCGAGTCCGGCCCCAGCGATCGGCGAGCGGGCCCCAGATGAGAGAGGTACCCCACCCGGCGAGAAACACCGCAAACAACACGGAGCCGGCAAACACAACATGAGGTGGCGAGCCGTCCATCCCGGACTTCGGCAGCAGCTCAGTGAGCGCCGGCGCGAGCACCAACGCAAATATGAACGAATCCATTCCATCCAGGGTCCACCCCGCCCAGGCGGCCCAGAACCCGCGGACCTGCGTACTCGTGAGCGGCACGCGCACGGCGCCTTCCTGTCCAACCAGCTCAGCCATTCCAACCCCCTTGTTAATCAGCGCGAAAAAGTTCGCGCGGAGCCCGGGTTCTTTGCCGCCGGACTGGGCGTCCCCGCAAAAAGCGCGGTTTTTGCCGGCTGCGCAGCGGGCGATTTTCAGATACGTTCTAGTTTACTTCACGTACAACGAGTCATGCGTGGCACGCAACACATTCTTCTGTACCTTGCCCATGGTGTTGCGGGGCAATTCAGCGACCAGCAGTATGCGCTTGGGCAGTTTGTAGCGCGCCAGGCGGGAACGCACGGCGTTGAGAATATCGGACTCTGAAACCTGCGCTCCGGGCTGCAGCACCACGACCGCAGTGACCGCCTCGCCGAAGTCCGGATGCGGGACGCCGAACACGGCACTCTCCGCCACTCCCGGTACCGCATCCAACTCGGACTCGACTTCCTTCGGATAGACGTTGTAACCGCCACTGATGACGAGATCCTTGATCCGTCCGACGATGTGCACGTAGCCCTTGCTGTCGATCTTGCCGAGATCGCCCGTCTTGAACCAACCGTCGGCGGTGAACTCCTTGCGGGTTTTCTCTTCGTCCTGCCAGTAGCCGGCAAACACATTGGGACCTTTGATCTCGAGTGATCCGATAGCATCTGGCGTCGACTGGATCGCGCCCGTCTCGGGGTTGGTGACCCTGACTTCGACCCCCGGCAGCGGCGGACCCACTGAGCCCGGCACCCGCGCTCCCCAATACGGATTCGAGGTATTCATGAGGGTCTCAGTCATGCCGTAGCGCTCGAGAATGTGGTGGCCCGTGCGGCGCGAGAATTCCTCGTGAGTTTCGGCCAGCAAAGGTGCCGACCCCGACACAAACAGGCGCATGCGGCCGGTGGCCTCGCGATTGAGCCCCGCCTCCTGCAAGAGTCGCGTGTAGTGCGTCGGCACACCCATGAATACGGTGACGTCGCCGAAATACTCCACCACCTGAGCAACATCGAACTTCGGAATCAGCACCAGGCTGCTGCCGGAGGCAAGCACCGTGGTGAGTGCTGCGAAAAGGCCATGCACGTGAAATAGCGGCAGGACGTGGAGCAAAATATCGTCGCTGCTGAAGCGCCACGACTCAGCGAGCGTAGTTGCATTCGACGCGAGGTTTTCCCGCGTCAACATGGCGCCTTTGGAGCGGCCCGTTGTACCGGAGGTATACACGATCGCGGCCAGCGAATTGGGAGCGAGGTCACGGGGCGCCTCGAATGGCGGTGTGTCCGGCGAGAGTTCAGGGTCGGACCGCCACGCACGATCCATCAACGTGCCCCGACCCTCCGCCGGCATAGTGACGACGTGCTCAACCAGGTCCAACGCTTCGATCGTCGCCAGCTCGGCGGGATCAACTACTGCCACGCGCGGCTTTGAGTCCCGCAGGAAGTATTCAACTTCAGCGATGGAGTAGGCCGTGTTGACGGGCACAAAGGCCGCACCCAGGCGCAGGCAGGCAACATACAGGAGCACGGCTTGCGCTGACTTCTCAACACGCACCGCGACGCGATCGCCTGGAACAACACCGAGGTCCCGTAATGCCACCGCAACCAGCCCAGACTCGTCGTACAAATCGGCGTAGTTCCATTCTTGGCCCGCAGGGGTCCGCATGAACAACCGATCGGGGTACTCACGGACGCCGCGCTCAATCCACTCGCTTGGATCAACAAACATCAGCGAACCGATTTGGCGTCAGCCGTCCAATTGACATACTCATCCGCAAGCCCACGCTGATAAAACCCGCGCGCCGCCCGCAACGCGGTCAACCGATCCACCACGATGCGCCGGGGATATTCTTCACGTTGATTGCCGATCTTCAACAGCACCATCCCGCCCTGCTTGTCCGGCGGTGCCAGGGCAAACAAGGTCTTGGTTGCCGTGGCGCTGGTGATTTTGACGACGAAGCCCTGCTCGCTGTCACCAATGATGGTGAGGACATTGCGGTTGGCGACCGTGAGAATGACCGTACCCGGATCCTCACCCGTCAACGAGTTGATCAGTGACTCGACATTGTCGGAAGTCGGTTGTTTCTTGGAGAGCCGCGGACAGGCCACCCTCTCCCACGAGACCTCACGTAGCGTCGATGCCCAGGAGGGTTGAATCGCCATGTGTCAGGCGGTCCGCAGCCGGCGGCTACGGCACCCCATTACGGCCGTGCGCCATGAAGGCGGGGCGTTGGCTCAAACGCTCGTAGTAGTCGGTGACAGCCGGCAGCGCCGGGCGCTCCAGTGGAGTCATGAACCAACGGTGCGTGGACAGGCCCAGAACGATATCGGCCACGGTGAATCGGTCCCCGGTGACGAAAGCGCCGGTTTTCTGCAACTGCCCATCGAGCAGGGCCATGCACCGATTCCAGCTGCTGACACTGGCTGCAATAGCCTCCGCATCCGTGTGCGCCGGGCTGCGACGAGCCAGGGACACGAAGGCGTAACGCCAGGCAGGGTTGAGCTCCCCCAGTTGCCAGTCCATCCACTGCTCCACCAAGGCCCGTTCGGCGGCAGCGGCCGGCAATAGTCCGGTGTTGCCCTGCGACGCGGCAAGATAGCGGCAGATGGTATTCGACTCCCAAAGTACGAAGGATCCATCGAGGATAACGGGCACGAGCGCGTTGGGATTGAGGGCCCGGAACTCCGGCGCGTCGGTCGAGCGGTGTCCTGCGCCCCAGGGCTGCAGCTCATACTGAAGCTCGAGCTCCTCGCATAGCCACAGGACTTTGCGCACGTTGAGGGAAGTGGATCTGCCGAGAATCTGCAGCATGAAAGTCTCAGCGGTACCTACTTTATCCTGGCGGCTGCCGGCAGTGACTCACCGCATCCTGCAACTCCAGCCGCGAAATCGTGCCCCCATGATAATCCGTCAGCCAGATGGCCTCGTGGCCAATTCCCAGCGAGTCGCCGCCCGGCCCTACCCACTGGCACAGGAGCTTCGAGTCCGTAGTATCAACCGCCGACAGGGGCACTTTCCACATTGTGGTCCAGATTAGCCCGGCCCCGAACGCAATGTCGCCCCCATGGCCCGGTGTCCCCAGGACGATCGTCCGCGTTGCCTGCCGGGAATGACTGTCGACCCGGGTCAGCGTTCCGTCACCCTGGTTGAGTGTCCAGATCGAACCCGCTCCCGAGGCTAGAAATCTAGGTCCGGGCCCCGTCTTCGTCGTTCCGAGGACCGAGCCTGTATTGGCATCCACCGCCGTGATCTGCGCCCCGTCGGCACGGGTAACCCAGATCCGCCCCGCATGGAAACGGGGATTATATGAGCCGGCCGGGACCCGAACGGTCTGCCGCACAGTCCCGGTGTCAGGGTCGATTCGCGCCAGCGAGCCGTTTTTGTCGGTGATCAGCCAGACACTATCGGTGCTGGTCGTCACGCCGCCCTCGGAGCCTGCAGGCCCAACCGGGAACACGGCGCTGACGACATTCCGGGCGGCATCGACTTTCGCCAGCGTCGACGGCTTGCCGCACAGGGGAATCCAAACACTGCCAAATCCAACCGCCAGTCCCGAGCACGGTTCGCCATTCAACTCGACTGTTGCAATGAGCTTGTTGGTGCGTGGATCGATGTGATGGACGGCGTTCGGGCCGGTGCTCCCGACCCAGACGGCAGCAGCGGAAATCGCCACCCAGTCGGCGGTTTTTCCGAGCTGCAGAACGGCAGTCGGTTTCAGCTCGGCGATGGATCGCGAGGGGATGGGCAACGCAAAGTCGGCGGCTGTGATTGCGCCTGCGGGCAGCACGCAACCGGCTAACACGAGTAAGCAAAGGGATGTTCGGGACAAGGAAGACCTCTCGCTCGGCAGCCGGCGAGCGGGGCGGCTCCCTTCACCGTCGAATTCTATGCTACGGACGAGTCCGCGGCCCTGCCAGCGCCTTCGGTGACCTGCACCGGCAGACGTTCGAGGAGCTCCGTGAGCTTGTCGAGATCCAGCGGCTTCACCATGTGCGAATCGAAACCCGCCTCCCCTGATCGGCGTCGGTCTGATTCCTGGCCCCAACCCGTCAACGCCACGAGTGTAATTCTACGGCCCCAGGGCTGGGCGCGAATGCGTCGGGCAACCTCGTAGCCATCGAGCTTCGGCATCCCGATATCGAGCAACGCCACTTCCGGCAGATGCCGCTCCGCAGACTCGAGCGCAAGCGCCCCATTCGCAGCGCTAAACACCTCATGCCCGCCCAGCTCTAGCAACGTCGCCAGACTCTCCAGCGCGTCCGAATTGTCATCCGCCACCAGGATTCGACGTCGAATCTGTGGCGTGGCTTCTTCACCGGCCGAATCGTTCAACGCCAACGGCGAGGCGGTACGACCGTTGGCCGCGCCTTCACCGGTTTCCTTCGAAATTACGGGCAAAGTAATCAAGAATTCACTCCCCAAGCCATTACCCTCGCTGAAGGCGGTGACAGTTCCACCGTGCATCTCCAGAAGCTTGCGAACAAGAGCAAGTCCGATGCCCAGCCCGCTTTGCGGACGCCCCGTCCGATGATTCAGCTGGGTAAACATGTCGAAAATCCTCGGCTGTAGGTCCGAGGGGATGCCAATGCCCGTATCCCGTACCCGAATTTCGACAGTGCCATCCACCTGTCGGGCAACGAGGCTTATGCGCCCTTCGTTTTCGGTGTACTTGGCCGCATTCGAAAGCACATTCCCCAGCGCCTGGGTCAAGCGCAGCGGATCGCCAAAGACTCGAATCGACCCGTCAGCGACATCCAGGGTGAGCTGATGCCCGCGCTCAACGATCAGGGGCTGCACAGTTTCCACGGCGCGGGCGACCAAGTCTGAGACCTCCACAGTCTCGCGCGACAGGTTGATCTTGCCGCGAGTGATGCGCGACACGTCGAGCAGATCGTCCACGAGCCGCGTGAGATGACTTAGCTGGCGCTCGATTACCTCCCGCGACCAGGCGAGCTGCGGATCCACAAACGGCTTTTTGCGAATCAACTGCACGGCATTGAGAATCGGCGCCAGCGGATTGCGCAGCTCGTGCGCCAACATGGCCAGGAACTCATCTTTGTGCCGGTCCGCAGCCTTCAACGCCTGCTCCACCCGGGTGCGCTCGGCAACCTCGCTCTGCAGTGTCCGGTTGGCCTGCTCGAGCTCCGTGTTGGCCCGCTGCAGAACGCGATTCAACGTCTCCAGCTCACGGGTTTTCTCGGCCTGCAACGTGGTATTCGCGGCAGCCAGCCGCTCATTGGCCAGCGCCAGCGTGCGGTTCAGCTCCCGCAACTCGCGGCGCTTCAAATACAGCTCCACGAGGACCGCGACCTTGCTGCGCAGGATCTCCGGCACCACCGGAATCGACACATAGTCAACGGCGCCGACCTTGTAACCGGTGAGGCGGTCGAGCTCGCTCACGTGGACGCCGGTCACAAAAATGATCGGCGTCTTTTCAAACCGCGGATGCTCGTGGATGAGCCGCGCAGCCTCGAAGCCATCCATGTCCGGCATGCTGACATCGAGCAGCACCACGGCAAACTCCTGCCGCATGAGCTTGTCGAG
>Ga0137415_10003075_pt1 | contig 16538 bp, 17 predicted proteins | sample CZODoug3_1_1_16f_FD_183082 | JGI IMG/M metagenome (GOLD analysis project Ga0137415, IMG submission 183082) | Vadose zone soil fungal communities from Angelo Coast Range Reserve, California, USA - CZODoug3_1_1_16fungal (Hybrid Assembly) | ecosystem: Environmental > Terrestrial > Soil > Vadose...
CAGCGGACTTGTCAGGACCAATCGCACAGAGCTGAATATTCACGGGCCAGACGCGCTCGGTTTCCCGGGTTCAAGGTAAAATGCAGGCGCTGAGCGCATACCCAAAAGCAAAGCGGATTGGTGCATCATCGAGCGCCTTATGGTGACCAAAAACGATTCGCAGGTATTCGAGGTGATATGTCGTAAATTCGAGGCAAATAACGATGCAGAAGCTTTGCAAGACCTTCGTGATTTGGCCAGCCGAGTCGACGACCCTTGGGACAGGGCCTGGCTGAACTACCAGGAAAGTGATAGCTGCATACTTCGCTTTCGAGGGCCTGACGCTCGGTAAAAGAAGTTAGAATCCGCCGTGCTCATCGGCGATTACCTATGCGCCTCAGTCTGGGATTCAGCAAAAGTCTTGCTGCGCAATAAACCTACGGCAAAGCGAAAACGAGCAGCGCGTTGCCGGATTTTGGCTGTCGAATCTCCGGGGCCAATTCCGATGGAATAAGCGTCGACCAGCTCCCGCCGCCAGTCCCAGCGGGCATGGCTACGTACTGCTTTCCCTTCGCCAGATACGTAATCGGGAAGCCCTGCGCAGAGGTTATCAGGCGCGTCTGCCAGAGAATCTTTCCGGTAGCGGCGTCGTACGCGTACATGTGACGATCCCAGTCGCCGCCGATCACGAGTCCGCCGCCGGTGGCGAGTGCGGCTGTATTGGACGGTGAAGCTGTGCGATGACGCCACAACACTTTGCCGGATCGGATATCCATGGCCAGGAATTCACCCAGGTTACCTCCCGACTGCGGATGTTTGTAATCCCGGCGCCGCACCGGACCAACGCCGCCCTTGCCGAGCACCTTCTCCACTTGGCCGAAGGTGGCTTTCTCGCAGTTCAGGGCCATCGGGATGTACAACGCATTGGTTTGCGGGCTGAAGGCCATTGCGCGCCAGTCCTTGAATCCGGCTGTGCTCGGACACATATCGAGCTCAACACCGATTTGTGGAATCTTCCGGTAGGCGACTTTGCCATTTTCCGGATCTACGTCCACGATGTTCTGGTAGCCGAGATCGGTGGCGCGGATGAACGCGCCGGTGGTCCGGTCGAGCTGCCAGAGGATGCCCAGCTTGCCCATCTTGAAGAGTGACTTGCGTCCGCCGGAGTCAATCAGGATGCTCTCGAACACCTCATCCATGTCTTGCGTTTCGCCAGGAAGGTGCTGGTAGTACCACTTTATTTTCCCCGTGTCCGGATCAAGCGCCAGGGTCGAGTTGGTATAGAGCGCGTCACCGTCGGTTCCGCGGGCCGCTCTGGCCCACGGTTTGGCCTGTGCCGTGCCCCAATAGATGAGGTTCGCTTCCGGATCGTAGCTGCCCGGGATCCACGCGTCGCCGCCGGCGCGGAAAGCGAGCGGCAGGTCGCCCCACGTGTCACCGCCGGGCTCACCAGGACGAGCAACGGTCGATGTTCGCCACAGCTCCTTTCCGGTGGCCGCATCATGCCCGCTGATGAAACAGACGTCCTCTTTGTAGCGGCTGCACCCTGTCATACCCGCGATAACCTTGCCGCGAACGACGATTGGGCCGGAAGTGTATTGGTACCCCTGTTTTGGATCGGCCACCGCGGTGTCCCACGTCAGCTTGCCTGACCGGGCGTCCAGGGCGATGATATGGGCGTCATTCGTCGTTCCGAAGATCTTGTCTCCGTAGATAGCGATGTTTCTTTGGACGCCGTTGCCGTCGCCGCCAGCCCCCTCGGACACCTTCTCCCGTTCCGGGCGATACTCCCAGAGCAAGTCTCCCGTCGCGGCGTCCAACGCCTGAATGACGCCGCGTGGATTCGGCAGGTACATAACCCCGTCGTAGACGAGTGGCGTTGTCTCCTGAGCGCCCGTGTTTTCCATCGCCCACGACCAGGCAAGTTGAAGTCGCTCGACGTTCCGCGTGTTGATCTGATCCAGCGGGCTGTACCCCCACGCGTTGTCGGTGCGCCTCCAGTTGAGCCAATCGCCAGGAGCGGGGTTGCGCAGCGTGGGCTCGGTGACCGGGCGAAAGTTTTGCACTTGCGCCGCGAGCCACAAATTCCCTACTAGTCCCGTAATTAGAATAGAAACAGCGATTTTCAGCCGCATAACTTGCTCCTTAACTTATAGTAAGCGCCCTGGTATCCCTATCTGAATATGACGCCTGGCGGCACCGATCTCCCCGCGGTGAAGTGCAACCCGTCGATCATTGCTAGGCTGCGTGTCTTGACCATGGCCACCACCGCGTGCGTTCGGTGGTGGATTGTTTGCCAGAAGTGAAATAAACCTCTTCCTTTATGCCTTCATTCTGCCAGCTGCAACGATGCAGGATGCCCTTCCCATTCTCAATCATCGTCGGATGTCCGCACAGATAGGCGGTGCTATTCTCGTCAATGAGATTCCGCAGGTCGGTGTACTTGCGGATCAAATCATCTACGCGACCGGTCTCGCCATGCCAATCGGGTTCGTCCCAGGGGCGGCTAATTGTGGGAATGTAGGTGAACCAAGGGACTTTCGCGGCGAATTGTTCCATCTCCTCGCGATAGCCGAACTCCCACGAATGGCTGGCGCCTTCTATAGGAAAAAGTCTGTGCGCGACTGGGGACCTCTTCGAATCGCGGTGAAGCGAGCGGACATAACTGACAAAGCGAGCGATGCCGGTAACCGTCGCGAGCAGCAAGTGGTTCGTGCGCCCGCTCTTCGTATCAAGTGTGAAACGGCCCTTGGAAACTCTCCGGCAGGTGAATGTGTCTCCAACCTGAAGTTCATAAAGCAAAGGTGTGAGCTCGCCCTGCGGGACAAGCTCGATGAAAAATTCTAAAAAGTCTTCGTACGGAGAAGACACGATCGAGTAGGGGCGCTCAACATGTTTGGAAGGACTATGGACGCCCAGCGTCGCGTACTGGCCCGGTGCGTAGTGGAACTCACCACCGGGATCAACGCGAATCCTCCAAAGATCAGAGGAGAAGTCCTTTCGCTCAATAATCCGGGCCCGATAGAACTTATCTTCCTTCACTGGTGGGGTCTGTGGGAACGAGTTGGACGGAGATGACATGGCGTGCCTCCTCACTCGCATTTTGGGGAACGTGCAGGATGGGCAAAGATGTACACCCGCCAGACCTCAGTGTCAACCAACGACACCAACGACAAACGGACACTAAATTCGGGCCGCGTCAGTGACACAAATCAACGTCGTGTTGAACTGGTTTGAAGAGTTGAAGCAAAAAGTTCCCACTGCGAAGAAGTGAACCCCGCGTTTCTCGGGACTTGGGCCAACTAGTTAGTGCGAATCCTTTGGTCGATCGACAGTTGCTCAGAACTGATGTGCTAATTACTTGACAACCTTTAGTAGACTTGCGGTATTCCAAGCCAGTAGGTCACACTAGATGAAGATTGCATTATGCTGAATAAACCGCTCCCACTTTTGCTGCTGACCTTTCTGACCGCTGCAACGCTGTCCGCGCAAGACGTCAAAGCTCGGTTCACCACAGAAAAATCAACTTACCTCATAGGCGAACCTGTGTACGTAGTCTTGTCGGTTAGCAACACGAGTAACGACGCGATTTGGGTGGGTTTCGGGCCCACCAATATGTTTTGTCAAAACTTTTTTATCGAAGTACCTGGGGCGGACTCAGCGCGTGAGCAATGGGGCTGTGGAATTGCTGCGAGTTGCGGAAGTAGCCTATGGGAAGTCGCCCCAGGAAAAACCATCGCAGTAAGGCAGTTGTTGAACCGCGAATTTCGTTTGCAGCGCCCAGGGGCATATGTCGTTCGCGTTCACACCGCCATCACTGTTCGCAGCCAGAATCTATTCACTTCTCCCCCTCTTGACGAGTTCAAAGTTTCCGACAATTTGACCATCGAGGTGCAGCTCGGCGTTGAGGGTCAGCTTCAGGATGCATTTCAACCCATTGTTAAAGAACTAGCCAGGACCGACCTCAAAAGACGTGGGGAGGCAGCAGGGGCAATCATAGAAACGGCCCCACCTTTTTTGGAAGACGTGCTGATTGCATTGGCGAAAACGAACTACGGCTTTGCAGCGATGACCGCGCTGAGAAAGGTCGATACCCAGAATACTCGTAGTGCATTGGCTCAGATTGCGACCGACAGTGGCAACCAGGTTTTTCGCATTGAAGCCATTCGCAATCTGGGCCGCACCGGTGACGCGACGTATCTTCCAACATTGTTGCAACTAATGAAGTCGGCTGACATACAGATTCAAGGCGCTGCTGCCGAAGCTGTAGGCAATTTAGGAGGGGCTACAGCCGTTCAAGAAATTACAGTCCTTCTCTCAAGCACCGATGTACAGACGCGACAAGCCGGAGCAAATGGACTCGAATACACCCACGCACGCGAAGCCGTCCCAATTTTAATCGGATTGACGCTAGATTCCGATGCAAGAATACGCCAAGCTGCGGTAAGTGGCCTTTGGTTGCTTACACATCGCGTCGCATTCGACGGAAATCAATGGGCTGATGTGACAACTCCCCAGTCCGCAGGCAACGTGCATCAAAGGTGGGTACGTTGGTGGAAATCTCAGGGGAACGATAGCAAGATTCACGGCATGGCTGATTGCGCTCCGCCTGAATCTCTCGACTGACCCCTCACAACACTTCTGACGTGTCCGCTATCACGCAATCTGCCCCAACAGTTACGGGCCAAGTCCCGTGAAGTCCGCTTATCGTCATGTGGGAATTGCCAGATTCCCACATTCCGTGAATCCCGTTTATCAGGCACTGGCTGACGCCATCTGCGACAGTCCTCTCACAAAGTCCTCACACAAAGTACTAGCAGTACTATCTGATTTGATATAGATTCCTTCCCCTGCTACAAGAACTCGGCCTGGTCAGTCCAATGGAACGCGTACACCTTCGCCCGGCTTGGCATATAGCGGATTTCGACTCCCGTCTGTCTGCGGGGATCCTTGCGTGTCTAGTGGCTATCGTGTGCTACCAGGCGGATAGATTGGTGTTCGTGCTGGGAATCCCCCCTGACCACATCGCGTCGTTTTGGCCCTCTACGGCGTTCTTAGTAGTGGTGTTGCTGTTGGTACCACGAAAGATTTGGCCGGTGCTCATTATCGCGGGATTGGGAGCAATGGCTTTTGCTGATCTCGAGAACGGTGTGCCGATTGGCTTCGAGATTTGGATCACCCTTGGCAATTTAGCCGAGACGCTTGTTGCAACACTGGGGATTCGTCGCCTGCTGCATGGGGTGCCCGATCTGGGCAGCTTGAAGAACTTGTCTAAGTACTTAGTGTTTGCCGTGATCTTCGTGCCGATCGCTTCAGCCCTTGTGGGCGCAATCGGGAGCGTGCCGGGTGGCTATTGGCTGCAGTTTAGGCTCTGGTTTTTTGCAGACGCCTTGGCATTCCTCACTGTGGCGCCTGCAATATTGACCTGGGTCCGCGAGGGCCGGGAGTGGTCGCGAAAGTCCCTTAATTATCTAGAATTCGCCGCGCTGATGATTTCGTTGGTTCTTTTTGGATATTTCACGTTCATGGGCACTGGGCGAGAGGAGCGACCGGCACTGCTTTACTCTCTCGTTCCCCTTTTATTGTGGGCCGCATTGCGTTTTGGATTGAAGGGCGTGTCCATTTCAGCGCTTGTAGTTGCCCTTCTAGCCATGTGGGGAGCTGCTCACGGTCGCGGCCCCTTCGCAGAGCAAGGGCCTCTCAACAACGCCTTGTCACTGCAGTTATTCTTATTTTTCGCTGCGATCCCTTTTACGATTCTCGCGGTCCTTGTAGAGGAGCAGAAGCGGGCGCAGGAGGTACTGCGCGAGAGCGAACTGCGGTTCCGGTTGGTAGCCGATACGGCTCCCGTGCTGATCTGGATGTCGGGAACGGACAAGCTTTGCGTCTACTTCAACAAACCATGGCTTGATTTCACCGGACGGTCTTTGGATCAGGAGAAGGGAAACGGATGGGCAGAGGGTGTTCATCCAGATGATCTTCAGAGGTGCTTGGATACCTACACACAAGTTTTTGATCGCCAAGAAGAGTTCAGGATGGAGTATCGCCTCCGACGGCATGACGGAGAATATCGATGGATCTTCGATGTGGGTGCGCCGAGATTTAATGCAGATCATTCCTTTGCTGGTTACATCGGGTCGTGCGTGGACGTGACGGAGCGCAGGCGTGCGGAAAAGACAGTACGCGAGAGCGAAGAGCGTTTGCGCTTGGCTGCTCAGGTGGGAAAGATGTACGCGTTTGACTGGGACGTGGCCACCGATTTGGTCGTTCGATCTGAGGAGGGCAGCCATATCCTCGGTTTGACTGGCGGGCCGATGAGCCGTACCCACCAGCAAGTGTTGGCCAGTGTTCACCCTGATGATCGAGCAACATTTAATACTTCGATTGCCGAGTGTACTCCCGAGAGCCCGAACACCCAGATTAGCTACCGCTTGTTGCGCCCCGATGGTTCAGTATTTTGGATGGAGAGAACCGGGCACGCCTTCTTTGATGAGCAAGGCAGGATGGTGCGGATGATTGGCATGGTAGCGGATGTCACCGAGCGCAAACTGGCGGAAGAAGCCCTTTCAAGAGTTGGCGGCAGGTTGATTGAAGCGCACGAAGAGGAACGCTCCCGGATCGCAAGAGACCTTCACGACGATATTGGTCAACGGCTCGCGTTGTTGGTAAACGACCTTGATGGACTGGAGAAAGATCTTCCGGATTCGGCCGTTGAAGTCCGTAACCGAATCCATGAACAATTGAATCGCGTACATGAGATTGCCTCCGACACCCAGGCGATGTCGCACCAGTTGCATTCATCGAAGCTGCGACTCCTGGGCATCGTAGCCGCGGCCAAGAGCTTCTGCCAGGAGCTCTCTGAACAACAGAAAGTGGAGATTGACTTTACCCACGCTGACATCCCACCCGCAGTGCCAGAGGAGATTTCACTTTGTCTCTTTCGGGTTATGCAGGAAGCTCTGCATAATGCGGTGAAGCACTCTGGCGTGCAGCGCTTCGAAGTTGAACTGCGCGGAGCGCCGGATGGGATCCATCTCACCGTGCGCGATGCGGGACTAGGCTTTGACCCCGAAGGAGTGAAGAATAATCGAGGACTGGGGCTCGTCAGCATGCAGGAGCGAGTCAATCTGGTGAAGGGCACGTTTTCAATCGACTCACGGCCTGGGCGGGGCACAACGATTCACGCTCGTGTGCCCCTCAGTACAAGAGGAGAGTCCGCACGGGCAGCTGGGGGCTAGCCCTTTCACCCGGAATGAACGGCTGAGTGTTCTGCACAGATGCTTTGGAACTGGTGTTCATCTTCCTCGCCGTGGATGCTGCTCAATTGATACGCGCAGAGGATGTCTACTTCGTGTGTTTTGCATAGATCGTTGCAGAGTTGTTCGAGCCGAATCGCCGCATCTGTCTTCCCCTCCGCCCACAACAGACCTACACGTTCACCGCAAAATGCAACTCGGGAATGTTCTGCCTTCGCTGCTTTGGAGACTGCCTCAATCAGACCGCTGACGCCCTCGAAAAATCGAACCGGATCAGGCAAACCATTCACCATGATTGAGGAGAGCGTGTCGGCAGCATCCAATGAAATGTACGTACCCTGTTGAATGGCGCCATCAACATCCACGCACTCTACCTTCAATCTCTGAAGAAGCCTATCCCGGTGTGACTTCGTAGCGACCACAATAGCCCCGTTACCGGCCTTAAGGGCAGCAGCAATAAAGCGATTAAAGCTCTCTAGAAAAACCGTATCATCAGAATAAAACACGACCTCATGGCGGTGAGTGGTTTTCGCAACTGGAACCTCGGTCAACTTGTAGCCTTTTATGCTGTTACTGACAAATCGCTCACCTCGAAAAACCACCTCGACAGCAGGCAATAGCTCGCTTCCTGCATTTGCTTTAACGACGTAGCCCCGCGCCCCCAAACTGAGAGCTTCTTGCACTACATCGGCAGAGGATTCTTGGCTCAGAAAGAGTATCTTGGACTCAGGGGCTAGCTTGCGGATTCGTCGAGCGGCTTCGAATCCATTCAGTGTTGGAAGACCGATATCGAGCACGATCAAGTCCGGTTTCAGTTCTTCGGCTTTTTGCACGGCTTCAAATCCGTCCGACACTTCACAGATGACTTGCAATTCCGGCCCTTTTTCGAGCGTCGAACACACGAAACCTCTCCAAGGCGCAGAATCGTCGACTACGAGAACTCGGACAGACGGCACTTGCTAACCACCTTCATCACTTTGAAGTTCAGGACCGGAGTCACTACCGAACGGTCGCAAAGTAACATATGAGCCTAGCTTAGTCACTACCCATGTTTACCCTACACAAATTCAGTCGTATGTGATAGTAGAAAGCAAATTAACTGCTCACGATTACCTCCAAATAAGTCCTGTTACCGGAATGTCGCTTTTCACCTCGCAACGGGGCCCCTGGGCCACATTCCGATAATCCCGTTTCTCAGGCCTTGGACAAACAGGCTGCAATAATGTCTAATCTCCCAGAGATGCGTATGATTAGAGGCATTCGCCGAAAACCGCCGCTGGCATGATTTTCGGCCTCGTTCTTGTCGCTAAGGCGAAGTGCAGGGGATTATGAATTTGCGCAACCGTTATCTGGTAGTTGCTATCCGAATATTGCTTGGTCTCGTCATGCTCGCAAGCGGCATAAGCGGCCTGCTGATGGGTAACTCAGCAAAAGGTGTGCCCCCGCAAATGGTCACCTTCACCCAAGTATTCTGGGCTTCCGGCATTTTCCAGATGGTCAAGGTTACTGAGATCGTCGCGGGGTTCATGCTGCTGTTTGGCATCTTCCCGGCATTAGCAACGTTATTCCTTGCGCCGGATGTTGTTGGAATTGTTATAGTCAACGCCCGGTTGATGCCTTCATTCCTATGGATTGGTGCAGTTGTCTTTGTGCTGACCGCTTATTTGGGGTACGCCTACTGGGACAAGTACAAGTTAATCTTCAGCCGCAACTAATACGAACAGAGCGGGCCTTACAACTTGAAGGTCGATTTCCCACTTACCGAGAATCCCGTTTCTCAGGACTTGGCTCTGCGGCATTATGGGAGATATCGCGAGGCGATCACCGGGATAAAGTAGTGCGACAATATGACGTCGCTGACAGACCTGGAAAAACTTTTAACGAACCACGGGGAAGGTCATCATCTGGCTGAATGAAGCCATATTTCCTATTTCATTGATAGCCGTAAGCTCCTACGTACAAATTGCTCTTTGCGCCCAAGAGCCGCGCATGCCCTATTCATATCGCAGCGATTCAGTGGGCTCCAATCTCGCAGCGCGCTCCGCGGGCAAATATCCGAAGAATACGCCCACCGAGCAAGACACCAGAAATGCCAATACTACGGATTGCCACGGTACTGGAACACGCAGATTTCCAGGAAGCCATGGTTGCACCACAACGGGAATTAAAACTGCAATTAATATGCCCAGGACCGATCCGAAACCACTGATCAAAAACGCCTCCAGTAAGAACTGCTGCAGAATATCGCTGTTTTGAGCACCCATCGCTTTGCGAATCCCGATCTCCCGAGTCCGCTCCTGTACCGTTACCAGCATGATGTTCATGATTCCGATTCCGCTGACTACCAGGGCGATGAGACCCACCGACACCAAAACTATGGTTAGCGCCCATGCAACTTCTCGCGCCGCCTTCAAGATCGAACTCAAATTCATCACCGCATAGCGCGTCCGAGTGGGGTGTCGGCTTCCCAGTAGCGCCTCTAACTGGGTGGTGACGGGTATTACTCCCTGGGGGGTGGATGCCTGGGCGTAAAGGACATCCAAGGAGCTATCTCCCAGGTAGTATTTCATCAGCGGAAATGGAATCAGTGCCGAGTAGTCCTGAATCTCGGATAGTCCGAAGGTTTCGACGCGTTCTTTGAATACACCGATGACAGTGAAGCTCAGTTCACCGACGCGCAAATTGCGTCCGATTGGATCGGTGTAGGGAAACACCTGATCCGCAAGCCGCGAAGTAACCAGGCAGACTTTGCTGCGCGAAGTTATGTCGTCGGTGTCTAAAAACCTGCCGCGCAAAATGAGCATATTGCGGATCTGCTGAAACCCTTCGGTGGCGCCTACTAGACTTACTTTGTGCTCGACCGCTCCGGCCATCACGCTGCTCTGCGTCCCACGCGTTCCCGCCACGGTGACAACCTCTTGAATCGAGGCCTTAGCCGCGTTCATGTCTTCCAAGGACAATTCATCCTGAGGCTTGATCGGCTCATTGGGGCTTATGTCAAGGCGCGCGAACACCAGATTCGAGCCAACCCCTTCAATTTGCGCCACAACGTACCGCCCTCCGGCGAGCCCTATTGTCACTACAAGAACAATGCACGCGCTGCCGATGACCACGCCAAACGTCGTCAGAAACGCGCGGGTTTTGTTAGCCCAGATGGCCTCTAACGCGACTATCCAAGTTTCATTCCGAGGCATCACGATTGTCGCCGATGAAAATTGCATACTGCGGATAAAACAACGGCAGCGCAATCCATTCAAGATTGTGCAAAGAAAATAGCGGGTAATTGGCTCCTGCGCGTAAGTCTGTCCTGATCATTTCAATTTCGCACCGCCCTATAAGCTCCGGCGCGAGTCTTGGCGTCGCACCAACCAACGAAGCGGGTGTTCATAACCCTTTCACTCACTGTAGACCAAGAGAAGAACCCCGAGGACGATGACCAGACTTAACCAAAGCCTTACGAACATCTCCTGCCATTGAGTGGGCAACTCTGAAAATCCTTTGAAAATTCCAATTCCGAATCCGGCAGCGGCGAAATTTCGGTGCTGAGTCTGGATTTGAGCCATGGCGGCCATGTGGCCGGCGCCAATCATCACGCGGGAATGCTCGTGAAAAAGGAGAAGTACTGAACCACTGCACGCAAGAACCGGAAATATCCACCTGGACCAGCCGGCTGCAATCACGCCGCGCGCGCGTTGAACTTCGATGATGCCGATGGCAAGGAGAATCAAAGCAAACGCCTTGTGTTGTAAGACTTCGAGGCTGTGGGTCAGACCGTACCACCAACTCTGGGGTCCAAAGGGCCAGAGCTCCTTGTCGCTATAGCCAAGAAGGAATAGGCTTGAAATCAGGAAGCAAAAAGGCCAAGCGAATCGAAGGTAGGACCTGCGTTTGGAAAACGCGCCTTCAACAAGGATGAAAATACCAGCCAGAATGATGAGTATTCCCGCCAAATGGTGGTTGAATTCACTGCCCGCTTTGTCGGTCATTAACATTCTCCTCTGCGAGGCATTCATCGGTGATTGGTCGTCCATGCCCCGACCGGTGCAGGGGCCAATAGCGCACCACCTGCCGCACCCGCAAGCATCGCGGTTGCGAGATAAAGGAGCCATTGCGTACGCACGCCGGTTCCCCCTTCTCAGAGCGACTTGGAGCTAGATTCTTCCCTACCAGTCAAGTGGCCTAGGCTGGCGCATTTGTTGTGTCAGCACATCGCACAGGCCACTTATTCCTAGAACGTAAAGGGAAACCGCGCACCTGTCATAATTCACAGGCACGAATCGGTGTAGAAGAAGGCTCAAGGAGCGGTTTCGAATCGATCAAATTAGGGCAGCCTAGGGCTACTTGGGAGTACAAACTGGACTCAAGGCTACTTTGACATCCCTTCTCAGGGTATCGATTGAGGGCTTCGCGCAGAATTGGATACCGAGGCCACATTCCGATAATCCCGTTTCTCAGGCGCTATCAGAATTAGCTCTATTTGCATTGGCCCCAAGTTTGGTCAGTGTAAAAGAGAACAGCATACCAATGGCTCTCCAGACGACGTACCGTAAGGACCTCGCACGGGATACCGTTGAATATGCCCGCTCGATGGCTCTTCGCCGCAGTTGAAAGCGTGTCCGCCGGATCGAAAGCAAGATAAACCGTATTGTTTGCCACTCCAGCGAATCCTGATCCATCCCATTCGATATGCTTCAACTCGTTGTTTGGCGGCGACGGCTGCGCCAATACGAGTGCCTTATAATGTTGGGGCCCTGCTAACCACCTAGCTTCGCTGCGGATTGCGAAGGGATACACCCGGCCAAAGATAAAGACTCCGACCGCAACGACCAAAACAATCGTCAGCGTTGAGAGTTGTCGGAGATATCGGCGGCGGTTCTTGCCAATCGCTGCGCATACTAACAAGACAATGCTACTCAGGAGCAGAATTGCGACGATAAATATGTAGAGAAGAAGCGCTACATCGGCCGGACAGATTTCTATCCCGACAAACAGGACCAAACCAGACAATGCGGTAAATAGCCGCGCCCGCCAGCTAGACCGAGCCACTGGTTTGGCATGACCTGCATCATTGGAGTGCGAAACCATTGCCGGGAGATTATCTCACCGATTTGAGCGCCAAGTCCCGACAAGTCGGCTTATCGGAAACTGGCTTTTCGGTCCGCGCTGACTTGGGTCACATTCCGATAATTCCGTAACTGTCGGTCTGAGTCGGCAGGAATCGGTTTTACTAGTACGTAGCCGAGGAACTCACGTCAGGCCCGCTCCGAATGTGCACGATGCTAAAATCTTTCCAAATGCGAGGCCTGTATCGAATCTGCGTAATCGCAACCTGTATATCAGGATTATTGTTGTTCATTCTTGGGAACACTGTCCTAGCACTGACAACCGGCAATTACTGCGTAGTTCTTTTCGAAGTCCCATTCACAGATAAGAGTTTTCAACTTCCCGACTGGATGTGGGGACTATATCCGTTCTTGGTAGCAGGGATTTCCACATTAATTGCTGCGGTACTTTGGGTCTCGTTGTTCTTCAGGCGCAGGCGAATGCGCCAAATTCCAGGTTAAACGCTTCCCAAGTCCTGTGAAGTCCGCTTATCGGAATGTGGCCCAACGAGTGGTCCTCCATCCTCCATGGGCAGCATAGGGTCGTCTTTTTCGTCTCCGGCTTATTGAGGATCGCACTAGATGAAAAGGAGCAGCACGCGAGCTGAAATCCAAAACCCACCAGACGCCTAGATAGACCCACCAACTCGATTTAGTTTCTTCATTTCGAGCCCCGGTGGGTCCTTCTGCATTTCAAATCCAATTAACAGCCAGGAATAAAAGTTTATTTGCCGGCTTATTCCATCGGTGCCAGGCACACCGAAACTCTTCGGACGCAAGCTACCACGCGAGTTTCTTTCCCCAAACCTACTGCTCGTAGTTCTCGACGATTCTGGCTGGGCGCACTTTCGCTTTGTCGGGATCATCCCCAAATTCTCGAAGTGCCCGGCGCTGACGCAAGAGATCCCAACATTGGTCCAGTTCAACTTTTAGCTGACCGAGACGTTCACGGTCATCGTTTGTAAGTTCGCTCCGCCCATACAGTCCTTCTTCTTCCTTCACCAGGCGATCGATGTGGTTCAGCACTGACTTATCTTTGTCCTCGGTTGCCATTTGAGTCCCCTTTCGTGGCGAGTCTCTTCCTTTGTTTTGGATGCTCGGCACCGGCGAAAGTGTCTTCGCTCGGATCGGGAGAGCGGTCTGGGCCAACACGCGAGGCGAAATGTCCAAATCGGATGAAGCCCTAGGTCCGAGGTGAGACTCGATTTCGACTTTTCATTTCGAGCCCACCCGGTCCAATCTAAAACAAGGAGCTACAAATGTTACTCACACCGAGCATGATCGGTGCTTTGTTGGCGGGTATCTGTCTCTGGTTGTTATTTTGGGGTGCTCTTCATAAGGTCGAAGAGATCCCCTATGTCAGAGACTTTTTATCCACCAATCAGTGCCTGGACTGGATTCAACAACGTCCAGGTTTGACTCTCCTTTTGACAGAAGCCACCAACTATCTGGTGCACGGAATTTCTTCACCGATAGGAGTTGGCTTTGCCATGGGCGGGACGATGGTGAATCTACTCTTTGTCTACGGGTACGTTCCCAGTCGGAGCGTGCTGTCAATTATCTCCGCGAAACTCCGGAGGTGCTCCTGAGATCAACAGCGTAACACCCCAGTAAGGGAGAAAGGAGAATCGAGACCGTATTAGTCTCGCTCCCTGCCCATTCGAAAATTGAGTGGGCAGGAGGAGTGGCTAAGGGTCACTCAGAAAAGGAAGTGCAACCATGCGTATGTCTATTGGCGTTCCGGGAATCAGTCTTTACTTCGATCACTGTCAAATCAAACCGTTCATAAAGGTTCAGTCCTCGAAAGCAAAGAGCCTGTTCCATGAGCGAGTAGTTCCTGCAGTGCTGCGGGGTACGTGCAAGGCGCTGGAAGTGGTAGCGAACAACACTGCCGATGCCCACGATTACCTGATCAGCAAGACGAAGACCAAAAAGTCAGCTTGATTCAGAATGACACTCACACAAAAAAGGAGACAACAATGCAGAAATATCTGGTAGTGAGCTACGACGACGATCAGCAGCAATGGTTCTGGGATTACGTCGCGGCGAAGACGGCAGAAGATGCAGTTGCCCATGTCTGCGAACGGCGTCCTTACGTCATCGCGGCAGACGCGGCTTCCCTGTCTCAGGTGCAGAGCATCGCGAAAGTCCTGAAAAGCCGCCCTATCGCCCGAATCAATCACCAATTCGACGCCGACACAGCAATGTCGGAAGAAGAAAAAGGAGGCACCGAACAATAACAGAATAACGAAAGCGATCCCTCCCTTCTGTTCCTCTATTTGCCTCAGGATCTCTTCCCACCGACTGTATTCCGATCCCCGTAATCCCTAAGTTCTCCAGCTTCACCTCAACGAATTTCCCCTGAACTCAACCACTCCCCGGTCGGGGTGTATCTGCACGCAATCAATTTCACAAAAAAGGAGCTTTGGCATGAAGGAAAGAAAGAAGTGTGTTTTCGATACTGGCGAGATTCCGCACTTGTGGGTACATCGCACACAAGAGGAGGCACGGAATCGCCAGGGCAATCTCTACTTTACCGGCGACATCATCTACAGCTACGGCTCGCATTTCCCCATCGCTCGTCATGTGGCGAATGAGACTGGGGAACGAGCCATTTTACTAACCACCGCCACCTACAGTCTCACCACCTCGGGTCATTGTTCCGCTGTTCGTTCCGCAATCCCCTCGGGCGTTCGGGTGTTCCTTGTTCCAAACGTATGCCACGGACAGTACAGCGGAACCGAGTTAACCGAGAACGATCATGCGTACAACCTGGGCGACTATGCCGAGCGGATAGAAAAACACGTCCTCACATCCGCCCGGGCCAGGTCGTCTTACGCGAAAGAATGGAACCACGAGCATGCCGTTCGTTTGCGTGATGAGGCTGTTGCCTATTGCGCATTCTCCGGATTGCCTGTTCCGAAGATCCCCGAAGTGCCGGAACTGGACTCCGAAGCGCTAACCGCCGTTCGCAAGCGAGAAGCGAAACGAGCCGCAGAGAAAGCAGAGCAAACCAAACGTGATCGGGCGGAGGCCATCGTCCGTCAGCAGGAATTGATCACCAAATGGCGGTCAAGTGAGTATCACGGCTGCTTGTACGACATCCCGGTAATGCTCCGTATTGTCGGCGATGAAGTCCAAACCAGTCGAGGAGCACGATTCCCCGTCTCCCACGCCAAGCGAGCACTGGCATTCGTCCGGAAGGTCCGTGAATCCGGGCAAGCCTATGTTCATAACGGACACACCATCCACCTCGGTTCATACGCACTTGACCGCATAGAGCCGGACGGCACAGTCAAGGCTGGCTGCCATGTCGTTTCTTGGCAAGAGATCGAACAGATCGCCCCGTTCCTTGATTCCGTTCGCCCGTCCCCTATGGACGGCCCGTCGCAGCGTAGGGAAGTGGGTAAACGCACGTAATGTTGTATTTCACCCTGACGCCGTGTTTGACCCGTAAGTCCTTTTCCTATTGAAAGATACAACCCATCCCCTTGGAGACAGTCTCCAAAGACTTGCCTGCGTGGTCCGCATTTAGTCATTGAGCAACGCATGGAAGGCGTGCTAGCCAGACAAGAGGAATGTTTCCGTGTGCCCCATGATCCGCCCCCAAGGGCGAACTTCGAATGAAGATTCCAACTTCCCAGCACGGGACTTGTGGGGAAGTGGGCCGCCCCTCGCATCCACAATATTGAGTCGGTCAGGGCGGCCCTCGAATCTGTTTTCATCATGCGAGGCGCCCGATGCGGGAGCCTCGCCACTAACGCCTACAGCGGGAATGGGAACGGAAACGGACCGTCGACCGTGATGCGCGTGCCTGTCAACGTGCCGGCGATGCTGCACGCGAGAGGTCCAGCCGTTTGTAGGTTTCCGCTAAAGTCGTAGCAGTCCCACGTAAACGTCCCTGCGAAGCTCTTGCCATCATTGCTGAGAGTGATATGTACCCGCTCGATGAAAACGCTGTTAGGGTTTCCAGTCACAGGGTCATAGTTATATGAGGGATGAACAGTAGAAAAAATCCCCCCTCTCTTCTCCCAAGTTCCCGGGCAATAGGTACCAACAACAACGGGAAAGCTGTCGTAAGCAAACTCCGTCCCGTCGCTGTGCCACGAGTCGAATCCGACGCTAGCCACTGACCCTCCCGAGACAAAAACCGTCTTCCAGAGTCCGGCAATCGATGGCTCCGAACCGTCTTGCGCCACAG
>Ga0137415_10003076_pt1 | contig 16537 bp, 14 predicted proteins | sample CZODoug3_1_1_16f_FD_183082 | JGI IMG/M metagenome (GOLD analysis project Ga0137415, IMG submission 183082) | Vadose zone soil fungal communities from Angelo Coast Range Reserve, California, USA - CZODoug3_1_1_16fungal (Hybrid Assembly) | ecosystem: Environmental > Terrestrial > Soil > Vadose...
TGGGAGAACGGCGTCGCGGAGGTGTCGTAGCCGGGCGGCGCGGTGACCCAGACGACCTCGAGCGCGCCCCGCAGTGACGGGGTGAGGACCTCCAACCGGGCATCGCCGGCCACTCCGCTGCGCGCATCCAGGCTTCGCCGGTCGGCCTTGCGGACCACCGGGCTGAGCTGCTCGGGCACGTGGAACAGGTGGCCGACCGAGATGTTCAGCGCGTGCGCGAGCTGGACCAGGGTGTTGATCGACGGGTTGCCGATGCCCCGCTCGATCTCGCTGACCACCCCGATGGACACCCCGGAGCGCTCGCTGAGTGCCTGCAGCGACAGTTTGTGCTGGCCACGCAGCTCACGGATCTTCGCCCCGACCTTGCGGAGCAGGTCGTGGTCCTGCCCAATGGACGTGGCCGCTCCGCCCCAGGCAGCGCTGCGCACCATGCCGGACTCTTTTCGGTTAAGCGAAAGTTTTCGACATGACGAAGGCTAGCGGGCGGGTGATGGCCTCCGCGTCTCGCGAACGTGTCGTGCTGGTAAACCTCGCTGTAGGTTTCTCCTCGTGTCCCGGCAATCCCGGGCTGGTGGAACAGGAGCGATCATGGGCTCGACGGTGATGGTCAACGGTGGGCAGCGACTGCACTATGTCGACCATGGCGGCGACGGCCCGCCGGTCGTGTTGCTGCACAGCTTCCTGATGGACGGGGAGATGTTCGCCCCGCAGGTCGCCGAGCTGGGCGCGGAGTTCCGGTTCGTCGCGGTGGACGAGCGCGGGCATGGGGAGACACCGGCTGACGCGCCCTTCGACTACTGGGACGTGGCCCGCGACGTGCTCGGTCTGCTCGACGAGCTCGGGCTGGACCGGGCGGCGGTGATCGGTACCAGCCAGGGCGGATTCGTCGGCCTGCGGATGGCGCTGCTCGCCCCGGAGCGGGTCACCGCGCTCTGCGTGCTGGGCACCTCGGCCGCCGCCGAGGACGCGAACGTTGCGGCCAGCTACCGGGAGCTCGCCGCAACGTGGGCCGACAACGGCCCGGCCGACCAGCTGACCGACATGGTCGCGGCCGTCTGCCTGGGCGATGTCGAGGCGGACGACTGGAAGGACAAGTGGCGCGCCGTGCCCGGGCCCCGGATCGCTCGCATCATGGAGACCCTGGTGAGCCGGGACGGGCTGCTCTGCCGGCTGAGCAACGTACGCTGCCCGGTGCTGGTGATGCACGGTGCCGCGGACGCGGTATACCCGGTGTGCCGAGGCGCGGAGATCGTCGAGGGCGTCTCGCGAGCCGAGCCGCTCGTCGTGGTGGACGGCGGCGCCCACTTCCTGAGCCTCACCGACCCCCGAGCCGTCAACCCCCACCTCCGCAAATTCCTCACCGAACACGCCTGAGCGATCGGCGGGGGACACTGCGCCGGTGGAGCTGCGGCAGCTGCGCTACTTCGTCACGGTGGCCGAGGAGCTGCACTTCGGCCGGGCAGCCGAGCGGCTACTGATCGTGCAGCCCGCCGTGAGCCAGCAGGTCCGCCGGCTCGAGCGGGAACTCGGAGTGGCGCTGTTCGACCGCTCCGCTCGGCACGTCCGGCTGACCGAGGCCGGCGAGCGGCTCCTGCCCGAAGCACGGGCCACCCTGGCCGCGGCGCAGCGCGCTCGCGCGTCGGTGGCGTCGCTCGCCGCCGGGGCCGGGCGGACCACCGTCCGGATCGGCACCAGCGAGGGGCTCGGCGACCACCTGGACCGGGTGCTCGGCGCGCTGGCCCGCTCGTCCCCCGAACTGGCCGTCGAGCTGTCCTACGACCGCACCCAGGCCCGGCTGGACCGGGTGCGCGGCGGCGGGCTCGATGCCACCTTCGTGCGCGGCATCCCGACCAGCCCGGAGCTGCGCATGATCCCGGTGTGGGAGGACCGCATCCTGGCCGCGCTCCCTGCCGGCCACCCGTTGGCCGACCGGGACACCGTGCCGCTCGACGAACTGGCCCCGCTGACCCTCCGGCTGGCCGAGCGGGCGGCCAACCCGCCGCTGTTCGACCAGGTCGTGACGGCCTGCCACGACGCCGGACGGGAACCTCGGATGGGCCCGCCGGCGAGCAGCCTGCAGAACACGCTGGCCCTGATCGGAGCGGGCGAGGAGTCCTGGACGCCGGTCTACGAGCCGCACACCCGGCTGCTGCGCACCGCCCGGGTCGAGTTCCGGCCGACCCGGCCGACGCTGGCGATGACCACATACCTGGCGGTGCCGAGGGACAGTCGGCCAGCCTGGCTGAGCCCGCTCGTCCGGGCCTGCCGCGATCACGATTCGTGATCGCTGCCGGTGCGGAGTGCTCATTGGTCGGCGGCCCGATCCGCGCTGGACTGGTCCACGTCAGCGAGAACCACTCAGCGTCAGGAGCAGGACATGCCCATCGTCACCATCCAGCAGGGACCCCGCGGCATCGAACTCAAGCGGGAGCTGGTCAAGCAGATCACCGAGTCCTTCGTCAACGCCCTGTCGGTCCCGGCGGAGAGCGTGCAGGTGTGGATCCACGAGGTGCCGACCGACAGCTGGGGCGTGGCCGGCAAGCTCATCGCCGACAAGTAGGCGGGCCAGCTGCCCCCGCGAGCGCTCTCGAGAGCGTGCCGGTGGCCGACCCCGTTACCGAACTACACACCAGACAGGGTCACGCGGCGTGTTACGGGCAACCGCAGGTTACCCAACTACACGCCCGGCAGGCCGCGGGCGCGGAAAACCTGCCTGTCGTGCAGCTCGGTAACGGGCCGCGGCCCGCGGGCGGTCCGCTGCTCCCGGTGGTCAGGCCGCCGGCGCGGGTAGGCCCCGCATGGTGGTCAGGCCGCCGGCGCGGGTAGGCGCCGGACGGTGGTCAGGCCGCCGGTGCGGGTGGGTGCCGGACGGTGGTCAGGGTGCGGCCGCGAGTGCCTGCCGCACGGTGAGCGCCATGGCGTCGGGGGTGCGCAGCACGTCGTCGGAGGTGAAGCGGAGGATCGTCCACCCGGCTAAGAGCAGCAGGTTGTGGCGCTCGTTGTCGACCCGCTGGGCCGCCCTGGAGCGGTGACCGGCTCCGTCGTACTCGATGCCGACACGGTGCTCGGGGTAAGCCAGGTCGAGATGGATGGCCCAGTCCAGGCCCGGCACCATGATCGGGTATTGCGTCCGAGGTCGGGGCAGCCCGCGCAGCACCAGCGCGAGCCGGCAACGTGACTCCATCACGGAGTGCGCGCCGGCGTCGCTGAGCGCCAGCACGCCGCTCACGCGCGAGCGCCAGCGGGAGCCCGGGTAGCGACGGTCGATCGCGGCGATCGCGGGGAGGCTGACCTCGGTGCTCCAACGCAGGGTGTCGACGGCCGGAACCGCGTCCATGAGCGGCAGCCAGCGCGCGAGGTCGTAGGCGGTGCGCGCCGGCGTGGTGAGCACTACGCCATCCACCTCGGTCACCTCGTCGTCCGCCAATCGGTCCCGGTGCACGCGCAGTCCGGGACGCTCCCGGAAGTTGCGGCGCGGCACAATCACCTCCGCGTCTGCGTCGGCCGGGGCGCACCGCGCGCCGAGCAGCTCGGCCGCCGAGTACCCGGCGAGCGCGCCGTGCTCCGCCACCAGCAGGTATGCGGCCCGTGACCGGGTGGCCAGGGTGAGGGGTACGCCCGCCGGCAGGTACACGTTCGGATACACCGGTCGGTAGCGCGGCCCGGCGAGCGCCGCTCGGGTAACCAAGCCGCGCCGCCGGGCGGTGTCGCCCCGGAACGGACCACTGAGCGTCATGTCTCGGTAGACGGCACCGGCGCCGCCCCGGTTCCCTCCTGCACGAAATGGCAAGCGACGCCGCGCCCGCGGGCGCCAGCCCGGCAACGATGCGCGGCCGGCGCGGGTCCGGCGCGGGTCCAGCGCGGGGGCGGCGCGGGGCTTGTTACCCAACTGCACACGAGGCAGGTTCTGGGCGCCGAAATCCTGCCCCCTGTGCAGCTCGGTAACAGCCGGCAGGCCAGCCGCCGACAGGCCACCCGCCCGCCTCGCGCCGGCCCCCGCCGGGCCGGCCCCCGCGCCGGCCCCCTCGCCGGCCCCCGCGCCGGCCCCCTTCGCCGGCCCCCTCGCCGGCCGCCGGCATCTCTACAGCCGGCCGCCGCTGGCGTTGTCGCCGGACAGCCGCTGCGCCAGGTAGACCGGCACCGTGGAGACGACCACGAGCACGGCCGCGACCACGTTCACCACCGGGGCCTGGTTCGGGCGGAACAGGTTGTCCAGGATCCAGATGGGCAGCGTCTGCATGCCGGTGCCCAGGGTGAACGTGGTCACGATGATCTCGTCGAAGGACAGCGCGAAGGCGAGCAGCCCGCCGGCCAGCAGCGCCGAGCGCAGCATCGGGAAGGTGACCAGCCGGAACGTGGTGATGCCGTCCGCGCCCAGGTCCATGGACGCCTCCTCCAGGCTGCCGCCCATCCGGCGCAGTCGGGCGATCACGTTGTTGAACACCACGACGATGCAGAACGTGGCGTGCGCGATGATCGCGGTCAACAGGCCGAGGTTGATGCCCAGGATGGTGCGGAAGGCGTTGTTCAGCGCGATGCCGGTGACGATGCCGGGCAGCGCGATCGGCAGCACCAGCAGCAACGACACCGAGTCCCGCCCGTAGAACCGGTAGCGCTGCAGCGCGAACGCGGCCATCGTGCCGAGCACCAGGGCGATCGCGGTGGCCGCCACGCCGGCCTGCACGCTGGTCCACAGCGCGTGCAGCGCACCGGCGTTGCCGGTCACCCGGTCCCACCACTCCAGGGTGAACCGCGACGGTGGCCAGCCGAACGCGGTGTCGGCGTTGAACGAATTGAGCAGCACCAGCAGCAGCGGGAAATAGATCACCGCCAGCCCCACCCCAAGCGCCCCCCAGAGCACCACCCTGGTCGTCCTCGAAACGTTCATCGCGAGCCCGCCCTCCCCAACGCCGGCCGCCGATCGACGGCACACAGCGCCGCGTCGCGGCACACAGGTTCCAACGTGTGTGCGGCGGCATGACGATGTGTGCGGTCGGCGGTCAGCTCGGTCACCTCGGGCTCCTAGAGGTTGTCCAGCGCGCCGGTGCGGCGCACCGCGGCCAGGTAGACCAGCATGATCACCACGGGGACCAGCGCCACCGTGGCGGCGAACGGCAGGTTGTTGGCGGCGCCGATGTTGGAGTAGACGACGTTGCCCAGCATCTGGCTGGTGCCGCCGACGATGGTCACCGCGATGTAGTCGCCCAGCGACAGGGAGAACGTGAAGATCGAACCGGCCACCACCGCCGGGAAGGCCAGCGGCAGCACGATCGAGCGGACGGTGCGCAGCGGCCGCGCCCCCAGGTCGCCGGACGCGGCCAGCAGCGACTCGGGCAGCCGCTCCAGGCCGGCGTAGATGGGCAGGATCATGTACGGCAGCCACAGGTAGGCCAGCGTGATCACCACGGCGGTCAGGCCGTAGCCGGGCGAGTCCAGCCCGAACGGGGCCAGCGCCCAGTGCAGGAAGCCGTTGCCGGACAACATGGTCCGCCAGGCGTACGCCTTCACCAGGTACGACGCCCAAAGCGGGGTGAGCACCGCGATGACCAGCACCCGCTGCGCGGCCGGCGAGGCGAAGCGGGCCATGCAGAACGCCATCGGGAAGGCGATCACCGCGTCGACCAGGGTGACCAGTACGGCGATCCCCACCGTCCGGATGGTGATCGTCCGATACACCGAGTCGGTGAACAGCGAGACGAAGTTGTCCAGCGACCAAGTGATCTGTACCTGGCCGGTGAAGCTGTTCACCGACCAGAACGCCGTGATGAAGAGCGCGGCCAGTGCCCCCAGGTAGGCCAGCCCGAGCCACAGCAGCGGCGCGGACAGCAGCAGCCCCAACCTGACCACGGGCCTGCGGTAGAGGTACGTCGTGACGGCGTGCCTCGGCGCGCCCACAGCGCTCACGGCGCTCACGGCGCTCACGGCGCTCACCGATCGTCAGCCCTTGATCTCGGTCCAGGCCTTGGTCCAGTCCGAGTAGTCCACACACTGGGTGTCGGTCCGGCCGTCCAGACACTGGGCGATCGGCGTGGTCCAGTAGTAGATCTTGCTGGCATAGCCGGCGTCGCCGGCGTGGTAGCTGGCGCAGAAGTTCTTGTCGGTGGTGAGCCCGCACGCCTTGGCGCTCGCCGGGGCCTCCCCGAAATACTCCGCGACCTCAGCATTCGCCTTCGGGCTGACGATGTAGTCCATCCAGTCGTAGGCGCAGGTCTTGTGCGCGGACTTGGTGGCCACCATCCAGGTGTCCGACCAGCCGGTGGCCCCCTCGCTGGGCACGGTGGACTGCACCGGCGCGCCGTCCTTCTGCACCTGGTTGACCGTGACCTGCCACGCGGTGCCCACCACCGAGTCGCCGTTCTTCAGCGACTGGGCCTCCTTGAGGTAGTCCGACCAGTACTCGGTGACCAACGGCCGCTGCTGCTTGAGCAGGTTCACCGCGGCCTGGAACTGCTTCTGGTCCAGCGCGTAGGGGTCCTTGATGCCCAGGTCGGGCTGGTGTGCCATCAGGTACACGGCGGCGTCCGCGATGTAGATCGGCGAGTCGTACGCGATGACCTTGCCCTTGTACCGCGAGTTCGCCTCGAATATCGGCGACCAGGAGGTCGGCGCCGGGATGACCTTGTCGGTGCGCCAGGTCAGCAGGTTGGCCCCCCACCCGTGCGGGATGCCGTACATCACGCCGTTCACGCTGTTCCACGGCTTGTCCTTGAGGAACGGTTGTACGTCGGCGTAGTTGGGCACCAACGCGGTGTTCACCGGTTCCACGTCGCCGGAGGCGATCAGCCGCAGCGAGGCGTCCCCGGAGGCGGACACCACGTCGTACTGCCCGGTCTTCATCAGGCTCAGCGCCTCGTCCGAGGTGCCGAAGGTCTTCACGCTGACCTTGCATCCGGTCTTCTGCTCGAACGGGCTGACCCAGTTGACCGCCGGGTCGTTGGAGCCGTTCTCCGCGTAGCCCGGCCAGGCCAGCACGGACAGCTGGCCCTCCGGCTGGCCCAGCTGGGCCAGCGGCGTCAGCTTGGGTGGGGTGAATCCCTGGGGACCGGGGGCGGCGGAGCCACCGGCGGCCCCGCCGGACGTGCCACACGCGGCCGCCAGCAGGCCGGCACACAGCAGGCCGGCGAGCAGCGGTTTCCGATTTCTCATGACAGGCCTTTCTGGTACGGGAGCAATCCGGGAGTTACCGCTGGTCCGGCACGCGGAAGTTGTGTTCCTGACGCCAGCTCAGGCGCACCCGCCCGCCCGCGCGGTGCGGCAGGCCCGAGCTGTTCGGGGTCACCGCGGCGAGCTGGCCGCCGGCGTCCAGGGACACCTCGTAGCGCATGGTGGCCCCCGCGTAGACCACGTTGGTGACGGTGCCGGTGGCGCTGGTCTGGCCGTCGTCGGCGGGCTGGGAGAGGTCGTCGTCCAGCTGGATCTTCTCCGGCCGGATGCTGTACATGCCGGGCCGGCCGATCACCGCCTCGGCGGCGTGGCCGCTGATCAGGTTCGAGGTGCCGACGAACCCGGCGACGAACGCGCTGGCCGGGTGCTCGTACACCTCCTCCGGGGTGCCCACCTGCTCGATCCGGCCGTCGTTGAACACCGCGATCCGGTCGCTCATGGTGAGCGCCTCGTCCTGGTCGTGGGTGACGAACACGAAGGTGATGCCGACCTCGCGCTGCAATGCCTTGAGCTCGGTCTGCATGGCCAACCGCAGCTTCAGGTCCAGAGCGCCCAGCGGCTCGTCCAACAGCAGCACCTTGGGCCGGTTGACCAGCGCCCTGGCCAGCGCGACCCGCTGGCGCTGGCCGCCGGAGAGCTGGCTGGGCTTGCGGTCGCCGTGTTCGGCCAGGTGCACCGAGCGCAGCGCATCCAGCGCGCGCTGGGTGCGCTGGGCCCTGGGAACCCGCTTGACCCGCAGGCCGTACTCCACGTTCTGCCGCACGGTCATGTGCGGGAACAGCGCGTAGTCCTGGAAGACGGTGTTCACGTCCCGGTCGAACGGCGGCAACCGGCTGACCTCCCGCCCATCCAGCTCGATCGTGCCGCCGGTGGGCAGCTCGAAGCCGGCGATCATCCGCAGCACCGTGGTCTTGCCGGAGCCGGACGGTCCCAGCATGGAGAAGAACTCGCCGGGCGGGATGTCCAGGTCCACCCCGTCCACCGCGCGCACCGGGCCGAAATGCTTGTGCAGCCCGCGCAGCCGGATCGCCGGCTGGGCCCCGACGCCGGCGGGCGTGGGTTCCTCGCGGGGCAGTGTGGGCGCCTGGTTGGGCATGTGACTCCCGGGAGGACTGTTGTGGCGGGGGACACTGCAGGGGGAGCTAAACATATAAGACCATATTTCAAATGACAACCGGGTAAACTCGATCGGGCCACGGCGACCCACCACCCCGCCGGGCAGAGAGAACGCGATGGTCAGGCGGATGTCGCACGGCGCGCGGGCCGCCCTGTTCGCGCCGCTGGACCAGACCGGCCGCGTGGAGGCGGTCACCCGTCGGCTGGTGGACGCGATCACCCTGGGTCTGCTGGCCGACGCGGAGCAGCTGCCCGCCGAGACCGACCTGGCCGCCCAGTTGGGGGTGTCCACGGTGACCGTCCGGGAGGCCTTGGTCGCGCTGCGCCAGCTCGGCCTGGTGGAGACCCGGCGAGGCCGGGGTGGTGGCAGCTTCGTGCGCACGCCGGCGGACTCCCCGATGGCGCCCTGGCGGGAGCGGCTGCGCGCGGTGTCCCTGGCCGACCTGCGCGACGTCGGCGACCAGTACACCGCGGTGGCCGGCGCGGCCGCCAAGCTCGCCGCCGAGCGCAGCTCCGCCGACGATCTGGCCCGCCTCGAGCTGGCCGCCGAGGACATCCGCGCCGCCACCGGGCCGGCCGCCTCCCGCGCCGAGCGGCACTTCCACCTGGAGGTGGCGGCCGCGGCACAGTCCCCCCGGCTGACCCACCAGGAGCTGCTGCTGCAGGGTGAGCAGGGCGGGCTACTGTGGTTGCCGATCACCCACCGCACCGACGACCGGCCCGACGATCGGGGTGAGCACCGGGAGGCCGGCTACGCCGTGCACGCCGCGATCGTCACCGCGATCGGCCACGGAGACGGCGAGCTGGCCCGCAAACTCACCGAGGAGCACATCCTGGACGCGATCGACCGGCTGGTGGTGCTGCACCTGGAGCTGATCGATCCGTAAGCTGCGTCATCCGTCTTGGAGGATGAGCATCGTGGACGACACCCGGCCGCGGCCCGGCGACGAGGTGGTCGCTCAGGTGTCCGGCATCGTCGAAGGGGTCTTCGCCGGCCTCAAGCCGCTGCTGGCCGCCGCCGAGACGCTGCTCGCCGAACCGGGCGACACGACCGGGCCGGACCTGGACCGACTGCGCCCCCAGGTGGTGGAGCAGCTGGCCGGGCTGGTGGTCGGCGCCGGGTTCATCGCCGCGCCGGGGCTGCTCGCCGACCAGGAGTTCGGCTTCGAGTGGTGGACCGCGTCCGGCGGCGGGACACCCACCCAACTGTTCATCAGCCTGGACCCGACCAGCGAGTACTTCCTCGACTACACCCGCCAGAGCTGGTTCACCGTGCCCCGTGACACCGGCCGCCGACACATCACCGGCCCCTACGTCGATTACCTGTGCACCGACGAGTACACGCTCACCTTCTCCCTCCCGGTGAACGGTGCGGCGGGGTTCGCCGGCGTGGTCGGGGCGGACGTGTTCGTCCGGGAGTTCGAGCACACCACGCTGCCCAAGCTGCGCACGCTGGCGATGGCTCGGGATGGGCGGGCGGCCCTGGTGAACGCGCAGGGCCGGGTGATCGTGTCCACCGCGTCCCGGCAGGCCACCGGGTCACTGGTCCGCGAGCTGGACATCCCGGCCTGGTGGACCACCGGCGAGGAGTCGCTCGCCTGCCCCGGCACCACACTGCGCCGCTGCGGGGACGCCCCCATCGCCCTGCTCGTCACCGCCGACTGAGCGCCGACTGAGCGCCGACTAGGAGGCTTCAGGCCGGGGCGGGGGCACGGCGCAGGTCATCCCGCGCCTGATGGACGGCGATGGTGTCGGCGATCATGGCGTCCACCAGCAGCCGCTGCTCGCCGTCCGCGCCGGTGGGCATCAGGCTGTGCACCAGTTCCGGGTCCGGATCGGCGACCGGCCCCAGCTGGCGGGCGATCTCGCCGAGCGCGCCGGCCAGCGGCCCACCGGTGTATCCGCGCCGCAACAGCGCCGAGGCGGTCATGGTGAGGCTGCGCAGCCCGTCCGCGGCACGCTCGGCGGCGGCCTGCTCGTCCGCCCCGGGCGCTACCGTGCCGGGCGCGGCGGCCAGCAGGTTCTGTTGCGCGTTGGCCGCCGCGTGGAACCGCCGGCCCAGCGCCTTGCGGTCCAGCGTGCGGTAGTGCAGCGCCGAGGACACCTCGCGCAGCAGCTCGCGCATCGCCTCGACCGCCTTGTCGAGGCGCTCGAGGAGGCTGGGCTTGCGCACCCCCGGCACGGCGGCGAAGCCGAACAGCAGCCCGATCGCCGCCGCGAGCACGATCAGCCCCAGGTAGTCCAGCAGCGCGGAGCGCGGGTCGAGGTGGCGGGTGGTGCTGTTCAGCGCGACGCTCATGAACACCGTGCAGGCGTTGCCCAGCACCGGCTTGCTCTGCATGTAGTAGAAGCCGACGAGCAACGCCAGGATGCCGATCGGCAGCAGCACCTGCTGGGGCAGCTCCAGCAGCCAGAACACCAGGGCCAGCGCCACCGCCCCGGCCAGCGCGCCGATGATCCGCTGCTTGGCCTTGACCAGGCTGTCCTGCCACTGCGGCTGCATGATCGAGAAGGTGGTGATGAGAAAGCCCACCGCGAACGGGTCGGTGGGCCGGAAGCTGGCCACGACCAGCGCCACCAACATCCCCAGCGCGCACCGGATGGCGTGCCTGAGCTGCTCGTTGCGCCAGTTCAACGCGCCGCGCACCTCGTTGCCCAGCCACTCCCTGCCCAACCTGGGCGGCAGCTCCACCTTGCTGTCGTCCCGGTCGGCGGCGGCCGCCTGGATCAGCTCCAGGCCCTGCCACATGCTGTTCACCAGCTGCCGGGTGGCCCCGGGCAGGGCGGCGGCGCCGGATTCCCAGCGGCGGACCGGCGCGAGCGGCCGCGGCACCTCGACCGGCCGCAGCGCCTCGGCCAGCCGCTGCGCCTCACCGTCGGCGGCGTGCAGCAGCTGGTCGAGGTCGTTGCCCAGCGGCCCGGTGAGCAGCCGGCGCCGGGAGGCGAGCACCGACGAGGCATTGCGGTACCGGAACAGCCCGTTCAGCACGGCGGTGGTCCACCGGCGTGGGCGGTCGGCGAACCAGAGCCGGGTCGCCGCCTCCTGGGCCGGATCCTGCCCGCTGGCCAGCGCGTCGGCCAGGGCGACCCGCACCGGGCCGGACGGGTCCTTGCGGCCGACCACCAGCCGCAGCGCCAGCACCACGACGAAGGCCAGCGCGGGGGCGCCGAACACCTGCACCACGCTGCCCACGCCCACCGTCTTGAGCCCGTAGCTGAACACCGACGCCATGCCCAGCCCCATGCCCACGGTCACGTAGCGGGGACCGAGCACGGGCAGCAGGCAGACCAGGCACACGATCACCACGAGCAGCGCGATCGCGCCCGGGGTCGAGTACTCGCCGAGCAGCCGCACCCCGCCGCTGGCCAGCACCAGCACCGGGCCGAACCAGGCCAGCAGCCGCACGTCCGCCGCCAGCGACCCGCCGAACGCGGCCATCAGGCAGAACATCGCGGTCAACCCGGCCAGGATCGCCGCGCTGCCCAGCCCGATCAGGAACCCCAGCCCGCCGACCAGGATGATGACCCCCACCGGCATGAGCTGCTTCATGTTGACCTCACCCCCCGCACCCGGTGGATCATATTCGGGGGTCAGCGGGCCCCCGAAGCCGCCGTGAGCGGCCCGGACGGGCTGTTACCCAACTGCACATCAGGCAGGATTTCGCTGCCGCCAACCTGCCTTTGGTGCAGTTCGGCAACAACCGGCAGGTTCTGTGCTGGGGCCGCCGAGGCTCCAAGAAAACTCCCAAGATCGCCTGCAAGCCTTGGGGAGAGGCGGTTGTCCATCGCCGAAGATCGGCGGCCAGGAACACGCTCGCCCGGGTGCCGGCCTTCACCCCGTGGCGGAGAGGTACTCATGACGATGATCAACGGGCTGCCGGCGCACGTACTGCTGGTGCACTTGGTCGTGGTGTTGATCCCGGTCAGCGCCGTTCTCGTGGTGCTGGTGGCGGCGTGGCCGGCGGCGCGGCGGCGATTGGACGTGCTCACCGCGGCGCTGGCGGTGGCCGCGTTGGTTGCGGTTCCGATCACCACCGATGCCGGCGAGTGGCTGGAGCGGCGCGTTCCGCGCACCCCGCTGATCCGCGCGCACACCCAGCTCGGGGACACGATGTTGCCGTGGGCAATCGGCCTTGCCGTGATCGCTCTGGTCGTGCTCGGTCGGGAGCGGGTGGCGCACCGGCAGGCGGCCCGGGCCAGCGAGCCGAGCGCGGTGGAGATCCGGGACGGGGGGCGACACCAGCGGGAGTCGCGGCGCGACCGGCTGGTCACGGCGGTGGTGGGCGTGCTCGCCGTGGTGGTGGCGGTTGGGTCCGTGGTCACGGTCTATCGGATCGGCGACTCCGGTGCCCGGGCCGCATGGACCGGTCAGTTCAGCCAACAGGCACAACCCCGTACCGGAGGTGCCGCTCCGGGTGGCGGATGACGGGCGCGGCAACTGTTCCGCCGGAGACCCCACCGCGGGCTTGATCCGAGGGACGATGGCGAGGTGTCCCTGGACGGCTCGGCCGCACCGCGCCTGCTGCTCGTGGAAGACGATCCCGAGCTACGTCGGATGCTGCGCGAGCTGCTGTCCGGCGAGGGCTATCGGGTGGAGGACGCATCCGATGGCCAACAAGGCCTGCATCTGGCGCTGACCAGGACATACGAAGTGATCATCCTCGACCGCCGGCTACCCGTGGTGGACGGGCTGGGCCTGCTCACCAGCCTGCGCGAGCGCGGGATCACCGCCCCGGTGCTCGTGCTCTCCGCCTTGGGGAACCCTTCCCACCGCGTCGAAGGTCTCGACGCCGGGGCCGAGGACTACCTGGCCAAGCCGTTCGACGTGGACGAGCTGCTCGCCCGGCTGCGCGCGCTGCGGCGCCGGCACCTGGACTCCGCGCGCTCCCTGCCACTCCGGGAGGGCAGGCTCGACCTGGATACCCGACAGGTGCACGCGCGGGACCGCGAGCCGGTGCGGCTGTCCGAACGCGAGTGCGCCCTGCTGGCCACGCTGGCCGGCCGACCAGGCCAGGTCTACCCCCGTAGGGACCTGCTCGCCATCGTCTTTCCCGACGCCGAGAGCGAGATCGTGGTCGACACCTACGTGCACTACCTCCGGCGCAAACTCGGCAGACCGATCGTCGCCACCGTGCGCGGCCGGGGCTATCAGCTCGGCCAGCTGTGAACCGCCGCGGCCGCTCGAGCCACCGGTCGCGGTGCTCGCCCCGCCTCGGATTGAGCCGCCAACCCGACGACGTGCTCGTCCGGCGGGCGGCGCTCCGGATGGGCCTGCTGGCCGGCGTCGGGGCCGCCGCGATCGTGGCGGTACTGACCGTCGCCGCCCTGGTGGTGTTGTTACGCAACCAAGAGACCGCCGCGTCCACCCTGCTCGCCGACACCGTGGCGAGCGCCGACGACGTGGTGGACCCGCCGTCGGGAATGTGGCTGGCGATACGCACCGGCACCACCACCGCCGTCAGCCCCGGGCTCCCGCCGGGCCTACCGGTCCTCGACGCGCTGGAGAAGGTGGGCCGTACCGGCGGTGTCGACCTCCGAGACGTGGTGCTTGACGGCACCCGGTACCGGGTCCGCACCCAGGCCAGCCACGGCGTCGTCGTCCAAGCCGGACTCGACCTCGCCTCCGACCGCGTCCAGTCCGTGTCCATGCTCCGCGCGCTGCTCCTGATCGGTGGCCTCGGACTACTGCTCGCCGCCCTCGCCGGCGCCTGGGTCGGCCGCCGCGCTGTCCGTCCCCTGGCCGCCACACTCGCCCTGCAACGCCGCTTCGTCGCCGACGCCAGCCATGAACTCCGCACCCCGATCACCCTGCTCAGCACCCGGGCCCAGCTCATCCGCCGATCGGTGCGCGGACACGTCGTGCCGGGGGCGCTCGCCGGGGAGATCGACGGTCTGGTCGACGACTCCCAACAGCTGACCGCGATCCTGGAAGACCTGCTCCTCGCCGCCGACGGGCGCGATGACCCCGCCACCCTGACCGACCTGACACAGCTCAGCCAGGCCGTCGCCGAGTCGTCAGCCTCCTACGCGCGGACCCGGAACATCGAGGTCACCGCCGCGCTCGGGGCGAGCGCGCCGGTGCTGGGCTCCCCGGTGGCGCTGCGCAGAGCAATCACCGCACTGGTCGACAACGCAATCCGGCACGCCGGTTCCACCGTGCGGCTGGATGTCCTGCGCACCGGAAACAAGTTCACCGTCGAAGTCCGTGACGATGGCCCGGGCATCACCGCCGACCTCGCACCGCACCTGTTCGACCGATTCGCCTCCGCACCCCCCTCGGACACCGACGGCTGCCGCCACTACGGACTCGGCCTGGCCCTGGTCGGTGAAATCGCGGCACGACACAACGGCGCCATCACGTCCATTCCCAGTACCGACGGCGCCACCATCCACCTCATCCTCCCCGCCGCGCCCCACAACGGATCGGCCAGCTCCCCGGGGTAGTTGCGGAGCTACTCAGCGCGCCCGCGCGCGGAGCTACTCAGCGCGCCCGCGCGCGGAGCTACTGAGCGCGCCCGCGCACGAGCAACACCAGCGAGCGCGGTCCGACGCGCACCGCCGGCCCGATCGGCGGACCGGCCGGCTCGATCGTGCCGTCGAAGGTGTCGAGCACGCGGCGCCACGAGCCCTGGGTGGGGAGGGTGAACTCGAGTTCCTCCCACCAGCCGTTGACCATGAACAGCAGGTCGTCGTCGAACATCGGCATACCCCGCTCGTCGCGATCGGGCTCGGCGGAGCCGTCGACCAGCACAGCGACGGAGCGGGTGAACGGGTCGTGCCACGCGGCATCGGTCATCGGTTTCCCACTCGGGGTGAACCAGCCGACCTCCTCGCTGCGCGCCCCCGTCAGATAACGACGCCGGCGCAGCACCGGGTGCGCCCGCCGCAACGTGACCAAGTCCCGGGTCCACCCGAGCAGCTCGGTGTCGGCCCCCGCCCAGTCGAACCAGGAGGTCTCGTTGTCCTGGCAGTAGGCGTTGTTGTTGCCGTGCTGCGTACGGCCCATCTCGTCGCCGCCGAGGATCATCGGCACCCCGAGCGAGAGCAGCAGCGTGGCCAGCAGCGCCCGTTGCTGGCGCTGGCGCAGCGCGAGCACGCCCGGGTCGTCGGTGGGGCCCTCCACCCCGCAGTTCCACGACCGGTTGTCGTCGCTCCCGTCGCGGCCTTGCTCACCGTTGGCCTCGTTGTGCTTGGTGCCATAGCTGACCAGGTCGCGCAGGGTGAAACCGTCGTGGGTGGTGATGATGTTGACCGAGGCCGACGGTCGGCGCCGGGACCCGCCGAACAGGTCGGCGGAGCCGGACGTACGGCGGGCGAAGTCGGCGAGGGTGCCGTCCGTGCTACGCCAGAAGTCACGGATGGTGTCCCGGTAACGGCCGTTCCACTCCGACCACTGCGCGGGGAAGCGCCCCAGGTCGTAGCTATCCACCTGCCCGACGTCCCAGGGCTCGGCGATCAGCTTGATCTGCGACAGCACCGGGTCCTGGTCGACGAGGTCGAAGAACGCCGCGGTCGAGGCGAACCCGCCAGCCTCCCGCCCGAGCGTGGCGGCCAGGTCGAACCGGAACCCGTCGACGTGCAGGTAGGTCACCCAGTAGCGCAGGCTGTCCAGGATCATCCGCAGGCAGGTCAGGTGCGCGACGTTGAGCGAGTTGCCGGTGCCCGTGGTGTCGAAGTAGTGGCGCGGGTCGCCGTCCACCAGGCGGTAGTAGGCGGCGTTGTCGACGCCGCGGTGGCACAGCGTCGGGCCGTACTCGTTGCCCTCGGCGGTGTGGTTGAACACCACGTCCAGCACGACCTCGATGCCCGCCCGGTGCAGTGCCGCCACCATGGCCTGGAACTCGGCGACCTGCCCGCCCGCGTCGCCGGTGCGGACCGCCGCCGAGTAGGCCGCGTGCGGGGCGAGGAAGCTGATGGTGTCGTAGCCCCAGTAGTTGGACAGCCCCTTCTGCCGCAGTGTTCCGCTGGTCACCGACTGATGCACCGGCAGCAGTTCCACGGCGGTGACGCCGAGCCGCACGAGGTGCTGCACCGCCGCCGGGTGGGCCAGGCCGGCATATGTGCCGCGCAGCTCCGCCGGGATATCGGGGTGGCGGGCGGTGAACCCCTTGACGTGGATCTCGTAGAGCACGGTGTCGGCGTAAGGCGTGCGCGGCGGCGAGTCCTCGCCCGGGCCGAGCGCGGGATCGACGACGACCGACAGCGGCACCGCGTCGAGCGAGTCCAGCCGGTTCACCGAATCCGGCCCGTCCGCCCA
>Ga0137415_10003077_pt1 | contig 16534 bp, 15 predicted proteins | sample CZODoug3_1_1_16f_FD_183082 | JGI IMG/M metagenome (GOLD analysis project Ga0137415, IMG submission 183082) | Vadose zone soil fungal communities from Angelo Coast Range Reserve, California, USA - CZODoug3_1_1_16fungal (Hybrid Assembly) | ecosystem: Environmental > Terrestrial > Soil > Vadose...
CACGTGCGCCGCAATCGCTTCCCCGCGCCCAATCGCGTCAACGCCCTCGTTCGTCTTTGCTTTGAGATGAATTTTTTCGGCACTCACGCTCAGCGCTTTTGCCAACGCCTCGCGCATCTTCGGAAAATGCGGCCCCAGCTTGGGCTTCTCCGTAATCACCACCGCATCGACATGCTCAATCGCAAATTGCTTTTCATCGATCAGTTTCCTAACATGTTCGAGAAATAGCATGCTGTTCGCGCCCTTCCACTTCGGATCCGTATCCGGAAAATGCGTCCCGATGTCGCCAGCGCCTGCAGCTCCGAGAATCGCATCGCACATCGCATGCGCCAGCACGTCCCCATCCGAATGTCCCACCGGCCCCTTATCAAACGGCAGCTCGATCCCTCCAACTACGAGTGGCCGCCCATATTCCAGCCTGTGCAAATCGTAACCAATGCCGGTTCGCGCCGTTGCCGCTCGCAACACTAGAGCCCGTTTCGCGTTGCCTCGCATCTGCCGCATTAAGAAAAGACAAAATCCAACTAGAAGAATCAGGGGCGCGGCATTTAATAAAACCAGTGTCCTGTCCCCGCTACGAATTTCCTTCACATTGATCAATACGCTCTTTTCACGGAGTTGTCCCAACAAGGCGGGGGCCATTTCCTTGGGTATCGCCAAGTGAAACCATCGGTTCGCCGGCCGTTTATATTCTCCGGATACCTCGTAGCTGTTCGACGAGAGGCAGAGAGTCACTTGGTTTACGTTGTCAGCATCCACCTTAGCCATGAAGTCGCTGTAGCTGAGCTCGTCTTGTGATGTTGAGGTTCCATTTGTAGAAACCAGCTTCCACAGCATGATCCCGAGAAATACGATGGAAATCCAAAACAGGATCGTCCTTGCGGTTGAGCTTGGGTTCATGCTCACGCCTTTTGCCGCTCGCGTTCCACATAGAACCGCGCCAATTCCATATCCGCCGGCTTCGTGATCTTCATATTTCTCTCGGAACCCAGCACGACGTGCACATCATGCCCCATGCGCTCCACGAGTCCCGCCTCGTCCGAGGCATTCACCCCATCCGCCTCCGCGCGAGCAAATGCTTCCTTCAAGAGTTTCGTCGCAAACGCTTGCGGCGTCTGCGCCAGCACCACGCGTTCGCGCGGCACCGTCCCCGTAATCAACGCCACATCCTCCGGCAAACTGGCGCGCTTCACTTCCTTAACCGTGTCCATCGCCGGAATGCCCAGGATCGCCGCCGCGCACCGCCTCGCCTCTTCAAGCACTCGCGCAATCTGCTCCGGCGTCACGAACGGCCGCACCGCATCATGCACCAACACAATCTCTGTATCGTTCGACACCTCGCGCAGCGCCGCGGCCACCGAATCCTGCCGCGAATCGCCGCCTTTCACTACCCTCACTGCCTGCTTGAATTTTTCCTTTTTAATCAGTCCCTCGAGCCGCGCCACTTCATCCGCGCGCGTCGCCACAATGATGTCTGTAACTTGCGAGCACGCCGCGATCCGCCGCAGGCTCAGAATCACTATCGGCGTCCCCTCCAGCTCAAGAAACTGCTTGGGCGTTTCCGCGCCCATGCGCGTTCCCATACCGGCTGCGGGAAGAATGGCAGCAATTCGGCTCATGTTTGGAGCGATTCCGCCCGGACGCTTCAAGGCGAGGACTCGCAAACTTCAGAGTGTACCTCAAGCAGGGTTATGGGGTGAAATACCAGGATGTCGCCCGCGCTCGTCTAACCGGCGTCAGGTTCAGGAAATACCGGACGGCCTTGACGCTCCAGCGTGCTTTGTTCCGGAAGACGCGCCGACGTTTCCACTTTGCTCGTGGCGTCGGAACGCATGCCGCCATTTCCGTCTCCCCGGCCCGCCGCGGCAGCTTGCCGCAGCGCAGGAGCAGCCTGTTCCGCTCGTTCTTCCAGCCGACCAAAAATCATCTTCCCTGCCGTGGTCTGATGAACGGACGTCACAATAATGTCGACACTCTTGTTGATCATTCGCCGCGCGCCATCCACCACCACCATCGTGCCATCATCCAGATACGCCACGCCCTGGTTCGCTTCTTTGCCTTCGCGGAGAATCAGTACGCGCATCGGCTCGCCCGGAAGCACGACCGGCTTCAGCGCATGCGCCAGCAGATTCACGTTCAGCACTGAGCAGCCCTGCACCGTGGCCACTTTGTTCAAATTGAAATCGTTGGTCACAATTTTGGCCCCAGTGCGCCGCGCCAGCTCCACCAGTTTGTGATCCACGTCCCCAGCTTGCGGGAAATCCTCCTCCAGAATCCTAACTTCCACTTGGGGCATTTTCTGAATCCTTTGTAGTACCTCCAGCCCGCGCCGCCCGCGCTGCCGTTTCAGCGCTTCCGAAGAATCCGCAACCATCTGCAGCTCGTGCAACACGAATTGCGGCACGCCAAGTACTCCTTCCAGAAACTGCGCTTCGCAAATATCCGCGATGCGGCCGTCGATCAATACGCTTGTGTCCAAAAGCTTCATGGATTCGGGGGCAGCGGCCTTCTTTCCGAAGAACCCGTCCAAAGCATCGACATGCACTTCCCCGCCCTGCCGTGAGCCAAGTACCAGCCCGAGATAGCCAAAAGCGAACAATGCCGAGAATTCGAGGAACGACTTGGTGGGTTCTGGCTCGTCCGTGCGGGAAATCACCAGGGTGACCAGCAGCGCCGCGAATACTCCAAGCACCGCGCCAAACGCTCCGCCCAGCAACCCGCCCAGTGCCGCCCGCCGCAGCCGCAACTCCGCCAGCAAAACCACCAACGCAATCAGCAATCCCACGCTGGCAGCCGCCAATCCGTGAAGGCCAAACGGCCCCAGCGTAAAACTTACAGCCCCGGTGCAAACGATCAGAAACGTGCGCACTACCCAGAAATCCCAGCCCGCGTGCCATGCCCAGCCGGTACGCGGAGGGATCGCGTGAACTTCGCCTGGGTGTGCAAGCCTAGATTCCGAGGGATAGGAACGCCGTTGTGCTTCTGGCATGATCCGGCTCATACGACCTCACAGTATTGAACTTGCACTGCAAAATCAGTACAGCCCGCCCGCAGGAGCGGAGAGGTTGGGAGAGAGCCGCTGCGGGATGTGGAACGCCCGCCGTTTATATACTCTTGCAATACTATGGCGTCAAGCAGGTATTAACTCGCAAGCCGAAAAAATCCTGATGCAGAGGATAGAAATTCCCATTTTGGGAAACGGAACGGAGGAGATGTCGATACGGTAGGTAAAAATTCCCATTATGGAACGTACAGCCGCGGCACGCGTTGGCTCACCGCGCAGAGCAGGTCCGAAGTGACCGTCCCGATGCTGCGCGCCACGCGGTTCGCCGGCAGCGCGTGCTTGCCGTCTGTCCCATGAATCGTGGCCACGTCGCCGATCTTCGCATCTTCGATGTCCGTAACATCTATCATGGTCACGTCCATGGAGATAATACCCACGATCGGTGCCAGCTTTCCGCGCAGTAGCACATTCCCGCGATTTCCCAGCGAGCGGTGGATTCCATCTCCATACCCGGCGGCCAGCACACCGATCCGCGTGGGCCTCTGGGCGACAAACGTCGCGTCGTATCCCACTCCCGCGCCTTGGGCTACGTCGCGCAAGCTGATAATCCTCGAACGCAAGCTCATCACCGGTTTCAGCGGCAGCCGTGCTTCTGCTTCTTCCCTTTTTTCAATTGGATCGTAGCCTGGATGGTAGCCATACAGAATCGCCCCGGGCCGCACCATGTCCGCCCAGGTTTCCGGCCGCGTTACGATCGCGGCGCTGTTCGCCAGGTGCACAATCCCCGGATCGACTCCCAGCGCACGCAGGCGCTCGAGTGCCTCGTAAAAACGCTCCTCTTGCTCCCCTGTCTGCTGCCCAACGTAGCTCTCCGTGAAAACTCCCGAGGAAGCAAAGTGCGAAAAGATGCCCGTGAGCTGGACGTTCTTGCACTTTCCTAGTTGCCGCGCAAAACATTCCACGTCGCCTGAAGCGATGCCCAGCCGGTTCATGCCCGTATCGATCTTCAAATGAAACCCTACGCGCTTCTTTCCGCCGCCGCGCGCCGCCGCGCGATCGAGCAGCGCCAACTGGTCGCAGCGATGGATCACCGCCGTGAGGTCGTGCTCCACCAGCCGGGATTCCTCTCCCGGCACGAAACTTGTGAGAATCAGGATTGGCTTGCGCACGCCGTTCTTGCGCACCGCAATGCCCTCGTCCGTGCACGTGACGCCAAACCAGTCCGACCCGGCTTTCTCCAGCGCCTTCGCCACTTCCGGACCGCCGTGGCCGTAACCATTGCCCTTAACAATGGAGAGAATCTTGCGCGGCATTTTGCGTTTTTCCTGCGGCGGGTTTACGTACTTGCGAATCGCTTCCAGATTGTATGCCAGCGCCCCAAGCGAAACTTCCGCCCAGACCGGACGTCGCGCTGCGTTGCGGGAACTCCTCTGTATCTCTGCCATGTTCCTTCCGAAAAATTTAGTTTACGCCATTCACCCGGTCTCGGCCCGCCGCCACCCACTTCGCCTGCCGCCTGAATGACAACACCCCTTGCTCAGCAAACGGGTGACCTTTCGCACTCGCCTCTCACGGACTAAGCTCAGACGTTTTCGACAGGAACTCTTTTTCCTATTGACTTTCCTCTATGATCTGTTATACTTGACCCTGTAGAAAACTTCGCCTGGAGTCTGGGAGCTTGTTTACTCTGAGCGGAGCCGAAGGGCTCCCGCTTTTCTTTCTTCCAGAGCCGTTTCCCCAGCGCAACCCGTTTTGCTCAGCAAAACATATCTCTTTAAAATCAACCACTTACGAAATGCAAATTTGTAAGTCCTTTGCTCTTACTATTCATGCAAAATGCCGGGGTGGGGGGATAGCACAGCCGTTTCAGCAATCCATTGCGTCGCTGCCAGAATCCTAAGCACGTGGCACAAAGTGTGTGGGAACTGCCGCGCTGTGGTCCGCCTACCGCAGCCTGCTCGCCGAAGGCAGGGCAGGCTCCAATTACATCTCGTCCGGGGCAAACTGCGAGAAGGCGTCCGGCGCCGCCTCTTCAAATCGCGTGAACCGGCTGCGAAACACAAACTTCACCATGTCGGTCGGGCCATTCCTCTGCTTGGCGATGCGAAGCTCTGTTTCTTCTCTCTCCTCGGGCGTTGCCCCGGCTTTGAAGAAATGCGGACGGTAGATGAACATCACCACGTCGGCGTCCTGTTCGATGGCGCCCGACTCGCGCAAATCCGAGAGTTGCGGCCCGCGCTCGTCGCGCTCCGGCGCGCGTGTAAGCTGACTGAGCACCAGCACCGGAATCTGCAATTCCTTCGCCAGCCCCTTCAAGCTGCGCGAGATGCTGGCCACTTCTTCTTGCCGGTTCCCAAACCGCCCGCGCGCGGTGATCAACTGCAGGTAGTCCACCACCAGCATGGACAATCCTTTGTCGCGTTTCAGCCGCCGCGCCTTGGCTCCGATTTCCAGCACGCTGATCGACCCCGCGTCGTCGATCCATAGCGGCGCCGATGAAATCGTTCCCAGCGATTCCGTCATCCGCCGCCAGTCTTCCCTGCTCAAATGGCCGGTGCGGAATTTGTGCGCGTCAATCTGCGCCACCGAAGCCACCAGGCGCTGCAGCAGCGATTCCTTGGACATTTCCAAGCTGAACATCGCCACCGGGTGTCCGCCGCGAATCGCGATGTTTTCCATCAGGTTCAGAGCCAGAGCTGTTTTGCCCTGCGAAGGCCGCGCCGCGAGAATCAACAATTCGGATGGCTGCAAGCCGGAAGTGAGTTTATCCAGCTCCACATACCCCGTGGGAATTCCGGTGATGCTCTTCCCTTCCTTGAAAATTCTTTCCAGGCGCTCGAAATTGTCGCGGACGATGTCTTTGATCGGAAGCAGCCCGGCACGTACGCGGTCTTCCGCCAGCGCAAAAATCGAAGATTCCGCGCCATCGAGAATCGCGTCCGCCCCGTCTTCGCCCTCGAACGCGCGCTGCTGAATATTGTGCGTGGTGTGAATCAGGTTGCGCAGGATCGCCTTTTCCTTGACGATGCGCGCGTAGTGCTCGATGTTGGAGACTTTCGGCATGCCGTCGGCCAGCGATGCCAGGTACGGCGCGCCTCCGGAGGCTTCCAGGTCGCCCTTGCGGTTCAACTCCTCGGTCAGCGTCACCAGGTCGATGGCCTGCTGCACCTCGCCCAGCGCGATCATCTGCGTGAACACCCGCCGGTGCTGGTCGAGAAAAAAATCTTCCGGCCGCAGATGCTCGATCGCCGGATTTAGCGCGTTGTTATCCAGCAAGATCGCGCCCAGAACGGAGCGTTCGGCGTCCAGGTTATTCGGCAGTGGCTTTTCGAGTGTCGCGTCAACCGGCATTGAAGTGCTTTCTACGATTCGCTTTTTCTTCGCCTACAATAACACGAAGTTCTCTCGCCGCGCAAGACTGGCTTGCGCACGGAAACGCGGCAGGCAAAAACTTTCAGGTGGCGAGGATAATTATGATGGACTCGACCAATTCCTGTTTGCTGCTTTGTGATCGTTGGCGGATTGTGCGTGGAAGCACGTCGCGCGTCAATTGGAGTGCCTGTGCATCGCTTCGGAAATCTCTGCAAAACTTTTTTGACGGTACGCTCCGCAAACTTTTCCTTCGCCTGGCCGGCTGCAAGGCTGAAAATGTGTCGGTTTGCACGAGCCGTGCATCAAACGTGCCGGCGTAAGTTCAGGGATAAAAAAACGGAGAGTTTCAATGGCAAAAATGAAAGTGGCGCTGGTACCAAAAGCTGGGGCGGATTTTGAAATCGTCGAGCGCGAGATTCCCAGTCCGGGGGCCGGGCAGGTGCGCATTCGCGTGCAGGCTTGCGGCATCTGTCACAGCGACAGCCTGGTGAAAGAAGGATACTGGCCGGGCATTCAATATCCCCGCGCCCCCGGACACGAAGTCGCCGGCGTGATTGACGACCTTGGTTCCGGCGTCACCGGCTGGAAAAAAGGCCAGCGTGTCGGCGTCGGCTGGCACGGCGGCCAGGACGGCACTTGCCTCCCGTGCCGCCGCGGAGACTTCGCCAATTGCCGCAACGCGAAAATTTGCGGAATCAGCTTCGATGGCGGCTATCAGGAATACATGATCGCTCCCGTGGAAGCGCTTGCCGCAATGCCGGAGAGCCTCGACGCCGTGGAAGCCGGACCGCTGCTTTGCGCGGGAGTCACCACCTTCAACGCTCTGCGCCACAGCGGCGCCTTGCCTTCCGACCTCGTTGCCGTCCAAGGCATCGGCGGCCTCGGGCATCTCGGAATTCAGTTTGCCAATAAATTTGGATACAGAGTCGCCGCCGTCGGCCGCGGTTCCCAGAAAGCTGCTCTCGCCAAGAAACTCGGCGCTCACGTCTACATTGACAGCAAAGCCACCAATGCCGCCGAAGAGCTCCAGAAACTCGGTGGCGCCCGCGTGATTCTGGCCACTGCCACGGACTCGAAATCCATGTCCGAACTCGTCGGCGGTCTCGGCTTGAACGGAACGCTGCTGGTTGTCGGCGCGGGACCGGGCCCGATTGAAGCATCGCCACTTCAACTTATCGTAGGTCGAAGGAGAGTCCAGGGCTGGCCCGGCGGCATTCCCGCGGATTCCGAAGACACACTGCGCTTCGCCGAAATGGCCGGCGTCCGCCCCATGATCGAGAAATTTCCCCTGGAAAAAGCCGGCGAAGCCTACGCCCGCATGATGAGCGGCAAAGCCGAGTTCCGCGTCGTTCTCACGATGTAGCTCACGCATAAAAGACTTAGGGGCGTCCTCCGTGGCGGACGCCCCTGTTGAAGAACCTCTAGCCGAAGACCTTCCTACGCTTCTTTTTCGACCGTCACTTTGATTTGCGCCGTGACGTCGCGGAACACTTTGATGGTCACGGGAAATTCGCCAATCGTTTTTAGCGGCTCGCCGAGCTGCGCCTGGCGCTTGTCAATTTTGAAGCCTTGCGCCGCCAGCCCTTCCGCGATGTCGCCGGAAGTGACCGACCCAAACATCTGATCGTTTTCGCCAGTCTTGCGCGTGAACTGCAGCGACACGCCGTTCAGCAACTCGGCTTGCTTCTGCGCGGCTTCCAATTCCGTGGCCGTTTTCTTGGCCAGCGACGTACGAATCCGCTCGATGGCCTTCAAGTTTCCCGCGGTCGCCTCGACGGCCAGCTTTTGAGGCAATAGAAAATTGCGCGCATAGCCCGGCTTCACCGTGACCACGTCACCGCGGTGGCCCAGCTTTTCGACGTCTTCCTGAAGAATAATTTGCATGTCTTCTCTCTAAGCTCCTGTTTCTTTACCCTCGTAAGGGCTTATGCCTTCGGCGCTTCGGCCGCTGGCGGCGCCGGAGTAACCGGAGCCGGCGTTAGAGTTACATGCGCGGGCGCGGCGTGAGCCGGCGCTCCCGGAACAACCACGCGCGGTGCTTGAGTGCCCGCGGCGCTGCCGGCAAATGGCAAGAGAGCGATGTTGCGCGCCCGCTTGATGGCCACGCCCAGCCAGCGCTGGTGCCTCGCGCAAACGCCCGTCATGCGGCGAGGCAAAATCTTCCCGCGCTCCTGCACGAACTGGGAAAGAATGTCCGCGCGCTTATAGTCGATGAAGTCCATCTTTTCGACGCAGAACTTGCAAACTTTCTTTTTGCGGAAATACTGGCGCTTGCCTCGCGGCCTTCCGCCGGGTCCGCCCGGACCACCGCCACCTGGTCCACCTTCGCGCCGCGGACCGCCGTGCCCGCCGCCCGGTCCGCCGTGACCACCACCACCTTCACGCCGCGGAGCTCCGCCCGGCGCTGATGCTTGTTTCTGTTCCTCTGGCATACCTTCCACCCTTTCACTGATCGCCCCGATCGGATCGGGATCAAACATTTTATGAAACCGGAAATACTTAGCTCAATGCAAAGAATATTTTCGCCGCTCGGAGCTAGCTCGTTGCCGCGGCCTGCTCCGGCGCTGCTGGCGCTGCCGCCGCCGGGGCGGGAGCCGGTGTGGTGCGGCGCGGACGCCGCGCGGCGCGCTTTTCGCGCTTCTGCGAAAGTTTCTTCTGGCGCTTCAAATCTTCATCCAGCCGCACGGTCTGGTATTTGATTACGTTGTCCTGCACGCGCAGGCGCCGCTCCAATTCGGCAATCAATTCGCCGTGCGTGGTGCGAATTTCCTGGTGCACATAAATTCCTTCGCGGTGCTTGGCCACGCGGTACGCCAGCTTCCGGGTGCCCCAGTGCTCGGTCTTCTCGATCTTGCCGCCTTTTTCCGCGACAGTGTGCTCGATGACCGTAAGGACTTTTTTGATCTCATCTTCCGGCGTTGCCGGCCGCACGATGAAAACCAAATCGTAATAACGCTCTTCCATGATGGCCTCTTTTTCTTTTGACCCTGAACGAATCGGGGTCGCTTCAAATCTTTTCCAACCGCGCAAAACGGAAAAAACTGTTTTTCTACTTTTCTTCCGGCTCTTCCGGTTCCGCCGGTTTCCGCCGGTTGTATTTCGTCATGGCCGCGTCGAGTCCCTGACTCAGGATCATCTCCACGGCATCTCCGGCTTCGCCGATCATTTCCGCGGCGACTTCCAACTCCGCTTTCTTCATCGGCCGCAACACATATTCTTTGCGGCTGCGCAACGGATGATCGGGCCCGCAACCCAGCCGCAACCTCGCAAATTCCTGCGTGCCGATCGAACTGATCACCGACTTCGCACCGTTATGGCTTCCCGCGCTGCCATCCGGATGAATCCGAATGCTGCCTAAAGCCAGTTGCACTTCGTCCCACATCACCAGCAGATCCGGGACATCCAACTCGTACTTTCCCAGCAAATCTCTTACAGAGATGCCACTGAGATTCATGTACGTCTGCGGCTTCGCGAGGATGACTTCTTCCCCGGCGATTTTTCCGCGGCCTACCAGCGCCTTGCCTTCGGGCCGCTCGACGCGAATCCCGCTGCGATTCGCGAGTTCATCCACCGCCATGAAACCCAGGTTATGCGGCGTCCACTGATACTCCGGATCGGGATTCCCAAGTCCGACAATGAGCCGCATAGACCTTTTTCCAGCCGCTCGCCATTTGGACGACGAGCGTTACTTTTTCTTTTCGCCCTTCTCGCCTTTGTCGCTTTTCTCCGCTTTGGGCTTGGCTTCCGCTTCGGCGCCTTCTTCGCCTTCCACTTCTTTCTTGCCCTTTTTGATGACTTCGGGCTCGGCCGGCGTTGCTGTTTCCGTTGCCACAACCTCGGCGGGCTTCTCTTCTTCCACCTTCAGAGTTACGACGTGAGCGAGCACGCGCTCCGGTTCAGTGAGCAACTTCATTTTGGTGGTGTCCAGCGGCAATTCGCTGGCGCGCAACTGCGCATTCAACGCCAGGCCGCTTACATCCACGCGGAACTCCGTCGGAATATCCGCGGGCAAACATTCGATTTCCACTTCGCGAGTGACGACTTCGAAGACGCCACCCTGCACTTTCACGCCGGAAGGCTCGCCAAAGGTATGGACGGGAACCATAACCTTCATGCGAACGTCCATGGCGACGCGGAGCAAATCCACGTGCAGCAGGTTGCCGGTGACGGGATCAACCAGCCAATCCTTTAAGATCGCGGGTTCGTGCTTGCCGCCAAGATCCACCTGAAAGAGCGTGTTGTGCCCGCTCTCGGAACGCAGAATTGCGCCCACCTGTTTGGCGTTCACCGATAGCGTGATCGCTTCGCCCTTGCCGCCGTACAGCACCGCCGGCAATTTTCCTGACTGCCGGAGCCGCCGCGCTTCATTCTTCCCGCGCGTCGCGCGCGGGGAACCTTGCACTACAATCTTCTCTGCCTTTTCTGCCTTCTGTGCCATGTCCTTCTTCCCTTCCCTGCAGGACAGACATTCCTGCCTGTCTTCTAGCTAGTTCTCAGGGGACAGACAGGAATGTCTGTCCTACAAATCAAATAAACAGCTCACTGATCGAAGTCTCTTCGTGAATCGAGCGAATTCCGCGGGCCAGCAAATCCGCGACGCTCAGTATCTTGATTTTCCCCATTTTCTTCGCCGCTTCGCTCAGCGGCACGGAGTCGGTGGCCACAATCTCCGTGATGTTGGACTTCTGGATCCGTTCGATGGCTGGACCAGAGAGCACCGCGTGGGTACACGCCGCAAACACCTGGGTCGCGCCTTCGCGGAGCAGCGCGTCCGCGGTTTTCACGAGCGTTCCAGCCGTGTCAATGATGTCATCAACGACCAGCGTGCTGCGTCCACGCACGTCTCCGATTAAGTTCATCACTTCGCTCACGTCTACGTCCACGCGGCGCTTATCGACGATGGCCAGAGGCGCATCCAGCTTCTTCGCGAAAAACCGGGCGCGCTCAACGCCCCCGGCGTCCGGCGAAACCACCGTCAAATTCGGCAAATTCAATTGCCGGAAATGTTCCACCAGGACCGGCGAGCCATACAAATGATCCACGGGTACGTCGAAATAGCCCTGAATTTGCGGCGCGTGCAAATCCAGTGTGAGCGCCCGGCTGGCGCCCGCGGTCTCCAGCAAGTCCGCGACCAGCTTTGCGGAGATGGGAACTCGCGGCTTGTCTTTGCGGTCCTGCCGCGCGTAGCAGTAATACGGCAGCACCGCGGTGATACGCCACGCCGAAGCCCTCTTGAACGCATCGATCATCAGCAGCAATTCCAGCAGGTGGCTATCCACTGGAGCGTGGCACGGCTGCACGACAAAAACGTCCGCTCCGCGAACATTTTCCAGAATCTGGAAATAAATCTCGCCGTCGCTGAAACGCCCGAGCAGGGCCTTGCCCAGCGGCACGTCCAAATGGCGGCAGATGCTTTCCGCCAGAATTGGATTCGCGGTCCCTGAGAAAATCTTAAATCGGTCGTCGTCCACGACGCTCGCGCTCCGTGTGACCACTCAGCAGTCACACCCACTTGCCTAAAACGGGAACCGAAAAGATATTCCACCACGGGATGGACACGAAAAGTCGCTGAGGCAGAATCCACGACACGCTGGCAGACTACTCTGCGGTGCGCATCAAACGAGCGTACCTGTCGCGCGAGACGCTCTCGCAAACGAAGGCCTGATCGTGCGGAAACCCAACAGCGGCTCGGCGCGCCATCGCTGGGCTCGGGAAAACTCCAAACACCGCCGAACCGCTACCCGCCAGCGAGGCTTCTGCAGCTCCTCTTTGGAGCAACTCCCGCTTGATCTGATCAAGCCGGGGATGCCGCCGGAAAACCGGTCCCTCGAAATCGTTCGAAAGGCCGCTTCCCTGCGCGCTCCAGCATAGAGCACAGAACTCAAAGAGTTTAGAGGTTACGGCGGAGTTTGTCAATTCGAGCGGCTGGGCCTCCAGCCAGCGGTAGGCGTCCGGCGTGGGGACGTGAATCTCTTCGGGAGAAACCACCAGAAAGTGCAACTTGGGGACGTCCGGCAAAGGATAGATTTCATCGCCTTTGTTCGCGCCAAGCGCGCGCCCTCCCAGCAGAAAAAACGGGACATCCGCTCCGAGGGAAGTGGCGATTTCCAGTAAACGCGCTAGCGCCAGTTTCTTCTTCGTGAGCCTCAGATAGCCCAGCAGCGACGCGGCGGCGTCACTCGAGCCTCCGCCCAGGCCACGGCCCGCAGGAATTGTTTTCTTCAGGTTGATTTCCACGCCGCCGCGGATTTTCAGCTCGCTGCGCAGCGCATCCACCGCGCGATATACGAGATTTTTTTCCGCCGGTTCGGTAGAGAGCGGATGGTTCCCCTCGACGGTCAGCGCAATTCCCGGCCGGCGTGACGCGCGCAACCGCAATTCGTCGTGCAAAGAGATGGTCTGAAACACAGTGCGCAATTCGTGAAACCCATCAGCGCGTTTCCCGAGGATATCAAGGCGGAGATTGATTTTTGCGAATGCGGGAATGCGAACTTCGGGCATGCGCTAATTACGGCTTCGCGACGCTGGTGGTGGATTTTTGCGCCACGCGATGCTTCGATTGCGAGAGCTTTTTCTCGAGTTCTGCGACCTTGTCGGCTTCCATGTCCGCGGGCAGCGAGCGCCGCCATTCTCCCAGCGACTTTTCCCATTCCGCAGCGGCCAATTCGCTCCGTCCCATCTTGGCGTAGAGATCGCCGAGGTGCGAATGAATGGTCGCGTCATGGCGTTCGCGTTCCACGGCCTTGCGCAGGGTGGTCTCCGAAGCGGTGAGCTTATTTTCCTTGAAATAAATCCAGCCCAGGCTATCCAGGTACGCGCCGTTGTAGGGATCTTCCTTCAGCGCCTTTTGCACCAAGGCTTCCGCCTCATCGAGCCGAATCCCGAGGTCTCCGAGCATATAGCCGTAATAATTGAGCACCGGAGCGTTTTTCGGATTCACGGCAAGAACTTTCTTGAACTGCTCCTCGGCTTTGTCGAAAAACTTTTGGCGCTCGTAGATGGCACCGAGCAAGAACCACACCATTTCGTTTTCGCGCGGCTGACCCGGCAGGACTTCCGCAGCCCGGGCCGCTTCTTCGGCTTCCTTGTACCGCCGCCCGCGCTCGTATACTTGCGCAATGTTCAGATACGTTTCGCGATCGCCCGTCTCGCCGTGGAGTTGCGCCCGCAACATCTTGACGGCGTCTTCGGTCTGTCCGTTCTCACCAAGCAAGAGCGCATGGCTGGTACGGATCGCGGGGTCGGCCGGATATTTCGCCAGCGCTTCCTTGCCGGTTTGCAACGCCTTAGGCAGGTCTTTTGCGGAGCGGTAAGTGTCCATGATCATCATGCGCGCCCGGCGATCTTCTTCCTCGCCGAGATGTCCCAACTCTTCGAAGGTATAAATCGAAGCGGGATAATTCTGGGTGTCGCGATAAAGCTGCCCAAGTTGCTGGTACAGGATGGCCAGGGACCGGCGGCGGGTTGAAAGGGCGGGAGACTGCCCCTTGATGCCGGTGACCGCGTCCGACAAAACACGGATGGCGTCTTCGTAGCGTCCCTGCGCCTGGTAAAGCATGGCCTCGTTGTACATGACTTCGAGGCTGCCGGGTGCGTATTGCCGCGCCTTCACCAGATTCTGTTCCGCTTTATCAAGCTGATGCAGCTCGCGGTAAATCTGGGCGATTCGCAGATACACATCCGAATCGTCGGGCATCACGTCCGAAAGCTTTTCGAATACCTTGAGCGCTTCGGGATATTTTTCTTCGGCCAGCAGGGTCTGCCCCAGCCCACGCTGGTGGCTCAGCTCCGAAGGATCGAGTTCCACGGCTTCGCGGTAGGCCTTCTCGGCCTTCTCCAGATCGTGCGCTTGCGTGTGCGCATCGCCCAAAAGATCCAGAAGCACCGGCGAGGGTGAATGTGCGGTGATCGCTTCCAGCAGCGTGACTGCTTCGGTGGACTTGCCCTCGTCCATCAGCAACTGGGTCAGTTGCTCGACAGCCGGCTCATTCTCGGGATCGGACTTCAGGATGCTGCGCAAAACCTGTTCGGCCTTGTCGTGCTCATTCTTCAGGCGGTAAAGGCGCGCCAGCCAGAGGGCGGATTCAGTGTCTGAAGGGTCAAGGCGGTTAATCTCGCGGTACTGCTCGATGGCCTTGCTAACCGTTTCCGATTGGCCGTTGCTGGCGCTGACATCGCCCAGGCTGCGCAAATAGATTCGCCCGAGCAACCGCCGCGATTGCACGTTGTCGGGATCGCGCTTCAGGATTTCTTGGGCTTCGGCTACCGCGTCGTGAATACGCTGCGCCTTCCAGTACATCTCCGCCAGACGCTCGCCGATGATCTGCGATTTGGGATCGAGGGCATAGGCTTTCTTGTAGGCCTCAATTGATTTGGTGGCGTATTCGGCATTACTGGTCGCTTCGTACTGCTGCTCGTAGATGTGACCCATCGTGAAGGCGTAATAAGCTTCGGCTCGCAGGGATTCATTTGAGGCCGAAGCGGTTTTCGAGCCAGTAGGCTGCTCTTGTGGCGTTTGCGCCATGGCAGCGGCAGCCGAAACGCCTGTCAACACCATGGCAAGACTAATCTGTCGAAGGTTCATCGTAGCCCCAGAAACTTAAATTATCCCATGCGGCCGAAACGCGGTCAAAAGCCAAATGCTAGACGTTTCCAAAGCCTGGGTGGCCCCACTCTAAGATGCAGGATGGCCGTCAAAAGGTGGGATAAAGGAGGAAATTTGGCAAAGATCCGTCTCTCTAAGCATGAGCATGATACGAAACGGCAATTTGCCCCGCCAAAGTTGCGTTCGCGACAAGAAGTGCGATGTTCGTCTTCAACGTTTTTCCGCCGCTCAATCTTGCCATTTCTTGCAACAAGAACGGCGTGACGTCCTTTCCTCGCACTCCGGCCGTCTCGGCGGCCCGCGATGCCGCGACGATGAATGCATCGATTTCGCCGCGCGGAAGGGCGCTTTCCCTGGGCGCGGGATTGGCAAACAGGATGCCCGTTTTTGTTCCCTCGTTCGCGCCGCGTTTTCCCGATCCGCACTGAACTTTCATAACCTTTGCAGCTTCCTCCGGTGTGTCCACGCGATGTACAAGCTGCAGGCCGCTCTCCCTAGAATAAAACGCTGGGAACTCTTTCGTAGCGTAACCCACCACCGGCACTCCGAAAGTCTCCAACACTTCCAGCGTCCGCGGTAGATCGAGGATCGCCTTGGCGCCCGCGCAAACCACGGCCACCGGAGTCCGCCCGAGTTCCGTGAGGTCTGCCGAAATATCCATAGAGTTTTCGCCGCCGTGGTGCACGCCACCAATTCCACCCGTAGCGAAGATGCGTATTCCAGCCATCTCCGCGGCGATCATCGTGCCCGCAACGGTCGTTGCGCCTGGCATGCCAGACGCGAGGACCGCGGCCAAATCCGCGCGGCTTACTTTTGCTACGCTTTCCGCCTCGGAAAGAAACGCGATCTGTTCCGGGGAGAGCCCAATCACAAGTTTTCCATGCAAAACACCGACGGTGGCCGGTATCGCTCCCGCCTCTCGCACGGCTGCTTCCATCGCGTTGGCGGTTTGCAGATTCAGCGGCCGCGGCAGTCCGTGCGCGATCACAGTGGACTCCAAGGCCACGACCGGCTGTCCTGCGGCAATTGCAGCGGCTACGTCATCACGAACGGTGAGAAATTTCTCCAACCGGTTCCTCCAAGCACGCACCTGCCGTCTTATCACAAGAAAACGCCACGCGCGAATCCGATGACGCAACCCTCGCAGGGCTCAGGCCGCGTTGCCGTGGCCCCGCAGTAAGGAATGATAAGATGCCGCTCGCCATGGGCCGCAAAAAAGATTCCGCCGCAAGCCTTCTCGTATTTGGCGATCTCAATATAGATGTGATTGGCCACGTGGACGCCTGGCCGGTTCCCGGAGGCGAAGGTCTTTCCCCACAACTGGAACTGAATTGCGGCGGCGTTGGCGCCAACTGCGCCCTGGCCATAGCGCCTTGGGGGCTCAAGGTTCGTTTGTTGGGCTGCGTGGGCCGGGACCATTTTGGCGACCTGCTGCTCGACACACTAAGAAAAACGGGCGTTGAGGTAGGCAGCGTACAGCGCAGTTCTCGCTCCCTCACTGGCCTTCTTTACATTAACGTTACTCCCGACGGCCAACGGACGTTTTTCGGCAG
>Ga0137415_10003079_pt1 | contig 16527 bp, 17 predicted proteins | sample CZODoug3_1_1_16f_FD_183082 | JGI IMG/M metagenome (GOLD analysis project Ga0137415, IMG submission 183082) | Vadose zone soil fungal communities from Angelo Coast Range Reserve, California, USA - CZODoug3_1_1_16fungal (Hybrid Assembly) | ecosystem: Environmental > Terrestrial > Soil > Vadose...
CCATGGCGCTCGTGGAGGCGCGGTTCGCGTCGATGGACTCCTGCCAGTACCCGCGCCGCGTGAAGATGTGGGACGGCATGTGGAGCGCGTGGGGCGCCGCCGGCGCGATGGCCGCGTAGCGCCGGGCCGCGGTGAGGCCCTTGTCCGCGATCGGGGGATAGTCGTAGCTGTGGATGAGATAGTGGGCGACGCCCGGATGCTGTGGCTGCTCGGCGAAGACCCTCTCGAGCATTCCCGCGGCCTTCAGCTGATCGGCGTAGGTCTTGTCCGTCGGGAGCGCGGTCGCGTTGAGGGCGAGCGCGTAGAAGATCGTCCCCTCGCGGTCCTCCGGGTAACGCGCCGCGAGCTGCTCCATCGCCTGCCGGTAGGCGCGCGCGCGCGCGCGGTGGTCTACCGTATCGGCGTCCTTGTAGAACGCCTCGATCGCCGCGACGTAGTCGCGCTCGCGCGGGGTCCTGGCGCCCGCGGCCTTCGCGCGCTCGACGGCCGCCCAACCGTCGGCGAGCGCCTTGGGCGACGGCGGCCATGCGAAGGGATTGCCGAGCAGGTTCATCGCCACGCCCCAGTGGGCGAGGGCGCAGCCGGGATCCTGCTGCGCGACGGCCGCGAACGCGTTCGTGGAGGCCTGGAACCAGAACGAGTGGAGCATGGCGACCGCGCGCTCGAAGTCCGGCTGGAGCGCGGCGCTGCACGAGGTCGGGAAACGCACCGTGCCGACCTTGTCGTCCGCCGTGGCGCCCGCGACGCCGAGCGCCAGCAACAGGGTGAGGGTGAGGGCGAGCCTGCGGGATGCCATGCTGGACCTCCGTGTGTGGCGGTGACGACCGCGTTTGCTGCCGGACCCGGGAAAGATTCTAGCCTAGAATATCCGCGTGAAGATCGTCAGTATCGGGGGCGGGCCCGCGGGACTCTACTTCGCCCTGCTCATGAAGAAAGCGGACCCCGCCCACGACGTCGCCGTCGTCGAGCGTAACCGCGCCGACGACACCTTCGGGTTCGGCGTCGTCTTCTCCGACGCGACGCTCGAGGGGTTCGGGGAGGCCGACCGCGAGACGTACGAGGAGATCTCGAAGAGCTTCGCCCACTGGGACGACATCGACATCCATTACCGGGGCGAGGTGCTGAGCTCGACGGGCCACGGGTTCTCCGGCATGTCGCGCCAGCTCCTGCTCGACATCCTCCAGCGGCGGTGCGCGGCCCTCGGCGTGACGCTGGAATTCGAGAAGGAAGTGGCCGACCCCGACGCGTATCGCGACGCCGACCTGATCCTCGCCGCCGACGGGGTCAACAGCGTCGTCCGCGCGCGCCATGCGGAGCACTTCAGGCCGCAGATCGACTGGCGGCCGAACAAGTTCGTCTGGCTCGGCACGACGTATCCGTATCCGGCCTTCACGTTCATCTTCAAGGAGAGCGAGCACGGGCTCTGGCGGGTCCACGCCTATCGCTACGACCAGTCCATGTCCACGTTCATCCTCGAGACGACGGAGGCGACGTGGCGGCGTGCCGGCCTGGACCAGGCGGACGAGGACCAGACGCTCGCCTTCGCCGAACGGCTCTTTGCCGCGGAGCTGCAAGGTCACCGCCTCCTCAAGAACCGCTCGCTCTGGCGGAGCTTCCCGACGGTGCGCAACGGCTGCTGGCACCACGGGAACATCGTCCTCGTGGGCGACGCCGCGCACACCGCGCACTTCTCGATCGGCTCCGGGACGAAGCTCGCGATGGAGGATGCGATCGCGCTCGCCCTGGCGCTCCAGCGCCACGCCGAGGTGAAGACGGCGCTCGTGGCGTACGAAGAGGAGCGCCGCCCCGAGGTCGAGGCCCTCCAGCGGGCCGCGCAGGTGAGCCTCGAGTGGTTCGAAGAGACCGAGCGCTACCACGGGCGGCTCGAGCCGCCGCAATTCGCGGTGAGCCTCCTCACGCGGAGCCTCCGCGTCACTCACGACAGCCTGAGGCTCCGCGACCCGGCCTTCGTTTCGAAGGTGGACCGCTGGCTCGCGTCCGAGGCGGAGCGGCAGAGCCGCGTCGCGGTGCCCGCGGCGCCGGCGCCGCCGCCCATGTTCACACCGTTCCGGCTGCGCGGGCTCGTGCTCCCGAACCGCGTCGTCGTCTCGTCCATGTGCCAGTACTCGGCCGAGGACGGGACGCCAGACGAATGGCACCTCGTTCACCTCGGGAGCCGCGCCGTCGGCGGCGCGGGGCTCGTGATGACCGAGATGACCGACGTGAGCCGTGAGGGACGCATCAGCCCGGGCTGCGCCGGCATGTACACGCGTGAGCACGTCACGGCCTGGAAGCGCATCGTGGACTTCGTCCACGGGCATTCGCCCGCCAAGATCGGCCTCCAGCTCGCCCACGCCGGGCGCAAGGGCTCGACGCGACGTCTCTGGGAGGGGATCGACGAGCCGCTCGACTCGGGCAACTGGGCGCTCGTCTCCGCGTCGCCGATCCCGTATTTCCCCCACAGCCAGGTGCCGAAGGCGATGGAGCGCACCGACATGGACACGGTTCGAGCGGATTTCGTGCGCGCCACCCGCATGGCGGAGGAGGCGGGCTTCGACCTCCTCGAGCTCCATTTCGCCCACGGCTATCTGCTCGCCAGCTTCCTGTCGCCGCTCACGAACCGACGTGCCGACGAGTACGGCGGCTCGCTCGCGAACCGCGCGCGCTTCCCGCTCGAGATCTTCGACGCCGCCCGCGCGGCGTGGCCCGAGGCGAAGCCGATGTCGGTACGCATCTCGGCCACCGACTGGGCCGAGGGCGGCACGACGCCCGACGACGCGGTCGAGGTGGCGAGGCTCCTCAAGGCGCACGGCTGCGACATCGTGGACGTCTCCGCTGGCCAGACCGTGCCCGAGCAGAAGCCGGTCTACGGCCGGCTGTTCCAGACACCGTTCGCCGACCGCATCCGGCACGAGGCCGGAATCCCCACGATGACCGTTGGCAACATCGCGTCGTACGCCGACGTGAACTCGATCGTCGCGGCGGGCCGCGCCGACCTCTGTGTGCTCGCGCGCGCGCATCTCTACGACCCCTACTGGACCCGCCACGCCGCGTACGAGCAGGGTTACGACCTGCCGTGGCCCGACCAGTACGTGCCGGTGCAGGGCTTCACGCCCCGTCTCCGATGACGGCGAGCCACGGGAACCCTTAGGTATGGTCCGTCTGTGTGGGGTCCGCCGGGACGGACCGGGTGATAGACTCCCGACGAGGATGGCTCCGTGTTGAGTATCGACTGGAAGGCGCTCGGCGACGAGACGGCGGACCTGCTGCGCCGCTACCTCATGATCGACACCACCAACCCGCCTGGCAACGAGATCGCCGGGGCGAGGTTCCTCGCCGGCGTGCTCGAGGACGAAGGGATCCGGAGCGAAACCGTGGAGTCGGCGCCCGGCCGCGCGAATCTCGTGGCGCGACTCGGAGGCGATGGCTCGCTCCCGGGGATCGTGCTCCACCACCACATCGACGTCGTCTACGCCGACCGCCGCTACTGGACGGTGGACCCGTTCGGCGGCGTGATCCGGGACGGCTATCTCTACGGGCGCGGGGCGATCGACATGAAGTCCACCGGCATCATGCACTTGGCCGCGCTCGTCGCGCTCAAGCGCGCCCGGGCGCCACTCACGCGCGACCTCATCTTCCTCGCGACGGCGGACGAAGAGGCGGGGAGCGAGTACGGCGCGCGGTTCGTCGCCGACAGGCGTCGCGACTGGATCGCGGGCGCCGAGTACGCGATCTCCGAGCTCGGTGGGATCGAGACGCATGCGGGGTTCAAGGCCCCGCTCGGCCACATCGTGATTTCGGAGAAGACGGGGCTGCCGCTGGAGCTCACGGCGCGCAGCCAGCCGGGGCACGGCTCGATGCCCTGGTCGGACACGGCGCCGCACCGGCTCATCCGTGCTCTCGATCGGCTGCTCGCGACCGAGCGGCCGCTGCGCGTGCTCCCCGAGGTTCAGGAGTACTTCGCGCGCCTCGCGAGCGTGCTGCCCGACCAGGAGGGACAGGGCTACGACGACCTCGCGCGGAGCCTCCGGGACGACGCCTTCCGCGCGCGGTTCCTGGCCCGGCGCCTGCACGCGGCCATGGTGCGGACGACGTTCGCCGTGACGATGCTGCGCGGCAGTGAGAAGCGCAACGTCATCCCGCCCGAGGCGTGGGCCGGGATCGACTGCCGAATGCTCGCGGGCGACGACCCGGCGGAGATCGTCGCGTGGGTCAAGGGCGTGATCGACGACGATCAGATCGAAGTCGCGGTCACCGGCGAGCCGAAGGTGCCGAACCTGTCGCCGCCCGACACGGCGCTCTACAAGTCGCTGGCCGAGGCGCTCCGCCGTCGCGCGCCGGAGGTGGTCGTCACGCCCGAGATCCTGGTCGCCTTCACCGACAACTGGGTGTTCCGGCGTTGCGGGCTCCACGGCTACGGCTGGAGCCCGTTCCTCATGGACGAGGGTGAGTGGGCCCGCGTGCACGGCAACGACGAGCGCCTCTCGCTCGAGAACATCCACGCCGGCGCGCGCTGCTACACCGAGATGCTCCTGGACGTCGCGGGCGCGTGACCATCGCGGCGTCGGCGCTGGCCATCCGCCGCGCCACGCGGCGCGACGTCCCGACGATCCTCCGGCTCGTCCGCGGCCTCGCCGAGTACGAACGCCTCGCCCACCAGCTGGCGGCCACGGCCGCGCGGCTCCGCCGCCACGGCTTCGGGCCGCGCCGCTACTTCGAGACGCTGATCTGCCGGCGCGGCGGGAGCCCGATCGGCTTCGCGCTCTACTACTTCACGTACTCGACGTTCCTCGGGCGCCCGACGCTCTACCTGGAGGACCTCTTCGTGCGTCCCGAGGAGCGCGGCCACGGGGCCGGCAGGGCGCTGCTCCGCGAGCTCGCCAAGATCGCCCGGCGGCGCGGCTGCGGTAGGATGGAGTGGACCGTGCTCGACTGGAATAAAAATTCGATTCGCTTCTACGAGAAGCTCGGCGCCAGGCTGCGGAAGGAGTGGATCCTCACGCGTCTCACCGGCGCCCCGCTCCGCCGGCTCGCCGGGCGCGCCTCGGGTCGCTGAGCTAGAGCGCGAGCAGCTCCTGCCGCAGCGCCTCGTCCTCACGCAGGCGCGCCGCCGGCCCGCTGAAACGGATCGCGCCCTTCTCGAGCACGTAGACGCGGTCCGCCAGCTCCAGCGAGAACCCGACGTTCTGTTCGGCGAGCAGGATCGTGAGGCCCTGGGTCTTGAGCCGTGCGATCTGCTCCCGCAGGTGGTCGACGACCAGCGGCGCCAAGCCCTCCGACGGCTCGTCGAGCAGGAGCAGCTCCGGGTTGCCCATCAGGGTGCGCGCGATCGTGAGCATCTGCTGCTCGCCGCCCGAGAGGTAGCCACCGTTGCGGCGGGCCAGCCCGCCGAGCTGCGGGAAGAGCTCGAGCACGCGCTCGACGGACCATTGGAGCGGGAACCGCGAGGCCGGCTCGGGCCGTGGGTGGCCAATCTCAGGTGCGGGGGACCGCGAGACCGGCTCGGGCCGTGGGTGGCCTGTCTCGGGTGCGGGGGACTCGGCGCGGTTACGCGGTGCGCGGCTCGCCACGTCGAGATTCTCCCAGACGGTCAGGTCGGCGAAGATCCGGCGGTCCTCGGGCACGAAGCCGATCCCCGCCCGCGCCACCCGATACGGCGGCCAGCCAGTGATGTCCGTGCCCTTCCAGACGATCCGGCCGGCGTTCGGCGGGGTCAGCCCCATGATGGACCGCATCGTGGTGGTCTTGCCGACGCCGTTTCGCCCGAGGAGGCAGACGCACTCGCCCGCGCCGACCTCGAGGGAGACGCCGAACAGCACGCGCGAGAGCCCGTAGGCGGTGTGGAGGTCACGCACCTCGAGGGCCACGCGCGGCGCGCTCACCGCCGCTGTCCCAGGTAGACGCGACGCACGTCGGGATCGCTGCGCACTTGAGCCGGGCTGCCGCCGGCGATCACACGGCCCTGGTGGAGCACCGTGATCGTCTGGGCGATCGAGAAGACGACCTCCATGTCGTGCTCCGTGAAGAGGAGCGTGAGGCCGCGCTCGGCGGCGACGCGGCTGATGAGCCGGATCGTGTCGCGCGTCTCCACCGCGGACATGCCCGCGGTCGGCTCGTCGAGCAGGAGCAGGCGCGGCTCGCTCGCGAGCGCGATGCCGAGCTCGAGCTGCTTCTGGGCGCCGTGCGAGAGGAACCCGCTCATCTCGCCGACCCGGTCGAGCAGGCCCAGCGAGGCGAGGAGCGCGTGCGTCTCGTCGCGATAGAGCCGGTCGACCGGGGTGAAGAGGTCCGGGCCGCGGCGCCGGTGCGAGATGAACGCCGCCTGGACGTTCTGGAACACGGTGAGCTTCGGGAAGATGTTCGTCCGTTGGAATGAGCGCCCCATCCCGAGGCGACAGACGTCGTGGGGCGCCACACCTGTGATGTCGCGGCCCTCGAAGAGCACCGCGCCGGCGTCCGGGCGGACGTGACCGGTGATGAGGTTGAAGAGGGTCGTCTTGCCGGCGCCGTTCGGCCCGATGATCGCCGCGACCTGGCCGGCCGCGACCGTGAGGCTGACGCCGCCGACGGCCTCGAAGCCGCCGAACGCCTTGCGGAGGTCGCGAACCTCAAGCACGCCGAGGCCTCGTCCGCGCACGTCGCCAGAGCGCGGTGGCCGCGCCGGCGAGTCCGCCCGGGAAGCCGAACAACAAGACGACGAGCATCGTGCCGAGCACGAGCGGCCAGTACTCGGTGTACGAGACGATCTGCTGGTTGAGCAGGATCAGGGCCAGCGCCCCGATGCCGGGACCGAAGAAGGTACCCATGCCGCCGAGGAGCGTCATGATCAGCACCTCGGAGGACTTGGTCCAGTAGGCGAAGTCGGGGAAGACGCCGCGGTTGAAGATGCCGAAGAGCCCGCCGGCGAGCCCCGCGAAGCCGCCGGCGAGCACGAAGGCGGCGAGCTCGTACCGGCGCACGTTGACCCCGATGAACTCGGCCCGCTCCGGATTCTCGCGGATCGTGGTGAGGATGCGCCCGAAGGGCGAGCCCACGATGCGACGGAGCGCCCAGAGGCAGAGCGCCACCAGGCCGAGCGTGAGGAAATAGTAGTACTCGGCGGTCCGCCAGCCGCCGACGAGCGGCACCGCCGCGCCTAGACGCTCCAGCCAGCCGAAGTCCGGGTACGGGATCTCGGGCATGCCCTGCTCGCCGCCCGTCACTTCGTTCCACTTGAAGCAGATCGCCCACACGATCTGGGCGAAGGCGAGCGTCAGCATCGCGAAATAGATGCGCGTGAGCCGCACGCAGAAGAAGCCGAAGATCAGAGCGAAGCCGCCGGCGAAGACCCCGGCCGCGGGGAAGGCGAGGAGGAAGGACACCCCGGTCTTCTTCATGAGGAGCCCCGTGGTGTAGGCGCCGATGCCGAAGTACGCGGCGTGGCCGAACGAGACGAGCCCCGTGTAGCCCACCAAGAGGTTCAGGCTCGTGGCGAAGAGCGCCCAGATGACCACGTCGTTGGCGACGAACGTGTAGAAGCGCGAGCCAAGAGCCGGGACGCAGAAGGCCGCCGCGAGCACGAGGGCGGGGGTCCAGCGCGCGGCGGCGGTCATCGTAGCGGGTGCCGCGAGGCCGGCGCGCATCGAGAGTGGCCTGCTGCAGGCGCCCGGGGCGTCATCGTAGCGGGCGCCCCAGCAGGCCCCAGGGGCGCACGATGAGGACCGCCGCCATGAGGGCGAACACCGCGAAGATCGAGAACCGCGGGAAGAGCAGGATGCCGAAGGAAAGCACCTGCCCGTAGATCAGCGCGCCGAGGAACGTCCCCCAGAACGACCCGAGGCCACCGATCACGACGACCACGAACGCCTCCACGATGACCTCGGTGTCCATGCCCGGGACCGTGGCGCGCATCGGCGCGATCAGTGCGCCACCCAGCCCGCCCAGGAATGAGCCCAGCATGAAGACGACCGTGTACAGGCGGTCGACGTTGACCCCGAGCGCGCCCAGGGTCTCGCGGTCGAGCGCGGCCGCGCGGATGAAGCGGCCGGCGCGTGTGCGCTGCAGGACGAACCAGAAGGCGAGCGCGATCGCCGGACCCAGGAGCAGGATGAGGAGGTTGTAGTGGGGGATGGTCGCGCCAAAGAGCGCGAAGGAGCCGGTCAGCTCCGGCGGGCGACTGACCGACTTCTGCTGCGTGCCCCAGAAGATCTTCGCAACGTCGCTGAGGATCAGCACGAGCGCGTAGGTGAACAGGAGCTGGTAGAGCTCCTCCTTGTCGTAGAGGTGGCGGAACAGAAAGTGCTCGACGATCCCGCCGAGGGCGGCGACCGCCAGCGCCGCGCCGAGGGCGGCGAGCCAGAACCGCCCCGGTCCCGGCCCCAGCCACTGGACGATCTGATAGGCCGAATAGGCCCCCAGCATGTAGAAGGTTCCGTGAGCGAAGTTGAGCACGCGCAGAACGCCGAAGATGAGCGAGAGGCCCGACGCGATCAGGAAGAGGAACATCGCGGCCGTGAGGCCGGAGAGGCTCTGCGCGAAGACAAACGACGGATCAGGCATGAGGCGCTGAGCGGCTCGGCCCGGCGGCCGGGCGCGCTAGTCCATGAACGGCGACGGGTCCACGTACACCGCCGGCTTCATGATCGCGAAGGGGTACTGCGGGTCCTTGACCGTCTTGCCGTAGAGCTGGCCGCGGTTGGCCTGATGGTCCTTCTCCCGGATCGTCAGCTTGCCCATGGGAGTCTCGACGGCGAGACCGAGCAGCGCCTGGGCGACCTTGTCCGAGTCGGTGCTGTTGGCCTTCCTGATCGCCTCCGTCAGGAACTGCATGCCGATGTAGCCCTGGATGGCCCAGGAGGACGGGTACTCGTCCTTGAGGTACTTCGACAGGCGAGCCACGTAGTCCCGGTGGGCCGACGTCTCGCCCCAGTAGAAGGCGTCGTAGGAGTTGCCCCAGATCCCCACCGGGTAGTCGGCGCCCATCGACTTGGTCGTCTCGGGCGTCGCGGCCTCGCCGACGCCGATGAAGTTGTATTTGATGGCGTCGAAAAACCCCAGGGCCTTGGCCTGCTTCGAGTACGTCACGAAGAAGCCGCCCCAGATCGACGAGAAGACCGCCTCGGGCCTCTTGGCCATCTGGGCGTTGATGAACGGGTTGTAGTCCTGCTCGCCCAGCTTTGGCCACTGCTGGTCGACGATCTGGACGCCGGGCTTGACCTTCTTCAGGTGCTCGACGAACGCCTTCGTGACGTCCTGGCCGTAGGCGTAGTCGAAGCTCATCGTCGCGACCCGCGTCACCGGCCACTTGGCGACGATCTCGGCCGCGCTCCGTCCCCCCATCGTCGTCGTCGCGGCGACGCGGAAGACGTACGGATGGAGCTTGTCGGCGGCGGTCAGCTGATCGGTCTTCGGGATCGGCGCGATGAAGACGATCTTGTTCTCCTTGGCGACCACCGAGACCGCCGGTCCCTCGGCGGACGTGAGCGTGCCGACGAGGAAATCGACGTTGTCCTTGAGGATGAGCTCGCGGGCGACCCGCACCGCCTCGTTCGCATCGGCCTTGGAATCGCGCACGAGGAGCTCGATCTTGCGCCCGAGCACGCCTCCCTTGGCGTTGAGCTCCTCCACGAACATCAGGGCGCCTTTCGTGGCGGGGTCGCCGAACAGGGCCGGTGGGCCGGACAGCGGCATCGGCATGCCGACCTTGATGGGCTTCTGGGCGTCGGCCGCGACCGGCACGAGGAGCACCAGGCTGAGGAGCGCGACCAGAATCATACGGCGCTGCATACGGACCTCCTTTGTCGCGTGGGCGAAGGGTTTGTCAGAAGACCGGACGGCCCGGCACGTTCGTGCGGATCCGATAGAGCGACGTGGACGCGGTGATGAAGAGCGATCGGTAGTCGTCGTCGCCCCAGGCAAAGTTCGCCGCATGCTCCGGCACCTCGATGATCTCGAGCAGGTTGGCGTCGGGGTCGAAGACGTGGATGCCCCCCGGGCCGCAGCAGTACACGTTGCCGACCGAGTCGAGCTTCATCCCATCGGGTGCCCCGGGCTTGTCGCCTTTCGTCTCCGCCCAGAGGCGGCCGTTCCTGAGGGCGCCGGTCGCGCTCATCTCGAACACGCGGATGTGCTTGCGCGCGGTGTCGTTGATGAAGAGGCGGGTCTCGTCCAGCGAGAAACAGAGGCCGTTCGGGCGATCGAAATCGTCGACGAGCAGCTGGCACGATTTCGGGTCGGGGCCGACGCGGTAGACGCCCTGGAACGGGAGCTCCTGCGGCCGCTCGACGCCGTAGAACTTGACGCGCCCGTACGGCGGATCGCTGAAGTAGATTCCGCCGTCGCCCTTGCAGACGATGTCGTTCGGACTGTTCAGCTGCTTGCCGAGGTAGTGGGTGGCGATCGGCACGATCCGTCCGTCGCTCTCTGTGCGGGTCACCCGGCTCGTCGCGTGCTCACAGGCGACGAGCCGACCCTGCCGGTCGTACGTCAGGCCGTTGGACATGCTGCACGGCTTGCGGAACGTGGTGATCCCGTCCTTCGCCGACCACCGTCGCATGTGGTCGCCGGGCATGTCGCTGAAGAGGAGGAACTTGCCGGTCGGGTGCCAGAGGGGACCCTCGGTGAAAAGGAACCCGGTGCCGAGCCTCTCGAACGCGTAGCTCACTTCTTGACGGGCTGCCCGGGCTTCCCGGCGGCGTACCAGTCGGTGGGCGGCACCTCGTCGAACACGACCCACACCGCCTCGCGTGGCAGCTTGCAAACTTCTGAGATCGTGTCGGTCACCCGCCTCGCGATCTCCTCTTTGCGTTCTTTGCCGTGGCCCTCGTAGAGGCGGATGTTGACGAATGGCATGGTCGCGATCCTCCGTGTGTGGGCGTCGGGAAAAACAGCGGCACACCGTACCACGGCGGGTGCCCGAGGGACAAGGTGCCCCGCGTCAGCGCTCGGCCGGCGGCTCCCACGACGGCGGCGTCAGGCGGCGCTTGCCGTCGCTTGCGAGCCTCACGGTCGAGTCGCCCGCGTCGAGCTTCCGGTCCCAGAGCTTGCAGGTGACCTGCTTGTGGCGCTGGTCGAGCCCTTCGCAGTAGTTCGTGAACTCGCAGCGGCGCACGAGGCCGCCGTAGCCGAGGCGGACCTTCCTGAACCAGTCGGGGTCGGCGAGCGTCTGGCGCGCCGCCGCGACGCAGTCCGCCTCACCGCGCTCGAGGATTCCTTCCGCCTGCTCGAAGGTCGAGATGCCGCCGCTCGTGACGACGGGCGTCGCATGGCCGGCCTCACGGACCGCGCGGCGGATCGCCGCGGCGAGCGGCACGTTGCGACCGAACGGGCCCCGCGCGTCGGAGAGCACCGTGGGCATGCACTCCCAGCCCGACTCGCCCGTGTACGGATACACGGCCTCACCGATCTTCGGCTGCTTGGCGTCCTCGAATCGGCCCCCCTTGGAGACCGAGAGATAGTCCGCGCCCGCCGCGGCAAACCGCGCCCCGAACCAGACCGCGTCCTCGACCCGGCTTCCGCCCTCGATCACCTCGTCGCCGAGGTAGCGGATGCCGACGACGTAGCCGTCGCCGACGCTCCGGCGCACCGCGGCGAGCACCTCGAGCGGCAGGCGCACGCGGTGCTCGAGCGCGCCGCCGTAGCCGTCGGCGCGCGTGTTCAGGCGCGAGAGGAAGGAGGCCATCGTGTAGGCATGGGCGTAGTGGAGCTCGACGCCGTCGAAGCCGGCGGTCTGCGCCCGGCGCGCGGCGTCGGCGAACAGGCCCGGGAGGACCCGCGGCAACTCGCGGATGTGCGGGAGGTGCGTGTCCCAGACCCGCTCGCGGTAGCCGTAGTCGAGCGCCTCGAGCTCGCGGTCGGTCAGCACGGTCTCGAGCGTGGCGCGGTCCGCGGTCGCCAGGAACTCGCGCACCTGGGTCTCCGGCTTCGCCCGCCAGCGCTTGTCGTCGAGCCACAGGGCGAGCTGCACCCGGAGCGCGTCAGTCACCTCGAGGTAGCGGCCGAAGAACGCCTCGGGCTCCGGACGTCGGCGCACGGTGAGGAAATCGATGATCTGGATGAAGAGCCGCGTCCGGCCGTCGCTCCGCTCACGCACGACGTCCACGAGCCGCCGCAGCCCCGGGATGAACCGGTCGTCGCCGATCCTGAGCAGGGGCCCACTCGGGATATCGCGGATGCCCGTGGCCTCGACGACGAGGACACCGGGCTGGCCCGCGGCGAAGCGTCCGTACCAGTCGAGGACCTCCGGCGTGACGAAGCCGTCCTCGGTCGCGCGCCACGGCACCATCGCCGGCACCCAGGTGCGTTCGAACGCGACGAGGCGGCGGAGCCCGATCGGCGAGAACCAGCGCGAGCGCGCCGCCGCCTCGCGCGTCGGCCAGCGCGCGGCCGGGAGCGCGTGGCGGGTCCTCGGCTTGTCAGCGACGCCGACGCTCACGCGCGTCCACCCTCACGGCAGGCAGGCGAACCCGTCGATCTCGATCACGCAGCCGTCGGCCGCGTCGTAGAGATCACGCGCGCCGACGAGCGTCATGGCGGGGAAATGCTTGCCGAAGTATTCGCGGTAGACCTGGCCGATCGCTCTGGCCTGGCGTTTGTACTCGCCGGCGTCGAGCACGTAGATCGTGAGCTTCACGACGTCGGTGAGCCCGCCGCCCGCAGCGGTCACCAGGATCTTGAGGTTCTCGCAGACCTGACGAAACTGGGCGACGAGGTCGCCCGTGCCGACGGTGTGGCCGTCCCTGTCCTTCGCGACCTGGCCCGCGAAGAACAGCAGCCGGCCGCCGCGCGCCTCGACGCCGTGGCTGAAGCCGACCGCCCTCGGAAGCGTCGGCGGGTTGTGGACTCGGATCTCACGGCGCATCGCGCCCCTCCTCGCCTCAGGGCGTCATGGCGCCGTCGAGCACGAGCGCCTCGCCGTTCGTCGCGTCGTCGTGGAGGAGCTTCGCCGCCACGGCCCCGACCTCGGCCGGCTCGAGCAGGCGCCCGCCGGGGTTGATCTTCGCAAGGGCTTCCACGGCCTCGTCGAACGACTTCCCGGTCTTCGCCTCGATGTTGCGCGCGGCGGTCCACGCGAGCTCGGTCGCCACGTAGCCGGGGCAAATCGCGTTGACCGTCACGCCCTTGCCGCCGACTTCCATCGCGAGCGCGCGCGTGAAGCCGACGAGCGCGTGCTTGGACGCGGTGTACGCCGTCACGTACGGCGAGCCGTACAGGCCGGCGAGCGAGGCGACGTTGATCACACGCCCCCAGCGGCGCTCGAGCATGCCGGGGAGGACCGCGCGCGTGAGGAGATAGGGGCCACGCACGTTGACGCTCATGTGCCGATCCCACATCTCGGGCTCGGTCTTCCCGAGCGGCGCCGACTCGGCGACACCCGCGTTGTTCACGAGGACGTCCACGGGCCCGAGCGCCGCGACCGTCTCGGCGACGGCCCGGGCGATCGACGCCGGGTCGGCGACGTCGAGCGCGACCGGCTGCGCGCGGGCCCCGAGGCCGCGCACCGTCACCGCCGTCTCCTCGAGCGGCGCGCGGTTCCGGGCGCCGACGGCGACGTCGCAGCCCTCACGCGCGAGCGCCAGCGCGATCGCGCGGCCGATGCCCCGCCCGCCGCCGGTGACGAGGGCGACGCGTCGCGCGGGGACCATCACGGGCTCTCGACGCAAAACAGGAAGAAGAGCGGGCGCGTGCTCTCACCGGCCTCACGCTTGGGATCCACGAGACAGCGCGCGCGGGACGTGTTGCCGCTCTCCTGGCGGGCCGACGTGGCGCAGCCTGCGGCGATCACGATGAGCGACAGCGCGAGCCAGCGCGCGACGCGATTCATGCGGTCATTCTAGCGCGGGATCGGGTATATATAGCCTCGCGATTCATGCCGCGCGCCTTCGCCCAGTGCTCGCTCGCCGACGCCGTCGCCCGCCTCCGGCCGGGGATGAGGGTCCTGCTCCCACCGGCGTGCGGCGAGCCCGTCGCGCTCGTGGCCGAGGTTTGCCGCCAGGCCGACCGGCTGCGCGACCTGACGCTCGTCGGCGGGATCCACCTCGGCGACTACCCGTGGGCGCGGCCGGAGTGCGCGGCGCTGCGCTACGCGACGTGGCACATGGCGCCCCGCCTCGAGGACGCGCGGCGGCGGGGGCGCGTCGAGTTCATCCCCATCCGCTACTTCGATCTCACGCGCGAGCTCGTGGCCGGCGGCGCGTGGGCGCCCGACTGCGTTCTCGTCCACGCGGCCCCGCCCGACGCGCGCGGTTACCTGAGTCTCGGCGTCGCCGTCGGTGTCGCGCTCCCCGCCGCGCGCCGCGCCCCGCTCGTGATCGCGCAGATCAACCCGTCGATGCCGCGGACGCTCGGCAACGCGTTCCTTCACCGGAGCCAGGTGGACGCCTGGGTCGAGGTAGACGCTCCGCTGACGCCGTATCCGCCCCCGACCGTCGGCGACGTCGAGCGCGCCATCGGCCGCCACGTCGCAGCCCTCGTGCCCGACGGCGCCACGGTCCAGGTCGGCGTGGGCGGGATTCCTCAGGCGGTCCTGGAGGCGCTCTCCGACCACAAGGATCTCGCGCTCCACTCGCTGCTCGTGGATTCCGCGGTGCCGCTGGTCGAGCGAGGAGCGGTGACGAACGCTCTCAAGCGTTTTCACCGTGGCCGGATGGACATCGCCGAGGCCATGGGCACGCGCCGGCTCTTCGACTTCCTTCACGAGAACCCGATCGTCAGCATGGACTCCTCGGCGTTCGTCCACGATCCGAGCACCGTCGCCCGCCTCGACCGCTTCGTCGCGATCAACTCGGCGCTCGAGGTGGATCTGACGGGGCAGGTGACGGCGGAGAGCCTGGGGCCGCGGCAGGTCGCAGGCATCGGCGGCCAGTTCGACTTCGTTCTCGGCGCCTCACGCTCCGAGGGCGGTCGGGCGGTCATCGCGCTCCCCGCCACAGGGCGTGACGGTGCGGTCTCGCGCATCGTCAGGCACCTCAGCACGGGGGCCGCGGTGACGAGCCCCCGCGTTCTGGCCGACTGGGTGGTGACGGAGTACGGAACCGCGGAGCTCCGAGGGAGGGGCGAGCGCGGACGGGCCGAGGCATTGCTGGCCGTGGCCCATCCCCGGTTTCAGGAGGAGCTCGGGAGGGCGCTTACCGAGCTTTCTTAGCGGCCTCGATCTTCTCGAAGATCTCGTCGTCCGTCGGAAACCGGTAGGTCGTCTGGTTGGTGTAGACGACGCTGTCGTCGATCGAGACCTCGAAGATGCCGCCCGCCCCTTCCTTCAGGCCGGCGGTGAGGCCGTACTTCTTCTTGATCGCCTCCTGCAAACTGGAGGCTTGCGGTAGGTAGTTTCACTCCCCGCAGTACTTGATCTGGATGTTCATCCCGCCCTCCTCTCCGTCCCGAGCTCAGGTCATTCTATACGATACGATGCGACCGCACGGCAGGGAGATTCTGGAACGGGATTCGATTAGACTCGGGCAATGGCGACGCCGCTGCTCGTCGACACCGACCCCGGGATCGACGACGCGCTCGCGCTCCTCGTGGCGTGGAGCTCGCCGGAGGTGGCGGTCGAGGCGGTCACCACGGTCGCGGGGAACGTGCCGGTCGAGCGGGCGACGACGAACGTGCTCCGGCTCCTCGGCCTGCGCAAGCCCGACCCTGCGCCGGTGGTCGCGCTCGGCGCGCCGGATCCGCTCGCCCGGCAGCTCGTCACGGCCACGCGCTACCACGGCGAGGACGGCCTCGGCGACCTCGACGACTGGCCGACGGTGGTGCGCGGCGAGCTTCCCGCCGCGGTGCCGGTCATCCTCGACAAGGCGCGGCGGCAGCAGCGGCTCCTGACGATCGTCGCGCTCGGGCCCATGACGAACCTGGCGCTCGCGCTCAAGGCGGACCTCGCGGCGATGAAATTCGTCGGCCGCATCGTCGCGATGGGCGGTGCCGTGGACGTGCCGGGCAATGTCACGCCGACCGCCGAGTTCAACATGCACGTGGACCCCGAGGCGGCGCACCGGGTCCTCGCCGCCGGCCTCTCCCTCGACCTCGTGCCGCTCGACGCGACCCGCCAGGTGGTGCTGCCGCGCGCCGGGCTGAAGAAGGCACTCTCGCGCGCGGTGGGGCCGCTCGCCGCGCGCATCACCGCGTTCAGCGACCGCGCGTTCCGGATCGACCACGCGGGTGGCTCGCAGGGGATGGTGCTTCACGACCCGCTGGCGGTCGCCCTCGCGATCGACCCCACGCTCGCCCAGTGGGAGGCGGTGCGGCTCGAGATCGGGCCCGAGGGCGAGACCCGGCGCGCGCGCGGCGACCCGAACTGTCGCGTCGCGAGGGCGATCGACACATCGCGGTTTCTGCGGATGTTCCTCGATCGGCTATGCCCGCCGCCGCCCCGCCGCCGCGCGTCCTCGTAGTCGGCTCCGCGAACGTGGACTTCACGGTCGCCGCGGCGCGGCTGCCGCGCCCAGGCGAGACCGTCACGGGCGGGACGCTCCTCGTCAACCACGGCGGCAAGGGCGCGAATCAGGCGGTCGCCGCACGGCGCCTCGGCGCGGAGGTCCGCTTCGTGGGTTG
>Ga0137415_10003080_pt1 | contig 16526 bp, 13 predicted proteins | sample CZODoug3_1_1_16f_FD_183082 | JGI IMG/M metagenome (GOLD analysis project Ga0137415, IMG submission 183082) | Vadose zone soil fungal communities from Angelo Coast Range Reserve, California, USA - CZODoug3_1_1_16fungal (Hybrid Assembly) | ecosystem: Environmental > Terrestrial > Soil > Vadose...
GTTCTTGGTAAAGAAAGACGTAATGGCTGTTTTTTTTGGTAACTTCAATTTTTACGCGGGCGTACTTGGACTGTTGTTTCAATTACTTTTGACGGCTAGATTCTTACGCAGATTTGGTATCGGCACGGCGCTGTTCGTGCTTCCGGTCACGGTATTGATGGGTTCGGCCGGTCTGCTGGCTTTCGGCACATTGGCTTCCGTGGTGGCACTGAAGGGCGGCGACACGGTGCTGCGCTATTCGATCGACAGGTCTACGGCCGAGTTGTTATACCTGCCGATCGCCGCCCGTGTGAAGTTACAGGTGAAATGGTTCATCGATACCGTAATCTGGCGCCTGGGTGATGGGCTGTCAGGCTTAATCGTCCTCATCTTCGCCACCTTGTTGCACTTCCCCCCACGTCAAATCAGCTGGGTCGTGTTGGTGCTGGCCGGCGGCTGGCTCGTGGCCGTTTCTGTCGCGCGGCGACAATACGTCGCGACCCTGAGGGAAAGCATTAGCCAGCATCGCCTCGATGTGGAACAAGCCAGCGCGCCGGTGCTGGACCGGTCGACTACGGATCTTCTGGCCATCAATCTCTCCGCGTCCGATCCCAAGGAAATTCTTTACGCACTGTCTTTTTTTGAAGTCGAACAGCAAATTGCTGCGCATCCGGCGATACGGGCTTTGCTGAATCATCCCGCGCCAGAAGTGCGGCAGAAGGCAATCGCCATTCTCTCGGCGGCAGGCGACAAAGGCGCCGTCTCTGAGATGCAGCGACTACTGCGAGACCCGGAACTCAGTGTGCGCACCGAAGCCCTGCTTTTTCTGAGCCACCATGGACGTATCGATCCTCTGACGGTGATAGAGCAACTTGGCGATTTCCCCGACTTCTCGGTCCGGTCGGCAATCGTCGCTTTTCTGGCGCAGCCCGGCGAGGCTCAGAACTTGGAAGCCGCGCGGAATATCCTGGACTCTATGGTCAACGAAGCAGGAGAAGAAGGCCAGCGTAACCGTGTGGAAGCGGCCCGGCTGCTCGGCGAATTGCCCGACTGTTTCGATCCTTTACTCTCCCGGCTTCTTGCCGATTCCGATACTCACGTGGTGTGCGAGGCCATCCATTCGGTCGGAATGCTACGGAAGCGCCGGCTGGTCCCTGAGTTATTAGACCTGCTCGCAGACCGTAGACTTGCTCCCGCGGCTGCGGAGGCGCTCGGCAGATTCGGGGATTCTATTGTAGGAGGGTTACGCGACCACCTCTGTGATTCCTCCGTTCCTATCCAAGCACGCAGAGAAATTCCCAGCATACTGGTGACTCTCGGAACGTCAGCCGCCGCAAGCGTACTGCTAGACAACCTGCTGCAAGGCGATACGATGCTCCGCTTTCGCACGATTGCGGCGCTCAACAAAATTTGCCGGCTGAACCCGGAGGTCGTGCTGGACGGTCAGATGCTGGAAACCGTGCTGGCGGCCGAGATTCTGGGGCACTACCGGTCATACCAGATTTTAGCTACCATCGGCGCCACGACAGATGGCGTCGATCCTTTCGCGCGCGCGCTGAAGGAGTCCATGCAACAGGAACTGGAGCGCATCTTTCGCCTGCTGAACCTCCTGCATCCTCATCTCGATTTGCACAGCGCCTACATAGGTCTGCAGTCCACCAGCGTCTCCGTGCACGACAATGCGTTGGAATTCCTCGATAACGTCTTAAAATCGCAATTGCGAGACATGCTGGTCCCTCTGTTGGATAGCAAGGTCACCGTGGCAGAACGAGCCCAGATCGCACTACGGCTGGTGCGCGTCAAAATCGAAAACCAGGAACAGGCCGTGGCAGAACTCGTTGCTAGCGATGATCCATGGTTGAAGTCGTGCGGGGCCTACGCTATCGGAAGCCTGGGGATAAAATCTTTGGAACACCAATTAGACCGGTGTCTGAACGAATCGGACCCGCTGCTGCGCGAAACGGCGCGTGCTGCAAAGCTTCGCCTGGATGCCCTCGCCGCGAAACCCTGATTCTTCCAAGTCTTTAAGAAAATAACTCAACGCCCCGTCCCAACCGCGGAGACGGGGCGCAGGACATCTCATTTCGGAAAGAAGTTATCTCGGCAACCGAAGGTCAACACGCGTCGCGTGCAACACGCCCTTGTCGTCTAACTTGCCCAGCACGATCACAAACGAACCTTCCTTAACCTCATCCTGTTGCCCGGGCTTCCCAACCTTGGTCCACTGTGTTGAGCTGTCGTAAGCGATCTTCCTCATTTCCCCCGCCGGCGTCGTACCACGAATGTCCATCTGCGATTCGTCTTTATAGATCCTTACGACGTTGCCCTGCCACTTGGTCTCTTTTTTCGCGGCCGCTGCTTTATCTTCGGCTGCGGCCTGCTTGGCGCTAGCAGGAATGCCAGCAAATACTGCTCCAGCAAATACTAAGGAAAGTAAAATCAGGCAACCCTTCATCGCATCATCCTCCATGTTGACAAGACGGCTAGATTTCCGCGACTACGATTGGGTGGGTCTTGTTGGCGAGAGGATAGTCCTACGCCAGAGAAGAGTAAAGAAAAATCTTCCACAAAGCGGCGCCGCTCGCTCCCGCCCGAAAAATTGGAATGGAGGTGCTATCCACTAGGATGCAATGAGCAGAGCGCAGCATTATTTTAAGAGCATTTTCGATGCAATAACTGGCACGCATAGCGTCAGTCTCGTGTGAGCGGAACGAGTGCTAATTGTTGTCTTGAAGGTCTAGGGTGATTTTCAGCAGGGTTTCGGCGAGGTGGTTGGCGTTGAGTTGGTCCATGTTGGCTAGGACCGCTACGGCTGCGGATTTTTGTGGGACTAGAAGGATGGCGGTGCTGGTGCCTTGCTGGCCGCCATCGTGGCCGATTAGGTGTAGGCCGAACTTGTCTGTGATGGCCCAGCCTAAGGCGTAAGTGGTGGGTTTGCCGTCGGAGGCGTGCTGGGCCGTCCACATGATTTCTTGCGTGGCCGGCTTAACGAGTTTGCCCGCTAGGAGGGCGGCTTCGAGGTTGGCCATGTCGTCGGCGGAGGAGATGAGACCGCCGCCGGGAATCTTGTAGCTGGAGTCGAGGACGCCGGCGTTGCGCACGGCGCCGGATTTGTCGCGGTGATACCAGCGGGTGCGATGCGGGACGATGGCGAAGACGTCGTCGGCTTGCGTGTGTTCCATAGCCGCGGGACGAAAAACGTTTTCTCGAACGAAGTCGACGTATTTTTGAGAGGCGGCGCCTTCGAGGACGCAGCCGAGAACCGTGTAGCCGTAAGTCGAGTAATGGAATTGCGTGCCAGGCTTGGAGAGCAGCGGATCAGAGGCGAAGAGCTTCAGGGATTCTTCCATGGACGCGAAGTGGCGTGCGCTGTCATCGGGGACGTCGCCCTTTCCGTCGTCATTGTAGTGGCGAATGCCGCTGAGATGAGCGAGGAGTTGGCGCGAAGTGATGGGGGAATCTTTTTGCGGGAAGGCGGGACAATATTTTTGGACGGGAGCGTCGAGGTCGAGCTTGCCGCGCTCGTAGAGCTGCAGGATGGCGACGGCGGTAATGGACTTGGAGATTGAGCCGAGGCGGTACAGCGTGGAGGAAGTTGCGGGAGAGAAGTCTTCGAGGTCGGCCATGCCGAAGCCCGCGGACCAGACCGGTTGGCCGTTATGGACGACGGCGACGGAAACGCCGGGAACGCTGTTGGCGGTCATGAAGGCCGAAACGGCCTTTTCAATTTGGGCGCGCTTTTCAGGGGAGAGCGAGTGGTCTTGCGCGGCAGCGGCAACGGAAGAGATGGCTACAAGCAACGCGGCGAGCAAGAAGGAAAGCGAACGCGAACGCGGAGACTTGCGACGCTGACTGTTCGGAATCTGGCGGAACATGTACGGACCTCCGGGCCGAGAGTCTAGCGCAGAATGGGGACCGACGCGGGCGGCGGAAAATTGGACGGGCGGCTTGACGAGAGGTTGGGGGACCTATACCATCGGGCCGCCGAAGTGGGCGCGAGTCCATTCTGGGTGCGGGGGAAGTTGTCGGGGGAGCCGGGAGTGCGTTGCGTGGTACTAGAACAGTCCGCAGGGCTGGTCTGGTTCGGAGCGAACCGGAAACCCTATCGTTTTGCCTGTTGTTGAAGCCGCGAACGAATTGTAACATTCGTAACTTCAAATCCATCAACGAATTAGAGTGAAGTCCTGGTGATTGTTACAGGATATTCACATTCGTTTGACGCAACAGTAAGACGCGGCGATTACCTTCCTGCGGCAGAGTGGTTCGCATACTCACCGGTTTTGTGTCGAATTTTGCGTAAAGAGAGAGGCAATGAAAAAATTTGCAGCACTAACACTGTCGATTTTTCTGACCTGCGGAACAGCGCTGGCGGATACACCAAAAGCGGCTGACGCACCCGCGGATGCAGCCAAGGCCGCGAAGGCAGCAAAGGCGAAAGCGGCGAAGAGCGCGGAGGCCACAGAAGCGAGGTTTGCCGCGGAGTTGGAAGAGTTGCGGCAGACCTTGCAGTCGCAGCAGGAGCAGTTGCAATTGTTGAAGGAAGAGCTGGCCAAGCGCGACCGGCAGATTGAAGCGGCGCGGGACGCAGCGGCGGCGGCAAATACTCGCGCGGTGGAAGCGAGCAGCAAGGCCGCGGAAGCGGTGAGCACGAGCGCGGAAGTGAAGAGCGCGGCGAGCTCGCTGAATTCCTCGGTAAGCGATCTGAAGGTGAGCAACGAATCGCTGCGCACCACGGTAGCGACGGCCCAGGCGGAGGAGAAGAAGGCGGAAGAGACAGGTCCGACGACGATTCGGTATAAGGGAGTGACCCTGACGCCGGGCGGCTTCATCGCGGCGGAAACGGTGACGCGTTCGCGGGCGACGAGCGCCGACATCAATACGCCGTTCAGCAGCATACCGTTTCCGGGGAACTCGCTGTCGAAGGTTGCGGAGAGTAACTTTACGGCGCGGCAGTCGCGTGCGACGCTGCTGGTGGAGACGAGAATCGGCACCGCGAAGGTGAGCGGATACTACGAGGGTGACTTCCTGAACGCGGGGGTCACGTCGAATAACCGCGAGAGCAATAGCTACCCATTCCGCCAGCGGCAAGTCTGGGCGCAGGTGGCTATGGATAGTGGATGGCAGTTCACCGCCGGGCAGATGTGGACGCTGGCGACGGAAAACCGCAAGGGCATCAACAACCGGCAGGAAGCTCTGCCGATGATTATCGACCCGCAATACGTGGTGGGCTTCACTTGGGCTCGGCAATACGGCTTCCGCATAGTGAAGGACTTCGGCGGGAAGTTTGCGCTGGGGCTTTCGGTGGAAGGACCGCAGGCGACGCTGGGCGGACGCGGGTTCTCGACGTTAACGAGTACAAACGCGGTGGGCGCAGTGACGACCTCAACGAACTTCTTTATCAACGCGCCCGGAGCGGCCGGAGGGTTGTTCAACGCGTTTGATGCGACCGGATATACGGTGAACAAATCGCCGGACGTCATTGTCAAGGCGGCGGCGGATCCTGGATTTGGACACTACGAGCTGCTTGGAATCATCAGCACGTTCCGGAACAGGATCTTCCCTTGCAGCGTGGTTGGAACGACCGCGAAGGATAATCCGCTGCCAACGCCTCAGCCGCTGCCGGTGACTTGCCCGGTGGACGGGTCAACGGCGCCTAGCGCCCTTGGAGCATTTGACGATACGCGTGTGGGCGGCGGGTTGGGCGTGAGCGGGCGCTGGCCGCTGTTTAATAAGAAACTGGATTTCGGCGTGAAAGGCGTGGCGGGCGATGGCATCGGCCGGTATGGTTCGGCAATGATGCCGGACGAGACGTTCCGGCCAGATGGCACGGCGGCGTTGATCCGCACGGCGCACGGATTGGGCATTCTGGAATTCCACCCGAGTCCGAAACTGGATGTTTACGTGTACGGCGGGTCGGAATACGCGTTTCGCGCTGCTTACACCGGGTACACGACAATCACGGTCGCTGCTACGCCGGCTATCACAACCGTTACACCCAATATCCCGGCGGGCACGAAGACGACGATTTCGACGACGGGCATCGGCGGATTCGGATCGCCGTTCGCCAACAACAGCGGATGCAGCATGGAACGGCCTCCGACGGGAACGTTTACACCGTCGGCGGGCGGAACGTGCGCGGGGGACATCCGTCTCATCACGGAAGGCACCATCGGGTTCTGGCATAAGTTCTACAACGGGCCGAAGGGCGGATTGCGCTGGGGCATCCAGTATTCGTACATCACGAAGAGCGGATGGTCCGGGAACGGTGGCCTACCGGCTGGCACTCCAGGTGTTTCACCCAAAGCGGTTGACAATATGGTGTGGACGTCGTTCCGCTACTACATACCGTAGACATAGAGGTAAAATTGCAGGTCAAGAAGGGCAGCTCTTCGGAGCTGCCCTTTTTTGTTGGCCATTTGACGGAAAAACTTAGATCTACCAGCCCTCTTCTGCGTGTATGTGCCAATTGGACTCGGGTGACGACCGGAGTCTGCAGAAGCGAGCCGAAGGCACGCTAAGTTACGTTCCTACAATGACTTGGAGAGTTTCAACAGAAGGTGCGCCGATTGTAACAATGCTGTAACACGGACGAGGGACACTTGTGGATATCCAAGCCGGTAAATCGTGAACATGGAGAGAAATACATGAAGCGAATCGCAGGGATTCTCCTGGCGGCCCTGGTTGTTGCCAGCATGGCTTCGGCGCAAGCGCTCCTGATCAATGGGGCGGGGGCAACGTTTCCGAATCCGATTTATTCCAAGTGGTTTGACGAATACCATAAGAAGAATGGCAACATTGAGATTAACTACCAGTCGGTGGGTTCAGGTGCGGGGATCAAGCAGGTCACCGACGGCACTGTGGATTTTGGGGCTTCCGATGGGCCAATGAGTGATGAACAGTTGAAGGCGTTCCAGGAAAAGCATGGATTCGGAATTCTGCATTTTCCGACCGTGCTGGGCGCGGTAGTGCCCACGTACAACATTCCGGGCGTGACGGCGGCGCTGAATTTCACTCCCGATGCGCTAGCGGGAATTTTCCTGGGAAAGATCACGAAGTGGAATGATCCGGCCATTGCTGGGGCCAACAAGGGAGTGAACCTGCCGGCGGCTGACATTGTGGTAGTGCATCGCTCCGACGGCAGCGGTACGACGTACGTGTGGACGGATTATTTGTCGAAGGTTAGCGACGAGTGGAAGACCAAAGTTGGGAAAGGCGCATCGCCGAATTGGCCGGTGGGGCTGGGCGGCAAGGGCAGCGAAGGCGTGACCGGGCAGATCAAGAATGCGCCGAACTCGATCGGGTACGTGGAATTAATCTACGCGGTGTCAAATAATATTCCTTACGGCACCGTGAAGAATTCGTCTGGAAGCTTCATTAAGGCCGATCTTGCGAGCGTGAGCGAAGCGGCAGCGGTGGCAGCAAAGACGATGCCGGATGATTTTCGCGTGTCGATCACGAATCCCGCGGGCGCGAAGGCCTATCCGATTGCCACGTTTACGTGGCTGCTGATTCCGGAGAAATTTAGCGATACGGCAAAGCGCGATTCGATCAAAGGCTTCCTGAACTGGATGCTCGCGGACGGACAGAACTACGCGGAGCAGTTGTCTTACGCGAAGCTGCCGAAGGAAGTGGTCGCCAAAGAAAAGATCGCGCTGGCTAAGATTCAATAACCAGCCGTTCAAGGAAGCAATGGCCGCAACAACGACTGTTCCGAGCGCGGGCCCCATGGCGGGCTCGCGCTCGTTTTTGAGCCGGCTGCGCGAAGGAGATGAAATCGCGCGGCTGATAACATTTTTGTTCGCCATTTCGGTGGTGCTGGTCACGTTGTTGCTGATTTTCGAGTTGTGGCAGGGCTCAGCGCTGGCGCGTCACAAGTTTGGGTTGCAGTTTTTTTTGACCCGAGTATGGGATCCCATCGCGGAACAGTTCGGGGCGCTGCCGTTCATCTACGGCACCTTTATCACCGCGACGGTTTCTCTGGTGATTGCGGTGCCGCTGGGAATCGGCGCGGCGATTTTCCTGGCTGAGCTTGCGCCCGTGCGGTTGTCCGACACGCTGGAATTTTTCATCGATTTGCTGGCCGCGGTACCGAGCGTTATTTACGGTTTGCTCGGAGTATTTATCGTGGTGCCGCTGATGCGGGTTTATGTGCAGCCTGGGCTGAAGAATACGCTCGGATTTTTGCCGCTGTTTACCGGGCCGGCGTATGGAGTCGGGTTCCTGACGGCGGGGATCGTGCTGGCAATCATGGTGATCCCGTACATCATTTCGGTATCCCGCGAGGTGCTGATGTCGGTACCACGAGACCAACGAGAGGCGGCCCTGAGCCTGGGGTCGACGCGCTGGGAATCGACCTGGAAAGTGGTTGTGCCGTTTGCGCGGACAGGAATCATGGGCTCGATTTTCCTGGCGCTGGCGCGGGCCCTGGGAGAAACCATGGCGGTGACGATGGTCATCGGGAATACGCCGACGATCAGCGCTTCTTTGTTATCGCCCGGGTACTCGATAGCGGCGGTCATCGCGAACGAATTCACGGAAGCGACTGGAAATCTTCATACGGAGGCGCTGATCGAGCTGGGTCTGGTGCTGTTTTTGCTTACGTTCTTGTTGAATGGAGTGGCGCGGCTACTGATTGTGATCACCGCGCAGCGCGGCGGCGGGACGGCTCACGCATGAGCCTACGGCTGCGCTGGCGGAAATTCGTAAGCGGCTTCATGCTGACAATGACTGGTGTGTGCGCGCTGGTGGCCGTCAGCGTTCTGTTTTTCATCCTTGGATATCTCGTCTATCACGGCGGAAGGTCGATCAACTGGGATTTCTTCACCAAGCTGCCCACGCCGGTCGGGGAGACCGGCGGCGGGATGGCGAACGCGATCGTTGGAAGCGTCAAACTACTGCTGCTGGCTTCGCTGCTGGGTGTACCGATTGGCTTCCTGGGGGCGATTTACCTGGCGGAGTTCAGCGGCAGCAAGGTAGCGTTCGTGGTGCGGTATGCGGCCGATCTGTTGAATGGCGTGCCATCGATCGTGATCGGGATTTTTGCGTACAGCCTGGTGGTGCTGCCGTTCAAGCAATTTTCTACACTGGCGGGCGGCTTCGCGCTGGGCCTGATGATGATTCCCATCACCTTGCGCAGTACGGAAGAATTCTTGCTGGCGGTGCCGCGCGCGCTGCGGGAAGCAGCGATGGCGCTGGGGGCGAGCAAGTGGAAAACGATCGCCACAGTGATTGTGCCGGCCGCCTATCGCGGCATTCTTACGGCAGTGCTGCTGGCCTTTGCGCGCGTGGCGGGAGAAACGGCGCCGCTGCTGTTCACCGCCCTTGGAAACCGATACTGGAGTCCCGGCTGGAACCAGCCGACGGCGTCGCTGCCGGCGATGATTTTTGCGTACGCTGTCGCACCCTATGAGGATTGGCATCGGCAAGCCTGGGCCGCGGGGCTGGTGTTGCTGGGATTGATTCTGGTTATCAATATTGTCGCGCGGGCGATTCTGGCTCGCGGCATCGCGGTTCCGAGGGCGTAATATGCATGCATCCGTGAGGCCAGCAGTGTCTTTCAACATTACACCAAGCCAAACCGGGGCGATCGGGCGCGAAGCCATAGCGGCTTTGCCGATGCGCATGAACGTCAGCAAAGTGAACTTTTTCTACGGGCCGAAGCAGGTTTTATTTGACGTCAGCCTGGGCGTGGCGACCAGCAAGGTCACGTCGCTAATCGGACCGTCCGGTTGCGGGAAATCGACTTTGCTGCGGACGTTGAACCGGATGCACGAAACAGTCCGCCTTGCACGCTTGGACGGCGAGATTACGCTGGACGGGCAGAACATTATGGCCCAGGACGTAACGCAATTGCGGCGCCGTGTGGGCATGGTGTTTCAGCGGCCGAATCCATTTCCCAAATCGATATTCGACAACGTGGCGTACGGGCTGCGTATAAACGGATCAAAGCTGCCGATCGCGGAAGCGGTGGAAAAGAGCTTGCGGCACGCGGCGCTTTGGGATGAAGTAAAGGACCACCTGCATAAGTCGGCGTACGAGCTTTCCGGCGGGCAGCAGCAACGGCTGTGCATTGCGAGGGCTTTGGCGGTGGAGCCCGAGGTGCTTTTGCTGGATGAACCATGCTCCGCGCTCGACCCCATCAGCACGGCGAAGATAGAAGAGCTGCTGGTGCAATTGAAGGACCTTTGCACGATGTTGATCGTGACGCACAATATGCAGCAAGCGGCGCGCGTCAGCGACTTCACGGCGTTCCTGCTGACCGGGCAGTTGATTGAGTTCAGCCCGACGCCGCAGTTGTTCACCACGCCCGGCGATCCGCGGACAGAAGCGTATATCACCGGGCGCTTTGGATGAACCTGGGAAGATCGAGTTCGGCCAGCAATTCTAGCGTTTAAGGAACCGATTCATGGAACGTCACTTCGAGCGGGATCTGAACGAGCTGAAAGAGCGGCTGCTGTGGATGGGCAGCCTGGCGGAGCGCGCCGTGCATCAAGCGGTGCATTCGGTGCTGGATTCTGACGAGCAACTTGCCAAGCGCGTGCTGGACGAAGAAGACGCGATCAACGAGCTGCAGATCGAGATCGACGATCGCGTGGTGCAGCTATTGGCGCTGCACCAGCTGATGGCCACGGACCTGCGGCTGGTGCTGGCGGTGTCTCGCATCAACAACGATCTCGAGCGCATTGGGGATCAGGCGGTGAACATCGCGCAAGCTTCGGTGCGCATTTTGCGGCATCCGCGCGTAAAGCCTTACGTGGACCTGCCGCGCATGAGCGAAGTGGCGGAAGAGATGATGCGCGATTCCCTGAACGCCCTGGTGCGCCGCGATGTGGAGCTCGCGCAAAAAGTTTTGGCGATGGACGACCAGGTGGATCACTACCGCGACCAGATTTTCCGCGAACTGCTGACCTACATGATGGGCGATTCGAGCGTCGTATTTCCCGCCTTTGAACTGATTCTGGTGGCGAAAAATCTGGAGCGCATTGGCGACCACGCAACGAACATCGCCGAGGATGTGATCTACATGGTGCAGGGCCAGGACGTGCGCCATCCTACCGTAGACCGCCGCTGACTCGCGGCGTCAGCCGGCAGCTGATACAGTCTCCTAAGCGACATTGTGTTTATTCGATCTTCACGGGTCCCATGGCCTCCCGCATGGCCTGAAATGCGTCCGTGTCCCTCTTCGCATTTTCCCAACGACTGTCCGGATACTGGCGCATGAGCTGGACGGTCAGAAAGCTTCCGCGCATCAGACTCGAGTCGTGATCGGACCACAATCGGCTGGTGGTGCGCTGGCTGTAGCGTTCGATGAACATCCGCGACATTTTCGGCGCTTCACGTGGGTCATATCCATGTTCGATGACATTTTGCAGTCCGAGCCGATCCGCCTGGTTTTCCAGCTCGCGCTGGTGTCCGTTTACGACGGAGGCAATGCCAATTTCGGCCATGAACAGGCCGGCGTTCCCGATAAACGCTCCGGCCGCAACTCCGGCGATGGTCAGGCCAATGCGCTTGCCTCGCGTCTCCTCGATTTCGCGCCGGTGGTGCACCTGCAGGACGTGAGCAATTTCGTGACTGAGAATGAAGGCAAGCTGGGCTTCGTTATCGACGGCGCCAAGCAGCCCGGTATTGATGAGCAGTGTCCCATCCGGCAGTGAAGCCGCGTTAATTGTTGGATCTTCGACAACGAAGAACCGGAACTCCAGCGAGCGCGACGTGCCTTTCGTTCCGGACGGGAGCAGCGAGTTTCCCAATTGTGAGACGTACTCCTGAACGCTCGGTACGGCCAGCAGCTTCATCCTTCCATGCACCTTCTTGCCCTGGCGGAACTCGACTACGGCGATTCCGGTTTGCGGATCTTTTCCGGGGACGACTTCCAGATCGTGCGGCATCTTATAAGCTTCTGGTGGCGCCGGCGGGCCCAGCTCCACGCGTTCCGCGGTGATGCGGCCGTCGCTGCGCCTCAGTCCTGCATAGCTGACGTGGAATCCAGCCAGAGGAGCGTCGTTTGCTGAGCCCCCGCCGCCAGAAGAGCCCACATTGAGTGTGCTGGCGCGGGCCTTAGTGGGGTCCCACTCGCGCCGGGTTTGTGGGCCGAGGTCCAGCCAGTAGCCATCGGCCTTTAGTCCGGCAGCTTGACCGGTAGCAATTCTTGCGGCCTCGGAGGGCTCCTCCTGCAAGTAGGCAGTACCGTGGACCTGTTTTTCGGAGTCCTTGAGGTCCACAACGATTTTCTCTGCGAAAAACTTATGGTGATCGAGCCACTGGCCTTCCGCCTCGATCAACATTCCGGGAACGAGATCAGCGCGGGCGAGGGCCCGCTCACCCGTTGCATCCTGCCCTATAATGCGGCTTGCTGTGGTGAGCTCCAGTTTGTCGTCGAGGATGGCCACGGTTTGATCGTCCGGCCGTCCGGTAATGTATCCGTGGAGCTTCACCTTTGAGCCTGCGAGGACGGGTCGTGCAGTCAGTGCTAAGGCAAGCATGAGCAGCACGGCAGCCAGTGAGTTGCACGGCGAGGATCGTATGGCAAGGTTCATCGAGTACTCTTCGGGGGACGGAGAATCTCCGGATTAGGAGGCCGCCTTTGCTTCCGATTTCAGCGAGTCCTTGAGCTGCTTCACGATATTTTTTGCCGCGAAGCGCGCCATAACTTTTTCATTCCATCGCGGAGACACCTTCACGTGAACGTGAATAGCCGTCAGGTTTTGTTGATCGCTGCGGCGGGCTGCGTTTGCGTCCACTTTCAAACTGCGCATGCCAGCTCCGAATCCGATGAGCGCATCCTTCACCACGCTACCCTTTTTGAATTCCGTTATCGTCCCCACGATGACGAGGGATTTCGGCGCATCCGCCGCGTCCACCACCTCGTCTTCGCCGATGACTTGCCCAAAAAGCTTCGCCTTAGTGAGCTCCGCGCGCAGCTCTGCATAGAGGTAATCCGAAAAAGCCGGCGAAAGCTCGACGCCCTCCGCGCGAGGGAAATGCTTAGCCTCCACCGATTTGAACTGCGGCTGGGGATCCTTAGCGACTGCCGGTGTTGTCCAAACCAAGAAAAGAGCGAGTGCGAGCAATGTGATACCTTTCATCTGTTCCTCCTTCAGATCAGTCCTTGTTTGTCACTCAATTGGTTGGTGTGGCTTCTCGATTGCCGTGGGCGTAGCTGTCGCAGCCGGCTGCGCGGGCGCTCCTGAAAGGTCCGCTGGAACATCCAGCGCCGCGACGGCATCGCGCAACTTCATACCGCGCAGCAGGTTGCGCAGGGCATCGCCAAAAGCACGCTCGATATCTTCCTGCACATTTTTCTGAACGTTCTTCTTTCGAACGGCCGCGCCTGCAATCGACGTTCCTGACGCGGCAATCTGCTGCGACTTAGCGGTCTTCGGATTCTTCAACATGACGGCAAATTCCACTTTGCCGAAGAAGTCCATTCCCGAGCTTTCGCTCAATCCGAAATTGAAAAGATACAAGGTCAGCAGGAAGTCAGCCGAATCACGATCCTTGGCAAGCATATCGGCTGATTTCAAGCAGGTTTCCAGTCCCGCTCGCGTGATTTCGGATGGTGTATGGTCCAGAAAAATTCCGCCGCGACGTCTAAAAACCATCATGGGCTGTGCGCTGCCGGAGCGATCAACCACATCAACAAGGAAGAACTTGAGAGGACGGGAGAACGTCTGCGGCTTCACCGGTTCCGCGAGTTGCACGTGGATCGTGTTCTCGGGCGTGGGCTTGGGTTCCTCTGCTCGCGCCTTAACGGCCACTAAGGCGTAGACGATTAGAACACACCATTGCATGGGAGCGACCCGCCTGAAAGTCATGATTTTCTCCGCCGGATGAGACTGTCAGAAAATTACTCCCGGTGAGGAACACTTGCAATCCACCGGACGTTAGCGTGTGCCTAATCGCTACCGTGGCAGTGCAGGCTGCGGTCGTCAAGCGACATGGAGCGACAATGCCCCTTCCGAAACCGAATGTCGCACTTTGCCGCCCGCGTGGACGTGTCTCCGGCCCGCCAGAGGATCGGCATAGTGGCCGGGACCTGCGTTCGCGTGGATGCTCCGAACTTACCGCTGGCGCTGTTGCCCGCGCCAGAGCAGCAGGGCCGCTGCGAGTGCGCTCAGGAGGGAAAGAATGTTGCCTGTCGTGCGATCGACGGTCCGCGTGAAGCGCACCGCGAGGCGGGATTTCCCGGCGGGGAGCGGGACGATCATTTGGCCCGAGTCTTCCGCTGACTCGGGTCGAATGCGAGAGCCGTTTACATCAACTTGCCAGGCCGGATAGTTCAATAATCGCAGGGCCAAGCGCAAAGGGCGGGTTGATTCCACGCGCACGATTTTGTTTTCCGGCGTCCAGCGTTCCACGACAATTGTCTGCGGAGTTGCCGCGGCGTTCTCGCTTTGGCCTTCGGCGTCTTCCTCCGGCGGGAGAGCTTGCGCGCGAGGCGCTCTCGCCGGGAGGTTGTAATGGTCGTCGCCAATGGGGTCGTACTCGTCGGTGCCGTTGAAGCCGTCGTCGCTCGCGATGTTGGCGCGGAGGCTGGTGAACTCTTCGTTGTCCCACCACGTGTGCCGCGTGAGATAGACTCGCGTGCCGGTGATGAGCGCGGCTACGGCGATGATCCAGAGCCAGCGAAATCGTTGCCGCGAAAACGCCGCCCCGAGGAAGTGGACGAAGGGAACGGTGAGAATCGACATCCAGCGCCAGGGGAATTGTACGAAGCGCAATTTCGGAAGGAGTTGCCACACGATCGACGAAGGGCGCCACATCAGCGCGGTCGCGACGGCGGCTAGAAGCAGGAAAACGTTCCAAAGCTGAAGGCGATCGGTATCTTCATCTGGTTGGTTGAGTTCGCCACGGGCAGCCATGGCGGCGACGCCGGTGAAAACGATGAGGGCCACAGCGATCGTAGAAGCCATGTAATTGAAAGAGGTGTGCCCGGGATCATTGATGGCCGTGTACAAAAAGTTTTCGGATGGAAGCAGCCCCGGCGAAAGCGCTTGCGCGATATTGACCCAGCGCTGCTCGTACGCTGCGGGGATGATGTAGAAGGCGACAAACCCGAAACCGAGCGCCAATCCGTCCACGCAGCGGAGCAATGGCATCCAGGAGCTGCGCATCAGAGCCGCGGTTCCAAACAGAAACGTGACGGAATATGTTGCCATGACGCCAGCGGGCGCGTTCGAGAGCCAAACTGCGGCAAACAGCGCGGAAAATAACACTAGCGTCCGCAGCCACGATCTGCGCCGAGCTTCTACAATGTCTGCCAGTTCGAGAGCGGCGAGAAACAGCAAGGGGAAAAATGAGGAGGCCAGCAGTTCCGCGTAATCGCTGCGGAAATAAATCATGAGCAGTGCGTTGGGATTCGCGGTATAGCAAACTGCCGCGAACAAAGCGGCGCTTCGCGGGAGTAGCCTGCGCGCGAACGCAAACGCCGCCAGTCCCGCGAATGTTTGCACGAGGACGATGAAGGCGATTGGAACGTAGTCCCACGGAATCAGAAGGCTCAGCGCGGGAGCCAGCATCCAGGAGAGCGGAGGGTAAAAAATGAAGCGCGGCTCGCCAAAGCCGCTATTGGCCAACTCCGTCCAGCGCGGATACAGAATCCCCTGCTTCCACTGGGCGGCGACGTCGAGCCACGAGGTCGCGTGGAATTCGAAATCGTGGCCCGAGGCGCTTCCGAGCCAGAAGAAGGGCGCCACGATGATCAGCGAAACGCACAGCGAGAGACTGAGCGCGAGGAGCCAGTCGCGAGAAGCGGCGCTCGGTGCGTTGTGGACAGGGTCGGGGGCCGGCGTCATTCGGTGTTCATAGGATTGTAACCGCTAAAGAATATCGCGTGCGAGGCCAATGCTGCGCATACGGCTCGCTAGGACTTGAGCCATAATACTCGCAAACATGAGCACCGCAGCGACAGTGGCCGCGCCGATCATCGAAGTGCGGCAAATCGAAAAATTCTATGCGCAGCCGGACGGAAGCCGCGTCCAAGTGATTGCCCCCACGGATCTGGCCATCTATCCGGGACAAATTCTTGCGTTGCTCGGTCCGTCGGGATGCGGGAAGTCTACGTTGCTGCGGATGATGACGGGGCTTGCCCCTGCGTCGGCGGGAAGCGTGCTGTGGCATGGGCAGCCGGTGCGCGGCGAATCGCCGAATGTTTCGATCGTGTTCCAGAGCTTCGCGTTGTTTCCCTGGCTGACGGTGTTGGAAAACGTGGAGGCGCCTCTCGAGGCGCGCGGATTTGCGCCGATGGACCGGCACAAGCGGGCGCTGCGCATTATTGATGCCGTCGGCTTGGATGGTTTCGAGTCGGCGTATCCGAAGGAGCTTTCCGGTGGCATGAAGCAGCGCGTGGGCGTGGCGCGGGCGCTGGTGGTCGAGCCGGAAGTTTTGTTCATGGACGAGCCGTTTTCCGCGCTGGACGTGCTTACGGCGGAAACGCTGCGCGGCGAGTTGCTGGAGCTTTGGCTGGGGCACAAAATTCCGACGCGGGCGATTTTTATCGTGACGCACAACATCGAAGAAGCGGTGGTGCTGGCGGATCGCATCAT
>Ga0137415_10003081_pt1 | contig 16524 bp, 20 predicted proteins | sample CZODoug3_1_1_16f_FD_183082 | JGI IMG/M metagenome (GOLD analysis project Ga0137415, IMG submission 183082) | Vadose zone soil fungal communities from Angelo Coast Range Reserve, California, USA - CZODoug3_1_1_16fungal (Hybrid Assembly) | ecosystem: Environmental > Terrestrial > Soil > Vadose...
TGGATGGCAGCCTTCGCAGGAGTCGCGGAATTCTTCGGCGGACTAGCACTGATACTCGGAATATTTACTCCCATAATCGCATTACTTTTCGTCCTCTGGATGATCTCTACGACCTGGTTTGCGAAGACGAAGCTTCACAAGAAATTGCAGGGAGGTTACGAGTTCGACTTGATCCTAATGGCAGGGTCATTGGCTATCGCAATCTTGGGAAGCGGAATATACTCGATAGATCACCTGCTCGGAATATAGGAGAGCATCGAAAATGGTCACCAAGACTCGTGAACTAGAAACCGGTGGAAATCAGGCAGCGGTCGACGAGATGGCCAAGAAGGTCAAGGTCGCGAAGGACAATGCATTGGAAATGATGAAGAAAGCAGGTTATGATATTGGTGATGTTGTCCAAGTCATGGTTGATCCCCAGCTACCATTTATGGGCTACACAATGCCACGCGGCAACGACAAGTACAGGATAGTCGTGTCTGGCGGTTCTGTCGATTCTGGACTATTGGAAGGCCTACTGGTCCATGAGATGTCGCATGTTTACCGGATGAAAACAAGACATCTATCTCACAATGGCCAAGTGATTGAAGAGGCTGTGAACAGCTTCGGCAAGAATGTTGCCAAGTATGATTATCAGCAGAAGATAATGCATGACATGCTGAATGATATTCAGGACTTGTATGCGGATGATCTTTCTTTCAAGGTCCTTCGACAGAGCAAGATACTTCCGATCGAGGATATGAGCAGTTTCCTTCAGGACTGGGTGAAGGAAGAGCCTTCCAGTTCAGGGGACGACCGCAAAGATAGATGGATCAATGCTGGAATAATGGTTCACAATGCACGTGCAATCGCACAGATGGAACGGCACAAGGTCCCAGACATCGGCAACAAAGCCGCAAAAGCAAACAAGGAGTTCCTAGCCAAACTGCCCCGTACAATGTCCGGACAGTTTGAATATTTCCGGAATCTTCTTAGAAATCTTGACGAGAATCTGACTGAAGACAAACACCGCGCGCTTCTACATAATTACTTGAGCAAGTTTTTAGAAATAGCTGAGAAGAACTAGCCAATAGCGAGCGATTCTTGAATTGACTGATCGTTGGGTAAAGGTAGCGTCCACATCTGAACTTCCACCAGGCATGATGAAGAGTTACCAGGTCGCAGGGAAGGAAATTCTCCTCGCGAACGTCAATGGCAGCTACTACTCGATCGATAATCGTTGTACCCATGTTGGTGGACCGCTCGCGAGAGGAAAGCTAACGGGGAATGTGGTGGAGTGCCCATTGCATGGTTCACAATTCGATGTGAGAACTGGTGCAGTAGTCCGTTCCCCGGCGCGGATGCCTGAGCCGAGACATGAGGTTAAGGTTGAAGGCTCAGAAGTATTGGTTAAGGTCTAGAAAACATCCTCTTGCCGTCGAAGATCTTTTCCGGTCTCGATGACCGATTTTAGATTCATGCAGTAGTAGGCCCATCCTGAATGTGTCATAGCATATAGTTCCACCCAAGAGTCGCCGGCGCGCTTGTAGCCTGCATGTGTTAGTTGGAGTAGTGTGCCGTTCTCTTTTGGTTTCAGACGGAATGTTACTTTGGTTGTTCCGACTTCTTTGCCTTTCCAGAACTGCGGCCAGGAAAGACCGAGTTTACTGTCCTTGGCATAATCAGTGACTTTGCCAACGTGATTGTATCCGCCTTGCCAGACGAATTGATAGTTTCCGCCTTTGCGCGGAGAGAGTTTGGCGGATTCTAGAAACCAGCGTTTCAGCTTGGCGGGGCTTGTTAGATGATTGAACACTTTAGACGGAGGTGCTTGTATGAGAAACGACTCTTTTATCGTCCGACTCTTGGCCAACTTCTTAGGTTCCTGAACGGTTGTTTCGTCCTTGTTCCATCTAAAAGCGTTAGGATTAGTGTCGGATCAGAGTATGCTAGTCGAGTATCTCGATGCGCTCGTCGGTAAATCCGAGTTTGACCAGGAGTGGTTTTAGTCGCTGTCTGAAGTCTCCCTGTAACTCAATGATTCCATCCTTGACTGTTCCTCCCGTAGCAAGGTTTTGTTTCAGCAAATGTGCCATCTTGTCGAGAGAGGGATCGTTCTTTGGGACGCCGTGGACCTCGATCAGGGTCATGGGCCTTCCGAAACGTCGAAGGGCGAGCCTTACGGTGACGTGGCTAGACTCTCGGTCCAGATGACGCAGTTCGTCTTCAAATGTAAGATCCTCTTCTCCCGCCATGCCTAGAACTCTACTCTTCCTTTAGGCAGGGACAGGCTTTGGTGTATTAACTCTAGGTAGCTCGTGTTCAAGTCTGCTTCTCACAGGTTCCAGCCATGGTGGTAGCATTAGCCGTGTTCCCAGCTCCGATGCAGGTTGGTCGATCGTGAATCCGGGCGGATCGGTTGCAACCTCGAAGAGTACGCCTCCCGGCTCGCGGAAATAGATCGAATGGAAGTATTTCCGATCGATAACAGGGGTCACGTTGAGGCCCATCTTTGCGATCTCGCTGCGCCACAACAACTGCTGCTTGTCAGTCGGAGTTCGCCAGGCCACGTGATGTACTGTACCAACGCTGACGAGTCCCGGTGGTCCTGCTGGTTGGCAGAGCACGTCGACAATCTTGCTCGGACCACCTACTTCTCCGATCTCGTAGCGATATTGATTGTCATGCTCGGCTGTTAGACGGAAACCCAGTCGAGTGAGCATCGACGCTGTTTGTTGATATCCTTCCTCGGTTAATGTGACATGATAGAATCCGCGGATCGCATGTTCCAGCGGGACAGGACCATGTTTCCATCCTTTGCGATTGTCTGGATAATCGTGGGCTACGAGTTCTAGATGTAAACCGTCGTAGTCGGAGAATTGTAGGGCTTGCTCGTCGAAACGGCTGATCGGACCTTCAAACGCGATTCCATTGGACTTCAATCTGTTCATCCAGTAGGAGAGTGAACTTTTCGGGATGGAGAATGATGTAGTTGTTAGTTGGCCTGTGCCTATGCGTCCTTTCGGAGCATTTGGCCAAGGGAAGAATGTGATTATCGTTCCTGGATGACCGATCTCGTCGCCGTAGTAGAGATGGTACGTTGTTGGATCATCATAGTTTACTGTAAGTTTAACCATTCGGAGTCCGAGGATGCCGCTGTAGAAGTCGATGTTTTTCTGAGGGTCGCCAGCTATTGCTGTAACGTGATGAATTCCAAGGATCTCTTTTTCCATTTCCCTGATCGACTCTTTACGTACTAGGGAGTTTTGTTGTGGGCCTACGATGAGGCCTGGGCTCAAACTTGTCGGTCTAGCCTTTCCAGATGCCCACAGCTAGCCCGGCGAGAAAGGCAGCCGATGCGTAGGGTAGTATGCTGACCAGTCCAGCTGCTTGACTGGCCGCGGCAGTACTGCCAGGCGAGAAGGCGTATTGGATTACTCCTTGGAAAACATGTTGAGGGTTCAGAGTAATGTATCCAGTTGCAGAGAGCAATATTATCAGTGATAGTATGGCGAGGCCCAGCTTCAGTGCTTTCTTGACTATTATGCCCACGAAAAGTCCAATCATGAACACAATTCCGGTAGCTACTAGTCCGGTTCCGGCTAAATCTGCAAAAGCCATTGGAATCTAAGAGAATATGGATTTGGAAGGTGCTTTAATCAGTTGCGGAGAAATGCTCAGCCTCTACTCCTCTCGGACTCAGCCTTTTGTGGGATGCCTAGGCCGTATTTTTTGACGATGAGGATGACGCTTCCAAAGAGTGGGATCCACCAGATTTGGATCCTTAAAGGCAATCCCAAGATGGATGTAGTCCAGAATTGGGGTAAAATGGAGAACACGAAGACTGCTGCGAGTACGAGTTGAGCATTCCGTCCTATTCGATACTTGTGAAGAAGACTGGAGGGGACGAGGCCCTTCTCTTCTCTCGAGAGTATGTGGGTGAAGAAACCTTGGATGGCGACTAATCCTGCGATGTCTAGGGCGTATAGTGAAGAAGCATAGTCGGCCATTCCTAGGTTGAGATCTGTTGGATTAATTACGAACAGGGCTCCCTGGATGATGCTTAGTAGATACGGTTCGAGTCCTACTAGAAGGAGCATTAGCAGGTTCAGGAAAATTATTTGGCCTGTTTCGATCGGTAGGATGGCCATTGTGCCTGTGTATCGTATCCAGATCATGATGAGGACGGTGAAGTTGAAGATGAATGAGATGATCTTGTTTATGATTGAAGCCTGACTGTATGCTGGTGATCCGATGAGTGTTATGGCGCTGATTGAGAGGCTGAGGCCGAAGATGAGGTCGGAGAACATTTCGAGACGTGCCTGTGGGATCAGTAAGAGCTTTTGGCTTGTCAAGGGACTTGGACCTCAGTTTTTGGTGCACTGAGTCAGAATTAAGATATCGTAAACCAGTGAAAGTATTCCCAGAATCGCTTGGTCTCACAGAATATTCCATGAGTAAAAATTTGCATTCTAGACTGGTACCCTCCCCCCCTCTCGTGCTCAATTGTCACGAGGGAAAGATCAGATTTTGAACGAAAAACGAGTGTTTTCCATTGGAAAACGATGGGTTTTCGACGTGTCCCTCAGGTGAAAGTATTAGCTTGTGGAGGGCAATTTCTTGACTCGGCGTTCTATCTCATCGCGTATGATTCTTACCTTTTCAATCGGCTGCTCCTTCGGGTCTTGCAGGTTCCAGTCTACAATCTTCTTCTGCATTTTTGCAAGAATTGGTTTCGGACATACCGTCTCGACAGAACAGCCCATCGTAATCACTAGATCTGCTTTCTCAACCATCGCTACTGTCAGTATTGTGGGGGTCGAACCCGACAGATCCAATCCCTTCTCCTTCATCACCTCTACTACTGTAGGATTGATTGTTCTTGACGGAACCGTCCCGGCACTGTTTGCGTCCAGGCCGTATTTCTTCGCGAACGCTTCAGCCATCTGACTTCGGCCGGCATTCTCAACGCATACAAACAAGAATCTCCTCATCGCTCAGCACTCTTCCTTGGAAGAACATCTCTCGAGATTTTTCCTGGCAAATCAAGCGGTCTTGTAGGTTTGCAAGCCAGAAGCATTGTGGCTAGACTTCAGTAGCAGGCAGGGCGCCATACATGTGGACTGACCGGTGTCCGGTGATACCATGGAGGAAATTGCGCACTCCTATGATGCCAATTATCGTCGCCAGAACAAAGGCCAAAGTCAACTTGCCTAGTGAAGGATCAAAGATAACGAGGACGGCGAGGGATGCGGTGAGCAGACCAACGAGTATTGCGACTCCGCGTAACCACAATGGGCGATGACCGGCAAAGGCTCCGATCATGATTTCGGCCACGCCGACGACCAATAGGACTAGTGCCAGCAAAACCAGTAGCACATCTACAACCAGCTCGGGCACGAATAAGACCACGATGGCCACGACCAGCGCGATGAGTCCTGATCCGACGCTTAACCCCCTCAATACCGGTGAAAAAAGTCGGCCAAAGATGCCGACCACGATGGTGGCTATGGCCCATAACAACAGGCCGAAAGCGATTAGATACACGAAAGTGAGCAATGCGAGATTCGGATCCGACAACACTATGATAGCGAGAAAGACCATTCCGAGCCCGCTGATTATCTCAACGAACCTCAGCCATCCAGGGCTTCTAACTTCCATTTTTGCCAAGCGCTAGAATCGACGATTGACTGGGACCCATCACTATTTAGACACTTTCGAGGAAGAGATCGAAGATATTCCCCGCCGACGAATCTGGCAGAGACAAAGAAGGAACTGTATGTCAGAATACTTAACAGAAACAAAGATGCAAGCTAACTTATGCCTCACAAAATAGTGGTATTCAGTGGCGACTGCCCACTCTGCGACGAGGTTGTTAGTGAAATCGAGGCTGGAAAATGTGCGGGTTGTCAGTTAACAGTCTATCACCTATCCCGTGATTGGGCTGTTGCAAAAGAATATGGTGTGAGAGCTGTTCCGACCGTGATAATTGATGGAGAAGTAAAGATCGAAGGAAAACCTGACATTCCATTTGTTTGTAGTGACGAAACGTATGCGCACTTCAAGAGCCGGTACCCTCTCACAAGAACAATAGAACCGCCACAATCCTAGTAACGATATTGGACCTTGAACTATTGTGAGCTATGGATATACTAGTTGCTTCCCTACACTCGTTCGTCTAGCCACATATCTCAGTGTCTCACCTATGCAACCAAAGTGGATCCGACGTGTCAATGAAGATCATAGCACTCAAACTTCATATGCAGTCACTCGGTCATCGGTCATTTCCTAGGTGTTCTTTCACCGGTCAGGGCTTGTCATTCTAACTCTGGAAGAGTAAGGAGACACCCGGCTAGAATAAGTGGACGAACGGTAACTCCCTGTTAACTATGTATCTCACTAGTTCAATGTATCTTCGCCGATATTTCTGGGAACTCGTATGATCCCTCACCAGGCACCAGAATCCGCACGTGCCTTGATGATCTAATACTTAGCGTGTCTTTGCCACTATGTCGTTGAGAATGTCGGCGACGTCTTCGCAATAGTCCGTCGCTTCTTCCAGTTTCTCGTAGATCTCCTTCAACTTCAATATCTCAACGGGGTCGCGTGATTCGAAGAGGTTGGCGACCGCGTTGTTCATCAGATCATCGGCAACGTTCTCAAGACGATTGACCTCCACCGTCTTGGTCTCGATCACGTCCATCTTGGTGTGCTCACGGATCAGTTGAAAGGCCGATAGTAGTTCTACAACGGAGTTGTGGATGACATCCGATAATTCGATCATCGGTTTTGTGGACTGATGGATCTTGTAGAGATCCATTCGAAGAGCCGAGGCATACATCATATCCAGTATGCTGTCTAAGCCGCTTGCAAGCCCAATCAGGTCTTCTCTGTCGAAGGGAGTTATGAATGTCTGATTGAGGGCTTGGTAAATGCCGTGAACGATCTCATCGCCATGATGCTCGATCTGTTTCAATTTGGTCCGGAGGCCTTGAGGATCATCATAGTCTCGAAGTTTGTCTCGGAGCGTTCGCGATCCTTCCAAAACGTTTGCACACTCTCGTTCGAGTTGTCTTAGGATATCTTCTTCCTCTACTGTTTTGGTCATTGTCATCTTATCTTTCACCTGTTAGCCATAACCAAGATGTACAACATGTCAGCAGCATCCTTGGCCCTATCGGACGCACTCTCGACCCATGTTAGGACATCCATCAAGACTAGGAGAGCAAGAGGGCCTGACGAGGAAAGAATTAGTTTCTTGCGGAGATAGAAGTAGGCGTCGTCTATTTGCTGCTCGATGTTCTTGACCTCCTCTCTTCTTTTCAGAACATCATCGTCGCTCTGACCGAAGGCTTCGATGGCAGACCTTAGTGCCCCCGTCTGGGCCACAAATCGCTTTGAGAGGTCTTTGTACATGTTCCAGAATTCTTTGGGGACCTGTTTCTTTGACTGTGCTATTAGTTCGAGATTTAGCCCTGCCTGCTTTGTATTCTGCGATATATCGTCCATTCGAAGGACGAGCCGCATTAATGCCTCGCGTTGCTTTGGCTCAAGCTCTCCCTTGGAGAGGTCCTCGAACAATGTGACCTCTATGCTACTAGCAGCTTTCTCATCTAGATAGAGAGCCTTGATCGAAGCCAGAGCATTCTCGTTCCTGCTTTCCTGTAGCCAAGAAATTGCCTTGTCCAGATCGATCGCTGTATCGAGCACCTTGGTAGCATGATCGAGAATGTGTTTGGCAGCCATCGACCCTCTTCTCTTCACGAACCACGTGGAGAATCCGGTTTCACTCAAGCTTCAACGCCTCCGTCAAACCCTGCGAGGGTCTCGTATATGATAGGATAAACTCTGGGTTGAAGTGGACCCACGCACTGCTACCATCCATAAGCTTCGCTTCCGTAGTGGGGAGATCGAGCAATAACTCGTCGCCTGTTTCGGCCCGGAGCCTGTATCTAGTGTAGGGGCCCATGAAGCGACTCTCCTCGATCCTGCTCCTAAGCGTGTTCGGTCTTTCCTCCGGACTTAGCGTGAGATGCTCTGGCCGTATCGCCAACACCACTGGATCCCCGATACTAAAGCTAGTGTTATCCACTTTCAGGAACCGTTCGCTCCTGAGTTCGACTGTAGCATGACTATCCTCGACCATTTGCACAATCCCCTCCAAGAAGTTGCTTTGCCCGACGAAATTTGTGGTGAAAAGGATTCTTGGCTGGTTGTAGAGTTGTGTGGGCTCACCTACTTCCACGATCTTCCCCTTACGCATGATGATCACCCTATCTGCAACTGACATTGCTTCGTCCTGATCATGTGTCACATGTATCGCCGTGAGGTTGAGGTCTTTTACTAACCGTCTGAGAGCATACCTCAGCTCGACTCTTACCCTCGCATCCAGAGCACTCAATGGCTCGTCTAAGAGAAGTAGCCTTGCCTTGCTCGCGATTGCACGAGCAAGAGACGCTTTTTGCTGCGCACCGCCACTGAGTTCATTGGGGAGGTAGCCTTGCTGTTCGAGCACACCGACCAGTTCCATTGCGTTGTGGGACCTATCCTCGATCTGTTTCTCTGAGAGTCCCTTAACTCTAGGACTGTAACCGGCGTTGTCCCTCACATTCATGTGGGGGAACAGGATGATGTTTTGGAAGACGTAGCCGAGATCTCTCTCTTCCATCGGTGTGTTGGTAATATCCTTGTTATCAACCAATACCCGTCCCTCTGTTGGCGTCCATATTCCCGCGACTATCTTGATCAGGGTAGTTTTTCCGCATCCTGAGGGTCCGAGAACGGTGACGTATTCGCCGTCCTGCATTTCGAAATTCACCTGTTCAAGCGCTGTTATCTTGCCGAAATTCTTCGAGACTCCTTCTAGCTTGATCCTTGGCATGTGTTCACTCCACCTCCAATGCTACTTGCAAGCCTTCACTTGGGACAGGGTAGACAACTCCATTCTCCGGCTGGAATCTTAGGGTCGCTTCGCTTCCTTCAGAGAAGGATTGGTCCGAAGGAACTTTGGCCTTGAGAAGGCCAAGTCCTGTTTGAATTTCAAGCGTTGTCCGTTTGCCTGTGAATAGAGATTGGACGACAGTTCCTGTGAAACTGTTCTGGCCCTCGACGTTGCCAGCCAGGACATTGCAGAAATCGGTCTTGACGCCTAGAACAACTTTTGAATTTACAGGAACACTCGTCGGCCTTCCCATTACGCGGCGGCCGTCAGAGAGCACAATTACGCTGAAGCCGTTCTCTACCCTGCTCAGGATACCCTGAAGGAAGTTGGCCTCTCCGATGAAATTGGAGACGAACGGCGTCGAAGGATCCTCATACACCTCCCTAGGCGATCCCGTCTGGACGACCTTTCCCCTGCGAATTATTACGATTCGATCAGCAACACTGATCGCCTCCTCCTGGTCATGGGTCACATGTAGTGTTGTTATGCCGAGGTACTTGGCGAGCGTCCTGAGTTCCTGCCTGAGTTCCAATCGCAGTCTCGCGTCGAGTGCCCTGAGGGGTTCGTCAAGAAGGAGCATGCGGGCCTGTGTCGCCAATGCTCTTGCGAGAGCGACGCGTTGTTGCATACCTCCGCTGAGTTCTCTTGGGTAGGAGTTACGTCGGTCGGAGAGATGAACGAGGTTCAGCATCTCTCGAACTATCTGGTCTCTCCGCCTTGGACTCCAGTTTTGGACTGTCGGGCCGAAGGCTACGTTTTCCCAGACTGTCATGTGAGCGAAGAGTGAGTAGTTCTGAGGAAGATATGCAACGCCTCTTTGGAATGGCATTAGGGTGTCCACTGGTTGCTGGTCGAAGTAGATGTGACCAGAGTCCTGCCGCGCCAGGCCGGCTATAGTTTTCAAAAGAGTGGTCTTGCCCGCACCGGTTGGTCCCAGGATAACGACGTACTCGCCTTCTTTCACGTCAAGGTTCATCCCGTCTAGTGCAACTGCACCGGGGAAGGATTTCCGGAGGCTTTCTACCTTAAGGGAAACCAATGGCTCTAACGAACTCTCCGGGTTAGGTATCTCATGCTCATCATCGCTGCTGCTGATACTATCGTCAGGATTGCGACGGACAAGCCGGCTAAGTAGAAGTTGCCCGTCTTTGTGTTTAGTAGGTTGACGATATAGACTGGCGCTGTGATCGCTTGTGGAGAGACGGCGAGGGTGGCTCCGGTCTCTCCTACGCTCCGAGTGAACGCCATGATCGACCCGGCAAGTATTGCAGGCTTAACAACTGGGAATGTTATTCGCCTGAACGCCTGCAAAGGCCTCGCCCCAAGGGTCCGACTCGTGTCGTCAAGTCCTGGATCCATTTCCTCCAAAGCTCCGACAGCGTTCCTTACGACAAACGGGATCGTGAACCCCACATGAGCAAGAACTATGACGGCTAGGATTGGCAGCGTGCCGGCGTCGACTAGGGGTTTCCAGAACAAGAATAGGCTGAAGCCGAGAGCGGCGCTAGGTACGATGTACGGAATGTTCACTAGAGAATCTAAGAGATTACCGAATCGACGGGACGGTCCTCTGGTTATGTAGAGCGCGAGAGGTACTCCGAACATGAGATCGATGCTTGTCGCGAGGCCCGCTACGAGAAATGAGAATCCAAGGCTACTTCCAAATGTCCCCCAGTCCGGGTTGCCCAGAGTCTTTGCGCCGGTGACGAGGAAACTGATGAGGAAGAATGAAGGGATGAGAATGACGAAGATGAGGAATGAGAAGGAGGCGAGGTCCCGTACCTTTGGGGCAGTTCCACGGCTCAATTTGCGCTCTGGTCCAGGCCAGACTCGTTTCAAAGGGAAGCGGACCTTCAATGCAACGAGCTTCACAGTGTAGAGAAGCCCGATAGAGAGTGCGATCATGAGGATGGCGACGAATGCAAGACCAGCATTCAACTGGTTGGCAACTGTTGGGCACGCCTTGCCTAGGGTTCTCCAGGCTCCGATCAAGACAGTGCCACTCGGGGTGCCAGTGAAACTGCAACTCGTGGTCTTTATCGCGAAGAGGTTAGCAGTCTGTAATGCGGCCTGAACCCCGCCTGTGTCGCTCATTGCCTTTGCCAAGCATAGGATCGCGCCCGTGGCTATCCCAGACCTGAACAGTGGCAATGTCACCGTCCTTGATGCAGTAAGAGGAGAAGCGCCCAATGTCCTAGCTGCGACCTCGTACTCTATGTCCAGTTGCTCGAGTATCGCAGACAATGATCTTACCATATAGGGAAAGGTAGTTGTGAAATGTAACAGCATTAGAAGAACGAATGGTGTATTCGTGAAATTCAACGAGAGGGTTTGCGGCTTCACCGCTGGATTCAGGGCCCAGAACAAAGCCGCCGAGAAACCCAGTCCGGCCGTCGGCACAGCCAGGGGTGAATCTACAATTGTATTGAGTATACTCTTTCCACGGAATTGACGTCGCACGATGAACCAAGCGAGGGGAAGACCGAAGACGAGATCAATGGCCGTGACAGTCAGAGCTACTCCGAAGGAGAGACCGACGGCGGACCATATCTGACCCATCACGCTGGCGTTCGCGAAAACGAAAACTTGGAGGTCGCCCCAGCCCGTGTAGAGGAAGGATAGAACGAATAGGGTTGGTACGAGTACGAAGAAGACGAAGAAGATGAGTACGAGCGTGTACCAGCCTTGGACGAAACGGCTGCGGGACACAGTGTCCAGAAGAGTTTTCTTGAGCCCCCGAGGATGCACGGTCGACCGTTCTTCTGCGATCGTCTCTTGAGACACTGATATCGGATCGAATCAGTAGATCGTTTGGATAAGTACCTATTCGACAGTAGATATGACCGGACTACGTATATCAGTATAGCACAGTAGTTGAAAGGCTCGCGCCGCTGGGGGCTTACTGGCTTTCTCACGCAAAGTCTTGCAAATGAGTCGCTCTATTGGACGCTGGCCCGGTTTTCGGCTCTTCTCGCGAGCATACGCTGGGCTTCCATTTCTCGGTCGCATGTCTCTCCTGACTCTCCAGTGTCCCGAGTTCTGTCTTGGCTTTTCTCAATCATAATCAACAATCCCACGCTTCTATTCACTGTGAGTCAGTAGATTTACCAACAACTATATAGTTGGCTATGTATTTCCGTATACCACAGTAGTGGGTAATATACGATTGAGCGATCTCGAGCTTAGAAAGTTACAGATGACTGGTGGAGCGAGTTATACCGTCTCGCTCCCAAAGGATTGGATAAAAGCCCAAGGTCTGAAGATGGGCGACGTTGTCGCCGTAATGCCACGACCTGACTCTTCCCTCACAATAGTTCCACACCAGAAGGTAGCACTTGGACAGGAGAAGGGCTCAGAAGTCGTTCTGACCCCTTCGAAGGATCAGGACAAGGAACAGATACTCAGAACATTCATCGCCCAGTACCTCGCAGGATACGAGGTCATCAGAATTGTTTTCCCAGCTGCAGCAAAACCTGATCTCAGGACATACGTGAAAGAACAGGCGAGACGAATGTTCGTCGGTGCAGAGATCATCGAGGAGTCAAAGGATGAGTTGATCGTCCAATGCCTCTCGAGCTATGGAGATTTGCCGGCTCCCAAAGTTATCTCGAGAATGAGTCTAATCGCAAAACTAATGCTTCGTGACGCTGTCGAGGCTTTCCGAAGCCGAGACAAAGCGCTCGCCGAAGAAGTCGTCCATCGGGACGAAGAGGTTGACCGGTTCTACCTTTTCTTGATACGACAATTGACCCTTGCCGTCCTAAGTAGGAGCGTAATCCAGGAGATAGGATTATCAGATCCTCGGGACTGTCTTGTATACAGACTGGTTTCTAAGAGCCTCGAACGGATAGCAGATCATGCTGCTACCATGGCTAGATTATCCAAAGATGTTGAGGACGCTCCTCCGCAACGACTTCTTGAAGGATTGACAACAGTCAGCACTTTGGCTAGCGGCGTATTAGAGGACGCCCTAAAGGCAATGACGAAAGTGGACGCAGTTTCCGCTAACAATTCCATACTAACGGCGCAAAGAGTCGAGAGAGACGCCGATGTGTTAACCGACAAGCTATACGAGATGCATCTGAACCCTAAGACAGTAGTAGCTATCCGATTAACACTTGAAAGTCTCAAGAGGATAGCGGAATATTCTGAGGATATCGCAGAGATGGCGATCAACCTCACCGCCCGAAGAAAAGGACTCTACTAGATCTCCAAGACCGAATCGGCTCTAATCAATTATCGCGTCCACTTCGACTTCTACGAGCATATCCGGGTCGATCAAGCTTGTTACCTCTACCATCGAGTTAGCAGGCTTGGCCTTTCCAAAGAATTCGCGGTGCGCCCGTGCGATCTCTTTCCATTTTGTAATGTCCGTCGTGTAAATTCTCGTTCTCACCACTTGATCCAGCGAAGCCCCTAATTCCTTCAATGCTTTCTCGATCTTGTGGATCGCATAGACTGTCTGAGCGTATACGTCTCCTTTCCCGACAACGTTTCCTTTCTCGTCTGACGGGGCCGTTCCAGATACTATGATCATGTTGCCCGTTCTAATCGCTCGAGAGTAGCCAACGACGTCGCCCCAGATTGTTCCGGCTGATACCATTCTTCTCAACGTGATTCGGTTTCTACAATGATCGTATGATCTTAAAAGTGAGTTCTCTCGGAATCCGTCGCCGCGAATCAAAATTGGCGTTCAGACACTTGGAGATCTCTTCAGTGGAAAATGGAACTCAACAGGATGGACCGGGCCATTCCCGTTCCAGCACTAGGATTGTTGTTCTTGTCTTAGTTGCGGTTGCATTATTCGGTCTACCGACACTCATTCATACTGTATTTGGTGCCACGTATCAGCCACCATCAAACCTGAACACCTACCCAGCCCCAGCAGTGCCATCATGGCTCGACACAGGAAGCAATGCCTGGATGCTGACCGCCGCAACCCTCGTCGGCCTAATGAGCCTGCCGGGTCTAGCCATCTTCTACGGGGGCTTGGCAAAGAAGCGGTTCATCCTGAACACACTCTTCATGATATTCTACGCCTACGCCGCCGTTCTAATCGTATGGTTGCTCTTCGGATACAACCTCGGCTTCGGCCCAGCAGGATTGAAAATTGGAAACTACGGCATACTAGGAATGCCAACACCGACGCTTGATGCCGGGTTCATGGCCAGCCAAGCCACCATAGGTCCCAGCGGATTCGCGATCAACATTCCAATGTCAACGATCGTCTTCTTCCAATTCGTCTTTGCAGCAATAACACCCGGGTTGTTCGCGGGCGCAATCATCGAAAGAATGAGCTTCAAGGCCTGGATGATCTTCGTACCCGTCTGGTCAGCACTGGTCTACAGCCCACTCTCCTACTGGCTATTCGCTGGAGGATGGCTCAACCAGATGGGCGCAGTAGACTTCTCTGGAGGATACGTAATCCATCTCTCCGCAGGCATCACCGCCCTCGCTGCTGCAATAGCCGTTGGGCCAAGACTATCATCTGATAGACGATCGAAACCTAACAATGTTACACTCGTATTCATCGGTGCCGGTATACTCTGGCTCGGCTGGAACGGATTCAATGGAGGAGACCCCTACGGCGCGACGATAGACGCGGCTATCGCGGTGCTCAACACAGAACTCGCCGCTGCGGCCAGCGTGATTGCTTGGATGCTTATGGATATGAAATTCAAACATAAACCCACCCTCATCGGAGCCACAACAGCCGCCGTAACAGGATTAGTAGCAATTACACCCGCAGCCGGGTACGTCAATGGATGGGGAGCGCTGATAATTGGAATTGCAGCAGGCACTATCCCGTGGATTGCGACCAATAAGCTCGCTCCCAAACTGAAATTGGACGATGCACTTGGTGTCTTTCCGGCTCACGGTGTTGCCGGCTTAACAGGAGGACTCCTGACGGGAATCCTCGCAGATCCGGCCGTCACTGTCTTTGTGGCCCCTGGTCTTAGGGGAGCCCTCTATGGCAACCTGAGCGAGCTCGGTGTGCAAGCCTTTGCTGCTGGTGTCGTAATCGTCTATGTTTTCGCAGTGACCTTCGTACTTCTCAAAGTGATAGGTGTGTTAACTCCATTACGAGAGAAGGATACGACTCTGAAGGTCGGCGATATGGCTATTCACGGAGAAATAGGGATCGATATGGAAGACTGAGCCTAACGGTTAAAGAAGAATTGTGTTCAGATGTCAGCCTACTATTTCTTTCCGCCCCAGCGGCTGACGACAACTATCAATGTAACCATTAGAATCGTCAACGCGATGGCAATGACCACGAAGTAAAGCCATCCATATAGCGTCGGTGTAATATCGAGGTTGACACCGAAAGTCTTCAATCCTCCCAATACAACGTTCGACCAGACGAGCGCAATTACGAGCCCGAAAGCAGTCGCGAGAGACGCCGCGATTGTACGACGGACTTCTGCTCTGGATAGCTGTTTTTGTTCAGCCAAACGTGTAACCTGAACGATTCCGTTTTGATATGCGGATATAAGATGTATGGCATATTAATCGATATTGAAACGTGGGTATCGTATTAGATATACATAAATACTCAGTATCCAACACTGGGCGAGTCATGGTCAGTAAATCCCAGAAGGAGCATGAGGCTAGCTGTCGACTTGTGTTCCTGCAGCGTCCGCATGGTGCTCCTCGCGGATTATTGATGCACTACGCACTGTACAAGATTGCACAGAGACCATCTCATGGTTACGAACTCCTCCAAGACATTGAGAGCCGGACTGAGGGAGCCTGGCGTCCCGGTGCCGGGTCGATCTATCCGATGCTGAAGAAGATGGTCGACGAGGGGCTAATCACTGACGAGCCCAGCGGAAGGGGGAAAGTTGATCACAGAACTTACCATATTACCAAGAAAGGATTAGAGCACGTTCGCATGGCCAAAGGCTTCTTTGCAAACTTCGGACAACGCTGGGGATCAATGAGACGTATCTTCATCGAAATGCTCGAACCACAAGATGTTGGAAAATTCCTTGTAGACGGTTCAAAGACGCAGTTCCAGATCGCGCAGGAAGCCGTGGAGTCGAAAATGGGCGATCTAGCGCCATCAGATGCTCGATTCATTTTGAAAGAGTACGCGTTGAATCTCGAGCGACAGTTGGATTGGGCAAACTCCACTTTGAACAAGGTGGGAGAAGAGAGAATAAGACCGGTTCAAACCATCCGAAAGACTAAGGAGCATTTGTCAAAATGACGGAGGTAATTAGCGTCAAGGATCTCGTCATGATCTATCCTGACGGGACGAAGGCAGTCGACGGAGTCTCGTTCCATGTGGACGATGGTGAATTCTTCGGCTTCCTGGGACCTAACGGTGCAGGAAAAAGCACCACGATCAAGATCCTGACTACTCTCCTTCACAAGACGTCTGGAGAAGCCAAAGTAGCCGGATACGATGTTGAGAAGGGTGCTGGGGAGATTCGGAAGATTGTGGGATTACAGGCCCAGGAGACCGTTATCGATTGGGACCTAACCGGCAAAGAGAACCTAATTCTTGAGGGTAACCTGCACCAGATGCGAGGAAAAGGACTGGAGGAACGTGTTAAGGAGCTCTTGAAGATCGTTGGACTAGAGGAGGTCGCTGACAA
>Ga0137415_10003082_pt1 | contig 16520 bp, 16 predicted proteins | sample CZODoug3_1_1_16f_FD_183082 | JGI IMG/M metagenome (GOLD analysis project Ga0137415, IMG submission 183082) | Vadose zone soil fungal communities from Angelo Coast Range Reserve, California, USA - CZODoug3_1_1_16fungal (Hybrid Assembly) | ecosystem: Environmental > Terrestrial > Soil > Vadose...
GATGTCAGTCAATTTGGAACAAACGGTCGGAGCGGGGGAAGTACCTCCACCGTCGCATCCGGGCAGAAGCACGGCTGCGAGTTCTGCTGCGGCCGTGGTGGCGCCAATTTTCAATAATTCTCGACGCGTAACATTCCTGGAAGGCATGGGGAGCTTTATCCCCTCCTTTCGCTCCGTTGGATCGGCGAAGCTGACCCGTCACCCGGCAACTCCCCATGTAAGGCCGGTCCTGTGATTGAATCCTTGCTATAGCAGGAACGCCGCGACCTGCAAAATTCCTGCGCGGAGCTAGATAATCCTCCTGCTTGGCTGCCCTGGATGTCAAAGGCTTTCAGAATGTGAGTTTCATCCCGAACTGGATTTGCCGTGCGCCCGAGGTTCCATCGGCACGCCTCACTTCCGAGGTCGATTGTCCAAAGGTGCCCGGATTGGACGTGAGATTCCCGGGTTGGTTGAACTGAGTGCGGTTGAAAAGATTGTAGGCTTCCGTGCGCAATTCTAGGCCCAGGCGTTCGGAGATGCGGATAGTCTTCTGCAAAACCATGTCCCAGTTGTTGATACCGGGGCCGCGGAAGCGGTTGCGGCCTAGGTTTTCCCCTCGCCCGAATGGCGGGTCAGGGAAAAAACCCAAGTTCGGTCCGTTCTGTGTGCGCGGATTGCCAACTGGCGCTGGAATGCCGGTGGGACTGAAGTCAGGACGCTGGATTTCGCCCACATGCGCGGTGTCCAGGTCGGTGAAAGTATCAAATGGAAGACCGCTAGAAAAAGTCGTGATGCCCGCCACCTGCCAGCCCTCAAGAATCTTGCCGGCAGGCCCGTCGGCCAGATGACCTTGCCTTCGGCCGACCGGAATCTCCCACGTGTAGTTAAGGACTAGCCGCTGCCTCATGTCGAAGTCGGAATTCCCTCGCTCCGCATTCAGATCGAAAGAGTTTCGCGGAAACTCTTGGTTGCCCGCCGTCGGCACCAGCGGGTCAGAGGAATTGTCAATCGCATGCGCCCAAGTGTAGGCCGCCTGGACCGCTAAGCCACGCGAGAGCCGCTTCGTGATGTTCACCTGCAGTGCGTGATAGATCGAAGAGGCCGCCCCCGTGAAGAATGCCGTGTGGAGGAAGGCGTTGTTGTTGACCGCATCGAACGGCAGCACCCCCGATTCGGCACCGAAATAGAGATTGTTGAATTGAAGAGTTCTTTGATCGCACTGGCCTGAAGAAAATGAGTTTGCCGGATTTGTGGGCACGCAGAAAGCCTCCAGCTGCGCGACGAGATTCGGCTGGGGCGGATTGCCGTCGATAACCCGGAGCAAGCGGATACCTTTCGATCCCACGTAATCCACTTCGATAAGCAAGCTGGGGAATGGCGACTCTTCTAGCAGTACATCCCGGAATTTCGGCAAGTGTTCCGCTGTTTTATATTCTGACAATTTCTTCAGGAAAACTTCAGTAGGCACCGGTTGTCTACGCACCTAAGATCCAGAGCACCGGCTCTTTGAGGGTGACAGCGATGAGAAGGATGGTTTTGACTTGCCTGGCAGCGACCGCGACTTCGCTGGTCGCCCTCGCAAACGTACACGCGCAGGAAAAAGAGCCTCTGCGACTGATACGGACGATTCCAATGCCGAACGTGAAGGGGCGCATCGACCACATGGATGTGGATGTGAAGGGAATGCGGCTCTTCGTTGCGGGACTTGAGAATGGCTCGGTAGAAGTCGTGGATCTGCGGGCGGGGAAGTGGGTGAGAAGTATCCTGGGGTTTCAAAAGCCGCAGGGCATAGCCTACGTGGAGTCTCTCAACAAAGTGTTCGTGGCCAGCGGTGACGACGGAATGCTCCGTGTCTTCCGCGGTGACACTCTCGAATTGCTTGATTCAATCAAGCTGGATCTGGGGCCCAACCGTGTGGCCTACGATCCGCACACGAAGCTGCTTTATGTGGGCTACGGCGGCAAGGATGCCGGCAAGGACTACGGCGAAGTCGGGGTTATTGAGGCCAAAACGGAGAAGCACATTGGCGATATCAAAGTGGACGGCCACCCTGGGGAGCTTCTTCTGGACCAATCCGGTAAGACTTTGTTTGTCTTCGTTTCTGCTACAAACAAAGTTCAAGTCGTGGATACAAACAAGCGCGAGGTAGTGTCCACGTGGCCGGTGAGCAGCCAACGGAATGGTGACGGAGCCTTTGACGAACGAACACACCGACTGTTTGTCGGAACCCGTACGCCTCCGCGAATGCTCGTTGTGGATTCTCAGACCGGCAAGGAGATCGCGAATCTCGCTACGGTTGAGGGAATGGATGGCGTCTATTTCGATGCCGTACACAAACGAATCTCCGTTTCTGGAGGCAGAGGTTTTGATGCCGGGTACGTCTTCTGCTACCAGCAGAAGGATTCGGATCACTACGAAACCATCGGGAAAATCTCGACGCGACCGGGAGCCGGAACTTCGTTCTGGTCGCCAGAACTGAACCGCTACTATGTGGCCGGGCCCGCTCACGACAACGAGCAGGCCGCGATTCTCGTGTTCGAACCAGTGTCCTGAAACTCTTCAGGCACTGTTGAATTGTTTAGGAAGAAAGAGGCAGTAACAGAATCCGCTCTCAGGAGGAGACATGAAGAGGCTGCTAGGCTTCAGTGTGGTGGCATTGGCTGGATTGTATGTGCTCTCGACCCAAGTGAATGCTCAAAAGAGTTCGGCGCCTCCGGCCACACGCCCGCTCGTCTTGACGGAAGCCATTCCTTTAGAGGGCGTAAAGGGACGTATCGATCACTTTGGGTCTGCTGGCAACCGGTTATTTGTTTCTGCGCTTGGAAACAATACAGTCGAAGTCATCGACATCAGCGCGAGAATCGTAGTCCACACCGTCACCGGAATTCCGAATCCTCAGGGTGTGGTTTTTTCCTCGGAAGCCAACAGACTCTTTGCCGCGAGCAGCAAGGGAAAGCTGTACATCTACGACGGAACTTCTTTTGACCTCATCAAAGAGATCGACTTCCACAGTGATGTTGACAACCTGCGTTACGACGCGGTGAATAAGCGTGTTTACGTCGGCTACGGCGAGGACAACACAGGAGCGATTGGGGCCGTCGACGCGACGACGAATGAGCGTCTCGATGAAGAATATAAGCTGGGAGCTCATCCGGAATCGTTCCAACTTGAAGCGTCGGGACCGAACATTTACGCGAACCTGCCGGACTTGAAACAGATCGCGGTAATTAATCGCAGCACTCACGCGATCTCGCGGTGGGCATTGACTCTTCAGATGAACTTTCCGATGGCCTTGGATGAAGCCGATCACCGCTTATTCGTTGGTGCCCGCGCGCCGGCACGCCTGGCAGTGTTCGATACGACGTCAGGTCACATGATCGCCGCGCTTCCGTGTGTCCAGGACACGGATGACCTTTACTACGATGCCGCGCGCAAACGCATTTACGTGGCAGGCGGAGAGGGATTCATCAACGTTTTTCAACAGAAGGATGCGGACCACTACCAGCTCCTATCCAAGATACCCTCGGCATTGGGTGCCCGGACGGGCGGATATTTTGGAAAAGGAAGGAAGGGCGCGGACCGCTTCTACCTGGCGGTTCCGGCCCGTGGGGGACGCAGTGCGGAAGTGCGGATTTATACCGTACAGGACTGAAACCGTAAGACTCAAACAAGATGCACGAAGGAAGACCAAAATTGCGCATCCTCGTGGTGGAAGACGAAGCAAAGGTGGCTCGTGCTCTCCGGGAAGGATTGGAACGAGAGAAATACAGTGTCGTCGTCGCCTCTACAGGAGAAGAAGGTTTCTTCCTGGTGAACGCCGAGGAATTCGACCTCGTCATTTTGGATCTTATGCTTCCCGGTCGCGATGGCCTGCAAGTGCTGTCCACACTGAGAAAGCGTGGGTTGCAAACGCCGGTTCTCATACTCACGGCTCGTGATGCCATCGAGGATCGAGTACGCGGACTCGATAGCGGTGCTGATGACTACCTCGTTAAACCCTTCGCGTTTCCGGAACTGTTGGCGCGCGTTCGCGCCCGCCTTCGACGCGGACGATCCGAACAGGCTCCCCAGTTACGACTCGCTGATTTGGAAATGGACGTAGTGACTCGCAACGCGAAGAGGGGTGGGCATTACCTGGAGCTGACAGCCCGAGAGTTTGAGCTTCTCGAATATCTGCTTCGGCACAAAGAGCAGGTGGTTTCCCGTGAGATGCTGGCGCGCGATGTCTGGAAGGAAGTTGCTCGCGCAACGCCGCTCGACAATGTGATGGACGTTCATATCAATCGTCTGCGTCGCAAGGTAGATGAGCCCTTCGACCGCAAACTGATACACACCGTTCGGGGCGTCGGATTCGTGCTGCGAGAGGAAGAATGAGATTCAGGCCGCGAAACGTCCGTTCCCGATTGACGCTCTGGTACGTGCTCGTGCTGGCGACTCTTTTGGCCTTGTACGCGGGAGTTGCGTCCTTATTCCTTTTTTTGAGCTTGCGTGAGGACTTTGACCAGAACCTGCTTGAGGACGTCGAAACTGTGGAAGGGATGCTCGCGAAGGAGCCGAGCGGAGGCCTGTCTCTGCATTCCAGTCATCCTGACGCGGCTGAACCAAGAATCGGCCATTTCATCGAAGTGTGGTCGCCGGAGGGTTCGCTGCTTTATCGAAGCGCGGCCTTGCAAGACCAGACACTAGGTGGTCCTCCCGGCCCGGACGAGGGCCAGCACGATCCAAGTCCATCCACTGCCCGGCTTCGGAATGGCACGCGAGTCAGGGTCGTGAGCAGCGTTTATCACGTAGAAGACCGGCGAGTCGTTCTCCGAGTTGCCTACAGTGAGGAAGGGTTGTGGCGCGAACTGCGCGAATTCGGGGAAGTCTTGTTGCTCGGCTTTCCAATTGCCGTGTTGCTTGCGGGTTTTGGGGGCTACGCCCTTGCACGAAAAGCGCTCGCACCCATCGATTCGATGGCCACTCAGACAAAACAAATATCTGCCGAGCGGTTGGGTGAGCGCCTGTCCATCGAGAATCCCGAAGATGAATTGGGAAGGCTCGGGATCGTCTTCAACGAGATGCTCGGGCGGTTGCAAGCCGCATTCGATCAACTTCGTCGCTTTACGTCTGACGCCTCCCACGAATTGCGAACTCCGCTGACTGCCATCCGAAGTGTTGGCGAGGTCGCGCTACAAGACCAGAGGAGCCCGGCAGAGTATCGAGACGTAATTGGAAGCATGCTGGAAGAGGTAGATCGCTTGACGCGGCTCGCGGAGAGCTTGCTTGCGCTTTCGCGTGCCGACGCTGGGCACGTCCAGCTTCAGCGGGAAGAAGTTCCTCTTCTCCGCCTCGCAGAGGAAGCCAGCTCGGTGGTCGAAGTTTTAGCTGAGGAGAAACGGCAACAGATTGATATCGCGGGTGACGCAAATTTCCTCGTCTCGGTAGATCGGCTCATTCTCCGCCAGGCCATCGTCAATCTGCTGGACAATGCCATTAAGTATTCACCCCAAGGAAGCCAGATCCTCGTCCGGGTACAGAGCGGGGGAGACAAACAAGTGTTCTTGGACGTGATCGACCAAGGACCTGGAATTCCTAACGAACATCAGCCGCATGTCTTCGACCGCTTTTACCGCGTCGATCAGGCGCGGACCCGACAATGGGGTGGTGCTGGCCTTGGACTGTCCATCACTCGCTGGGCCGTCGAAGCTCACGGCGGCGACATCACTCTCGAAAGCGAAGCAGGCCACGGCAGCACGTTTCGAATTTCTCTGCCGCTCGCGAGATATTCCTCTGCAAGTCAGTCAAAAGGAGGGTCGCAATGAAAAGGATATTGGGAGTTCTGGCTGCGGTTGCCGCACTTTCGGTAGTGGTCTGGGTGATTCTTGAATCCAGGGAGGGAAGATATTCCTCCTATGCATCCCAACCGGAGACTCCTGCGCCTCAGCAGTCCGCAGGTGCCTCCTTCACATACAACTTCGATAGCGACGCGGTGGGGGGTATGCCAGCGAAGTTTCATAGCGCGCGCACTGGGAAAGGAGCCGAAAGCAAATGGGCAGTGATGGCTGATCCTACCGCGCCTTCAAAACCCAATGCAGTTGCGCAAACTTCAATGGACACGACCGACTATCGTTTTCCCCTTCTCATTTCCGACGAAGGAAGCTTCAAGGACTTGGTGTTGAGCGTGAAGTTCAAAGCCGTTGCGGGCGAAGTGGACCGAGCGGGTGGCCTAGTCTTTCGGCTGAAGGACGCAAACAACTATTACATCGTCCGCGCCAACGCCTTAGAGGACAACTACAGGCTCTACCACGTTGTCGCGGGAAACCGCCGCCAGTTTGCCGGCGCGAATTTCAAAGTCACTCCCAGCGAATGGCATGAGCTGCGCGTCGAATGTGTCGGAAACAAGATCATTTGTTACTACGACGGCGCCAAGAAGATCGAAGCGACGGACGACACGTTCAAAGAGGCAGGCAAGGTCGGTCTATGGACCAAAGCTGATTCGGTGACGTATTTCGACGATCTGAAAGTCACAGCGAAATAGGCCTGAGGGAGATCATCGATGAAGTGGATTACGCGCAGTAATGTCAAAGTCGACAGGGTTGCCTGCCCCTGGCTCATTCGACGCTTCGTTGACCCGGAGGCCGAGTTTCTCTTCGTTCCCGAAGACCGACTCCTCGACACGGCCAGGAAGGAGGGAGCGACCCCCTTCGACGCAAACAGGTTCCCGGAAGTGAAGCTGAATCACCGGGGAGAACGCTGTACGTTTGAAGCGGTTCTCCAGGATTACAAACTCACGGAGCCAGCGCTTCATCGCCTCGCACTGATCGTTCGAGGGGCTGATGTCAAAGGGCAGGAGCATGTCTCCCCGGAAAGTGTCGGTTTACGCGCCATCGCTCAAGGCTTTGCACTAACCGGGATCAGTGACGAAGAGCGCCTGGCGCGCGAGTTTCCGATGTACGACGCCCTGTACGAGTACGTTCGTCAACAGTTGAAGGAGCAACAGCAACCATGATTTCTGGATTTTTCAAAACCCAAACATGAGGAGGTTGGTCACATGCATCGTTTCATGCAAAAAGGAATGGCAATCCTATTCGCGAGTCTTTGTTTCCTGTTATCGGGCATAGCTGCTTTCGCGCAGGACACGCCGAGTGACTATCAGGAGGTTCTCAAATCGCTGGATCGCAAGGGGGATTTCAAAGCAGGCGTTCTCAAGGTCAATATTCCGCGCAACGACTTGAAGATGACCATCCAGGGATTCTCGACGCCAACGCCGTTTGGTTTCGGAGGTTGGATCGCCCTCACCAAGGCCACCGACGGAACAGACGTCATGATGGGTGACCTGGTGCTTCTCCAAGAAGAAGTGAATCCGGTCATGTCGGCGCTTCTGGATAACGGAATCGATGTGACCGCGCTGCACAACCATTTCTTCTGGGACGACCCTCACGTCTATTACATGCACGTGCACGGAATGGGCAAGGCCGCAGACCTCGCGCACCGCGTAAAACCGGGTTTGGACCTGATCGGGCACGTAACGCCCGCGGCCCCGGCCCCTTCCGCTGGAGGCGCCGGTACGGCGCTCGATACCGCCAAACTTGCCAAGATCATCGGGCATGAGGGCGAGCAATCCGGGGCAGTCTACAAAATTACCGTCGGTCGTGACGACCTCGGCATGAAAGAGCACGGCGCAGTAATCAACGCGCGCATGGGACTCAACACGTGGGCGGCGTTCGTGGGCACGCAGGAGGATGCCGCCATCGCAGGCGACGTGGCGATGCTCGAGAGCGAAGTCACGCCGGTTCTGAAAGCGCTTCGTAAAAACGGTCTCGACGTCGTCGCGATTCATCACCATATGACCGGAGACCGGCCCGTGGTGATCTTCCTGCATTACTGGGGAAGAGGCCCAGCCGAAAAGCTGGCGACAGGATTCAAGGCAGCTCTCGACGAGCTGGGCAAAGGCGCTCCCGCTCATGGCGGCGCGCACTAGAGCAACTTCATTCGGCTAACGTGATGACCGCGAACCCAGGCAGGAAAGAAAACGCTGGCACGCAGCCAACGCTGCGAGCGCTGGTGCTCTATTTCCTCCGCCTGGGAACGCTTGGTTTTGGCGGACCGATCGCTCTCGTTGGCTACATGCAGAGGGACTTGGTGGAAAACAGGAAGTGGGTCTCGAGAGAAGACTATCTCGAAGGTCTGGCCTTTTCCCAGCTCTGCCCGGGGCCGCTGGCGGCGCAACTCGCGAAGTACCTCGGATGGGTGCACAGCGGCACTCTGGGCGCCACGCTCACGGGCGCCGCCTTTGTCATTCCTTCGTTTCTGATGGTGCTTGGATTGGCTTCGCTCTACGTGCACTTCGGCCAGTTGGCGTGGATCCAAGGACTGTTCTACGGAATCGCGGCAGCCGTCAGCGCGATCATCGTGCGAAGCGCATGGAAGCTCATTCAGAAGACGCTGGGCACGTACTATCTGTTGTGGGTTTTGTTCAGCGCGTTGGCAATCACGACGGTCTGGACACAGTCGGAGGTCGTTTGGCTGTTCGTCCTGTCCGGATTCGTGGCCATGTTCGTGAAGGCTCCGCCCAACTTCGAAGCGCGTCTCGCCCGAGCGGCACTCCTGGGACCGGGACTTCTCACCGGCCTCCTCGGACCCGCCTCGGCGGGCACAGTCGCCTCGGTCTTCTTATTCTTTCTTAAAGCCGGAGCCTTCGTGTTTGGCAGCGGCTTGGCGATCGTGCCGTTCCTCTATGGAGGAGTAGTCGGCAAATTTCATTGGCTGACGGAACGCCAGTTTCTCGACGCCGTGGCCGTGGCGATGATTACGCCGGGCCCCATCGTGATCACCTCGGGTTTCATCGGCTATCTGGTTGCCGGTCCCCTCGGCGCCTGCGCAGCGGCATTGGCTGTATTTCTGCCGCCGTATTTGCTCGTGATTTTCGGCGCGCCGTATTACCGCCGGTTCGCCCAAAACCGCCAAGTGAAGGCCTTTGTGCAGGGTGTAACCGCAGCGGCAGTCGGCGCTATTGCAGGCGCAGCGGTCATTCTTAGCAGGCGCGCTCTGGTGGACTTGCCAACCATTCTGATTGCGCTGCTTTCATTCGCCGTGCTACTGGGATTTAAGAAAATCCCGGAACCGCTTCTCATCCTCGCGGCCGGCGTTGCGGGCGTCGTGCTTCACCACGGGTCGTGACTACATTGGGAGGAAGGAATGCACACGAAACTGTTTTCTCTGCGATTTGCCGTGTGTGTGGTTCTCTTACTCGGCAGCTTTTCTTCAGCAAACGTGTTCGGCCAAACGCTCAAGCAGGTCGCAACGTTCGATCTGCCGGGTCCGGGCGGAAAGCGATTCGACTATCTCACGATCGATGCGGACGACCACTACCTGATCTCCGCGCATCTCGCAGCAGGGCAGACGTATGTCATTGACCTCGGCACGAACAAAGTGGTTGCAACCATAGCCGATACACCGGGTGCGGAGGGCGTCGAATACGTTCCGGAACTGAAAAAGTTCTACACCTCAAACGCACACGACAACACGATCGGTGTCGTGGATATGAAGCAGATGAAAGTCATCAAGAAACTGAAGACGGAAGCCAAACCGGATGGAAGCACTTACGCGGCTCCGTTTCACAAGCTCTACGTTTCGGATGAACGAGGCAAGGCGGAAGCGGTCGTTGACGTAACCAAGGACGAAATCATCAAGACCCTGCACTTCGACAGTGAAACAGGAATGCCGCAATACGATCCCGTTGCCCGCAAGGTGTACGTGAACCTGCAGGGCCAAAACATTTTCGCCGTCATCGATCCCGCAACCGACGAAGTCGTCGGGCGGTATCCAGTTGGACGATGCAAAGGAAACCACGGGATGACACTCGACCCCGAACACCATCGTGCGTTCCTCTCGTGTCAAGGGAACGAGTTGATGACGGTGTTCGATCTGGACAAGCACGCGCCAATCGCGTTTCTCGAAATGCCCGGCGGTCCCGACGTTATCAAGTTTGATCCAGGTTTGGGCCGCATCTACGTTGCGTGTTACAGCGGCGCCATTGCTGTTTTCCACCAGGATGACGCGGGCCACTATCGCAAGCTCGAAGATTTTCGCGTGCAGCACGCTGTGCACACGCTTGCTGTCGATCTCAGAACGCACCGTGTGTACACGCCCGAGCAAGAAGAGGACGGCAAGCCCGTCGCGCGCATGATCATTTATGAGGCAGTGACCAGCAAGTAGGACTTCGTTCGACTCTGTTTCGGAGCGAATCCTTTTGGGAACAACCGTGACAACTGTGTCCGGGCGATTAAAAAACTTTCTCGGTGTTGAGCGCAACGTCAGCGCTGCTTCCGGCGCCGTGTTTTGGGTCGGCCTTGGAGAGGAGCTCTGGAAGAAATTCCTGCCAAAGTATCTGGAGTCGCTGGGTGCCAGCGCCACCGCCATTGGGCTGTTCGGTACCGCGGAAGATTTCTTCGATGCCCTCTACCAGTATCCGGGCGGCTGGCTGGCCGACCATTGGGGGCGTCGCCGCGCGTTCTTAACCTTTCTCGGAGCCGCTTCGACCGGATACCTAATCTATCTTTTCAGCCCCTCCTGGCCCTTTCTCTTCCTTGGGCTCGCTTTCGTGATGGCATGGCAATCCATGGCGTCGCCCGCCATCTTCGCCACTATCGGTGACGCGCTTCCCAAGGAACGGCGCGCCATGGGTTTCACTTTTCAATCCATGCTGAAGCGCATTCCGATGGTCATTTCGCCTCTTGCCGGCGGCGCGATGATCGCTGCCTTCGGCCTACGCACTGGAATTAAGGCTGGACTTGCCATCACCCTTGTATTTGTCGGGCTCGCCGTGCCCTTACTCTTCCTTATAAACCTTCGAGCCGCTCCCAAAGACAGCATGAAGATGCGTGGCGTTTGGAATGCCTTCCACCCGACACTCAAGCGACTGCTTGTCTCCGACATAGCCATCCGGACTTGCGAAGGAATGGCCGACATCTTCACGGTCCTGTACGTGACCAACATCACCGGCATTACGATCCCTGAGTACGGCATTCTCGTCGCTGTTCAGCTCGCGACAGCGATTCTTGTTTACATTCCAAGCGCCAAGATCGCGGATCGACTCGGGCGCAAGCCGTTCGTCATCGCCACCTTCCTTTGCTTTGCTCTTTTTCCGGTCGCCGTCGTGCTCGCCAACAATTTCGCGTGGCTGGTCGGTGCATTTGTGATTGGAGGCATGCGAGAGATCGGCGAGCCCTCCCGCAAAGCCATGATCGTAGACCTCGCAGACCCACAGACCCGCGCTCGCACTGTGGGTCTCTATTACCTTGTTCGGAGTTTCTCGATTACACCGGCTTCAGCAATTGGAGGCCTGCTGTGGAGGATTCGGCCGCAGATTCCTTTCTTCACGGCGGGAGTAATCGGAATTGTTGGGACGCTTCTCTTTGCGGCAACCGTTGAAGAGAAATATGCAGGTTGATAAGAGGGCGGACGCACACCACGTGAGAAATGGACGCTTCAATTATTTCAGCCATTTTTTACTGTGGGCACTTCTTATTTCTGTGTTCATCTTGCCCCGAACTGTTGGCGCTCGTGCTCTCCCAAACCAGGCCCACACGCAGGAAGGGACCCGCATGGCGGAAGCCATCCGGGTGGACCGTGCGCCGCGTTTGGATGGCACGCTCAACGATCCACTCTGGCAATTGGCCAAACCGGTCACGGATTTTCGGCAGCGAGAGCCTCATGAAGGTGACCCTGCCACGGAGAAGACGGAAGTACGCATTCTCTACACCCGGCATGCCGTGTACTTCGGGATTCAGTGCTACGACTCTGAGCCTTCTCGGATCATTGCAACGGAACTCCGGCGAGACGTAAGCCAAGAGTTGGATGACCACTTCGAAATCCTGATCGATTCGAACCATGATCGCCGCAGTGCTTACGTTTTCGAAGTCAATCCCCTTGGCACTCAAAACGATGGCCTCGTCGTGGAAGAGCAGGGAGGCACAGACGGCGGCGACTTCGACCGCGGGTGGGACGGAGTATGGACATCGGAGGCGCGCATCACCGCCGATGGATGGACCGCAATAGTAGAAATTCCCTTCACGACCCTGAACTTCACTCGTTCAACGGATGTGATCTGGGGCTTAAATTTCAAACGTTTCATTCGCAGAAAGAACGAAGAGGATCTTTGGATCTCTTACCGGCGAACTTTTGGGCTCACGAAGGTTTCTGAGGCGGGAGAACTGACCGGGATAACGGACATTGGAAGCGGAAGACTCTTCGTTGTGAAGCCATACGGACTGGCTAGGTACGACAAGCAGACTGGGCAGGACCCTAAGTTCCCGCTGACGGGCGGGCTCGATGTGAAGTATGGCCTCCGGTCAAATCTCATTTTGAATCTTACGGGAAATACCGATTTCGCTGACACTGAAGTCGATCTGGAACCATTTAATCTCACGCCGTTCAAAATCTTCATTCCAGAAAAGCGTCAGTTCTTCCTGGAAAACGCCGGAGTATTCAATTTCGATATTGGCGACCAGGATCAGCTATTTTTCAGCCGGCAAATCGGGATCGACCCAGTGACCGGGCAACAGGTGCCCATTAATGGCGGAGCCAGGCTGACCGGGACGTTCGGGCACACGGAGTTGGGCGTCATGGACGTGAACACTCGTTCCAGCGGCCCCAATCCGTATGCAAACTATGCTGTCGCGCGGCTGAAAGAATCGCTGTGGGCCGGTTCGTACGTCGGCGTAATGGGCATTGATAAAAGATCGGGATACACGCTGGATAGTTTCAATCAGACGGGAGGAGTTGACACGCGTCTCGTCTTTTTCAAGGACTGGTTGGTCGATGCTCATATGGCCGGAACTCGATCTCCGGGAGAGCCAAGCGGGGCCAGCGATGTCGGAGCTTCCTTATCGTACCGATCGAATTGGCTGGACGGAATTGTCGAACGGCGAAAGATCGGGCCCAACTTCAACCCGGAAGTAGGATTCATCGAGAGGGTGGACTCAAACGAGACGTACGGGAACCTAACTTTCAAAGTCAGACCTGAGATCAGCGGTGTGCGCGAACTGCAATTCGAGGGATTCATTCTTCACGCGCCCGACACCCGCAACGAGGTCTCTACTCAGGAGTGGCAGGGCACTTTCCGCGGCGAATTCAACAACGGTGCCTACACCGACGACGATATCGCAGATGTGTTCACGCAGCGGATCACAACGCCATTTCACATATACAAGAACGTGTTCATTCCGAACGGCCTGTATCATTTCGCCCGCCATCAACTCACCTACGGGTCTGGCCAAGATCGGAGGTTTACTTACAATTTCTTCGAACGCTTCGGCGGATATTACGGAGGCTCTTTGAATGAATTTCGCGTCCGGGCCAACTATCGCCCGACGCCGAGGTTTTCGATCTCGGCTTCGGAAACTTGGGATAGATTTCGATTGCCGTTGCCCAATGGACACTTCTCGGTAGTGCTGGCGAGCTTACAAGCAAACTACTCCTTCACTCGATTTTTGACTTTCACCAGTCTGATCCAGATGGATACGTCAAACACGCAGGCGGTCAGTGCCAGTTTTCGATTGCGATACAACTACCGGCCTGACAGCCATCTTTACATCATCTACAACGTCGGAACGCAATTCGCCAGCATTGCCCCCGCAAACCCTCCGCAAGTCCGCGAGACCCGCTTCGCGATCAAATACACCTATTCCTTCGCTCCTTGACTACTGAGCTGCGACACCTGAGACGTGGAGACATTGCACGGCAGTGCCTTAAGCTAGCGGCGGAAGACAAGATAGCGGCTGTAACAGGCCAGGAACCACTACCCAATTGCAACCTCGAAGCGGCAGCCTTGATTCTTATTTCTAGGACGCGGGTCGCGTCGATGCTGACCAAAGGCGGTCCCTCAGCACGCAACCGCGAACGGTACGTTTTCCCACAGCGACCGGAAAGCCTTTTCAAACCCTTCTCGTGCCATGTCTTCCGGCGTAGCGCGATCGCGACAAAAACCGCCAGGCTAGGTCGACTACCCCCCCGCTGCCACCAACAAATGAGTGGTGTGCGGCTTAAGCCGCAGATAGGAGTAGTCATGACAGCAGATCTCCGTTATCAAAATGGCTATCTGTACGAACACAATGGTGCATGGTACGTGCGATACCGCCAGCAAATCTCGCAGGAGGACGGCGCCAGCAAGCTTAAGCTCGTCTCCAAGGATTTGGGGCGATCCAAAGACTTCTCCAATATTTTTGAGGTCGAGCGGTGTCGGGCATCATTCATGCAAACCGTCAATCGCGATCGCCTCAGTGCAGATTCGAGAATAACGCTGACCACCTTCGTCGAGGGAGCTTACTTGCCTTGGACCAAAGAGGAGCGTCGAGCCAGCACCAGCAAGGGCCATCACCAAGTCTGGATCAATCACTTTCGCGATCGCGTCGGGAACTTCGGCTCGAGACTTTCGCACCGTGGATGCCAGTCGAATGTTGCGCGCGATCGCCAAAGAGAAGGATCTTACGAGAACGACGTTGCAACACATCAAGTCGGTGCTGAGTACCATCTTCACCTATGCCAAAAATGAGGGAGCCTTCGATGGGGCCAACCCCGTCGATGGGGTATTGATTCCCAGGCATGCGAGAGAACCGGGATAGACGCATGCCTACGATCTCGCCCAGGTTCTCCAAATCCTCGACCTTCTCCCACTCCTCGCAAAAACCCTGGTTGCGACGGCGGCCTTCACGGGGCTACGCCAAAGAGAGCTGCGCGGACTCGAATGGACCGATTACACGGGTACCGAATTGACGATCAATCGTTCGATTTGGATGTCGGTGGTCAACCTTCCGAAGACGCGTGCCAGTCGCGATTCCGTGGCCGGTAATTCCTGCGTTGGCGGAAATCTTGGACGAATGCCGCAGGTCCATGGGTAACCCAGAAGTAGGTGTGATTTTTCACTCCGGTAATGGGCTTCCTATGAGCGTGAACAACGTCGGACGGTGGATGATTCGGCGAGCTCTTGAGGCCATCCATCTGCCGTGGTACGGGTGGCACGCATTCCGGCGGGGGCTCGCCTCGAACCTGTATGCGATGGGGGCTCAGGACAAGGTGGTGCAACGCATCTTGCGCCACTCGAAACCGCACGTTACCAAGGAACGCTATATCAAGGTCTTTGATCGCACCGTGCTGGAAGCGGTGGAGAAGGTACAGGCGCGGATCGAAGAATTGAGACAAGCGAAAGGAGGTCGCCAGCAGCTAGAATTGCAAATTTAGCGACGGCTTTTTTGACCAACTGGTGGCCCCCGTAGCCGAGAGCGGAACAGGCAGTGTAATTCCGCACTTCTCAGTGGCGAGTGCGCCAGTTGGCCACCAAAATATTTTGGGTTCTGTGGTAAGCTACTGAAACCAAACGCCGGAGAGGTGGCAGAGCGGCCGAATTTAAAGACGAGCTGCTCTTCAGCGGGTTTCAATACTTGCAGAGTTTTCTGGAATCCGTGCAGGGAGCCTCAGCGACAGTACCTGGCAAATCGTACGAAAGAATTATCGGATTCAGTCTGGCCATGTTCGAGCACGCCCACGAGTACCGAGGGGTTAACCGAGCATTGCTGGGTTCAGACGCCGAGGCCGTGGTGCGCAGGCGTATTCATTCCGTTTTGGCCGGAATTGTTTGGCGGGAACTGAAACTGGAACTCCAAAGCCGGAAGCGCGGGAACGGCCCTATCTCACCTGAACTCTTAACCCACTTTCTCGTGTCCACATACATCTCCGTGCTGACGTGGTGGCTAAACTCCAAGAATACGGTCCCGCCTAAAGATATAGATGTAGCGTATCGACATCTCGTCGTCCCCTGCCTCGCGTCAATTTTCGGATAGCTTCCACCCTTCCCGAACGACACCATTTGGCCCTGGTTTCCGCGCATCGATCCACTCAACCTCACCGCAACTGTCGAAAACAGGCGATAGCGCTCACAGCCAAAGTCCGGATTCTTGTCGGTTGACGGAGAATTCGGAAGTAATTCCAAGAGACCTGACTGAGACTCAACACGTCCAAGTGGTCTTGTCAACGCGCTTTAGAACTCGAGAGGATGGGTTGTTCAGTGTGCCGGACCTCATCAAACGCTCTCTGACCTGCTGGATGTGGCCGCAATGACAAAGGGCGATCTCTTTGAGCAGTTTCTCCAGAAGTTTGATCCGGTCGCGCTGATTCTTCAACTCCTTGAGCTTACCTTGGGCTGCGTTTCGCCTCTTCGCGCGTGAGCTAAAACCCTGAAACAACGACTTCAGTTCCTTCAGTGAAAATCCAGCGTTCTGCCCAAAACGGATCAGGGTCAAGCGATCCAAAACGTCGGTTCCATAGACTCGGTGTCCGTTCTGACGGTGAGGCGGAGGCAGTAGTCCGATGCTCTCGTAGAAGCGGATGGTCGTCGCCAGGACGCCAGTCCGCCCCGCCACTTCGGAAATCCTCATAAAAATCAGTCTAGATCGCGCTTGACTTAGAGTCCACTGGAAGTCCTAGCCTGAAAATCGGGCGAACGATGGTGCCCGCCCAAAACATTGGGATTCATTTCGCGACCGCAAAGGAGCTTTTTC